>Ga0066659_10001613_pt1 | contig 9954 bp, 9 predicted proteins | sample GraSoiAngelo_108_FD_75176 | JGI IMG/M metagenome (GOLD analysis project Ga0066659, IMG submission 75176) | Grasslands soil microbial communities from the Angelo Coastal Reserve, California, USA - 14_0903_09_40cm | ecosystem: Environmental > Terrestrial > Soil > Grasslands | place: USA... | reverse complement strand
CGGATCGCGTTGAGCGGGCATGGGCCGATCCGGGTTTGCAAGCAATTGTGATCAACACGGCACATGAAGCCTTCAAATCCTCAGATTCACTTGAATCAATTCCCTTCTACACGATTGACTGCTGCTTTACGGTCGTCACCGAGACAGTGGAAGATAGCTGGAAACGCGAGGAAATCATAAAACGACTCTTTGCGGCTTACCTCTCGGAAACCTAGGGTCCGGGGGCTTTCAGATCTGTGAAAGAGTTTTCGCGGATTCAGGTGGAAATTAGGACGCCGGCACAGGCGGACCCTGATGTTCGTGCCTTTGTCGTTAGCCTGGCCAACGCAGTACAGCCCGAGATGTACCGAAAGCTCCGCACCGCAGAACGGCGCTACCAGGAGGCGACTCGCCGGTGGAAATCGACTCTGGCACGGATCCGGAGCGATCCTTCGAACGCGGTCCTGAGATGGAGACTCAGCAGGGATATCGGAATCTTCTTCCGCGCGCTAGAGAAAGAACTCGGTCTCTTTGTCACCAATAAGCGACAGGCGTTGTTGCGAGATCTTATGGTAACCAAATCGGACCTGGGATACACCCTTCGGGTGAGCGAAAGGTTCGACATCAACGATATTCGCAGGTCAGGCCTCAAGTGGTCGAGATTTCGAGAATTGCTCGACATCAAGGACGAAGACGAGATGAAACGTTGTATGCAACTCCTTCTTGCGGGAAAAATTCGTACGAACGAGGAGATAAGATCGTTTCATCGGACGGCAAGGCGGAGATAGTCGGCGTAGCGCGGATGTAACCAGGTGAGCGGTGTCACCCTAGCTGTGTATTGTGCTTGCATCGGCGGCGACAAGTAAATATCTGGAGGATAGAGTGTCGGCCCGAACATGCGAGATTCTGCAAAATGGCGTGTTGTCATCGGCGAGATGAACACAAAGTGGTACGATGCTCAGCGGGAGGCTGCGAGGCAGCTTGAAGAAGCGGTGCGGCCATGGAATCCTACCAACCTCGCCCTATATTGGAAGAATGCGAACGAAGATAACCTGATGGAGCATCTGATCTTTTGTGCGCTCACTCCTCAAACCAAAGTGGAGACTCTGGAGAGAATTCTGGAAGACCAGTTTGTTACGCGCAACGCGGGTTTTAGGGGAATGTCGGAAAGTCAAATTTCAGAAGAGCTCAAGAGCGGCGGGGTTCGTTTTCCTCGAAACAAGGCAAGACAAATCCGGGAACTGACGGCGCGCAAGCTTAGTATCCATGCCTTTCTTGACGAGCTAGGAAGGTGGTCGAACTCGGACCTGGAGCATGAGCGTTGGGTCCGCCTAATCCTAATCGACGTTATACGGGGCGGGTTGGGTCTAAAGGTTGCGTCGCTCTTTCTGAAAGATGTGGGGTTTGCGAGCCATCTAGCAGTCCTCGACTCGCAGAACTTCAGGTACGCAAAGAAAGTCGGGCTAATACCAGATACTACGACTAATGGTATTCTGCAGTACACTGAGGTCTACTACAAGCTAGAGGACTGGGAACACGATCTTGCGAATCGTTTGGGGGTTGCGACGGCCGCAGTAGATTGGCCCATCATGGCGGCGAGCCAATAGGCTTCTCCTCGACGTCCCCGGGCGCTCCGCCGATCGTCAATGCATTTTTCCGTTCTTCGTTTCGGGAGGGATTTGACTTTCCAAACGCCGGCGCATTGCTCGTAGTGATTCGTAAGGTCTCCTATCGAGTTCCTTGCTCATCAAGACCTTGCGCAAGTGCCACTGCTTGAGTGGAAGGAACTTGTTCTCAGGTATGCGGGGTAGATCGCGATCATCCAAGTATTCATCCTGAATGCGCGCAACCTCTGACTCCGTAGGATCGCTACGACCCTGGAGGGCCTTGGACACTCGATAAGCCAACTTGGTGTAGTGTCGAACAGCCTGGTCATGTAGCGCAGCTCTCGCATCGGGCCGCCAGGCCAACTGCACGACCACAATGGAAAAACTCCCGGCGGCGAGCAGAGCTGCAAGCCATTGATACTTGTCCGCTGGAAGCCCCAGCGATCTTTCTACGAACTCTGGTGATGCCATAATGATTGCCAAGAGAAATACGCCCGCAATGAGAGAGATCGTTGAGAACAGCGAGTTGAGGAACTGATACCGATCTCGGAGGCGCGCATGCGCAGTCGTCTGTTGATCGGCTTTTCTCTTGAGTTTATCGAGCTGTGAGTGGAGAGAATCGCCTGGAGGTTCCGTCACCCTGAAAACGCCTCGTACCAATCATTGAGCTCGCAGCGCTCGTTCGCTCCTTCGAGGCGCGTGACCATGCGTTTTATGTTCTCAGAGGCCCGGATCCGCTCCGCACTACCAGCTGGACCCAGGTATGTGTCAACGTAGGTCGCCTGACCCGTCGTCTCCACGAGGGGACTCTCGGTCACTCTAGAAGCCGTGCGAGCCAGGTGGAGAAACATCTCCCGCTGTTCCAGCGAGCCGCTGTAATCTTTGAAGGCATCGACTGCAATCGCCTCGACATGGTACCCCGTAAGACGAGTGGCCTCGGGCATCCGTTCCTGAGCTATCTTGTACAACTTGACAACAGGCACAACCTTTGCGGCATTTCTCTGATTGACTTCTGACAGGCGGGCCGCGAATTCTCTTGGACGGATGACATCACTCCAGGTTTCCCCCCGGAAACGAGGGATCCGAAATCCGTCTCCCACCTTGAATGCCGGCAAGAGTTGAAGCTCAGTACCATCTCCGAAGCGCACCTTTACGGACATAGCTCCTGTCTCAACATCCGAGTTGGGTAGTCGTTCGTGCAGAGCATTCGCGAAATCCGCGATCAGATCCTTCGGGGAGGAATCGACGGCAGTGTCACGACTGAGGACGACTAAGAGGTCGACGTCGCTCAGTCCATCCACGTATGTATGCTTGCTGACAGAGCCTCCGAAACGAAGCTCAATCGAATCCTCCAAGAGGCCCTGCAACGCTTGACGAACTGTCTCGAGGTGGCGATTGGTAGCGTCGGCGTCCCGGACATTTGCCTCACGAAGTACTTCGGCAAGAAAATCGTTTACCTGTGCCTTGTACTCGGACCTCTCCTGATCACTAACAACCTGGTGGAGACGGTTTGTAAGTCTCGCTGCCGATGGAACTGTTCCTATGCCTCCGCCGCTAGTTCCGCACATTGTTTCCCTCCGATTGTAGTTGGTTGACAAACTCTTGCGATCCATCTTGATCGGCTGGGCTCAATCCGAGTTCGGAAAGTCGGCCCGTTCCTGCAAACCGCCTCAGTGATGTCTGGAGTCTGTGAAGTGCGTCTAAGTTGTGCACCTGGAAGTAAGCCTCCGTTAGGTCTTCATCGTTTTCCCAAAGACGGTCCCGGACAATGACAGTGGACATTCGAATCGTACCACCCTCCGTAATGACATTCCGAAGCCACTGCAGGCCGTCGAAGATGTCCGCGCCAGCCATGGCGTAGTATCGGACCAGGCCGGGGTCAAGGCACCCAAAGATATGAATGGGCAAGTCGTTGCCAATCTCCACTAGCGCCCTACGTATCCGGGCGATGTTCCGTGCTCTTTCCAGAATGGACCTTCCCAGTTCCTGCTCAACGAAGCCTAGAATTGCAAACGTTGGGGCGAATGGTAGGGACTCCACGACCATGTTGACGTTGACTTGCCCGCTGTTCGCACCCTCTGGCTTGATGAGGCAGTCCCAATGGAACATCGGATACTTCTCGATTAGTCTTGCAGATGCGCCAAACTGTTTCGCCGTCGGCCGGCGGTTCTCATAGTCGAAAGTCACCGGGACGATTGTCGTTCGTTCTTCCAGCTGGCGAAGCACGCGTCGGTACGCTCTCAGCGACCAGGACGCTGGCCTCGATAGTTCCGAGCTCGCATAGCCTTCATACCCCCCGCTGTCGACGAAGACTAGATCTGAAGCAAACAAGGCGCGCCTTGGCAACAGGCGGTGATAGATGTCATATGCGCTGATGAGGCATGTCGATGTCGTGTATGGGGACAGTAGCTCAAAAATGGAGCCAACAGGGAACCCTCGACTCGAGTATGATGGGACGAGCATAGGCGTCGTGAAAGGAGTACGTCCGATTCTCCGAATCGCTGACAATTGACCGTTAGACACCGAGTGCCCTCCGATCAAGACATGAAGGACAGATGCCGCAGGGGCGGATTGGCCCCCGATTGCAGCTGAACGTTGCTTCAAGCGGGACTCTGCGATCCCTCGCATACGTAACGATCTCAGCCTTCGTCATCGCGAGGAGGGGCGCATCCAAGACCACTCTGCCGCCAAAATAGCCATCGAGGAGCGACTGCATGGAATTTACAAAATGGCGTGTGCAGTCGTAGAACGGAGACAGGTCGTGCAACCCGAGACCTATTCGGAGCGTCTGATTTCCGAATTCGGCGGCCGCAGCTAGAACAAAGATGGCATTCCGGCCCAGGTATTCATCGCCGCGACTGGCAATTGGAATCGCAAGTTTCCGCCAGCGAACTGGGACGGCAAAGTAGGCCGCGATTTTCCGAAGTGCGCGACGCTCTCCTCCAAGAGCCTTCTGGCCGTAGTCGTAGTGGAGACCCGTGATCGACGATCCCGCGCGATTGTACATGTCGAGAAGGACTGTGGAGTCAATTCCCCCTCCGAGCAGAACCACAACGTGGACACCATGACTCGATTCTGTTTTCTGACGGCGTGTCTTCTGCGCTCTTGATCGGCGCGGCGGGCTCGTAGGGGTCATGGGATGGTGCGAAGGTAATCGCGGACTGTTTTAGTCTTTCGCTGCTTTGTTCAGTGATCGTTTCGCTTCGACCGAAGACAAACCCTCAGGTCGTCTTGATAGTACTTCCTTGACGAGATCCCCGCGGCGTTGGGCGTGCTCTCTGTCACCGAAGATCGCTTATCGGAGAAACAATAGGTGTGGATTGCCACGTTTGTGTGATCTGTACCGGACCGGCCAGCTACTTAAACTTCGGAACGTTCCGTCCTTGCTTCGCAAGCTGAAGGAACTCTGAGAAGCGTCTCCCTTCGGAGGTTAGCCACCTTCCCCGTCTTTGTCGAACCTCTCGCAGCACCTTCCAAGTACGAACTACCGTTATGCTGGCACGGTTGCAGGCTCGGAGGACAGTATTTTCGTTGTTGACATTACCGAGGACGAGCATTCTGCGGTAATTCTCAGTACCGAAGACATTGGCGACTGCTTTGATCGTCTTGGCTTGGAGAAACTTTCTCTCAATGTAGGACTCGACTCCCTGTTTGGGATCCGTACCCTCGCCGGCCTGTTTCTGGCCGAGACTTGTTACCGGATTAGCTGACATATTGACCTCAACATGCCACCTTTCTTCTACCTTGTCGCCTTCGAACCGGACCGCAAGGAAATCCAGCTCACCTTGGCCTTTGAACCTCACACCCTGCAGCACGAAATATCCCCTTGACATCAACCAGCTGCGCACAATCTCTTCCGAGACATCGGACACGGGCAGTCCTCTCGAACGCATCGACAATTTTGGAATAAAAATCCCTCAGATTGAATTATCGGACATGGAAACCACGACGAGACACTCGAAATGGCAAAGCCGTCCGTGAATTCTGGGACTCCGGTATCTGAAGTATCTGGAGCAATCAGTGTGGATTGACATCATTCGAGGAGTGGCAGCCGATGTAGGAGGGAGAGGCGAGCTCGCAACCACGCGCCCGACGGTCCTGAGACAGTGCGAGAGCAGGAACGTAAAGCCGAATGGCTGGTGGCGCTGCTACCTGTCACGATTCTACGTCGATAGGTATATCGTGGGGCGTGAGCAGGATCAGCAGGGAGCTTGCCGACGGCGCAATGCCCTTAGTGTGGTCAGCCAATAAGCAGCGAGGAAATCCTCCGCAAGATCCATGCAGCAGAACAAGCGCAAGAAAAAATCCGCTTCGCTTGGAGCTAACCCGCGAGTGTTTCCGCGTCTCGCCGTCTCCTGGCGATATTAGAAGCCAAAATCGCCTCGAGAAATCAGGCCGGGACTTCTTCCGACCTGTCAATCCGGCTCACTATTGCAGGCGTTTCCATCGCTACCCTCACTATTTGCTCAAAGTGTTCGATATCGCTGAATGTGAGGATACGACCTCTTCGATCGGAAAGCCACTGGCGAAGAACTTGATATCCGCCGATCGTGAATTCCCAAGCGTCGAGGGGGATCCCTTCGAAGTATTGGGCGGAATTGATTCTTATCCGCCCCGCGGGTTGCTCAAAGGTGGGGTAGCCGTTCTCGATTCGGTTCGTCCCTGGTACCGGGAAAGCGACGGCCCTGGCCGACGGAACCTGGAAAAGGTGAAGACGGACTAATTGTTTTCCCACCTGAGCGACATGAATGAACTGTGGTCGCGATGTCGGCCAGGGGATCCGCGGAAAGTCCCGCCGAAGCGAACTCGCGAATTGCTCGCGATATGATGGGGAATGGAGTGTGGCATAGACATAAGCAAGTATGTCTTCAGGACCAAACGTTTCGTCAAGGTCTCCTGGACCATCTGGAGTGAATTGCATCCCCACGACTTCCGAAAGGCGTGTCACAATTACGGGATGCAGGTTAGGCATCCGACCATCACGCCCCGTCGGCCATGCTAGCGAGGCCTGCGGGATCGGCGGACCTTCGGCGCTCGTTGATGGGTACAGGTAGAGCGGAAAGAAGAAATCCACTTCCTTGATCGAAACTGCATGATGCTGGATTGGAGCGTCCACAACAAGCGCATGCTCCCACTTCCGCACCTCGATGCCTCTGGATGTGCTAAGCGCGATATTTCCCGCATGTCGAATGTGCGGAGTCGCCCGTTCTCTCCACCACACTGCGACGTGCCTATTGAACGCCGTCCAACGCTTATCAAAAGGACGGTAGACAATTTCGCCGATGTCATGGTCCCAGTTGGTTGACGATAGAGTAGCTTTGGCGTTCGCATAGTTCCATTGCTTCTGAGAACACAGTCGCCAAATTCGTCTGGCGGCAGCTTCATCGGAGGTGCCAATCAGTCGCCGGATGTTTTCCGCCACTTCTTCACGCGACCAGGTGATCGCGAATTCGTCCTGGGTCGTTACAATCCCGGGGGGCGGGTCACCCACAAGGCTGAACAGATCTCTCACTGAAAACCCCTCGAGGTACTGCCTCTCCACCTCTTCGTCCGATGGGATGAAAAGGAAGTACGGGCTCTTCGGCTTCAAATCCGACCATTCGGTCCCAAGGACATCGTGGGTGCTGAGATACTCGTACTTCCGTTCCCGCGTTCCCCAAACATCGGCGTATTTCACTTGCTTGTTGGAGTCGACTCCGGGTCGCTTGACGAGAAGCGTGATGCTAACCCCTTGCTTGATGTCAAAGACGTTCTTGTCAGGGCCACCGTCCGGAGCAGTTTCTTTGCGGTTTGCATTCCCGTGCAAGTTCAAGATGTAGATTTGGTCGAACCCTTGCATCAGCCGCTCGCGCATTCCTCTGAAAGTGGGATTATCGATGTAGGCGTGATTAGTTATGAACCCTACGACTCCAGCGCCCGTGCGCTCGATCTTCCATTGCGCCCAGCGAATGAATTTCACATAGTCGTCCTGGAGCCATTTTGCTTGCGCCGGCTTCGCGAGTTCGGGAACATTCTCAGAGTACCACCTTACAAGCCGGCGAATCCATTCGCCCTTGTTTGCTGAGTGCCCTGCGTAAGGCGGGTTTCCAAGAATTACCATGATGGGCATGTCTCGCTTGACGTCGGTGGCCGCCCGGGCCTCATCAGTAATGCTTTGGTATGGCCCGTAAAGGTCGGGCCAAGCGTGGTCAAGAGACTCGAGCGTATTCGTGAGGAATATGTTGAGTCGATCACGCTCACGAAATTCGTAGGCGAACAAGGAGTGCTCAGGTTCGGGAAGATCCCGACCTGAAAGCTGGAGGGTGAGCTTGAAATGGGCGATGGCATAGGGGGCCATGAGCAATTCGAAGCCGAACAACCGAGGCAATAGATGTTCGGTCACGTATCCGCTCCATCTGCCTGCGTCCTTCGTATGGATGAAGCGTTCCCGGATGCGGTTGACGACCTGAAAGAGGAAAGTTCCTGTCCCGCAAGCCGGATCGAGGATCTGAAGCCGGTACCGTTTTTCACGGAATTCCCGAACGATTGTAGTGCCTTTGCTCGGTCCATCTTCGACCACGCGTCGAGTTAGTTCGACGAGTGAGTGATCTGCGAGCCCGTCGGCCAGCGCGAAGTCCCGTTGGAGGATGCTGTCAATGCTGCGAACAATGTACGACACGACAGGTGTTGGCGTGTAATAGACTCCGCGTTTCTCGCGAAGCTTGGGATCGTATTCGGACAGGAATGTCTCGTAGAAATGTACAACGGGATCGTGACCGAGTCCTTGGGCAAAGTCACGAAGCACGGACTTCTGATCGGCGGCCTGGAAAATAGCTACGAGGTCGTTTACAAACGGGGCATGCGGCTCATCGTCAAGCGCAGTCCCGGTTAGTGTCTCGAATATCCTTCGAAGCAAAGGGGCCGTCCGCGGGATCTCTGCTGCAGCGCCTTGACGTCGGAACTCCCCTTCGCGATGGTTAGTCCAGGCAGCGAACAGACCATAGACGAGAGTCTGGGCATACACGTCCGCGAATTCAGGTAGGTTCTCGTCTTCGCCCACTTCGGGGAGAAGTGTGAGCGCCAGCGCTGTTCGAAAGTCCTGAAGGTCGCGCGATGCGCGGCCAAGTTCGAAAGCTTGGAGAACGATATCCCGGATGAGATGGGAGTGTCTCGCCATGTGTTCAGCGAGGGCACGAGAGTTTCGAACTGGCTCAGGTTCGTGCCGCAGAAAGCTTGTCAATAGTTCGACTACTCGGGCGGCTCCCGCCTCATTGAGTTGTAGCTTTCCTCGATCGTCTATGTCGGCGATGGAGGCGGTAGCGCGACGCTCACCGTCTGCGAACCACCTGAATTCTACATAATCGGTAAGGACCAGGTTCCGAATGTATTGCCGATAGCGTCTCAGTTGGTCTGTTCGTTCGGTGGTACTGAGTGGAGTCCCGATATCCTTTGCCTCTACGAAACCAAGAGTGAGCCTCCCTCGCCTAATGGCGAAATCGGGGGCACCGCATTCGACCCGTCCTGGCTCGTTGACCGCAACAGTGTCATGTCGAAGATCCTCCAAGAACGTTTTGAGCGCGGGTCGATGCGCGTGCTCTGAATTTCCACCCACTCGCAATTCGCGATTTAGCCGCTCAACGTATGCGCGTGCGGCAGTGAGGTCTGTCGGCATGGTGATTCTAGGGTTCTACGGATTGTTCGGTCGCGCCCATCCACACCACCAGCGGAGCATGGGTCCTGAAGTTATTTCAATTTCGCTCACAGGATAGATTGGTCCCGCCGGGTTTCCTTAGCCAATCACAAATTGATCTTTGGACCAGCTGTGCTGGATGTACACTACGTGTAGCATTCCTATGCTCTTCGACATTCTGCCAACGAGAGTTCATCCACTGAAGGAAAACAACTTTGGATCATCAACTTCGGGCTTCCCTCCGATATGCTAGCCGAAATGGTGACGGTATATGCAGATCTTTACAGGAGATGCAGTAGTCGTAATTCAGTCGAGAACAAAAATGGGGACGGACCGGACTGGGCCCGTCCATGAAACATTGTTTAATACTTCCCGAACGCCGGGAGCGTCTCGGTCGAGAGCACGCCGGGCATGCCCTGGACCTTCGTCACGACGGACTCAAGGAGGTTCTCGCGGGGGTCCGCGCTGATGCGGGCCACGATGTCCGAGTCTCCGGTCGTGCCGATGATCTCCTGGATCTCGGGGACGTTCTTCAACGCGCTCATGGTCTTCTGCGTGTCCGCGGACCGGATGAGTAGGTACGCGTTGCTGGCGTGACCATCTTTCTTACTGTTCGTCCAATCCCAGAGTGCCGGATAGCTCCGGAGCCCCGTGACGTGGTCCATCAATTGGACCTCGGACGCGAATGCGCGCAGCTCG
>Ga0066659_10001606_pt1 | contig 9972 bp, 6 predicted proteins | sample GraSoiAngelo_108_FD_75176 | JGI IMG/M metagenome (GOLD analysis project Ga0066659, IMG submission 75176) | Grasslands soil microbial communities from the Angelo Coastal Reserve, California, USA - 14_0903_09_40cm | ecosystem: Environmental > Terrestrial > Soil > Grasslands | place: USA... | reverse complement strand
CGCGCGCCAGACGAGTAACAGGGCACCCGTCAGCGCCCCTCTCCAGAGTTCTTTTTCGGGCAGCGTTCCGGGGGGCAAGGCCAGCAGCGCGGTCATCCCGCTCTCGTTTACAGACGCCCTCGATCGTGGCCTGCGGCAGAATCTCGGGTTGTTGCTGGCATCGGATAGCGCGATCTCAGCCCGTGGACAAAAGTGGCGAGATCTGAGTGAGCTGCTGCCGAATGTGAACTTCAGCGCTGCCGAAAACGTCCAGGAGATCAGCCTGGCGGCTCTCGGTTTCAAGCTGCCCGGCTTGCCCCGGGTGATCGGACCTTTTAGCTTCTTCGATGGCCGCCTCTTGCTGAACCAGTCCCTTTTCAACCTCACCGACATTCAACATGAACGCGCCGCAACCCTGAACGTGAAGGCGGCTCAGTACAATTACAAGGACGCCCGCGAACTGGTTGTGCTCGCAGTTGGCAACGCATACTTGCAGGCACTAGCGGGAGAAGCACGCGTAAGAACAGCCGATGCCCAGGTGAAAACGGCCCAGGCGCTCTATAACAAAGCGGTTGACCAGCAGAAGGCAGGAGTCGCGCCGGCCATTGATGCTCTTCGCGCACAAGTGGAATACCAGGCTCGGCAGCAGCAGCTCATCGGCGCTCAGAATAATTTCACCAAACAGAAATTGGCTCTGGCGCGCGTCATCGGGCTTCCGCCGGGCCAGGATTTTACGCTGGCGGACAAGGCACCCTACGAACCCCTGACCACTTTAGGCCTGGAACAGAGTCTCGAGCGAGCTTACGCCTCGCGGCCCGATTACCAGGCGTTGCTGGCACAAACGAAAGCATCGGAACTGTCGCGCAAGGCGGCGTCGGCGGAGCACCTGCCCGCACTCGCAATCGCTGCGGACTACGGTGATATTGGCGTGAATCCCTCGAACTCGAACGGCACTTATCATGTGACCGGCACCCTCAACATCCCGATTTTTGCGGGAGGTAAGGCCCACGCTGACGCGCTGGAGGCGGAAGCAGCTCTGCGTCAGACCCGGGCACAATTGGAGAATTTGCGCGGGCAAATTGATTATGAAGTCCGCACAGCCATGCTGGATCTAAATACTGCTGCGGACCAGGTGGCGGTTGCGCGCAGTTCTGTTGATCTCGCGGAACAGGCTCTTACGCAGGCCCAGGACCGATTCGCTGCCGGGGTCACCGACAATCTCGAGGTAGTTCAAGCCCAAGAAGCGCTAGCCAGCGCCCACGAAAGCTATATCGCCAGCTTGTACGCCCATAACGTGGCCAAGGTGGAGTTCGCCAAGGCGATCGGGTATGCGGAAGAAGGCGTCAAACAATATTGGAAAGGCAAGTAATCATGGATCGACGGGCTGGTGTTGTGCGGGAGGCTCCAACCGTGAATCGCGAAACGGAGCCGCCCGCCCCTGACGAGCAAAGAGGTGGATTTCACGAGCGCCGCCGCTCGGTGCTGAAAAATCCGCGAGTACGCCTGGGACTCATCCTTGCCGCTGCGGCGATCGTGGTGGGCGGGATTCTCTTATGGATTTACTTTAGAAGCTATGAATCGACCGACGACGCGCAGATCGACGGCCACCTGAATCCCGTCAGTGCGCGCGTTTCCGGCCATGTTCTCAAACTGAATGTGGCCGACAATCAATATGTGCAAGCCGGAGTAGTGCTGGTGGAGATCGATCCTACCGACTACCAGGTTGCCGTGGAGCGCGCCAAGGCCGACTATGCCGATACGGTTGCCGCGGCGGAGGCCGCCCGGGTGAATGTGCCGATCACCTCGGTGAGCACGACTGGCCAGGTGAGTGCTGCGCAGGCCGATGTGATCAGTACCCGGGCTGGAATCACGGCGGCCAGCGAGCAGTACCGGGCCGCTAAGGCGCAACTGCTCCAGGCGCAAGCCAATGATGCGAAGGCGCAGAGTGATCTTCGCCGTTACAAGCAGCTCGTAGACAAGCAGGAGATCTCGCAGCAGCAATATGACCAGGCCGTGGCGGCCGCGCAATCCACCGCCGCCGCAGTGCAGGCGGCCAGCGCCAACGTCAACGCCGCCGAGCAGCAGGTGATTCAGGCCCGTGGCAAACTCGATCAGGCGCAAGCAAATTTACGTACGGCTGGAACAGGCCCCAAGCAGGTCGCAGCAATTCGCTCCCGGGCTGCGGCCGCCGAAGCAGAAGTGCAGCGTCGGGAAGCTGATCTGGACCAGGCGCAACTGAACCTGACGTATACACATGTGGTCGCCCCTGTGGCCGGCGTGGTGAGCAACCGGACGGTCGAAGTTGGCGAGAATGTGCAAGCGGGGCAGCAACTGCTGAAAATTGTCCCGCTCGAGGACGTTTGGGTGACGGCCAATTTCAAAGAGAATCAGCTGCGCCATATGCATCCCGGCCAGCCGGTCACCATTTCAGTGGATGCGAACGGGAAAGACTACAAGGGACACGTGGACAGCATCGCCGGGGCCAGCGGAGCGCGCTTCAGTCTGCTGCCGCCGGAGAATGCTACCGGCAACTACGTGAAAGTTGTGCAACGCATCCCGGTGAAAATCGTTTTTGACCCGGCGCAGTTGAGCGAGCATGAGTTGCGGCCCGGCATGTCGGTTGAACCGAAGGTCTGGATTCGCAAGTAAGGTGGTCATTGGCCAGTGTTCAATGTTCAATGCCTTTGCTTGCTGCTCACTGACCGCTGACCACCGACCCCTCGTTTGCAAACCCGTCTCATCCAAAAGCTTGAGGGCCATGTGCGCCGGCCCTCCATGGTGGGCACGAATCTGCGCTTGTCTCGCGACATCCGGAGATAGCTCTGGGGCCAGCGGGGGAAGGCTTTCTCCAGAATTTCCAGGAAGAAGATTTGCATGGCGCTGCTGCTCCACAATACTTCACATTCCGGGCTGAACGCCAAGAATGCCTGCAACAGATACTGCTCGGACCAGAAGCATCGATTCTTAAGCACGACCTCGCGCGGATAGTCGGAAGGCAGGAACACGTCATGCACCTGCACCAGAACTCCGTTTTGCAGCCGAGGTAGGATGTCCAGGTATTCGTAAACCACGTCGCTGCCAATACTGACCACATGGCTGGAGTCGGACTTGCTGCACCGGTTTGGGAACGACTTTCATTCGTCCGTCAAGGTCGCTGTCCGGCAGCCGATCGAGGAAGGGATCGATCGTGATGAGTTCACTCGGAGTGTCTCGCTCGGTCAAGTTGGCGTGGAGCGCTGCGGCCATCACGCGGGTGCTGAACCCGCTGCCAACTTCGATAATGCGCGCCGGTCGGTGTTTGCGGACGAAAGAGTAAGCTATCTCGGCATCGACCCCCTCAAAGAATCCATTGTTGTAGTGATAATGGCTGCCGTTTTCTTTTTCCTCTTCTGAGAAGGTCCATTCCGTACCGTATTCGGATACAGAGTCGCCCAGTAATTCACTTTGCTGTTTCAGGCGCAGGTCCAACCCCGCCGGGAGGGAGCGAACTGGCCACTCACGATCCGCCAACGTTGCAAGATCCGGCACGGGCCAGTAGTAATGATTCGGGCTCACGCTGATACCTAGGTTCTGCAGCGTTTCGAAAAGCACGGACAGTCAGGGAAAGCAGGGCATCGTTCTCATGCAGTTTCCTGGCCACCTTGCAGAGGACTCCGTTGTCACGGTTGTGCTCGGGATGCAGCTTGCCGTTTCTCGGCCGATTACTCCCGTGATGGGCGGGGCGGCACTGGATCAGGGAACTTGTTCGCCAGGGGTGTTCCAGAACTAGCAGCGGAATCCAAGTGGCTCGTGGTAATTGCTGCAATTGATATTCGGATGACATCAACTCGCCGAGGTTTACAGCAGCAGGAGAGAAATGCCGCAGCACACGCGGGCCTTCGCCGAACCTGCTCTTTGGTCCGGGTTGCTGCGGCCGGGAGTTGCCGCCCTGCTATTTAGCGGGCGTGATACTCGGTCGCAGTTGCGGGCTTTGGGGATTGGAGAGAGCATCCTGGGCTGCCTGAGGAAGCTTATCCGCATTCGCTAACAGCAGGCTGACCTGCCATAGCTGCGTGTTGGAGAGCGCCTGCTGAAAGCCGGGCATGCCGGTCATGCGAATTCCTCCCGAAACTTTCCAGAAGGTTTCACCGGGTGGATCATCGGTCACGCCCTGGCCGCGAAAGAGCTCGGGAGGTTTCGGATACATGCCCTTGGCGATAGCGGTCTGGGGCTGCGCGGGAAGGCCGTGACAAACAGCGCAGTTGTCGCGATAGATCTGGGCTCCCGCAACCAGGTTGGACTCATTCCAGGGCAGAGGTACGTCCTTCGGCATTTCCTTTTCTGCACGCGCATGGAGCACCTTGTGGGTGAGCATATTCTCAAAAGGCATGGCTTGCGCCGACGTAGCGACGGGCGCGCTACCCGAATCGAAATACACGTATACCGCAAGCGGTACAGCGATTAATCCGAGGAGCAACCCGAAGACGAAGGCTTTCACCGGCTTTCTCCTGAGAGGTGAAAAAGCATTGTCTCACGATGTTGTGATGAAGAGGTAATCAGCGTGCCTTCCCGAAACAGGAAAACCGGGAAGCCTCCTGTGAGAGCACTCCCCTGTGGAAAAAGAAGCATTCCTCAAGACATCGCACGAAATCGGGACATTGTCACTCATGGTGACAAAATATCCACAAGCTTCATGAGTGTGCTCTGGTTTTTGGATAGACACCTAGCGAGCAATTTGTCTTCCAAATGAAATCCCGAAAGAAGCGACGTTATTTTGGTTTGCTTGCCTCGCGAAGGGGGCGCAATGGATTTCTGGGATGTGCCGGCGTCTATGGCTTGGAATTTCTCTGAACTTCAGACTGCCGGCGCGCAGGAAAACACCGCGTGGTGAGTTGAGGCGTTGCCGGCTGAGTGCTAAAACGTATTCAGTCCTGGCCGGGCGATTCCGTACTGCTTGATCTTGTGATAAAGCGAACTCCGGGGAATACCAAGCCTCTTGGCGGCAGCTTCCACCCGGCCCCCCTCCAGCAGAAGCACCTCTTCGATGTAGTGCTTCTCCATTTCCTCTAAGGTTCTCACCCCTTCGCTTTCGCCAAACCGCTCCATTTCCGGCAGCTCGAAGTGCAGGTCCTTTTCGTTTAGAACACGGCTTCCGCTGAGAAGAACAGCGCGCTCAAGAACGTTGCGCAGCTCCCGTATGTTTCCTGGCCATTGGTACGACTGCAAGCTGCGTATTGCATCGGTGGTTATTTCAACTCGCCCGGTACCCAAATCGACCGCCAAGCGATCGAGAGTGTCCTCGGTGAGAACTGGAATATCTTCCACCCGTTCGCGCAGCGGCGGGGTGGTCAAAGGAATGGTGCTGATCCGAAAATATAAGTCAGCACGAAAGGATTTCTGCTTCACGAGTCTTGCCAAATCCTGGTGAGTCGCCGCGATCAGACGAATATCCACCCTCCGGTCGCGAACATCACCCAACCTTCGAAACACTTTGTCCTCAAGCACCTTGAGCAGCTTGGGCTGGACGTTCAGGTCCACGTCTCCAATTTCATCCAGGAAAACCGTGCCCTTGTGCGCGATTTCCAGGAGTCCGCTCTTGCTCTGGACGGCTCCCGTAAAAGCTCCCCTCTCGTGCCCGAACAACTCGGTTTCCAGGAGGTCGCGGGAGAGCCCGCCACAATTCAAGTCCAAAAAAGGCTCGGCCGAACGCCGTCCGTTGTCGTGCATCCACCGCGCCAATACTCCCTTGCCAGTGCCGGTTTCACCTTGAATGAGCACGGGACTGTCAGCGGCAGCGATCCGGGCCGCCAGTTCAGCCAGTTTGAGGATCGTGGCGCTGTTGCCGAGGAAGGGATTCATAGTCCCGCGCGAGTAACGCACCTTCTCCGCCGCCTGTTTCTGTTGGTTGCGCTGGTTCTCCATGCTTCTCTGGATGAGCAGGACAAGGGCGGAGAGATTTGCCGGCTTGGTAAGAAAGTGTTCGGCGCCTAGTTTGACCGCGTCCACCGCCAGGTCAATGGAGCCGTGGCCGGTAAGAATGATGATAGGGACGGTGGGATCGATGCTCTTGAGGCGTGGCAGCAGTTCCATGGCATTGCCGTCAGGCAGCTCGTAATCGAGCACGACCGCATCGGGCTCTGCGGTCCGCCACGCCCGTTCCCCTTCGGCACAGGTCCCTGCGGTCTCGACCTCGTAGCCTTTACCGCCGAGATAATTGCAGATTAGGGAACGAAATTCTGCATCATCGTCGACAACCAGAATCTTGTTTCTAGCCACTGCTTCCTCGCTCGGTAGCTGTCGCGGCCGAATACTCTGTCAAGTTTTTGTCATCAACAACAATCTACACGCCTCGATACCGAGGCTCCTCAATTCGGGTTCGAACCAGACGGGCGAGCGCGTCAAGACTAAAAGGTTTCTGCAGAAAGCTTGCTCCAATGGCGGTCGCATCATCCGTCGGCGTGCGATCGGCGTATCCCGAGACAAGAATGATGGAGAGCTGCGGCCGCACTTCCAGTGCCGCCTTGGCCAGCTCGATTCCTCCCATCCCAGGCATCACCATGTCGGTGATAAGCACATCAATGTCACGCTGGTAGTTCTTGCAGACCTTCAGCGCCTCGGTTGCGTTGCCGGCCTCCAGGATGGCGTATCCTTTCGATTCCAGGTATACGCGGCTCACAACGCGAAGGGCTAGCTCGTCTTCCACCAAAAGAATGGTCTCGGTGCCGCCAGGGGCGATTTGGGCACTCCGGGAAACCGGTTCGGCAGCCTTGGGGACATCAATCCGAGGCAAGTAGATTTTGAAGGTGCTCCCCTTATTCAACTCGCTGTCGACCCAGATAAATCCGCGGCTTTGCTTCACAATGCGGTAGACGGTTGCCAAGCCCAGGCCGGTGCCCTTGCCAGACTCCTTGGTGGTGAAGAACGGCTCGAAGATATTCGCCTGGGTCTCGGCATCCATGCCAATTCCCGTGTCGCTCACTGCCAGCATCACGTAGTTTCCGGGAGGGACATCGCCGAGGTGTCCGGGAGAGGACCGGGTGTCCAACTCGACATTCTTGGTTTCAACGGTTAAATGGCCGCCCTTGGGCATGGCGTCGCGGGCATTGACGGCCAGGTTCATGATTACCTGCTCAATTTGTCCGCGGTCTGCCCGCACTTTTCCCAGGTTCGTCCCCAGCGTGGTCACCAGCTCGATATCCTCGCCCAGAAGGCGTGGCAGCATTTTCCCCAGGTCAGCCGCGACGTAATTCAAGTCAAGCGTGGTTGGTTCCATCACCTGGTCGCGGCTGAAAGCAAGCAGTTGGCGTACCACGCTGCCGGCCCTGGAGGCCGAGTCTCGTACTTGCCCGGCATATTGCATCACCCGCGCAGGATCATGGGGGCTCTCTTCTAGCAGCTGCGCATAGCTGCTGATAATCATTAGAAGATTGTTGAAATCGTGAGCTATCCCACCGGCGAGTCGTCCGACCGCCTCCATGCGTTGAGCATGCTCAAATTGCTTCTGCAGCAGCCACCCTTCGGTAGTGTCTTCGACGAAGACCTCAAATCCGGCAGGCTGTCCGCGCTCGTCCATGAATTGCCGTCCTGCTAGTCGCACTGTAATCGCAGTTTCATCGTTGCGCTTCCACTTCGTTTCATAGCGGGTGCTCGTGCCGGCCAGTTCAAATCCCGAAATGGCGTGGTTGTATTCTGCGGAGTCCAGAAAAATGTCCGTTACCGCATTTCGTCCCACCACGCGTTCCCGGTTCTCGTAACCGAGCATGGCGACGAAAGCGGGATTCGCCATGATGACTCGTCCCTCCTTGTCAACGCGGAAGATGCCGTAGGGCGCCCCGTCGATGATGGAGCGATATTGCTCTTCCGACCGTCGCCGCAATTCCTCCGTCTGCTTTCGCCGGCTGATGTCAAAAAATGTAACCACGCCACCGACTACTTGTCCTTCATGCAGCAGCGGGTAGGACCAATACTCCACGGGAAAACAGGTACCATCCGGCCGCCAGAAAACCTCATCGGCGAGCTGAAAGGGCACACCTTGGCGCATACTTCTTAAAACGGGGCATTCTTCTTCCGGGTAAGGACTTCCATCTGCCTTGGTGTGGTGCACCAGAGCGTGCACATTCTTCCCTTGTAACGCGTCTGCGGAGTCGTACCCCAGGATCCGAAGGGACGCGGCGTTTGAAAAACTGTACTTGCCCTGCAGGTCAATTCCGAAAATACCCTCTGGGGTGGAGTCGAGAAGCAACTGCAGTTGTTCTTTACTGTCCCGAAGTTCCGCGTCGGCCCGCCGCTGTGCGGTGACATCGCGGGCCAGTACGAGCTGCGCATTCACGCTGCCAAACACAATCGGCTGAGAACTGATTTCTACATCAATAACCGTGCTATCCCTCTTACGGTGTTTCCACAAGGCGTTGTAAGTCTCACCCGGGTCCACCCGCCGATCTACGCTCTTCACAAAGCGTTCCAATTCTTCCGCCGGACGTATGTCCTTGACGGTCATGGAAAGGAATTCCCGCAGAGAATAGCCGTAATGTCGAATGGCGGCGTGGTTGACTGCGAGAAAGCGTAGCGTTTCTGAATCGAAAACCCACATCGGGTGGGGGTTGGAGTAGAAAAGCAGCCGATATTGCTCTTCAGATTTGCGAAGCTCCTGCTCGGCCCGGTCGCGCTCCTGGCGCAACCTTCCCTCTTCCAAAGCTCTGCGAACGGCGACCGGGAGACGATCCAGGCTGTCTTTGAGGACGTAATCATTGGCGCCCTCCTTGATGCATTCAACCGCAAGTTCGTCACCCAGTGTGCCGCTAACCAGAACCAGTGGGATGTCGCGACCCGAGGACCGCAACCAACGTAACGCTTCCATTCCACTCCAACTCGGTAGCCGGTAATCGCTCAGGACGATGTCGTAGGGATTGGCGAGCGCCTTTTCGATGAACTGCTCTGAACTGTTAACGACATCCACTTCGGTCGCGAGTCCCGCGCTCGTCAGTTTGTGAATACACAGCTCTGCGTCGGCTCGATTGGCTTCAAGCAGCAGAATCCGTACTCTCCCCTTCTGGTTCGCGCTCGGTTCGTTCATGAAAACTTCGGGTACCCGGCCGCGCTGTGAGCCAACTAGTCTCGCTTGGATCTGGGTCCATTCGGACCCGCGACTGCCCGGAGGATCACCTCAGGGGCGTATCCGAACAGGTTCTCCGTATGAGAGTCGACGACAAGAATTCCGCGATTTTCGTTGGCGATCTTCATTGCGACTGGCGCCGACTCAATCAGGGCACGGAAGGGGCGGTAAAATCTTCCTTGTCACATTCAAGGTAGACCTGTGATCTGTCCGTTTTTACACGGTAGTCGGAGCGCGGGCATAGCGCGCCGATTTCACCTGACCCCGAAAGGACCCCAAATTATTGAAAACACCCCAACTTATTATTGTTTCCCAGTCACCAAGGTTCTCGCTCAAAAATTTCTTTCTTGTTACGAATTCGGAACAAGATTGCCCTGACAGACAAGATTGGTTTGTTATTGCCTAGCCCTCTGTAAACTTTCTGTAAGCGCGTTGTAAACGCTCTGTAAAACAATCGTGAGGTCCTGGGTCATGCTTTCACCAAGGGATTTGGCCGAGAAGCCATTCCCTCTCCTTCGATTTTTCATTTCTCAGGATTGCCGCATAGGGGTGCCGTTCGCGAGCCGGGCATGGCTGAAGACTCCTCGGGTTACCACTACCCGCTCAGCAGCCTCTTTGCCCAGCCAACTACGACTGGCTGGGACGGTCATCGTTAACTGACGAGCCGATAGGGTTCTATCGCGAGAAGGGCTACTTGAAGGAGATTCCAAATCCTCTCCGCTGAACAGGTAGAAATCCTGCGCGGAGAACTGGACCAGTTGATGGATCCGGGACATCCTGGGTGCCACCTGTTCCAGCAGTATCACTCGAACGAATCCACGGACCCAGACCGGATTGGCTTCCATGCGCTGGGTGCGTGGCGTGTCCTGCCCGCCTTGCGGTGGAATCCTGCATTCCTGGTG
>Ga0066659_10001604_pt1 | contig 9979 bp, 8 predicted proteins | sample GraSoiAngelo_108_FD_75176 | JGI IMG/M metagenome (GOLD analysis project Ga0066659, IMG submission 75176) | Grasslands soil microbial communities from the Angelo Coastal Reserve, California, USA - 14_0903_09_40cm | ecosystem: Environmental > Terrestrial > Soil > Grasslands | place: USA... | reverse complement strand
GTGGCCGGAACGCTGATCGCCAAGAGCCGGGTACCACCGGCCGAGTCGACCGGCGCGGTCACCTCGAGCGCCGACCTCAGAATCAAGGAGGCGAACATCGAGGAGGAGACCGGGGGCGTGCGCTGGAAGCTCAAGGCCGAACAAGCGCTCATCTTCGACGCCGAGGGTCGCACGTCGCTCCGGACCATCGCGGTGGACGTGTTCGAGCGCGACCGCTCGTGGACGATCGTGGGCGAGGAAGGCGATCTGTTCCAGGCGACGAAGAATCTGGAAATCCGGAAAAACGTCGTGCTGACCTCGAGTGACGGCATGCGCCTGGAGACGAGCGTGCTCCGCTGGCAGGGCGCCGAGAAACGGCTCTGGACCGACGCGCCGGTGCGGCTCTCGCGCGGCGGCGCAGTCGCCGACGGCTCGGCGCTCGAGGTGAGAATGGCCGAGGAGTACACGACGATGGCCGGACGCGTACACTCGGTCTTCACGGACGCGCGCCAGTGAGGTCGACCACGATTCTCGCCGCGCTCCTGCTGCTCTCGACGCCCGCGTTGTCGGGTGGCCAGTCGGCGCCGAAGACCTCGGCGGCTCCGGCCGCACAGCAGCCGCCCGCGGCCCTCGGCGCGCCCAAGTCGAAGGACGCCAAGGACGACACCACCCAACCCCTCACGGTGGACGCGGACAAGATGGAGCGTTTCGGCAAGGCGAGCCTGGTCATCTTCAGCGGCAACGTCGTGGCCCGGCGAGACAACTCGGTCCAGTACGCCGATCGGGTCGAGGTCTACATGGATGAAAAGGGCAACCGGGTGATGCGAACGGTCTCCACCGGCGCGGTCCGCATCATCACCAAGGACTGCCGCACCGGCACGGCGCAGCGCGCCGAGTACTTCGACCTCGACCAGCGCGTGGTGCTCATCGGCGACGCGCGGGTCTGGCAAGACGACAACGTCGTGTCCGGCGACACGATCACCATCTACATGGCGCAGGACCGCACGATCGTGGAGGGCGGCAAGCAAGAGCGCGTCAAGGGCGTCTTCTATTCTCAGAAGGACGACGCCGCCAAGCACGACGGCCAGCCGGCGCCTCGGCGCTCGGCGGAAGTCTGCAAGAACTGAGCGATGGAAGGCCTGGTCGCGCAGGGACTCATGAAGTGGTTCAAGACCCGGAAGGTCGTCGACTCCGTCTCGCTCGATATCCAGCGCGGTGAGGTCGTCGGCTTGCTCGGCCCGAACGGCGCGGGCAAGACCACGTCGTTCTACATGATGGTCGGGCTCCTGCCCGCGGACGGCGGCCGCATCTTCCTCGAGGGCCAGGAGATCACGGCGCTGCCGATGTATCAGCGGTGCCGGATGGGTGTCGGATATCTTCCTCAAGAGTCGTCGGTGTTCCGGAAGCTGACCGTCGAGGAGAACCTGCTCGCGATCCTCGAGACGCTCGATCTCACACGAGACGAGCGCCGCGACCGCGCGCGCGAGCTCCTGGCCGAGCTGGACCTGACTCCGCTGGCCCGCTATCCGGCCTACACGCTTTCCGGCGGCGAGCGCCGCCGGCTCGAGATCACCCGCGCGCTCGTGACCTCGCCGCAGTACCTCCTGCTGGACGAGCCGTTCACCGGAATCGATCCGATCGCGATCGGCGACATCCAGGAGATCGTCGGCCGGCTCCGCGAGCGCGGGATCGGCATCTTGATCACCGACCACAACGTGCGGGAGACGCTCGCCATCACCGACCGCGCGTACATCCTGTACGACGGCAAGATCCTGGTCGCCGGCACCGCCACCGAGATCGCCCACAATCCGATGGCCCGGGAGATCTACCTGGGCGAGCGGTTCGCGCTCTAGGGCGCAGGCGGAAACCCCCTCATGGCCATGGAAGCGCGCCTCTCGTTACGGCAGAGCCAGCGGGTCGTCATGACACCGCTGCTGCAACAGGCGATCCAGCTGCTGCAGCTCTCCACACTCGAGCTCCAGGAAGTGGTCCAGAAGGAGCTCCTCGAGAATCCGCTGCTCGAAGAGGTCACCCCCGACACGCCCGAGACGCCCGCCGACGCACCGGTCACCGCCGACACGCCGCCGGCGCCGACGGTCGAGCAGCTGACGACGGAGACCCCGCCGACCACCGAGCGGCAGACCGACGAGCTCCCGTTCGACTTCACGGCGGTGATGTCGGCCGACGACGACCACGAGGAGCGCTCGCTGGTCTCGCAGGAGGACCGCGAGGACCTGCCGTTCGAGAACGTCGTCCGGACGCAGGTGTCGCTCACCGACCACCTCGAGGAGCAGCTCCGCTTCGCGACCGAGGACCCCGTCGTCAGACGGATCGGGACCGAGATCATCGGCAACCTCGACGAGGACGGTTATCTGCGCGCCGAGATCGAGGAGCTCGCCCAGCGCTGCAGCGTCACCGGCGAAGAGGTCAACAAGGTGCTCACGCTCGTGCAGGGGTTCGACCCGGCGGGCGTGGCGGCGCGCAACATCCAGGAATGCCTCCTGCTCCAGCTCACGCGCGATCCGCTCCCGGATCCGGTCTCGGTCGAGATCATCGAGGCCCACTTCGACGACTTGAGTCGGCGGCGCTACCCGGACATCGCGCGCGCCATGAAGCTGCCGGTCGACCGGATCATGGAGTCGGTCGAGGAGATCATGGAGCTCGAGCCCAAGCCGGGGCGGCGCTTCGGTGGCAACGACTCGCGCTATATCGTGCCCGACGTCTACGTCTACAAGCTCGGCAGCGACTACACGATCGTCCTGAACGAAGACGGGGTGCCGCGCCTGCGCGTCAACTCGCTGTACAAGTCGCTTCTGAGAAACTCCGGCGTCGACGAGGCGCGCCAGTACGTCGAGCAGAAGCTCCGGTCGGCCCTGTGGCTGATCAAGAGCGTCGACCAGCGGCAGCGCACGCTCCGAAAGGTCACGCAGTCGATCGTCAAGTTCCAGCGCGACTTCCTCGACCGGGGATTGCCGCACCTCAGGCCGCTGTCCCTGCGCGACGTCGGCGAGGACATCGGCATGCACGAGTCGACGATCAGCCGCGTCACGACCAACAAGTACGTCGAGACGCCGCAGGGGCTCTTCGAGCTGAAGTTCTTCTTCCACAGCGGCATCGCGTCGGGCGACGGCGAGATGGTATCGTCGGTCTCGGTCAAGAAGATGATCCAGGACCTCCTGGCGGCGGAGGACCCGGCCAAGCCGCAGTCCGATCAGGAGGTCGCGCAGGCGCTGCAGAAGCGCGGTCTCACGATCGCCCGGCGCACGGTCGCCAAGTACCGCGAGGAGCTCGGCATCCTGCCCTCGCACCAGCGCCGGCTGGCGCCGCGAAAGCGGTGAGGCGTCCGACCCGGGTGGTGAGGGGAGGGCCCCGATGCGGCTCATCATCAGCGGGCGCGGGGTGGTGCTGACGCCGTCGTTCCGATCGCTGATCGAGCGGAAGGTCGAGAAGCTCGCGCGCGGCGCGACGCCACCGCTCGCGGTGCGCGTCACCTGCGCCTCGCAGCGGTTCCAGCGGACCGTCCGGCTCGTCGCGCGCGCGCGGCGGCGCAGCTTCTCCGGCCAGGCGAGCGCCGACCACCTGCTGGCCGCGGTGGAAGGCGCGATCGACCGGCTGAGCCGCCAGATGCGCGAGGCGCGAACACGCCGGCGGCGGGCGCGGGCCCGCCGCGACGCGTAGCGTCATGCCGGCCCCCCTCTCGTTCGTCGTCATCACCGGACTCAGCGGCGCGGGCAAGAGCTACGCGATCAAGTGCTTCGAAGACATGGGATTCTTCTGTGTCGACAACCTGCCCACGACCTTGATCCCCACCTTCGCCGACCTGATCATGCGGTCCGAGCAGCCGATCCATCGCGTCGCGCTGGGCGTCGACGTGCGCGAGGGCGCCTATCTCTCGCGCCTGCTCGATACGATCCGCGAGCTCCGAACGCGCGGCCACACCGTCGAGGTGCTCTTCCTGGAGGCGAGCGAGGAAGCGCTGGTGCGCCGCTACCACGAAACGCGGCGCCGTCATCCCCTGGCCGGGGATGGGAACGCGCTCGACGGGATCCGGGCCGAGCGCAAGGCGCTCTCGGACCTGCGCGAGGTCGCGGACCGGATCCTCGACACCACGGCGCTGACCGTGCACCAGCTCAAGGATCGGCTCGTCGAGCTCTATGTCGCGCCGAAGGCGCGCCCCGGCCTGGCCACCTCGCTGGTCTCGTTCGGGTTCAAGCACGGCGTGCCGTTCGACGCGGATCTGGTGTTCGACGTCCGGTTCCTGCCCAACCCGCACTTCGTGGAATCGCTGCGTCCGCTCGACGGCCGCCACGAGCGCGTGCGTGCCTTCGTGCTGGACCATCCGGAGAGCAAGGAGATGCTCCGGCGCCTCGAGGACTTCCTGAAGTTCGTCCTGCCCTGCTACGAGCGGGAAGGGAAGGCCTACCTCACCGTCGCGATCGGGTGCACCGGCGGCCGTCACCGGTCGGTCACCCTCGCGGAGGAGCTCGGGCGGTTCCTTTCGGGGCTCGGCTACGCGCCGACCGTCGTCCATCGCGACCTCGAGCGCGAGTGAGCGCTCCGTGGCCGATGGATCGCCTGGCGTTCTGCTTCGGGGTCCACAACCACCAGCCGATCGGCAACTTCGACCACGTGATGGTGGACGCGACGGAGCGCGCCTACCGGCCCTTTCTCGAGCGGCTCGACCAGCGGCCTGAAGTCCGGCTGAGCGTCCACTGGACCGGCAGCCTGCTCGAGTGGCTGCGCGAGCGCTCGCCCCGCACCTTCGATCTCCTGGGAACCCTGGCCGCGCGCGGTCAGGTCGAGCTCCTGACCGGCGGTTTCTACGAGCCGATCCTGGCCGTGCTGCCCGATCACGACAAGATCGGTCAGATCGAGCGGCTCACGACGTTCCTGAAATCGAACTTCGGTGTCCGACCACGCGGCATGTGGCTCGCCGAGCGCGTGTGGGAGCCGCACCTGCCGCGCGTCCTCTGCGAGGCGGGCGTCGAGTACGTGCTGGTCGACGATCGACATTTCGCGCTGGCCGGCCTCGACGTCGATACGCTCGCCGGCTACTACCTGACCGACGAGCAGGGCCAGAGCCTGCGCGTCTTCCCGATCAACCAGCGATTGCGATACCTGATTCCCTTCGCCGGCGTCGACGAGGTGTTCGAGTACCTCGCGGCCTGGCGGGGGCGCGCGCCCGCGATCACGATGGTCGACGACGGCGAGAAGTTCGGCGCCTGGCCCGGCACCTATGCCCGCGTCTACGAGGAAGGCTGGCTCGAGCGCTTCTTCGATCGCCTCCTGTCGACGCCGTGGCTCGAGCCGACGACCCTCGCCGACGTCGTCGAGCGTGTGCCGGCGAGCGGCCGCGTGTATCTGCCGACGGCCTCGTACGGCGAGATGGGGGAGTGGGCGCTGTCGGCCGACGCGGGGCGCGCGCTCGAGGCGGCCAAGGCCCAGATCAGCCGGCTGACCGACGGCGAGCGGCTGGCCGGCCTGTTGCGCGGCGGCTTCTGGCGGAGCTTCCTCGTCAAGTATCCCGAGGTCGGCGACGCCTACTGGAAGATGCTGCGCCTTTCGCGGGCGATCCACGCCGCCGTCGCGCGGCGCCCCGACGACACGCGGCTCGCGCGCGGTCAGGTCGCGCTCTGGCGGGCTCAGGCCAACGACGCCTACTGGCACGGTGTGTTCGGCGGCTGCTATCTCCCGCATCTGCGCCGCGCCGTGAAAACGTCGCTCCTGGAAGCCGAGCGCTCGCTGGTCGAGGCCGGCGCCGCGCCCGAGACCACGTGGACGCGTGAAGACGGCGATGGCGACGGGCGCGCGGAGGTCTACGTCCGCACGCGGGCGCTCTCGGTCACCCTCGAGCCCGAAGCGGGAGGCATGATCACCGAGCTCGGCTACTACCCGGCGGGATTGGACGTCGTCGACGTGCTGGCCCGGCGACCCGAGGCCTATCACGACAAGGTGCGGGAGCGCGCCGCTGCTCGAATCTCGGACGCGGCGCGAACGATCCACGAAGCGGCCACACCCAAAGAAGCCGGGCTCGACGCGCTCTTGGCCTACGACGAGCTCCGGCGCGGCGCGCTGATCGAAGGGTTCTTTGCCGACGGCGCCGACCCGCTCGATCCGGTCGCGCCCTGGGGCAAGGCGCGAGGCGTGATCGGCGCCGAGCGCCTGGAGTGCGCGGTGCAGGACCATGCGGGCGGAGTCTCGATCGTCTTCTCGCGCGCGGCGACGGACGCGATACCGGCCGCGCTCGAGAAGCGCGTGACGATTCGCGAGGAGGTGGTCGAGGTTCGCTATCACCTGCGGCCGCGCGCCGGGCGGCGACTCACCGGACGCTGGGCGGTGCAGTGGAATCTGGCTCTGACGGCCGGCGCCGCGCCCGACCGGTATTTCGAGCTCGCGGGCCGCCCCACGCTCGGGAGCTCGGGGCACGTGACGGATCTCTCGGCGGTGACGATGGTGGACGAGTGGGCGGCGGTGGAAGCCCGGCTCCGATGGATCCCCGGCGCCGAGCTCTCCTGGGGCCCGGTAGAAACGGTATCGCTCTCGGAAGGCGGGTTCGAGCGGATCTATCAGGGGACCGCGCTCCTGCTCGTGTGGCGCCTGGACGTCCGCCCGGGTGACGAGGGGCGGCTCGAGACCGCGGTGACGTTGGCCCGTCGATGACGCTCGACGATCCCGGCCTCTTCGAGCGGACCGATGCGCACCGGACCCGCGACGTGCTGGCGGGATTTCCCGCGCAGTGTCGCGCGGCGCTCGCCCTCCGCGCGGCGCCCGCGATGTCGCTCCCGCGCCCGACGCTCGTCGTCCTCGTCGGAATGGGCGGGTCCGCGGCGGGCGCCGAGCTGATCGCGGGGTGCGCCGCGGAGCGGCTCGACGTGCCGATCGTCGTGCATCGCGGATACGGCCTGCCGCCGACGGTCGGCAAGCAGACGCTCGTCGTCGCCTCGTCCTATTCGGGCGACACGGCGGAGGTGCTCTCGGCGGCCGAGGCGGCGCTGGAGCGCGCGGTTCCCATGGTTGCGCTCACCGCGGGCGGCCGGCTGGGGGCGCTGGCGGCCGCCCGCGGCCTGCCACGGGTGACCTTGCCCGAGGGACTGATGCCGCGCATGGCGCTCGGCTACCTGTTCTTTCCGGCGCTCAGAATCCTCGGCGACGTGGGCCTCGAGGTCGCGACCGAGGCGGAGATCGCGGAGGCGCTCCACGTCGTGACCGCGCTCGCCGCCGAGCTCGACCCGGCGCGACCGGTCGCGCAGAACCAGGCCAAGCGGCTCGCGCTCGCGATCGGCGCCCGCCTGCCGGCGTTCTACGGCGGTCCGTCGACCGGCGGCGTCGCGTACCGCTGGAAGACCGAGGTGGAGGAAAACGCCAAGCGGTTCGCGATCGCCGGCGCGATCCCCGAGATGAACCACAACGAGATCGAGGCGTGGCGCGCGCCGGCCGCCGCCGCGATGCACGCCGTCTTCCTGCGGGACCGCGACGAGTCGTCCGAGATCGAGCGCCGCTTCGCGGTGATGCGCGAGCTGATCGCGACCGCCAACGGCGACGTCAGCGAGTGCTCGACCCGCGGGACCGGGCGGGCCGCGCGCCTGCTCGGGCTGGCCTACCTCGGTGCATGGACGAGCTACTACGTGGCGATCGGCGCGGGGACGGATCCCTGGCCGATTCCGGTGCTCGACGAGATGAAGCGGCGGCTGCGAGCCCCTTAGCCGCGCTCGGAATTCGTGTTACAGTTGCGGCGCTTGCATCGCACGAGGCGATGCGCGGGAGGAAGTCGATGACGCGTGACGAGTATTTGTTCACGTCGGAGTCGGTGACCGAGGGTCACCCCGACAAGATCGCCGACCAGATCTCCGATGCGGTGCTGGACGCGATCATCACCCAGGATCCCACCGGCCGCGTCGCCTGCGAGTCCCTCTTGACCACCGGGCTCGTCGTGGTGGCGGGCGAGATCACCACGTCGTGCTACGTGGACATTCCGCGCATCGCGCGCGACACGATCCGCGAGGTCGGTTACACCCGGGCGAAGTTCGGCTTCGACTATGAGACGTGCGGCGTCATCGCAGCGATCGATGAGCAATCGTCCGACATCGCGCAGGGCGTCGACAAGCTCGGCGCCGGTGACCAGGGGCTGATGTTCGGCTACGCCTGCACGGAGACAGCCGAGCTCATGCCGATGCCGATCATGCTCGCGCACAAGCTGGTGATGCGGCTCTCGGAGCGGCGCAAGTCGGGCGCGCTCGACTACCTGCGGCCGGACGGGAAGTCCCAGGTCAGCATCCGCTACGTCGACGGCGTGCCGCGCGCGGTCGAGACGGTCGTCGTCTCCACCCAGCACAGCCCCGACGCCGGCGCCCAGCGGATCCGTGAGGACATCATCGAGCAGGTGATCAAGCCGGTGATCCCGGCCGAGCTCATCGACTTCCAGAAATGCGTGATCCACGTGAACCCGACCGGACGGTTCGTCACCGGCGGGCCGATGGGTGACACCGGCCTCACCGGCCGCAAGATCATCGTCGACACCTACGGCGGGTCCTGCCCCCACGGCGGCGGCGCCTTCTCGGGCAAGGATCCGACGAAGGTCGACCGCTCCGCGTGCTACATGGCGCGCCACGTCGCGAAGAACGTCGTCGCCGCCGGGTTGGCGCAGCGGGCGCAGGTGCAGGTGGCGTACGCGATCGGCGTCGCCGAGCCGGTCTCGATCATGGTCGATACCTTCGGCACCGCGAAGATCCCGAACCGGGCGCTCGAGGCGATGATCCGGCGCCACTTCGATTTCACGCCGGCCGGGATCATCAAGTATCTCGACCTGCGCCGGCCGATCTACAAGAAGACCGCGGCCTACGGTCACTTCGGGCGCTCGGAGCCCGAGTTCGCGTGGGAGCGGACGAATCGCGTCAAGGATCTGCGCGACGACGCGGGAGTGTAGCGCAGCACACCGATAAGCCCGCGCGCCGGGCCATGTCGTGCGCGCTGCAGGCTGTCGGGGCTTCTCCGCCGGCCGAGGCGCGACTACAAACGAAGGACGGGCATTCCATGGTCGAGCACGACGTCAAGAATCTGTCGCTCGCCCCCGAGGGGCGACTCAAGATCGAATGGGCCGAGCAATCGATGCCGGTCCTCCGGCAGATCCGCGAGCGCTTCGCGCACGAGCAGCCCCTGAAGGGGATCCGGCTCGGCGCGTGTCTGCACGTGACCACCGAGACCGCGGTCCTGATGCTCACGCTCAAGGCGGGCGGGGCCCAGCTGGCCCTCTGCGCCTCCAATCCGCTCTCCACGCAGGACGACACGGCCGCGGCGCTCGTGCGCGAGTACGAAATCCCGGTCTTCGCTCACAAGGGTGAGGACAACGATCGGTACTACCGGCACATCGCCTCGGTGCTGGCGACAAGGCCTCAAGTCACGATGGACGACGGCGCCGACCTCATCTCGCAGATCCACGGCGCGCGCAAGGATCTGGCCGGTGACGTGATCGGGGGCACGGAGGAGACGACCACGGGCGTCGTGCGGCTCCGCTCGATGGAGCGTGAGGGCGTGCTCGCGTTTCCCGTCATCGCCGTCAACGACGCCGACACCAAGCACCTGTTCGACAACCGCTACGGGACCGGCCAGTCGACGATCGACGGCATCCTGCGCGCCACGAACATCCTCCTGGCCGGGCGGACCGTCGTGGTCGCGGGCTACGGGATGTGCGGCCGCGGCGTCGCGGCGCGCGCCAAGGGTCTCGGCGCCCACGTCATCGTGACCGAGGTCGAGCCGATGCGCGCGCTCGAGGCGGTGATGGACGGCTTCCCGGTGATGCCGATGACCAAGGCGGCCGCGCAGGGCGACCTGTTCGTGACGGTGACCGGCAACACGTCGGTCATGTCGAGCGACCACTTCGGTCAGCTCAAGGACGGCGCCATCCTGTGCAACTCCGGCCACTTCAACGTCGAGATCGACCTCGAGACGCTCGGCGCGATGGCGCGCGCCCGGCGCGCCGTGCGCCCGTTCGTCGAGGAGTTCG
>Ga0066659_10001597_pt1 | contig 10004 bp, 10 predicted proteins | sample GraSoiAngelo_108_FD_75176 | JGI IMG/M metagenome (GOLD analysis project Ga0066659, IMG submission 75176) | Grasslands soil microbial communities from the Angelo Coastal Reserve, California, USA - 14_0903_09_40cm | ecosystem: Environmental > Terrestrial > Soil > Grasslands | place: USA... | reverse complement strand
GCCTACGAACGGCTCGGTCTTTCGAGCCGTCAGATCAAACTTTGACACGGTTACGGGGGTTGGTCCGTCGAATCGCGGCACATCGACGACCTCGGAAAGAAACAGTATCCCAGTCTTGCCAACATCAAGGCTTAGGTAATTGGCGGCCTTGATCGGCAGGGAGACGATTCGCTGTCCGATCCCCTCCAGGTCGATAGTGACCTTGACGGGCTCCTCCTTCTTCTCGCCTTCTTTACCCTTGTCGTCTTCCTTAGCCTTGTCTCCCTCTTTGTTCTTATCGCCTTCTTTGCCCTTGTCTCCGCCGGCTGCATCTTTCTTTTCGTCAGCCGGCTTCTCCTCGTCGCTCTGCGGCTCCACGGGTGAAGGATCGCCCTTCTTGAGCACTGCCGCGTAAACGCTTCTCAGAACCGGGTGTTGGAAGCTCGACAAATCCAGCCAGCCTGCGGAGAGTCCCACATCTGTGCTTACGGCAAAGAACAGTGATTTCCCGCCCTTGTCAAATACCGGATACCGCGCGTCGCTGATCCCGTCCGTGATTTGCGATTCTTTGCCGGTTTCCACGGAGTACGCGAAAACGGCCCGCAAATGATTCGCGAGCAGCTTGGCGTACGTCAGCCATTTGCTGTCCGGTGACCATGTCTCACCGAAACCAGACGTCGGATCATCGTAACGGTCCGTCGTCACTTTCACCGGTGTGCCCTTCTCCACATCCACGTACCACAGGTTCAGCCGCTTATCCGTGTAAGCAATCTTCTTGCTGTCCGGCGACCACAACGGTGTGTAGAAATACGACGGAAGATTGCCCAGATTGATTTTCCTCACTGTCTTGGAGCCTGATTGATCAGCAATATGCAACCCATACTCGCCGGACTCATCTGAAAAATACGCAATCGATTTCCCGTCTGGTGACCACGCCGGATCGCGTTCGGCCACGGCCGCCGTCCGCGTCAAATTGCGGATATCGCCTTTTTCTCCGGGGACGGTAAGAATTTCGCCGCGGGCTTCGAACACGGCGCGCACGCCAGCGGGCGAAATTGCCGCATGCTGAATCTTGTCGCCAACTTTTTCGTAGTGCGGCCGCGTTGCCGGGAGGTCGCCGGCAATTCGAATGCTTACGTTTTTCGATTTGCCGCTTGTCGGATCAAAGAGATAAATCCCCCCGAATTGTTCGTAGACCAGCGCGTCCGGCCCGCAGGAGAGCGACTTGAAGTCGAGCCCTTTGTTCTCCACCACCTGTTTCACGACCTTTGTCTTCGTGTCGTACGCAAAGAGTGTCACCGCCCCATTGCGGTCGGAAAGGAAATAGACGGTGTCGTTGAACCAAACGGGATGCGAGTCATTCGAATTCTCACGCGGAACCTTTTCCAGCATCAGGTCACTCAACCGCACGATGTAGATGGGCGTCGTCTGCCCTCCGCGATAGCGCTTCCAGGAGGTCTGCCAGAGCAAGTTTGGCACGTAGGCAATTCGTGTCCCGTCGGGAGAAAACCACGCTTCTTCTCCCCTCCACATCGGTAGAACATCTGCCGGGCCGCCATCGACAGGAACGGTGTAGAGGCGGTCGAAGTCCGCATAAGCTTCGCGCCCCGAATAAAAAAGCACTCGCTTACCGTCCGCAGTCCATCCTACGGATACATCCACAGCCGGATGCCACGTCAGCCGTCGCGGCCCACCCCCTTCCGCCGCAATGGCGAACACATCCACATTCCCGTCGTACTGGCCAGTGAACGCGATCCATTTTCCGTCCGGCGAAAACACCGGCAACCCTTCGTGTCCGCCGGTGGTCAGCTGCCGGGCATCTCCGCCGTCGCGCGGCACGCTCCAGAGGTAGCCGCCATAAGCAAAAACCACCTGGGTCTTGCTCACCGTCGGCGAATGCGCCAGTAGCGGCGCTTCTTCCGCCGCGGCGGCCACCGCCGCAAAAGCCAGCAAAATACCGGTCAGAATCGCGATTCGAAAGCGCATGCTTCCTCCCCGAGAAGATTCAAATCGTGACTTAGAAATGATGTGAGAGCCGGCGGCGCGGCTGTACTTCAAACATCTTGTTCCTTGGGACCCCCGCCGCGCCGAACCCGCCTTGTCCGACGCAAGAACCGCCAAAATCGTTCGCAAGAAATGAGACTCTTTCACGGCAGGAGCGCGAATACGCGCACCGGTCCACCTGAGCCGCCTTCCAGCTTGATCGGCGCCACGATCAAAAACGCGCCTGCTTCCGGTAATTCGCGAAGGTCGGCCAGGTTTTCAAGCTGATACAGACCTGCCCCCAACGCCAGGTGATGCACCGAATAGTCACTCGACGCGCCATGATCGGTGCTTAGCGTATCGCACCCGAGCCCGCTCACCTTCCGCTCAATCAGCAGCTTCGCAGCCTCCGTCGAGAACCCCGGAAAATGCATCTTGCCCTTCTCATCCTGATTTCGGTACTTCCGCGCATCCGGCCACCTCAAGGCCCACCCCGTCCTGAGCAGCACAATCGCGCCTTCGGGAATCGGCCCGTGGCGCTTCTCCCATTCTTCAACGCCCGAGGCACCAATCTGATAATCCGCATCCTTGCCGCTCTCGGCGCGGACATCGATCACCACTGCCGGCCCAAACAATTGTTTCACGGGGATTTGGTCCACGGTCGTCTTACCCGGCGGAAAATGCGCCGGCGCATCCAAATGCGTTCCGTAGTGCTCCAGCATCCAGAAGCTCCGCGTGAAGTAGCCGTTCTTTTCAATGCTGGCGTTGACCCTCGCCTCGAAGAATTTCTCATCTCCAGGCCACGGCACTAGCTTGTCGTTAATCGCGTAACTCAGGTCGAGCACCCGCGTCTTTCCAGAGGGAACACCGTTAAGCAACGAATTCTGGTGCGCGTTCTGTAAGAAGGGCGAAAAAAGGACGGTAAGACAAATGACAAGAATCCCCGGGCGGCCAAAGACTGCCATCTCTCACCTCAGTTTACTTTGCGCCAGACACCCCTCTCGCTGCTCTGGGTTCAATCGTGGAACTGCCGCTGTCCGTGCGCCAGGCATCAAGGCAGTGGAATTCCCGGCGTGGCGACGATCCCGGCCATGCGCAGAATTTCCTGGTACTCCTGGTCGGTGAGCAGCGAAATGATCAACCTCACATTCTTCAGCAATTTCATTTTCTTCAGCGCTGGATTCGCGCGCATCTCCGCCAGCGTCACCTGCCGGGGCAGTTTTTCAAAAGCGCGCAGGTCCGCGACCAAGTTTTTTCCGTTGTGGTCATGTGGATCGGGGTAGGGATCTCGGGTGACTTCGGCGATCGAATACAGTGAGCGCTCCGGGGCCGAGTGATAGCACAACACCCGGTCGCCCTTGCGCACCTGCTTCAAGGCGCGAATCGCGTCAGGCTTCGCCCCAGCACCGTGCCACATCTCCTTGCCCTTTACGAAGAGGGTGTCCCAGTGATACTGGTGCGGGTCGGCGCTGAAGATCCAGCAGTGTCGTTCGGCAGTCGTGGTTGCCATCGAGGCTTCGAGTCGGCAGCAATATACACGCTGACATTCAAAAAGCGAAACAAAATATAAGGGTTAGAGGAACGCGGAAATGGCGCGCAAAGCCAGTCCGGGGTGGCCATATTTGCGGAAATCAATATAACTATTTTATTTTGAATAACTTGTGGGAAGCTAACCTGCATCCACGAAAACATCTTCTCCGCGGACCTCAATGGCGTAGCAATCCACGCCCACTGTTGGATTCTGGCTAATCTTGCCAGTGGTCACGTCGTACTGCCACCCATGCCAAGGGCAAGTCACTTTGTTCCCGTCCATAACACCTTGGCCCAGTGGCCCGCCGCGATGCAGGCAGGTATTGTTGATGGCGTAAAACTTGCCGCCGACATTTGCCAGGGCAATTGCTTTGCCTTCCACCTGAAACTCCCGGATTGTTCCCGGGGTGATTTCATTCGTCTTCGCTGCTCGCGCAAAGGCCATGTTTTCTTCTTTCTCCTCTTTCCTTCTGTCCCCGTGCTCTCTGTGTCCTCTTATCTTCCCTATCGCGGCTCCGGCGTTTGCGCCACCATTACCCCGCGTTTGAACTCTTCTACCATCTGCGGCTTCAGGCGCACTTCCGTGGGCCGCTTTGCCAGCGTCATCTGATCGATCTTGTCCTGCAACTTCAATAATGCAAAAAAGAGCCCTTCCGGTCTCGGCGGGCATCCCACAACGTACACGTCTACCGGTACGATGCGATCCACGCCCTGCAAGACGGAATAAGCGTTAAAGGGGCCACCGACGCTTGAGCATGCCCCCATCGATATGCACCACTTGGGGTCCGGCATTTGTTCCCACACGCGTTTCAGCACCGGCGCCATCTTCAGCGTCACTGTCCCCGCTACGATCATCAGGTCTGCTTGGCGCGGCGACGGCCGGAACACTTCCGCTCCAAACCGCGCCATATCAAACCGTGAAGTCGTGGACGCGATCATCTCAATCGCACAGCACGCTAGTCCGAACGTCAGCGGCCAGATCGCGCTCTTCCGCGCCCAGTTGAACACGTAGTCCACCGACGTAATCATGAAGTTCTTTTCGAACCGCTGATCCAGTACGCCCATACGCAGCAACTCCTACCGAAGCGTTCTTTGCTTCCGCGGAGTATAGCTCCGGCAAGAAGCTTCGTCAAAAAGCTTGGCAGTCATTTCAGAATCGTAACGGGATTCCGGTTCGGCTGTCTTCCCTGCCATTTCCAGATCTTCCTGCGAATGAAAAGGAACGCCGCAAGTCCAACGCAGATCCAGCCTCCCCAAACGCACCAATCCCGCCAGACTCCAAGCTTCAGGGGGAACAATTCCGCAACTAGAGTACTTGCATCTCAGAATGTGGTGTAAATGAGTCAAGTTTGGTTTTTGAGACAAAAATACCCCTCGGCATCACGTGTAAGCGATGCCTCGAGTAGATTCGGATTCGACGAAAGTTGAACTGGTGGCGCGAGGGCGGCGGTTGCCTTGTAGGGCCTGTTCCCGAGGTCGGGAGCCAGATTGTCAGCGCAGTAAATTGCTGCGATTGGTTTTGCCGCAAATAGGCGCGCGCTGGTTCGCTGACGCCGAATATTGAAGATTGAGCTTAGCACGACTTGTCGGTCTGAGGCGAAGGCTCGTTAGAATTAGCCAGACACCACCGATGAAAACGCTGCCGACGAGCCGGGAATTGTCCGGTAATTCGCCCTCAACCTGAAGCAGCAGTTTCAACAGGAGCTGTATGACGTGGAACATCAGGATTCGATTCGGGCTGGAGTTCTTTCATCTTAGCTTATTTGTGGGCTTATCAGGCGGCACTAATCCCGGTCGTGGTAGCCTCTCCTATCTTCCGTTCGGGCGTTTACAGTAGAAGGCAGGGCGGAGACGCTGGAGAATTTCAATCTGATGTGCGTCCGAACCGTTCAGAATGTGCGGCGCCAGTCCGCGACCGGCGCGTAATTGGTGTGAATTCAGGAGACGCCCACGTTGCTACGCTCCAGTAGTTCTCGTGATGTCACACAATCAGGGGAAGAAGGAGGATCCCGGAACAATCAGAACAATTCGATTTTGATCTGGTTGCGGCCGGCACGTTTCGCGCAATAGAGAGCCTTGTCCGCCTGCCCCACCAGCACCGAGAATTCCGGAGGCTCTTTACCCTCGAATCCACAAACCCCGAAACTCGCCGTCACCGAGATGTTTTCGCCGCCAAAGGAAAACTTCTTCGACGCAAAGTGTTCGCGCAACCGTTCCACGGTCAGCCGGATGTGCTTCTCGTCAACATGCGTCAACACGAATAGAAACTCATCCCCGCCCATTCGCCCGCAGATATCCGACGCCCGCGTATATTCCTTCAGGATCGCGGCAAAAGCCTTCAGGACCTGATCGCCGGCATCATGGCCATAGCTGTCATTGATGCTTTTGAAGGAATCCAGGTCCGCATGGACGACCCACAGGGAATAACCATGCCGCGCCGCCCCCCGCAGTTGCCGCCCGGACCATTCTTCGAGTGCGCGCCGGTTTGGCAACGCTGTGAGGGGATCGGTGTGCGCCATTTCTTCGAGCAATTTGTTCTTGCGGTCGATTTCGCGGTGCAAATCGATGGTACGGCGCCCCACTCCAATCCGCGCCAGCAGTTCGCCCGGATCGAAGGGCTTAGTCAGGTAATCATCCGCGCCTGCTGCCAGTCCCTTCACTACGTTGTCTTTCTCCGAGATGCTCGTCAACACAATGATGTACGTGTACGGATGCTGTACGCCCCCGCGGATTCGCTCGCAAAGCTCCTGCCCGGAGAAATCCGGCATCATCCAGTCTGTGATCACGATGGCGGGCCCGTATTTCGCGTAAACTTCCAGCGCCTCGTGCCCGTTCTTGGCAAATAACGGCGAATACGCCTGGTCCTCCAGAGCGTGTTCGATCAGCTTGCGGTAGACAGGCGAATCGTCTACCACAAGCACAGGGAACTTGGGCGTACCTTCAGAGTTCACGAACGCAACCCAACCGATCTGGAATGCTTGGTCGGCTCTAGGAGATGGATAACTAGGCTTAATGTTAACAGCGGTGGCGCGGGCAAGAACTGTATCTGCGCCATTTTGATTCAAAAAAGTAACCTATCCGGGCTACTTCCTTCCGTGAACCAACAGCGCGCCTGCGGCCTTAAACGCGCGCACTTGTTCCGCGTCGCGGAACCAACGGCCCGTATAGACCTCCGGCGATGGAGATCGATCAACGATACGCTCGTGCACGACATTCATGAATCCCGCGTCACGGAGAAATCCGCTCCATTCTTCGGCGGAAAGAAGGTGCGTCGGCACCGTGAGAAGATTCCCCCACTGGTGGCAATGCGGATTGTCGCGGTAGTAGTTGATCAGAATCCACCCCGAGCCGCCATCGCTGAGAACTCGAAAAATATCTTTGATGCCCGCGGCGGGATCGGGCCAGTAATACGAAGATTCCACGGAAATCGCGTGCGAGAAAAAGTGCGGCTGCCAGGGAATTTGCACCACTTCTCCTGCGACGAACATCAAATTGTCGAAGTCCACGCTGCTTCGCCGGGCGCGGCGGATCATTTCGTCCGAAATGTCCATCCCCACCACACGCCCCTCGGGCACCAATTTCGCTAGCCGGCGCGACAGCCATCCCGCCCCGCAACCTACGTCCAGCACATTGGACGTGGGCACCAGCTTCATCCTTTCCAGCACCGGCAGGGTAATGGGCAGGTGATCCTGCTCCATCCCTTCGCCGCGCCCCGCCTCCGCCCAGCGGTTAAACTCCTCGCGTAACAAGCTAGACTGAGTTGTGTCAGGCATGCCCGGTCATTAGCAAGGGAAGAATGGTGATTCTTGGAGCGCGCTTATCCGGCCACATCCAAACCGCGCGTCGAAACAGGATGTAACCGCCTAGAACGCCGCACCCGCCTCCCAGAAAAAACCAAACTGACTTCAGGTCAGCGGCGTCAGGCCGCAAAACCTTTTGGGAAAAAAGCATCAGGGTCAGGCCAACAATGTAAGCGCCGATCACGACGACCGCGAAACCTAGGCCCGGCTTGTCCGAAAGCTTCTTTTCGATCCACTTGAGAAGCTTTAAGGTGGCCTTGATAAGCTGGTACGCGTCGGGCATACAGCTCTTCCGTCCCTAATCAAGGGATAAGCGGCATTACGCTCCCGCGCCTTGGACTTTGGCTAGTAGCTCGACGAATTTTTGTTTGCGCTCGGATTGGTCTTGTCCTGACTCCGCTTCCGCCATTTGCGTGATGTTCATGGAGCAGAACTTCGGCCCGCACATCGAGCAGAACTTCGCTTCCTTGTAGAAATCATCCGGCAGATTTTCGTCGTGCATCGCCTTCGCAGTCGGAGGATCGAGCGAAAGCTCGAACTGCGTGTTCCAGTCAAACAGAAACCGCGCATAGCTCAGCGCGTCGTCGCGATCCCGCGCCCCGGGCCGGTGCCGCGCCACGTCTGCAGCGTGCGCCGCGATTTTGTAAGCGATCACGCCCTGCTTCACGTCTTCCGCGTTTGGCAACCCGAGGTGCTCCTTCGGTGTCACGTAGCACAACATCGATGCCCCGTGCCAACCAATCATCGCCGCGCCAATCGCGCTCGTGATGTGGTCGTACCCGGGCGCGATATCAATCACCAGCGGCCCCAGCGTGTAGAACGGCGCCTCGTGGCACCATTCCATCTCCTTGTCCACCTGCTCCTTAATCTTGTCCAGCGGCACATGCCCAGGGCCCTCGATCATCACCTGAACATCGTGCTCCCACGCCTTTTTCGTGAGCTCCCCAAGTACCTTCAACTCCGCGAACTGCGCTTCGTCGCTGGCGTCCGCAACGCACCCCGGCCGCAAACCATCTCCAAACGAAAAACTCACGTCGTGCTTCTTGAAAATCTTGCAAATCTCTTCGATGTTTTCGTACAGGAAATTCTGCTTCTTGTGATGCTCCATCCAATGCGCCATCAGCGACCCGCCGCGGCTCACAATCCCTGTAATCCGCTTGCGCACCAGCGGCACGTGCTCGCGCAGCACGCCCGCGTGAATCGTCATGTAATCCACGCCCTGCTCGGCCTGCTCTTCGATCACTTCCAGCATCAGCCCGATCGTCAAGTCTTCCGGTCGCCGCACCCGTGAGATTGCTTCATACACCGGCACCGTGCCAACCGGCACCGGCGACGCTTCAATGATCGCCTTCCGAATCACCGGAATGTCTCCGCCCGTCGAAAGGTCCATCACCGTGTCCGCGCCGTAATGCACCGCGTGATGCAGCTTCTTCAGTTCCTCATCGATGTTCGAACTCGTCGCGGAATTCCCGATGTTCGCGTTGATTTTGCATTTGCTCGCAATCCCGATCGCCATCGGCTCCAGTTTGCGGTGATTGATGTTGGCGGGAATGATCATCCGCCCGCGCGCCACTTCGCTTCGAATCAGCTCCGGCTCCAGCTTCTCGCGCTTCGCAACGTACTCCATCTCCTCCGTGATCACGCCCCGCCGCGCCAGATGCATCTGCGAAACGTTCCTGTTTCCGTTTGCTTGCCCTGACAGAGGAAGGGCCTCGGCAGCCGTTGCTTCCCGTTTTTCAATCCAGCGCTCGCGCACTCCCATAAAACCCCCTCAGAAACCGCGGCCTGCATTCGCGACGGACGGAAGAAATGTCACGAAGCGGTAGCCCGCAGATTGAATTCAAATTATGGCACCTGCGCACGGTCACGGCAACTTCGCGCTAGAGTGCCTCAATCTGCGTCCCTACGGGACGGAGCGCATTTCTTTGTAGTGCGCAGCACCGCTGCTCACCTCTTGCCCAAGAGCAAAAGAATAGTCGGCGCAGTAGTTGCGCGGAATCGCTCTTGCACAGCGCCGAAGAACCCAGTTCGCGGCAGCACGTGCACCCGCTCAACGCCAAAGTCAAGTCCAGATCAGCCACCAGATTCAGCAGAAGGTCCCGCACACCTTCTTCGCCCGCGACCGCCGGGCCCCACATGTAGAGCCGCCCGAGCAGCACGGCGCGCGCCCAGCGCCGACGCCTTAAAAATATCCGCCCCACGCCGAATCCTACTATCAAACAGGACCGGAACGCGCGTGTGCAGCCGCAAACACCCGATATCCTTCGAGGTGAGCGCCGGATTCGAAAACCAAGTGCCCCACAGTTGAATCGCCGCCACGGGATTCTGTTCCGGCGGCTGCGCCGGCCCGGCGAATGAGGGTCCAGCGTCAGTACAACCGCCGAATATCGCGCGCGTTCCGCTCGTTGCACCATGTTGGCATCGCCTGCGGGCTTTTCGATTGGCTCATATCGAGGCTGGATTATGGATGGAGAAAAGTGGCGATTGGAAACTTACCCGTGCATATCGGAATTCGTACTTGACATATGGCGAAACAAAAGCGAATATTGCACGCCGCATCGCGCTTGCCTCGCTGCGCGCCGCGCGGTTGTGACTGCGGATGGAGAGAGAAGGATGGCAACAGTGGCGCCGCTGGTGCCCGACCAAAACTACGCTGTGGAACACGCCGCACCATTTTCCGAGGCCTTGCACCGCTATTGGGGGTACGAATCG
>Ga0066659_10001594_pt1 | contig 10008 bp, 6 predicted proteins | sample GraSoiAngelo_108_FD_75176 | JGI IMG/M metagenome (GOLD analysis project Ga0066659, IMG submission 75176) | Grasslands soil microbial communities from the Angelo Coastal Reserve, California, USA - 14_0903_09_40cm | ecosystem: Environmental > Terrestrial > Soil > Grasslands | place: USA... | reverse complement strand
CCGCTTCCGCGCCTCTCGCGGCACCGGGGACCCGTTGCTCTCGTATTGCAACGGGTGAGCACGGCGCTCCGAAGCAGGGTCGGCAGGTCTTTCAGTTGAAAGCGACGAGAGATGTAATCCACTCCAGTACGCAGGTGCCTCCATGAACGGTGTGAACCCGGCACGCGTCGCCCTTGCTCTCGCGCTGCTGTTTGCGCTTTCACTAGGCGCCTGCGAGGAGAGGAAAAGCCCGGAGACGCAGGGACCAACCGTAGAAGAGGCGGCTCACGATAAGATTGCAGACTTCCTGCGCCAGGGTTGGGAGTTTAAATTGGGCCAAACCATTCAGGAGGTCAAAGAGAGCCTGGGTGAGCCTCTTTCAGAAAAGATCGAGAAATATGAAAATCGGCACGTGGCAGGCCAGACCGATGAGATCCATACATTGATGTACAACGGGTTGGTGTTGGTCGTGTACCGAGTGAATGAAAAGCAGCCGCGCGACCTGTTTATGAGTTTAGCGATCACTCGAGACAATTTTGATATGAAATGGGGGCTCAAGGTCGGTGTGTCTCAAGAACGCGTCCGGACTGTCTTAGGTGAACCGCACAAGTCTCAGGGTGGCGCGTTTGTGTACCAAGACGACAATTCTTCGGTTTCCTTCTCCTTCCAAGGTGGCACCGTACGGGGGATTAAATGGCACTGGTATGTGGATTGAATGAGCCAGGAACGTGGAGATGAGGGGGTTGACCACCGGATGAGTGATCTGGCGGCGTTAAAGCAAGCGGCGGCGGAGAAGGCGGTGCAGTATGTCCGCGGGGGGATGGTAGTCGGCCTAGGCACCGGCTCGACTGCGAAACTCATGATTCTGGCGTTGGGCGAGCGGGTCCGAGCAGGGCTGAGCATTCGAGGGGTGCCCACTTCCCTGGAAACTGCAAAGTTGGCGAGAAACAACGGCATTCCTCTGCTTGAGACTGAGGATGCCTGGACGATCGACCTGGCGATCGACGGCGCCGATCAGGTTGATGCGCAGCTCAATCTCATCAAGGGCGGCGGCGGTGCGCTCCTTCGAGAAAAGATCGTGGCGGTCGCGGCTCGGCAGTTCATCGTCATCGTGGATCACACGAAGCGGGCTTCGGTCCTGGGTCATCCGGTGCCGTTGCCTGTCGAGGTAGTGCCGTTCGGGTGGCGGAGCACCGCACGCCGGGTTGAGGAACTGGGTGGTAAGGCTGTCCTTCGGGAGCGGGGGGGACACGTCTTCAAGACGGAGGGCGGGCATTATCTCCTGGACCTTCATGTGGACCGGATCGAGGATCCCGCCGGCCTCGAGGTCCTTCTGAACCGGATTCCCGGGGTGGTCGAGAACGGTCTCTTCGTGGGCCGGACGACAGTCCTGCTCGTGGGAACTCCCCAGGGGGTCCAGGTTGAGACAGCGGTGAGATGATAGCTGTATTGAGGGGGACCATGGATCCGTACAGGCTGCCGCGCCAGGTTGTGCCGACGCGCTATGAAATCCGGCTGGTCCCGGACCTGACCACATCTGTCTTTGCGGGTGTCGAAACCATCACGGTCACGGTGCACGAGCCGACCTCGGAGATCCTGCTGAACGCGGCTGAACTGGAGATTTCGGAGGCGGCGATCGAACACGAGGGGGGCCGTGTTCTTGACGGTCTCGTGCAGCTCGACGAGTCAACAGAGCGTGGTCGGGTGCGATTCCCGGAAACGCTCAGGCCCGGCGAGTGGCGTCTGCGGCTCGCATTCAAGGGCATCCTCAACGACAAGCTTCGAGGCTTTTACCGGAGCACCTACAGGGAGCAGACCGGCGCGCCACGCGTCCTGGCTGCCACCCAGTTCGAAGCGACAGACGCTCGTCGGGCCTTCCCCTGTTGGGACGAACCGGCATTCAAGGCCGTGTTCTCCTTGACCCTGGTGATCGATCCCGGCCTGACCGCGGTTTCCAATACACGCATCGTCTCGGAACGGGTCGAAGGCGGAAAGAAGATTCTGCGGTTCGCTGACACGATCCGCATGTCCACGTACCTGGTCGCCTTCATCGTGGGCGACCTGGAGGCAACGGACGCGATTCAGGTCGGCCGCACACCGTTGCGGGTCTGGTGCGTACCGGGGAAACGCCACCTCGCCGGATTCGCGCTGGAGGTCGCGGCCGACTCGCTCCGGTTTTTCCAAGACTATTACGGCCTGCCGTACCCGGGTGACAAGCTGGACCTGCTCGCCATTCCGGACTTCGCCTCCGGGGCCATGGAGAACCTGGGGGCGATCACGTTTCGTGAAAACGCCCTCCTGGTTGACGGGCAGGCCTCGACTCACGCGGAACTCGAGCGCGTGGCCGATGTGATCGCGCACGAGAACGCGCACATGTGGTTCGGAGACCTGGTGACCATGAGCTGGTGGAACGGGCTTTGGCTCAACGAGGCCTTTGCCACGTTCATGGGCATGCTGGCGGTGGATGCCTGGAAGCCTGAGTGGCAGCGATGGGGGACCTTCAATCTCTCGCGCGCTGCCGCACTCTCGGTTGACGGCCTGCACAGCACCCGGCCGATCGAGTACCCCGTCCGCGCGCCGCATGACGCCGATGCCATGTTCGATGTGCTGACCTACGAGAAGGGCGCCTCCGTGCTGCGGATGCTCGAACAGTACCTGGGGCCCGACGTCTTCCGCGCCGGCGTCGGCGACTATTTGCGGGCGCACGCCTACGACAACGCCGACACCGGCGATTTGTGGGCCGCGCTCCAACGCACGGCGACGCAGCCGGTGCTGGACCTGATGCAGGGCTGGATCTTCCGCGCGGGGTACCCCCTGATCAACGTGGATCTCGACCAGGATCCTGCCCGAGGCTCTCGATTACTCATCGCCCAGCAGCGCTTCACCTACCTCCCCTCCTCCTCCCTCGGCGCGGCGGACCCGGAGAACGAGCGCGACCAGCGATGGCATGCCCCTCTGTTGATCCGGATCACGGCGCGCGGGCAGTCCCGCACGCACCGCATACTCCTGACGGAGCCGGAAGCGCGACTTGACCTGCCGGATGGCTTTGAATCCGCGCTGGTGAATGAAGGCGGCCACGGTTTCTATCGCGTACGCTACGGGCCCGCGCTTCTGGAACGCCTGATGCGTGTGATGCCTGGCGGGTTGCCGGCGATCGAGCGGTTCAACGTCGTGAATGATGCATGGGCGGCGGCAGTGGCCGGGCTGATGCCGCTCTCCGACTACCTCGAGCTGACCGCCAGTTTGCGAGCCGATCGGGACAAGAATGTGTGGGCGATCCTGATCGACTCGTTCCATGCGCTGAACCGGATCATCGATCCCTCCGATCGGCCGGCGCTCGAGGCGCTCGTGCGCCATCGGATCCAACCGGCCGTGGCCGAGTTGGGCTGGGTCACTCGACCGGGCGAGAGCGAGCTCATCCGGCAGCTCCGGGGTGATCTGCTCCGCGCCCTGGGCACGATCGGGAATGACCGCGCAGTCCAGGCCCGCGCGGCCGAGCTCTATGCCGATGATGGCCTTGAGCGAGGCGAGCGTGATTCGGGCACCCTTGATCCGAACGTGCTCCCGGCGCTCATCGCGGTGCTGGCCCACGTGGGGGATGCGGCGCGATACGATGAGTTCCTCCGTCGCTTTCGGACGGCGGCCACCCCGCAGGAAGAGCGGCGCTATCTCTACGCCCTGGCCGCCTTCCAGCCGCCGGCCCTTCTTGATCAGACACTCGCCCGCGCGATCAACGGGGAGATCCGGACGCAGGACGCGCCGTTCGTCATCAGGTCGCTGCTGATGAGCGTGTACGGACGCGAGCGGGCGTGGAACTTCGTCAAGGCGAACTGGGACACGATGGACCGGATGTACCCGAAGAGCGGGCTGCGTCGCCTGTGCGAGGGCGTGATCGGGCTGGCCACTCCCGAGCTCGAACGCGATGTGCTGGCCTTTTTTGCGGAGCGGAAGATCGATTTCGGCGGAAAAACGCGCGATCAGTATCTCGAGCAGCTGCACGTTGCCGTGGTCTGGCGCGAGCGCGATCGAGCGGTGCTCCGCCACTACCTGACTCGCTTCGCTGCACCGTGAGACCGTCCAAAGCGGTCTCTTCACCAGCCGTTCAGCCCGCAGGGAACGGCACAGAGGAGCCAAAGCATGACCGAGAGCAGCCTCGTCCCCTCACCCACCGCTCCTGACCAGACCGATGAGTATCAGCTCAAGAAGCTGGCGGTCGAGGTAGCGCAACGCGCCCCTGATGATGCGATCAAACTTCTGGACCAGGTGTCCGACGCGGTGATCGCGAAGGTGTTGATGATGCTCGGCCCCTCCAACGCGCTGAATATCCTGTTGAGATTCGAGGAGGACCGCCGGAAGGCCATCCTGTTGGCGGGCTCTCCGGAACGTCGCGAGCAGTTGATCCGCAACCAGGCGTATCCCGAAGGGAGCGTGGGCCGGCTGATGGAGCCACCTATCGCCGTCTTCGGCCCGAACCTCACGGTCACGCAGGCGGTGGAGCAACTGCGCGAGCTTGTCAAGAAGGCGTTTATCACCTATGGCTACGTCGCCGATCAGGAAGGCAAGCTCCTGGGGGTCATCGTGATGCGCGAGCTGTTGTTGGCGGCCCCGACTCAACGCTTAGGCGAGATTATGCTCCGGCAACCATTCCATCTGAGCCCCCAGATGGACGTGGCCGACGCCATGCCGCTCGTGGTCACCCGCCATTATCCGGTCTATCCGGTCTGCGATGAAGCGGGACGTCTGGTCGGTCTGGTGCGCGGGTATGTCCTCTTCCAGGAGCAGACGATCCAGATCAGCGCCCAGCCTGGGCGCATGGTCGGTGTGGAAAACGAAGACCGGCTGACCACTCCGTGGCGCCGAAGCCTCAGGCTGCGTCACGCGTGGCTCCAACTCAATTTGCTCACGGCCTTCCTGGCGGCGGCGGTGGTTGGTCTGTTCGAACAGACGATTCAGCAGGTGGTGGCCCTGGCGGTGTTCCTCCCGGTCCTGGCCGGCCAATCGGGCAACACAGGCTGTCAAGCCCTGGCGGTCACCTTGCGCGGGATGACCCTCGGTGAACTCAAACAGGGAAACCGAAGGCGGCTCGTGACGAAGGAAACCTGCCTGGGCTTGCTGAACGGAACCTTGGTGGGCGTCACCGCAGCCCTGGGCATGTATCTCTATACCACCATCCACCACCACGAGAACGGCCTGATGCTGGCAATTGTGGTCTTTCTGGCCATGGTTGCCAGTTGTGTGACCAGCGGGCTGTCCGGGGCGCTGATCCCCCTGGCGCTGAAGAAGCTCGGCGCCGATCCCGCCACGGCCTCCAGCATCTTCCTGACAACCGCCACCGATATCGTCAGTATGGGAATGTTCCTGTGGCTCGCGACGGTGCTCATCCTGTGACGGCTGCTGAAAACGGCCTCCAACTTTGTTCTCGGTCGCCCGTCTCCCTGCGACGTACCGAAAATCGTACGCCTCGGTCGCCGGCCTCCCTGCGGCCTCGTTGGAAGACCGTTTTGAGCAGCCTTGCTGAATGGCAAGTTCTGAATTTTCCGGAGCAGCCCATCTCGAAATGAGCTCAAACGTTCGACGCATTCACTACCTTGTGGTCCTTGCGGTATTTTTCTCGGCTCTTGTGTTTGGCGACAATGCCGCTGCAAAGCAGGTGACTCTCGGTCCGTATGATACGGCGGATGGGAAGTATGACGTAACATTTGATACGTCTAGAATCCCTGAAGAGCAGATGAAGCAATTCGTCTTGCTCTCCCCAGCACTTTCCCCTTCAGATTACATGTTTGCTCCATCCTTGGAATTGTGCATAACACGTGATCCCAGATACCGTGATTGCGGCTCTCGCAAGCTAGATTCTCCGAACTTTTTTTCGAATGCTGAGGTGAACCTCGATCGTGGGAGGGAGGCGCTGCAGTTCCTATCAACCCTGAGTTTCCCCAAAGAGCTTCAGAAAGTGGTCCGCTACCACAAGGACTCGCTCTCCTTCAGTCTGTGGATCCAAGAGACACGGTATCAATTTTTCAAGACTTTGGACTCAAACCTTCTCAAACGCCAAAGTCACGGTATCGACCCCACTCGTCTCTGTAATTCGATATTGAAGAAAATTGAGCATGCTTCTACCCAAAGTGAAAAGTACCTGTAGGTCCATGACTGGTGGAACTGTGTGAACGCGGCTTTCCGGAAAGAGCTAGGCAGTTATCCGGTTCCATCTTGGCAGAGCTTCTTGAAGGCCTACGGGATTGAGGAAGGCCCTGCGGTCAAGAGACTTTTTTCAAAAGCTACGGACCTCGAGGAAAAGGGAAGATACGCCGAGGCTAAGACCTTGTACGAGAGGATCATTCGAGAATATCCCGAGGACATTAAGGAGGATGAAATTAGTTCAGAGGAATACGGCACCTGGGCGCTTGATCGTCTCAAGGTTATGGCCTGCCGCGCTCGAAGGCCGGCTGATTTTTCTGCCACGGATCCTCAAGTGCTCGCAGACCGCATTCGCGAAGCCCTTCGGAAAAAAGAATCATGTGTTCTGGCGAACCTAGCATCTTGCGATTTCATCGTCGGTGCGAAAAACAGCGATAATTTCTGGTCACTACCTCCTGAGGAAGCGGGGCCTATCATTCTGGCAGCCTCACAACGCTTTGATCATCGATCCAGCAGCTCTAGAAAGCTGAGCGATCAATATTGGCATCTTGAATTTTCAGACCTTGAACACAAGGGATCTTATGCCTTCGGACTCAAGAATATACGAAACGCATGGATATGGGACAGCTTCATGACGTCGAGCCACTCTCTGCTGGATGCTCTGCATGAGCCGAAGAAGAAAAAACAGAAATAACGGATGCCCGCGAGGAAAGGAAGAGTTTTACTCCTGTCTGAGCACCGCCAACGGGCGCTGGCCCAGGATACGGAAGGTGCTGAAGAAGCCGACGGCGAGGGTGAGGAGCACGGTGAGCGCAAAGCCGATGCTCAGAATGACGGGCTGGACCGTCCAAGGCAGGTCCAGGATGAAATGCAGGATCGCCCAGGCAAGCGCGTTGGCCAACAGGATCCCGATCAGCCCGGCGACCGCTCCCATCAGGGTGTACTCAATCGCGAAGGAGCCTGCGACCAGGCCTCGCGTGGCGCCCACCGCTTTCAGGATCACCGACTCATAGAGGCGCCGGTACCGCGTGGTGGCAAGCGCCGAGGCCATGACGATCGCGCCGGCCAGGATGCAGAACGCGGCGACGGCCCGGATGGCCAGCGAGAGGCGTTCCAGGATCCGGACGAAGCTGTCCAGTACGTCCCCGATGTTGATCGCCGTGACATTGGGGAAGGCGGCCACCACGGCTTGTTGCAGCGGGACCTCCCCGTCCGGCGGCACGCGCACGGTCCCGACATAAGTGAAGGGGGCGCCTTCCAGCGAGCCGGGCGACAGGATCATGTAAAAATTCGTGGAGAAGTTGCCCCACTCCACCTTGCGGAGGCTGCTCACCTCCGCGGAGACCGTCGCGCCTTGGATGTCGAACTCGATGATGGACCCCAGATCCACCCCGAGGTTTTTCGCGGCCTCTTCCTCGACCGATACCAGTGGTCGGTGACCGGACTTGCCCGACGCGACCTCGCTCGGACTCCACCAGGCGCCCTTCGTGATCGCGTTGTCCTTCGGCACTTGATCCAGAAACGTCAACACGTATCCCCGCGTGAAGTACCAACTCTTTCTGCTCTCTCGCTCCCCATCCTGGTGACGCTCGCGATCATCGTCCGGCTGGACCGGCTTCCCGTCGAGCGTGCGCAGCCGTGAACGGACGAGCGGGGTGATCTCTGGACGGGAGTCCGCCATTCGGTCGCGGATCAGGTGTAGAAACGCGTCCTTCTGGTCAGGCTGGAGATCGATAAAGAAGAACGTCGGTGCGTCCATCGGACGGCTTTCCCCGAGCTGGCGAACCAGGGAGCGCTCCACGAGCGAGGCGGCCACGATGACCATGACGCCGATGCCAATCGAGACCATCACACCGATGGTCTGACCGCCGGGGCGAGACAGGTTGCCGATGGCGTAGCGGACCGCAAGCGAGCGCGAGACGGATAAGAGCGTGAAGGTGCGGACCAGCATCCCCGCCGCCAGCATCAGGATGACCACCGCGAGGGACAACGCCCCGATGAACAGCAGTCCGATCTTGAACGACCCGGCCTGCCAGACGGCGAGGCTGGCCAGACCGGCTGTGATCCCGACAACCGCCAGCGAACGCGACGGGTCTCCGGCGATCGAGCCCCGCGCGTCGTTCAGTCCCCAGCCGGACCGCTGGGTCGTCTTGCCGGAGCTTGGGTCGTGTTCGATGGGTGCCACGCCCCGCCGAAAAATAAGGGCGGGCCGCAGGTCGCGGATTTTCAACAGAGGCCAAACCGTAAAGAGCAGCGTGGTCAGGACTCCCATCGCAATGCCCTTCAGGAGCGGAAGCGGTGAGGAGGTCGTCGTGACGCCGATGAGGTCTGACGGCAAGAGGCCTACGAGGAGCGTCGGCAGCGCGGCCTGGAAGCCGGTCCCCAGGGCGGCCCCGGCCAGGCTCCCGATCAGGCCGAGCAGGATGGCTTGGAAGAGATACGTGCGGAGCACCGTGTCCGAACCCGCCCCGAGCGTTTTCAGGATCGCGATCGTCTGGAGTTTCTCCCTGAGGAACGCATGGACCGTGCAGGCCACGCCGATGCCGCCGACGAACAATGCGGTCAGGCCGATCAGGCCCAGGTACCTCGTCAGTTGGTCCAGGAATCGCCGGAGCTGGGGTTGGGCCTCTCGGAATGGAATCACGCGGGCGGACTCGCTGGCCAGGCGCCCGCGCAGCTCGAACAGCAGCGCCTCGGTCGCTCTGGTCTCGGGCACGCGCAGCAAATACCGCTCCCGGACGCGACTGCCTGGTTTGATCAATTCAGCCGCCGCCAGTCCCTCCCGTGAGATCATCACGCGCGGTCCCAGGCTGAACAGGTTCACCGCTCGGTCCGGTTCCCTGCGGAGCAGGCCCGTGATCGTGAAGAGGGCCTGGCCGATCTTGAGCCGATCGCCGACCGAAAGCCCCATCCGGATCAACAGCGACTCCTGGACGACCGCGCCGTGACAGGTGCCGTAAGGCGTGAGGCCTGCGACGAGCTCAGTCGAGCCGCGTGAGGAGCGAGGTGGGGGGCCGGCGGAAGCGTTGCAAGAAGCCGGATCGGGGGCCAGGAGCTCGGCCAGCGGCCGCTCCGGCTCGAGCCGGAGAGTCCCATAGAAAGGGTATCCCGCCTCGACGGCCTTGAGCTCGATGATCTGTGTCGGTCGGGTTGGTCCTCCCTCCATCGCCGCCGCCATCGCCACGAGCTCGCTGACGTGAGTCGAGGCGATTCCACGGTCCACCAGGGACTTGACGACGGACTCCCCGCCGTGACTCATCGGTCGGGACAGGCGGATTTCCAGATCCCCGGCCATCAACCCCCGGGCTTCGCGGGTGACGGTCCGCTCGACGTTACTCGCGAACAGGGCGACCCCCACCAACCCGCCGACTCCCAGCGCGATGCAGAGAAAGAAATAGAGGAAGTGCCGCCAGGCCGCGCGCGTCTCCCGCCAGGCCATGCGCAGCGGAAAGGACGTCATGGCTGCTCTCCCGGAGATCGAGGTCCTGAGGCCGCGCCCCTTGGTCCGGCGGTAGCCGGTACGTCGGATGCAATCCGCCCGTCGCGCAGCGTGATGATCCGTTCCGCGTAGGTGGCCAGGGCCGGATCGTGAGTCACCAGCACGAGCGTGCTCCCGTGATCCCGATGCAGGGAGAGGATGAGGTCGATCACCTGGCGGCCGGCGGCGGAATCGAGATTCCCGGTGGGTTCGTCCGCCAGGAGGATCGGCGGACGGCAGGCAAACGCCCTGGCCACTGCCACCCGCTGCTGCTCCCCACCGGACAGTTGGACCGGATAGTGAAATTGCCGATCGTGTAAGCCTACCTCGGCGAGGAGCTCTGCTGCCCCCGCTCTGGCGTGGTCGTCGCCGTTCAATTCCAGCGGGACCGCCACATTCTCCAGAGCCGTCAGAGT
>Ga0066659_10001590_pt1 | contig 10013 bp, 9 predicted proteins | sample GraSoiAngelo_108_FD_75176 | JGI IMG/M metagenome (GOLD analysis project Ga0066659, IMG submission 75176) | Grasslands soil microbial communities from the Angelo Coastal Reserve, California, USA - 14_0903_09_40cm | ecosystem: Environmental > Terrestrial > Soil > Grasslands | place: USA... | reverse complement strand
TTCGATCCCCACCGCCCCTACCAATCCTTCTTCTTGATAACACATGAGTTCTTGGCGCAGGTTTCGCCGTGTACCCCGCGTGTACCTCTCTTATCAAAGGATCGTTGTTCCAGGCGGCCCGGAGATCGGCCTCAATTTGTTCTTGGCGAGAACGCGTCCACGGTGCGTAGTGGCGTTCTGTGATGCGGATGCTGCTGTGGCCCGAGAAGGATTGAGACTCTGTCGAGAGGTACCCCTGCGAGGAGCAACTCGACGGCGAACGTATCTCGGAACCGATGGGGATGGCCCCCAGGAACCTTTGCAAATTCAAAGAGGCGCTGCAACCGGTGTTGCCATTTTCCCTTTGCGCTGTGCACCGTCGATTCTCCTGTCCAGAAGAAGTATCGATCACTTGACCGGGGCGCGGCCTCCAATGCTTCAACAACCATGCCTGGAACGACACAATAGACAGGTACGCCGGTTTTCTGGGTGTGGAGAAGGAGTTTGTTTCCGTTGAGACGCTTGATTTCGAGTTGGGTCGCGTCGCCAATTCGTAGTCCGGAATAACGCAACAATAGGACGAAAGCCCGAAGGCGTTGTGCGTTGCGGACTCCGGCGCTCTTTCCGTATGGTTCGAGCGCGTCAACAATGCGAATTATCTCCTCTCGTGTAAACGGCATCGTCGGCTTGTCCGGGACTTTCGGAGCCTTCAATTCAATCGCAGGATTATCCTCAATCCATTTTCTCTTTTCAGCGAAACGCATGAAGGCCCTGAGCCGTTCCAGCTTTTTCAGGCTCGTGCGAGGCCCTTCTTCCCACGTTGCTCGGAATGTTGCGAGTGTGTCCAAGTCGAGTTGCGCGAGGAACTGCAATTTGTAGGTTTGTGCAAAAGCATCGAGTTGACGAAATAGCAGGCGGTACTTGTAGAGTGTGGACTCGTTCAGCTTCCGTGCTTCCGCATCGGCGATGAACTTTTCATGAGCGCCCTTGATCGTGACTGGTTGTTCTTGCTGCCGAGTGCGGCGGTCCTCGGCTTCCCATTCGCGGATCATCTCTTGCGCTCGCTGCCAATCCCGTAGCTTGAGAGACTCGCGCATCTCCTTACCCCCAAGCAACCCGTCAACCCATAGGGGGCATTGGCAGTGCCTGTGTTTTCGTCCCTTCGCCCGATGGCGGCAGTTTCTTCGCTGGCGGCGGTAAATGGTCAGCATCGTTGGATACTCCTACCAGGCAGACATCTTCGATGATAAACGAGAGTGGACGCGTTCGAGCACAGACTGAGGAATTCGCAACGTAACATATCGTCTCTTGTGGCGGGGGCTTCGTTCTCCAATGACAAGCACACCAGGTTCGTTTTGGAAAAGCTCACGAACTTTGTCGGTGCTCAAGTTCCACTGGGCCGCGATTTCTGCCACGGCATAGTGCCGTTCAATGTGTGTCGCATTCACAGCACCAATGGAAACTGATACGTGGCGCTCAGGAGGTTCCTCGGTACTGCCTTGGTAGTGGTTCCCATCGGCCACCTCCTGCATGGTGTATGTATATAGCATTTTTGACCCAACGGAGGCAAGAAAATTGCATGGCCAAATCCTAAACCTCGCACGCATTGCGCGTTCGAGCTTGCCTGATGCGGAGGACAGTTTTTGTTTCCTCGTTCCTCGGATAAGATCGTTGTCGTGTTCCGATTCGCTTAGCGCAGGACTGCATGTCAATTACTAGTGCTGAATCCCCTCAGGACGAACCGCACTTGAAACAGGTGCTGGAGGAGTGTAAGCGGCTCCGCGAGGAAAATGAGCGTCTCCGAGCTATGCTCGGCATGAATCATTCGACAACTAATCAGACACCTTCTCAGAGCAGTCCCAACCTAAAGCCCTCACTCCAAAGCTTAGGCGAGGTTTATACCCCAGAACGAAAGATTGCGCTTTTTCGGAATCTGTTCCGTGGACGAGAAGATGTGTTCGCCATTCGGTGGGAAGGCAAGGGCGGCAAATCTGGCTATTCGCCGGCAGGCGCCATGGACTGGCGGGCGATCCACGCTGCGAAACCCGAAGACCGAAAGAGTGTTGGGCGAAAGACACGGATACTCCATCCCCTGACGGACGACGTGATAGAAAATCACCTCAGGGGAAAACAGACAATCGGCATTTACCCACTTCTCCCAGACGAGACTTGTTGGTTTCTTGCCGTGGACTTCGACAAGAAGTCTTGGATGGCGGACGCGGCGGCTTTCATCGCAACCTCCCGAAGCTTCGAGGTCCCTGCTTTTGTCGAGCGCTCGCGGTCGGGGAATGGCGCACACGTTTGGATGTTCTTTGACCGACCGGTCTCCGCAGTAGATGCGAGAAGGCTAGGATGCGCATTGCTAACTCGCACCATGGAAAGAAGGCACGAAATCGGGCTGGATTCATACGACCGACTTTTCCCAAGTCAGGACACCATGCCCAAGGGTGGCTTCGGGAATTTGATTGCCCTGCCGTTGCAGAAGCAACCTAGAGACCAAGGGAACACAGTTTTCTTAGATGAACTGTTTCGGCCTCATGCTGATCAATGGCGATTCTTGGAGACAATCCAGAGAATCCCGGCGCAACGACTGGCTAACATTATTCACGATATGGTCCCCGCAGGAAATCCAGTTGGTGTACATCTCAGTCTTGCTGATGAAGACGAAGGAGAAGCCCCTTGGCATCGGAGCCCTTCGCGAAAGCGAAGAGATGAAACCATTAGCGGTCCGATGCCACCTAGTGTAGGTCTAGTGGTCAGCAACCTAGTGTATATCGAAAAGAAGGACTTGCCCTCGGCCCTCGTGGATCGTCTGATTCGTGTGGCGGCCTTCCAAAATCCTGAGTTCTACCGGGCTCAGGCGATGCGGCTTTCGACATACGGCAAACCACGGGTCATTTCGTGTGGCGAGATTTTCCCCGAGCACGTCGGGCTTCCAAGAGGGTGCATAGAAGAGGTGACCAACGTCTTCAAATCACACTCCGTGAAGATAGAAGTGAAGGACGAACGAACCTCCGGGAAGAAGATCAATGCTATCTTTCATGGTCAACTTCGGCCCGAGCAGAAGGATGCGGTCGAACGAATACTCGTTCACGAGAACGGCATACTCTGTGCACCAACCGCATTTGGAAAGACTGTCGTTGCGACGAATTTGATCAGCGCTAGAGCGGTGAATGCGTTGATTCTCGTGCATCGGCGTCAGCTCATGGATCAATGGCGGGAACGTCTAGCGGCATACTTGGCGTTGCCGATTGAGAACATTGGGCAGTTCGGTGGAGGGAAAGACAAAAGAACCGGCTTGATCGATGTTGCTGTGATTCAAAGCGTCCAGCGCAAGGGATCGACGGAAGATTTTGTTGCGGACTATGGCCATGTGATCGTTGACGAGTGTCACCATATTTCAGCTGTCACTTTTGAGCGAGTTCTTCGTGAAGTAAAGGCAAAATATGTTCTGGGGTTGACGGCTACGCCGACGCGAAAGGATGGCCATCACCCTATTATCTACATGCAGTGCGGTCCGATACGTTTTCATCTGAGTGCCAGGAAGGCAGCGGAGTCTTCACCATTTCGGCATCGCGTGTTCCCAAGATTGACCAGTTTCACCTGGATCAGGCCGGAAAACGAGACGACCATCCAAGACATTTATGCCGCTCTCTATGTCGACCAAGCCAGAAACGACTTAATCGTGCGGGATCTAATGCAAGCTCTTTCCGTTGGGCGTTCGCCCCTCGTTTTGACAGGTAGGACAGAGCATCTCAAGTATCTGGCTGAGCGATTGCACGGACTGTGCTCGCACACGTTTGCCCTAAAGGGCGGAATGGGCGCGAAGCAGAGAAGGAAGCTGGCTGAATCCCTGGTTGCCGTTCCCTCTGCTGAGCCGAGAGTAATTCTCGCCACCGGAAGCTACCTCGGCGAGGGATTTGACGACCCTCGACTTGACACGCTCTTCCTTGTGATGCCGATTTCGTGGAAAGGCACTCTGCAACAGTACGTTGGCCGCCTCCATCGCCTCCATGAGAACAAGAGCGAGGTGCAGGTGTACGACTACGCCGATGTATCCGTGCCCATGTTGGCTCGTATGTACAAAAAGCGGTTGGCGGGATATGCCGCTTTACAATACGCGATTACAGAAAGTCATTGAAGGTAAGGGAAAATAGTGAAGACGCTCCAAAAATTCTCAGCCGGTGTCGAAGTAATTCCCGCAACGACCTCGTGGTACCTGGCAGATTTGGGTGAAGCGCGAGGGAAACAAGAACTCTTTACGAAACAGTCTCCACAAACCCTCAAGGCACTTCGGGAACACGCTCTAATAGAAAGCGCCGTCTCCTCGAACCGTATCGAGGGAGTGGTTGCTGACCAGAGTCGCGTGGGGACGATCGTATTCGGCCACAAACAACTGCGCGACAGAGCCGAAGAAGAGATCCGCGGCTACAGGAACGCCTTGAAGCGGATACACGAGCAGGGCTCCAAACTCCCGATATCTGAGGACACGATTCGAGAACTTCACAGACTGATGAGGGGCGGGATTGGAGATGCCGGGCAATATAAGGAGAAGGACTCCGACATCATCGAGAAATCTCCCGATGGAAGGCAAAGAGTCCGTTTCCAAACTGTCCCCGCCAGTGAAACCGCGACACACATGTGTGAGCTAGTTTCTCTGTGGAAAGAGGGCATGGAAGAGCGCCGAATCCACCCATTGATTCTTTTGGCGGGCATGAATCTGGATTTTCTTTGTATTCACCCATTCCGGGATGGAAACGGCCGCGTTTCAAGATTGCTCCTCCTTTTGCAGTGTTATCATCTGGGTTTCGAAGTCGGGCGCTATGTCAGCTTGGAGCGGGTGATCGAAGAGAACAAGGACCGGTACTATGAAACGCTGGAACAAAGTTCTAAGCATTGGCATGAGGGCACGCACGATGCGTGGCCTTATATCAATTACATTCTTTTCATTCTCAAGAGTGCGTACGTTGAATTTGAGGAACGGGCTGGCCAACTAGGTTCGCCCAAAGGGGCGAAGGCAGAAATGGTCCTTGGAGCCATTCGTGCTCAACTTGGAGAGTTCCGGGTGACGGACATCGAACGGACCTGTCCTGGCGTTGGCCGGGAATGGATACGGAAGTTGCTGGTTGATTTGAGAGGTTCGGGAGAAGTGAGCTGCCGTGGCAAAGGCCCCGCAGCTCGTTGGCGGTACGAGAAGAGTAAGGGTACCACCACTAAGTGAGGGTATTAGTGGGGGTATTGTCAGTTCCCCGTCAGCCAAAGATTGAACCGTACGAGAACAATCGGTGTGCCCTAGCGTCGGCCTAGAGATTTGGCTTGTCGTTGGGCTTGGCCGGTCAATTCTCGGCCGAAAACGCCTGTCAGCCACTCTGGAAGGGACTGCGTCACCTTGACTAGTTCGCCGGCGATGAAGCGAGCCACAAGCCGGTGTCCCTTGGCGTGAGGCGTGTTGTCGTACACAAGCAGATCATCGGCGTGCTTTCGAGTCTCCCGCAGGCTCTTTATGGATTGTTCGTAGGACTCTGGAATTGTATTCAGCGGCACTGACTGCCCTCCGCGACTCATCCGGATCAGGATGCGCCCGATATTCAGGTTAGGGTCTTCCGTGGAGATGAACACGATTTTCGTGGCGTAACCTGCGTCCCTAGCGCTCTCCACTAATTCGGTGTCTACGACGAGATCCTCAACGGCAAAGGAGCGCTGCTCGCGTAAGGCTGTTTCGCGCTGGTGCGAAATCGGGGGGATGAGGGTGGGAAAGGCTTCTTTCAAATGGGCCTCGTAGAAGGTAGTCTTACCCGCGCCCATCGGCCCGGCGATCACAACTAGCAATGGTTTCTGCTTGCTCAAAAGATGTCCTCATCTCGCTGCTTTGCGTGCAGTGGCGTGTGCCGCCCCGCGCTGGAACCTGCCCGCAACTAAAGCTACAGGGTACCGTTTCCCAGAAGACGCAACCTCGACGGTTCTTTTGAGTTTGGGGTCATACTCGTAGCGTGTGCCGTCTGGAAACGTGCTTCTCGGTCCCTTTTGCTGGCCAACAAGATTCCCGAGCGCCTCTACCAGTCGCTGGCGCTCCGCAGTGCTCATCTGGTCGTAGGTGGCTGACTTCTGTGTGGGCCTAGATGGAAGTCCTGGATTGGTTAACCGTTGTTTCGAGTAGTAGGCCGCCAACCCGCTGTTCACGAGTTGATTGATCGAGCAGCGTCGGGTTTCGGCCACGTTATGAAGCTTCCGAATGAGGCGCCGAAGCAGGACCACCTGTGTCTCGCGTGCGGTTTGTTTCTTCTTGCCCTGGAGAGTGACTAACTTGACGGTATTGAGGTTGACGGCCAACAATGCATCGTTGATCGAGGCGGACAAATCACCCTGGTACCGCCGCTTCTCGCGAAGCAGCTTGTCCAGATTGATCAACAAGCGAACGTTGAATACATCGAAACCGGGATTTCTACGTATTGCCACAGGTCGCAGGTCCTTTGCAGGGAACCGCCGTTCTCATGCCGGAGCAGTCCGTTACATACGACCCAACGGACGCGCTGCGCGCGGAGTGAGAAGAGGTTAATCCGGCCTTACCGCAGGCGGAGCGGATTGCGTCCATCAGAACACAACGATCTGATATGAACAAGACGTGGTCGGAATGGGCTAACCCCCGAGTCCTGTTCTGCGAAGTTTCGAGTCGCTGCCTCTGCCGTGACAGTGAGCGATTCATAAGTGTTTGCAAGGACTTACAAGAGCACGGACGGCATCCTAAGTCATTGCAAGGAAGCCTTAGACATCGCCGTTGCGTACCTCGGTGCGTAGCACGGTTTGAGAGCACAAGTTCGGAAAGGGGCACGCAATTTTCAAACGCCCACCGCGTCTTTCGTCCAGGCGGATTTCTTCAGCGTCGGAGGCAGCTAGGCGGTGAAGTAAGGGGGCAGAAAACTAACACCTCAGTCATTTTTCTCCGTAGCGCGGGGCAGCCAAACACGGCTTTCTCGGACAGCGAACCGCAGTGCTGTAAGTTTTCTTTTGCCCTGTGGAATCGTGACGAGGTCTACGCAATTTATTCGATATTTGTGATGGACTCGATAACGCTAGCCTGCTCAGGCCACCTGAGCTTGCGGTGTGGACGGAAAGTTCAAAACCCAAATGTTTCGAGAATCGAAGCATGCAGCGCCCGGCCACGCCGCCAAATCAGAAAAAGATGAGGTCAAAATGGAGCAGTGCGCTGTGGGTATGGGGGAGTAACGTGCAAGGGGAATGCGTACAGAACCAACGGCGTCGGAGGCCTTGTCATGGATAATGACGCAGAGGAGGGTGGCGCCTTGCTTGAAGGTAAGCTGCGCGGACAGATCCCAGCCCTTTTGTGATATGGCGGCGTATTCCTGAGGATCGAAGTCAGCTTCAATGTCTTTTTGCGTGGCGTCGAGGAGCTTATTCTTGGGGTCCAGTTGCATGAACATGACTTCGAAGCTGCCCTTACGATGGCCCTTGTTCAGATCTGTGAGCATCGACTGCGGATTGAGATGGACTTTGGCGTCGATCTTTGGCTGCTTTGCGCCTGAGGTTGCAGCGATATGGACGGTCAGAGGAAGCTGGCTGGACTCGATGGGGCTGGCGGCAATCTGGCTGAGAAATTCAAAGCGGTTCCTTGGCGGCACGGGGCGCGCGTCAGGCAAAGCGAAGTAGCCGCCGCGAGCCAGCACCGTTACGTTCGGCCGATTGACCTTGACCTGGATTTTGCGCCATTCGCCTTTCCATCGATTGTGGTCGGGAACATAAGCTAAGTTGTAGGTGAAACGGGCGTCGTCTTCCGCGCGCCGGATGCCAGTTTCCAAGTCGTTGCTATTGAAAAATGCCCGCCCGCCAGTCCGGTTTGCAAGCTCAAGTAAGGCTATGTCGGGCTCAGGTGTCCGGCGAAGCAGGTCCGCCATGGGCTCTGTGCTCGACGATATATCAACTAGGGGCGAAGTGTTGCGGAGGTCAAGATCGACTGTCTCCAGGCCTCTGGCATCGACAGTGTACACGGCAATTCCTACGCCGTTCATCAGCCGAATCATGCGCTCGATATCTAGGCCATTCTCCCAGGCTGGTATCTTAGCGAGCTTAATGCCAGACTGGCCGGTCCAGCGCTTCAGGAATTGGTCGAGATCATCACTCTCGAAGTGGGCCATCGCTCCGATACTGTCGGTCACCCAGATGATTGTCTTTCGGCCCTGGACGTTGGCAAGCTGTCGGGCAATTGCCTCAATAGACGCGGTGGTCATCTGGATAGCGATCATGAGTCTGTCTCTTATGTAAGCGTTTGATATATCCCCGCCATCCTTTCCGAAACGATAGCGGTTATCTTTGCCGGAAAGAAAGCGGTCTAGGTCTGGATCGCCGGTGCTCTCCTTGGCTGCGGCACGCACCTCCGGCACATGAGAGTGCAAATCATCGTAGCGGCGGATCGCAGCAAACAGGTCAGAGGCATCGCGGTTGAAGTCGTGGACGATTTTGAGGTCGTCGCCCAGCACGTAAATTCCGATGTGGTCTTGTGGCTCGATTTGCCTAAGAAACTTGCGGATGCGCTGAAGTCCGTAGCCTTGCGAGGTCCAACGCGAGTTCAGCGTATCGAACAGCAGAATGGTCGAACTGGGCGCGGCACTGTAATCGGTTGGGCGGTTCGTGTAGGTGTCCGGGCCGGGCAGCGAAGCGACGGACGTGGGCCGCTCGTTGTCGATGGCGGAGAAGAAGGCAATCTTCTGAGGCTGGCCAGCGTCAAGAACGGCGAAATCGTCATGGGCAAGATCCTTGACGGAGTTGCCCCGCTCGTCCGTGACCACGACGTTGACGTTCACCAGCCTGGTAGTGACCCGCAGAGTGGTGTCTACGCCCTGGCTCTGCGGGCGGGCGGATGAGCCAGCCAGAAGCGCGAGCGCCAAAGCCACGCAGGTTCCTGTCCGGCAACGCTGTCTGTGATTGATCACAGCTTAACTCGTGCAACCATCGCGAGCGTTCACTCGAGGGGAGCCCTACGTCAATGAGGGCTCCCTCCGAGTACACTATGTTAGATGTCAATTTGCTAGAGGCGGTTTCGAAACCTGCAGTCGATTGACTCGAAGAAGGAGCCGGCCCCTCGCCTGCCCGGTCGCTTCAGGTAACGGTGCGTTATTTCCATGAGCCCGCTTCCCGTCCTGGAGAAGGAAGAGCGCCTCTTCGTAGGCCACCTCGACCATTTGTTTCTCCGCCGCAGTCTTCGCCGCAGTGAAATCGTCTTTTTCAAGCCCCACAAGTTACTGAGTGAGTTCTCGCATTGGTATCCCAACAGAGTTGGCTTGCTCGATGTTTTTCAAGACTTTGCTGTCGTAATGATAAGCAGATGCCCTCCTGAGGAGCAGTGTGCTAACCCATTCGGGATCGCCCCATGTCGAACCATCCGCAAAGATCGCGGCTTTAAGTTGGACGTCGCGCTTAAGTTGGTCGGGCGGAGGGTTCGGGCCAAAGAAGTTAAAGGTGTAGTTCTTGCCTGGCGCCAATTCCTTCGGACCAAACGGGTTCAGCACGCTATCAAAGAATCGGACGGATCTGTCCGTGGCTGGCTTGGCCAGTAGGGTGCGGGTACCTACTGCGGCAAGCGCACTGATCGGTAAGTTTGTAGTGTTGATGACGTTTAGCCGAACATGACCGTCGCTGAGCATTTCGATGTTCGTACCGATCTCCTGAAGCCTTGCTGCAAACGCCCGATGATAAACGACAGCTCCGGTCATCACTGCGAGTGCCAAGCTGGCCGCTAAAATTGGTTTTCGCATCGTTGTCTCCTTCTTGTTCATCGCTGTTTTTTCAAAAGGTACAGTGAATGGTTCGCTGCAAACAGCCAGAACAATGACGCAAGTAACTGGCGTGGCTTTCATGACCGTCAAGAACGACGACTCCCAGGCCGTAATCCGGCAAGACTTTGTTCCGTTTCAGGCGCTCGTAAACGTCGTGAATCCCTTGCCGCAACCCGTGGGCATCGAGCACCGCATGGACTCGTCCCAGGGTGTCTGCGCTGAAGGTCGGCTCTTCGAGCCAACGCT
>Ga0066659_10001580_pt1 | contig 10031 bp, 8 predicted proteins | sample GraSoiAngelo_108_FD_75176 | JGI IMG/M metagenome (GOLD analysis project Ga0066659, IMG submission 75176) | Grasslands soil microbial communities from the Angelo Coastal Reserve, California, USA - 14_0903_09_40cm | ecosystem: Environmental > Terrestrial > Soil > Grasslands | place: USA... | reverse complement strand
TAAGAGTCTGCGCGAGCCGATCTTGCCCCAGCTATATGTTCCTTTTCACTCCGTTGACGCCACGGGGGCAACCGTCAAGAAAACCAACGGAACACTGCTTGTGCGCACATCGCTTTCCAGCCCTCTTGCGTTGGCGTCAACTTTGCGGCAAGAGGTACCGCAAGTCCGGTCCGAGTTCCGCGTCAGCCGCATCCGCAGGCAACTGGAAATCAATCAGTCGCACACGGTGCGCGAGCGTTTGCTGGCAACATTGGCGCTTTTCTTCGCCATTGTCGCGCTGCTGCTCGCCGGTGTCGGACTTTATGGCGTGCTGCACTACTCCGTTCTGCAACGCCGGCGCGAAATCGGCATCCGCATCGCGGTAGGCGCACAGGCGGGAGGCATCGCGCGGCTGGTCACCAGGGATGTCTTCTCCATGGTGCTCTTCGGTGCGGCCGCGGGCGTTGGCCTGGGCATGGTTTCCGTTCGATTCATCGAGTCCCTGTTCTACCAGGTGAAGGCCACCGACCTCCAAATGCTCGCGCTTCCGGCGCTGACCATTCTCGCGGGAGGTTTACTGGCTGCGCTGCCTGCCGTGATCCGCGCAGTGCGGATCGATCCAGTCACCATGCTGCGTGCCGAATAAGCGTCCCAACCTGCGAATCCCACTCTTGCACTTGGGCCAGAAGCTCAGTTCTGGAGGGCCGTGATCGGTAAAGTTACTATCGGCCTCCGATTGATCCCGGGTGACAGCGTTCCCGTCCACATGGAATCCGCCGCGAAAGGGAGCCTCGTCAAATGGACGGGAACCCACAAATCAGGAGTTGAGAATTATTTCCTGCTAGCATTGTTATTATTGCGCCATGGGAAAAACAAAAGGCCCATACAAGGAAGAGTTTCCGAGGGACTCCACTGTGCAAATCGCAGACTGTGCGTTTCTGGAGACTTTTCTCAAGACGTGGAAACTCCACCATAAGCTGGAACCTGAGCAATTAAACTACGCGAACAAAATTGCGAAGGTGAAATCGGTTGCTTTCTACTATGGTGGCGACGAACTCTACGAACTCAAAGGCGTGCCGGGCATGTGGCACGAACAGTGCTTGAGGGCTGTCGAGGGCGGATGAAGTGAACCGACGAATGATCAGCGCAACCGCGGTCATGGTTTTTATCCTGACTCTGGGAGTTTCAAGGATACTTGCTTGCACATGGGCTATCGGATATTTCTATCAGGTCACAAATTTGAGAGGAACCGTAGTCGGGAGCGATTTCCCGGTCCTCCATTCGTTCCGGTGGTATCGGCAATCCGTTGTGCGCCCAAACACCAAGCTGAGGCTTTATGAGTATTGTTGGCCCTGCGATCTGTTGAGCCATACTACCGTCAAAACCGTTATTACGGACGCCCATGGGAAGTTCGATTTTGGTTCGGTAAAGCCGAGCCATTACTATCTCAAAATCGATGATGAGACCGGTCCGCTTTCGGCCGTGTTTCAAGTTGAGGTAAGGGGTGCGCAAAATCCGAAACAGTCTGAAATCATCGACATCTCCCCCGTGTACCTGGATTGCACTGGTGGACGCGAGTTCATCGTAAGAGCGAACTGAATCTGTTTTGTTTTTCTGGGTCCTGGTAAACAGCGTTCGCGTCCACATGGAATCCGCCGCGAAAGGTTGCCGGCCAATTGGACTAAGGGGTCTTGTTAGCCTACGGACGTGAAGAATCGCGTAATTCCCCAAGCGAAAATTCCTGAGACTCGCGTCTTAGCGAGGGCAGCATGACGATTTGAACTGAGCCAAGGTGATCTACATCAAGAGCATCCTTGCCGGAATTTGCGCGCTGGCTCTGTCTACTGTGATCGTTCTTGTCGTGTCTTTCGTGCCTGCGCTAGTTTTCTTTCGGGGACACCTATCGGGCGGCAGCATCGCCTTCAGCCTCGATGTAAGGTCACCTTTCTTCTGGATCGGACTACTTGCCTTTGGCGCTGGCTTCTATTGGAAATTTCACAGACTGTAGGAAGGTGACGGGGGTGTGTGGAGATGAATCGCAACAGCGCAAGGCTTCTGGCCCAAAATCCACAGATCTTGAAGCGTCTGGCAAAGTATATGGCTGAGCAATGCTTCCGAAACACGGTCCTAGAAGATTTTCACGCCGGAATCACTCCCTATTCCGAAGCTGGCGACTACTCCGATGTTGTAGTCAACACCCCTGCCGGTACAATCCCCTGGTCAAAACTCTCGCGTCTTAGCGATGAGGAGATGAAGACGCTCATGATCGATGTGGTCAACCGGACCTATTTGCTGCTCCAGACCCTGTTCGATGAAGAAGTTGGTTCGTATCTCATCCAGACTCTCAACCAGCAAGACCTGATGCCCAATTGGAATGACCCTCAGTGAAAGGTCGTAGCGGACCCAAGGCTACCTCACTTGAAGCCTGCGAATGAGCGCGTCAATTCACTCCTCTCAGTCTTTGTGGGCAGTCTTGGCAAGCAAACGCGGGTAACTTTAGAAGAGCGCCAAAGAAAATGCGGGACCTCCTTGTTTCTCCCTATCCCCACAAAATCGTATATATATGGTTTGACAGTGCGGTTCTAAACACACTATAACGCTTACTGGCATTGTAGCGGTCGCGGGGGGAGCAATTGAAGGGTGCGCTGACTTGTCTATGGGCATGGCTTCTGATCGCCATTCCCGCGGCGCGCGGGCAGGCGGGAAGCGCCGAGTTGACCGGCGAAGTGCGCGATGGCAGCGGAGGGCTGATCGGCGGGGCCAGCGTGGTTCTTACTTCCGCGGAGACGGGCGAACTGTTCTCCGCCACGACCAGCGAGGGAGGTATCTATTTCCTAGGCACCTTAAGGCCGGGCAGGTACGTAGTGGCGATCGAAGCGAACGGCTTCAAGCAGTACGTGCGCGATGGAATCCTCTTGAAAACCGGCCAGACCAGCCGGCTCGACGCGGAGCTGGCGGTGGGAAGTACAACGGAGAAAGTGACGGTAGAGGCAGACGTGCCGGCGCTCAAGACCGAGTCGGCGACGCTCGGGCAAGTGATCGACCATCAGGCGATCGTCGAGTTGCCGCTGAATGGGCGGAGCTACGTGACCCTCGTTGGATTGTCGAGCGGTGTGGCCCAGCCGCCGGGATCGCCGCTCCCGCGCGTCGACGGCGGACGCCCGCGGGTGAACGAATACCTCTACGATGGCATTTCCGTGCTGCAACCGGAGCCGGGGCAAGTGGCCTTTTTCCCCATCATCGATGCGATCCAGGAGTTCAACGTCGACAGCAACACGCCCCCGGCAGAATTCGGCTATTTCAGCGGTGGCCTCATCAACCTGACGACGAAATCGGGCGCAAACGATTTTCACGGTTCTCTATTCGAGTTTCTCCGAAATGAAATACTGAACGCCCGGAATTTGTTTACCCCGGCGAGTGCCAGAAATCCGGTTTTCCGGCGAAATCAATTTGGCGCCGTTCTCGGCGGCCCGATCGTGAAGAACAAGACCTTCTTCTTTGTGGATTATCAGGGAACGCGGCAACTGATCGGGAAGGTGCGAACATCAACCGTGCCGACGGTTCGGCAGCGTGATGGAATTTTTTCGGAAGCTGTGGGAGGAAAGGTGCCCGTCATCTACGATCCGCAGACGACCGCGCAATTGCCGAATGGAACATTCACGCGGCAGCCTTTCCTGAACAATACCATTCCACAAGATCGCATCGATACCGTGGCGCTGGCCCTGCTCCATCGCTACCCGATGCCAACGTCGTCCGGGACAGCCAACAATTTCACGCGGATCGGGAACGAACCAGACAATCAGGATCAGTTTGATGCGCGGCTTGATCACCGATTTTCCCCGAAGGATCAGTTTTTCGGACGCTATTCCCACGCAAGAGATTTCACATCGCCGGTGGCGCCGCTGCCAGACGGCAGCGGAACACTAACGAGTACAAATTCCCTGGCGCTCGGGCCGCAAGACACCTTGGGGCAAGCATTTGCAGCAAATTACCTTCATGTTTTCAGTCCCATGATAAGCAACGAATTGCGCATTGGGTATACGCGGCGCGCCGTGGCGCGACGTACACTGCTCCTTGATTCGCCAGCTTCGCGGGCGCTGAACCTCCCAGGGATTCCTCCAAACGCGGACTTCAACAACGAACTGCCAACGTTTCTAATCAGCGGACTCCAGCAGCTTGGCCCGCCGCCAAACACGGATTCACAGTTCACGACGGACGTGATCGAGCTAGTGGACTCGGCAACCTGGCTGCACCGGCGGCATGCCATTAAACTTGGCGCGGATTGGCGGTTCTACCGGCTGGGCATCGTGCAACCGCCTTCGCCAACGGGCAGTTTCACATTTTCCAATTTATTCACGAATTTGCCAGGAGCGATGGCAGCAACAACAGGGTCCCCGATAGCGAGTTTCCTCCTGGGGCAGGTACAGACTTTTTCCATAGACCTGCAGCAGAAGATTCTAAGGCCGCGCGCCAAAGTGCAGGAATTCTTCGTGGAAGACGACTGGAAAGTCACCCAGAAGCTGTCGGCATCCCTGGGAGTGCGCTGGACGCTGAATTTTCCATCGCAGGAAGCAGACAATCAGGGTGCGCTCTTCAACCTCTCGACGCAAAAACTCCAGTACTTCGGGCAGAACGGCTTCCCGAATGCGGCGCGGACGCTGCACTGGGGAGATTTGGGGCCGAGGCTTGGACTTGCGTATCTGGTGACGCCGAAGATGGTGGTACGAGCGGGGTATGGCTTGATTTGGTTTGACCAAGCCGGAATTACGACTCCGTTCACGGGCCCGCAGTTCCCGTTTCTGCAGACCGTGTCACAACCTACGATCGATAGTGTTCACCCCGCCTTTGTGCTCTCGGCGGGACCAAACGTGCAGCCGATTCCGCTTACGCCGGATGCCGGGCTGGGGCAGGGAGTCTTTTCGGCCGATCGTTCGCAAACTTCGGGCTACCAGCAGCAATGGAACTTGGCCGTGCAACGGGAACTCGCGAAGGGCCTGACACTGGAAATCGCGTACGCCGGATCAAAAGGAACGCACATCGGTGTACCGGATACCAACTTGAACCAGCTCACCCAGGCGCAGCTTGCGATGGGAGCGGCGCTGACCAAATCGGTGGCAAACCCGTTCTTCGGGCAGATTCCAGCATCTTCTTCGTTAGGGGGAAAGACGATTTCCGCCGGGCAACTGCTGAAACCGTTCCCGAGGTTCACAACCGTGAGCCTGTTCCGAAACAATGTGGGGAACACGGACTATAATGCGCTGCAAGCGAAGCTGGAGAAAAGGTTCTCACATGGATTGTACGTTCTGGTGAGCTACACGCGGTCAAAGTTGATCGACGATGCGTCATCGGTATTCGATGCGTCGATTCTGACGGGGCCCATCGCGAATTTTCCCGTTGCCGACAGCTTCAATCGCAGACTCGAACAGGACGTTTCAAACGGGGACATGCCAAATGCATTTGCGGCAAGCTGGACGTATGAACTGCCAGTGGGCTCCGGGCGCAGGCGGCAACCCAAGGGAGCGCTGGGTGTGGTGGCGGGCGGGTGGCGGATCGCGGGGATCGTTACGCTGCAATCTGGGTTGCCGCTGGCGGTGACTCAAATCACGAATTTCAATTCGTTCGCCGGATTCGGCACGCAGCGGCCGACGTGCGTTGCGCCTCCCGCGACTCCGGAATTCCAAGCAAGCGTAAGGCAGTTCCTCAATCCGCTGGCATTCTCGGTTACGCCGCAGTTCTCGCTGGGGAACTGCTCGAGGAATCCGGTGCGCGGGCCATCGTTCCAAGACGCAGACCTCGCGATGATCAAAGGAACGCGATTGACAGAACGGCTGAGCCTGGATATTCGGGCGGAAGTCTTCAATCTTTCCAATACGCCTCCCTTGGGAGCGCCGAACACGACGGTTGGCTCCTCGGCTTTCGCGTCGATTACCACTGCGGGCGATCCGCGAGTGGTACAGCTCGCGGTGAAATTGAATTTTTGATCGAAGAACAACGTTTCGCCAGTGGAACTGACTCCCGCAGCTTGCGATTTGCCAAGGTCAGGCGTCCTCGATAGGGCCCGCCACGCCGCTCCAGACTTCGATTGCCGCATGGTACCCCGGCAGGCTAGAATAAGGAGGTTCAGGAGGACTGACTTAGTGTTAATGATTCGTCTGTCAAGGATTGGGAAGAAAAAGAAGCCCTTTTACCGCGTGGTAGTCATTGAGAAGACCCGGCCCCGGGATGGTCGCGTGAAGGAAGCGGTAGGCACGTACGATCCGCTGAAGAAACCGGCGGAGATCAAGCTCGACCGAGACCGCATCAAGTATTGGATGGGACTAGGCGCACAGCCCAGCGATACCGTGCGCAGCTTCCTTCGTCAGCAGAAGATCGCTTAGTCTCAGCGCCTTCCTAAATTTGCGCGTCCCCGGTTTCGCCGGGGGCGCCATTCCCAGGTACCCTATGAAGGAACTGGTCGAAGCTATTGCCAAGGCCCTCGTGGACCATCCCGAGGACGTGCAGGTGAAGTCCGTCGAAGGGTCGCAAGTCACCGTGCTTGAACTGCGGGTTCATCCGGAGGATCTGGGCAAGGTGATCGGGCGGCAAGGGCGCACGGCCAAGGCGATTCGAACGCTGCTCGGCGCGTCGGGTATGAAGCTGCGCAAGCGGTTCACGCTGGAAATTCTTGAAGATTGACTGCTTGGCGGTCATGCTTTTCCTTGAGCATCGGAGCTGTCCTACTTCCCATTGAGCGCTGAAACTCCACGCTGGGTCCTGGTTGCGCGCATTCTTCGGGCGCGCGGCAATAAGGGCGAAGTCGCCGCTGAAATCCTCACTGATTTTCCGGAGCGCCTGACACGATTGCGGGAGGTTTTTGTCGGACTTACCGACGGCAGGAATGAGCCTCGCCGCATGCCGTTGAAATCCTGCTGGCTGAGCCAGAATCATCGTGGACAGGCGGTTTTTCATTTTGCAGGTGTCGATTCCATCTCAGAAGCCAAAAAATTTCGCGGGCTCGATGTGTTACTTCCGTTCGAACAACGCGTAACGCTGCCTGCGGGACGGTATTTCGTATCAGATCTCATCGGCTGTTCCGTTTTCGAGAATCCTGCCTCAGCTCCGATCCTGTCTTCTTCCCCGTGCTCGCTTGCCGAAGCGCCGTCTCATTTGGGCACCGTGCGCGATGTGCAGTTCCCTGGCGAAGGAATTTGCGGAACACCGCTCCTCGAAGTGGAAACTTCAAACGGAGAAGTCATGATTCCGCTGGCGGTGGACATCTGTAAGAAGATCGACACCACGGCGCGCCGCATTGACGTTGTTCTGCCCGAAGGTCTGCGCGATCTGAATACCCCGCTAACGAGTTAAGCGTCCAGGTTCGAGGCCGTTCCGCCGGAGACTTCCCATAACACCGTTCGGGACTATGACAGATTGTTGGCGTCGCCTTTTGAGCTTACTCGCAGTGCGCCGCAGCGTTCGATCTGGCTATAATGCGGTGCTACGCACTGCGCTTTTGGGCGTTTCTTGGCTAAGCCCAAGCGTCCCGACCATGAACATATTTTCTCATCCGCTGACCTTTCTCTCCCTGGCCGCCGGTCTCGCCGCACCGTCAACCCCCGAGCTGCGATGGCAACTCACGGCCATAGCTATTGGGGTGGTGATTCTGTCTTTTGGCCTGGTCGGCCTGTCACTTTTTTTGTTCCGGCCGAAGACCGGCGACCGCAGCCTCGCCTTCTTCAGCTTGTTCGCGATCCTCTATGCCATTAGGTTGATCTTCAGACAGAGCTTTCTGCAGTTTCTGGTGCCGGTTCCGTCAAACCTTTGGAAGTACTCCGACCTGGTCATCGACAATTTCATTGTGATCCCATTGACTCTGTTCCTTCTCGAAATCGTTCCAACGCGCTGGAAAACCGTACTCCGCTGGGTGCTGGCATTTCAAATCGCGTTCGGAACGGCTCGCTTCTCTTCAAATCTCCTCAACGTCGGCCAGCATCTGGGGGATTTTGCGTACCATGTCGTGATCGTTGCCTACTGCTCGATACTGCTTGTTTATCCTTTCTCGGTCGCGCGGGGGCAGCCGCTGCCGCGAGAATTCAAGGTACTCTTTGCTGGACTGGCAGTTTTTGGTCTTTTTGCGGTTCACACGAACTTGGAGGACCTTGGCGTTATCCGAGGACGTAACGTCGAGCCCATGGGGTTCCTCGTTCTCATTTGCTGCCTTGGGTACCTCGCGGCCTTTCGCGCTTACTCCAACGAGCAACGACTTCTTTCCATCCAGAAGGAACTCGAAATCGCCCGGGAGATTCAATCTTCCATTCTTCCGCGGGAAGTTCCGCGCGTCGCGGGTTTAGACATTGCCGCGCGCTATCTGCCTATGGCCGCGGTCGCCGGAGACTTTTACGACTTCATCGTCGTGGACGAAAGGCGCGTCGGCATTCTGGTGGCCGATGTAACCGGCCACGGTGTGCCCGCTGCTCTGATTGCTTCGCTGCTCAAGACGGCGCTCGGCGCGCAGTCGGCCCTCGCAGCCGACCCTGCGCAGGTCCTCACCGGTTTGAATCATTTGCTTTGCGGCAAATTCGAAGAGCATTTCGTCACTGCGGGCTATCTCTTCGTGGACGCCGAGAAGCAGATCTTTCGCTACGCTGGCGCCGGCCACCCACCGCTCTTGTGCGGGTCAGTCAACACTGGCAAGCGAGAAGCCTTCCGCGAAATCGAGTCGAATGGCCTGTTGCTCGGCATCTCCGAAGAGGCTACCTACGCCGCCGTCAAATGTCCTTTTCGGCCTGGTGATCGCTGCATTCTCTATACGGACGGTGCCCTCGAAGCGAAGAACGCCGCACAGGAAGAATTTGGCTCCGCCCGACTCCTCAGATTCCTTGAAAGTCAGTCTAGTCTCGGGGCCACTCCCGTGCTCGCCGCATTCCTCACCGAGCTGGCCCGCTGGTCGGGAAGAGCCGAGGGCAGCACCCAGGAAGACGACATCACCCTGATTGCCGTCGATTTCCAACGGATTCCATTTAGTCGTTAGCATCCCAGATCGGTCAAGCGGCGGCGTGCGAGCGATCGAAGCACAGAAGGATGGTAGCCAAAGAGGGCGAATCCGGGCCGCAAATTTCAGGTCAGGTGCTCGGCTCCGGAAACTGTTCGCCACAGGTGTGGGAGACTTGCCGGCGATCCGGTTCTCCTGGCTGGATACAACTGCTTGTGTAGCAAGAGGTTAAAGGAGAGGGAGAGGAACGGCCCGCCTTTCAAGACGACAGAAAGGACCGTCAAAAGCTCACCGGACGACGACCGGCCTTCCGAGTGCCGCAGGAATGGCGGCCCGACTATCAATTGGTTAGACTGGCGGGCATGCGCTTTGATCTGATCACCATCTTTCCGGAATTCTTTGCCGGGCCGTTCGATCACGGCATACTTCGGCGGGCCCGGGAAACCGGCCTGGTGGAGATAAATGTGCAGGATCTGCGGGCGTTCACGAAGGATCGTCACCGTTCTGTGGACGACCGGCCGTTCGGAGGCGGCGAAGGGATGGTGCTGAAGCCGGAGCCATTGTTTGAAGCGGTGGAGTCACTACTGGGATCCAGTGTGGGTGAGGCGTCGAAGCCCAAAGCGGCTGACGCCAAGACGGCCATCGTGCTGATGTCCGCGGCGGGGGGACTATTCCATCAGAAGACCGCTCGACGGTATGCGCGGCTCGAGCGGATCATTTTCATTTGCGGGCGCTACGAAGGCGTCGACGAAAGGGTGGCCGAGCATCTGGCCACGGAGGAAATCTCGATTGGTGACTTCGTACTGAGCGGTGGGGAGCTTCCTGCCGTGCTGGTTATTGATGCGGTCACGCGCCTCCTGCCGGGGGCCTTGGGGAACGAAGCTTCTTCCAAGAATGAATCCTTCAGCGAAGCCGTTGACTCACAATCCAAGCCGCATCATCCGGTGGGCCGCGCGAGTCACCCGTCGGGAGTCAATCGTCACGGTCTTTTGGATTTTCCGCACTACACGCGGCCAGCGGAGTACCGAGGTTGGACGGTGCCGGAGGTTCTCATCGGAGGGAACCACGCGGAAGTGGCCAACTG
>Ga0066659_10001575_pt1 | contig 10039 bp, 10 predicted proteins | sample GraSoiAngelo_108_FD_75176 | JGI IMG/M metagenome (GOLD analysis project Ga0066659, IMG submission 75176) | Grasslands soil microbial communities from the Angelo Coastal Reserve, California, USA - 14_0903_09_40cm | ecosystem: Environmental > Terrestrial > Soil > Grasslands | place: USA... | reverse complement strand
GATCACGTAGACCGTGCGGTCCTCGAACCCCTTCCAGGGGAGATCGCTGGACGGTCCGTCGTCAGTCACCAGACCCTTGCAGCGCGTCGAGATGTTGAGCAGGCGGTTCCGGACCTTGCGCATGGTGGCGATGTGGTGTGTGCGCCATGTATCGCTGCGACCGCCGGCCGTAATCTCCAAGCCATCGAAGATCGAGCGGAACAGCCGGGCGAGATCGGCGAATGTCTGCACGCGATGCGTGGTGCCGAAGCCGTCGTCGAACGACTTGCCGAGGACTCGGTCTCGGAGAAAATCGATGAAAGCGTCCGCCTTGGCGTCGATGTCGTCGCGATTGAGCAGCACCTCGGCAAAATCGACGACTTCTTGCAAGCCCCACGTGAGTGGCTCGACGTCGCCGACGAGGTCGGGATGCGTGCGCAGCGTGTTGAGATTCACGCCGTCCGCCTTGAGCGGGGCGTAGAGCTGGACCCGCCGGAACGGCTCGGCGGGCACCTTGAGCACGTCGTAGCGGTGCCGGTCTTCAGCGGTCAGAACGCCCGGCTGATCGAGGAAACAGAGGTCCGGCCCTTTGACGTTGAAGCACACCGCCGCCACGCGACCTTTGTGCGCGGGGAAATGCGCGAAGATCGACGCGAGCAGGAACTCGACCGCGCTGGTCTTGGTCGCCAACCCTGAGACGCCGGAGATGTTGAGGTGCGCGGCCTCGGGGCCAAGCAGAAAATCGGCGTCGAGGTAGACGGGCGCTTCGCGGCCGGCAGAGGTGTAGAGGCCGATGGGAATGGCGGTGGGCGTCGCCGAATAGAGGAACGTGTCCATGCGCAGCGCCTGCGCGACGTCCACATCATCGGCGACGTACACTTGCCCGAGCGGCACCGGCTGCAGTGGCTCTTCCGGCGTCTGCCGCAGCACCGCCGCCGTCCAGTACCGGATCTGCTGGCGTGCCGTGGGCGCCTCCTCGGCACGCGTGGGATCGCCCTCGGCGCCCACAACGTCGTGCAACGGCGTCGCGAGATCAGAATACGCGAAGCCCTCGGTGACAACGCCGTAGACCACCCTTCCCTCGTCCCCCGTCCCGCTTCCCCCCACTTTCACGATCGCACCAATTCCAATCGCGGTATCCGTCGCCGTCCAGAAATGGAATTGGTGTGGAGTCGCGGGCTTCAGCTCCGTCGCGACGACCCTCCCGATCGCATTCACGACGCGAGCCTTGGCAGCCGAGACGCACGACGGGGTCCTTGCTGCAGATCCCGGGGCGCACGGGTCTTCAGGTATTCCTCCACGTGATGTAAAGGATACAACAGCCGGTCCCACCGTGTTGCCGGGGTCGCCAGCGGTGCGCGCTCAGCCCACAGCCAGCGACTCAACTCGGAAGCGCGCTTCACCGAGTCGGCATGTGCGCGCGCCTCGATGCGCAGCAGTCCGTATAGCAGGTCGTTGCCCTCCCAGGGCCACAGCCGGAGGTACCACGAATACACCTCCGTGCGTGTGTGACCGCCGCGCACGGCAAATACGCTGGTACGATGACCGGCAGGCAGCGTCAACGCGCGTTCAAGGCCCCTGCCCTCGAGGAACTGCGTTCCGTGGCTCTTGATCACGCCGAGCGCGCGCGGGTGCCGCGCCACGTCCGGGGATCGTGACAAGAGCCCGTCGATCACGAGCCACTCATCGGGCCCGATGTCGTTCATGGCTTGCTCGGCGAGGTCGCGTTCGATCCGCGCCCGCCCGCGGCGGACCGTGGCTTCGACCATCTCGAGATATCGCGCCGGCTGCTCCACCAGCTCACCAGCGACCGCTTCGATATCGGCCGCGGACTGCTCCAGCGCCTGGCGCAGCGCGGGACTCATGCGGTCGAGGGGGGCGATGGCGAACGCACGACTGCGCTCGAATGTCGTGTGTAACACGCCGGTCTTGTCGCGGCGGCGCACCGCGGCCGCGACATACGCATTCACGACCTGAACCACGCCGTCGTACGCGACGACGCTCCAGCGTTCGATGCCGTTGAGGAACGAGGCTGCTGGGGGAATCGGTGAGCCCGTGCGATCGGCAACCCGATGGATCTGCAGCTCCGATCCTTCCACGAGATCAGCGCCCACCGTGGCTCCGCTCTCGGCCTCGTCCGTCCTGCCGCCGCCGCCGGCCACCGCTCCAGCGTCGATCAAGGCCCGCCACCACGTCATGCGCTGTCCTTTGTCTTCAGGCCGACGACCAGTCCGTCCCGCACCGGAATGATCGTGGCGACCAGGCGCGGGTCGCGCGCGGCCAGCTCGTTGAACGCCCGCACCCCCAACGCATTGGCGGAGCGATCGTTCGGATCGACCGCCGCGCCGTGAAAGAACGCATTGTCGCACAGCAACAGCCCACCGCGTCACAGCAGCTTCATGCCCCAGTCGAAGTACTTCGGGAGCGGCTCCTTATCCGCGTCGATGAACACGGCATCAAAACCGGGAGGGAGGGTGGGCAAGACGTCGAGCGCGGAGCCTTCGATGAGGCGCACGCGGCCGTGCAGGCGGGCCATATCGAACGCTTCGCGCGCGATTCGCGCGTGCTTGGGGTCCTTTTCGATCGTCGTCAACTCACCCCCGGCCGGCAGCGCACGCGCGAGCCAGACGCCGCTGTACCCACCAAGCGAGCCGATCTCCAGGACGCGTTTCGCTTCAATCGTGCGGAGCAGCAGGTGGAGCAGCTTGCCTTCTTCAGGCGAGACGTTGATCGCCGGCAGATTCTCGGCGGTGTGACGGGCGCGGATTTGGGAGAGAATCGGGTCTTCAGCGGCGAACAGCTCGGTGACGTAGCGCTCGAATCTCTCGTCCACTACGCCGTAGCTTCGACGTTCGGGAAGGGTGGGACGTGGAGCAGCCAGAGCCCCGCGATCCGCGACTGCTTGTCGATTTCCACGAGCATGTGATCGGCCACGCGCACGATCGTCGCTGGGCGCTGTCGCCCCACGCGAATATGAAACACCGATTCCGCTTGATCCTTGTCCACGGTGAGCGCCGTATCGACCTCGACCGCAGCAATGCCGGGCTGTGAGCGGCGTCCGGGGAACGTAACCTGTCCTTCCTTGGACGCCTCCGGCGGCTTGAGTGACGCGATCGTCCGCACGTCATCCGGCCACGTCACGACGTCGACGCCGCGCATGGCGCCGCCGGCGACATCGATCACGACAAAGGAGCCGTCCCCGCCCTCGAGATCCACCGTGCCGTTCATCCCGTTCCCTTTCGGGACACCTTTGCAGGCGACGGTCAGGATATCGGTTTCAGGATCCCAGCGGTACGACACCTTGGGAAGTTTCCCGGTGAGCGGCTCGATCCGTGCTTCGAAATGCATGCAGTTCTGCGCCTTCCTGCGCGAGTCTCGCTCGCGTAATATAGCCGCACTATGGAGCGACGCGAGTTTCTTTCAACTGCGGGATTAGTGGCTGTAACGCCATTGCGGATTGGGGATTTCGGATTGCGGAATCCGCAATCCGCAATCCGCAATCAAACACCCGCCCTGAGCCCGCAGGTCTTCGCGCAACGAATCCAGCGGGCCCAGGAGGAGCTGAAGAGCAGGAAATTGGATCTCCTCGTCGTCGAGCCGAGCACCAATTTCCAGTACTTCGCGGGCTACAATCCGGGGCGCAGCGAGCGACTCATCCTGCTCATGATTCCCGCGACCGGCGTGCCGGCGATCGTGTGCCCGTCGTTCGAGGTCGAGCGGATCAAGCGCAACACCACGATCAGCGACGCGCGCGGCTGGGAGGAGCAGGAGGATCCCTGGCTGCTCGTGGCGAAGGCCGGCCAGGAAATGAAGCCGCGTGGACGCGCCGGTGAAGTGGCCGTCGAGCCCACGACCTCATATCAGAGCTACGTGCGTCTGACGACCAAGCTCCGCGGCTGGATTCCGCGCGATGGCAGCCCTGTCACCGAGCGCCTGCGCATCCTCAAGAGCCCCGAGGAGATTGCCCTGATTCGTCAGGCGATCGCAGCGACGGAAGCGTCGATCGCCGCGACCTTTTCCCAGCTCGCCGTTGGCATGTCGGAGCGGGACGTCGCGGCGCTCATGTCCCGCGAGATGGCGAGCCGCGGCTCACCGGGCGGCGGGCTGGTACAGTTCGGCCAGTCCAGCGCCCTGCCCCACGGCGGTCCCTCGGCCGGGCAGCTCGCGCGCGAAACCGTTGTGCTGATCGACGCGGGCTCTCGCGTCGAAGGCTATACGTCGGACATCACGCGCACGATCTGGTTCGGGGACGCGCCGTCGGATGAGTTCAAGAAGGTCTACAACATCGTGCACGACGCGCAGACCGCAGCGATCGAGAACGCGAAACCGGGCGTGACGCAGTGCCAGCAGGTGGATCGCGCAGCCCGGAAGGTCATCACCGACGCTGGGTATGGGCAGTACTTCACGCACCGGTTGGGGCACGGCATGGGAATGGACGGCCACGAACCGCCGTATATGGTAGAAGGCAACACGCTGCTGCTCGAGCCCGGGATCGTGTTTACGGATGAGCCCGGGATCTATCAGCTCGGGAAGTTTGGGGTGCGGATTGAAGACGACTGTATGATGACGGCGACTGGGGTTGAGGTACTGTCGCACCGGCCGACCAAACTCTAGGGGACGGGGGACGAGGGAGGGGGGACGGGTGAGCGAAACGACGGCTGACGCCGGCCCAAGCTAAACACCAATCCAATCAAGAGTCCGATCTCCCTATTACATAGTTGTAGGGCTGTCTCGACCTTATCGGCCGCAGCGAGTTCCATATCCTTCGCAAGCTCGATGTGAGTGGATAGCTCGGTCGCCGATCCCAGCGCGATCCTCAGATACTTGATGAACTGCGGCGTCGTTCCCATCGCATACCCTTCCGCGATGTTGGCGGGAACAGACGCGGATGCACGCCGGATCTGGTCGGAAAGCCCGAAATGGCGAGAAAGTGGCGTCTGCATGGTAAGCTTGTAAGCGGCGCGTGAAAGCTGCCGACCACAATTCCAAGCTTCCAAAGAGTCCAGTTTCTTCACAACCAAGAGAATCGGCGATTAGGCCAAGAGCATCACCACCATTTGGCCGCACGTGGGTGCGATTATTCGCAGTCCCCGTCCCTCGTCCCCCGTCCCCCGTCCCTTAATCTCCGAGCTTGCGGGCGAAGGCGACGATTCGATCGAGCGCTTGCTTGATCGAATCGGTAGCCGCGGCGTAGGACAGCCTCACCCACCGATCGTCTCCAAAGGCGGCGCCAGGCACCAGCGCGACCCCGGTCTGCGTAATCAAGCGGGTGCAGAAGTCTGTCCCCGTGATCTTCCCGAAGGAATCCACTCGAAAAAAGAAGTAGAACGCGCCCAGCGGGTCGACGAATTCGACGCCGGGGAGATCCTGGCGAAAGCGCGACACGACCAGATCGCGCCGCTTGCGGAATTCGCCGACCATACGATTGACATCCTGCTCCACACGCTCATCGCCGAGCGCGGCGGCGGCCGCGAACTGCGCGGGATGGTTCGCACCGGTGGTCGTGTGCGACTGCAGCGCGGCCATCGCCTTCGCGACCTGGGCGGGGGCGAGCGCGAACCCGATCCGCCACCCGGTCATCGCATACGTCTTGCTGACGCCGGTGACGAGCACGACGCGCTCGAGCAGATCGTCGGGGAGATCGAGGAACGAGGGCGCCGGCCCGGTGCCGTAGTGAATCCGCCGGTAGATCTCGTCGGCAATCACCCACACCTTCCTGGCCTTCGCCCACTGCGCAATCGCGCGGATCTCGGCATGCGTGTACACGGCGCCGGTGGGATTGCAGGGTGAGCAGAGAATCAGCCCGCTGGCCCCGGGTAGCATGCGCTCGAGGTCTTTCACGCTCGCCTTGAGGCTCCACTCCGGATCGCCGGCGATCATCACGGGTCGCGCGCGCGCGAGATGCACGATCTGCGGGTACGACACCCACGCCGGCGCGGGAATCGCCACGACGTCACCGGGGCCGAACAGCGTGAAGCACGCATTGAACAGCGACTGCTTGGATCCGTTCGACACGACGACGTGGTCGGCATTGACCGGCCGGCCACCGGACAGGAGCGAGAGATGCGTGGCAGCGGCGGCGCGGAGCTCGAGGATGCCTTCATTGGCCGAGTAGTGGGTCTTGCCGTCCTTGATGGCGCGAATGCCCGCCTCCGCGGGGATCGACGGCGTCGGGAAATCGGGCTCGCCGGCGCCCAGGTCGATGACGTCCTCCCCCGCAGCCCTGCGGCGCTTGGCTTCGGCCGAAATCGCGATTGTCGCTGACGTCTCGAGATGCTGGAGGTTGGGGGAGAGCCCTTCGATCATCGGGGAATCGCTCCGTGGCGCTTGAGGATCGTAAGCGTCGAGTCGACGGGGAGGGCGCGCACAACGCCACGATAGCCCCGCACCGTCTCCGCACGCAATAAGGAATTGTAGATCGCTTCCTCCGTCGCGTCGATGGTCGCCTGAAATAATCCGGACATGACATCGTTGCGGACGAGGGCGACGGTGTCTGCAAGACGGTCGAGGTTGGTGGAGGTTGGTCGAAGGCGTGCCGTGGAGAACGCGATGACATAGTCACCGCTTCCGTTGCTCATCGAGCTGCCTGTGCGCGCGAGCCCGGCGAGCGCGCGGTTGGCGAGGCGTTGGAGGCGCAGGTGATCGAGGGGAGCGTCGGTCGCGACGACCATGATGATCGACCCGTCCCCGTTTTGGGGTAGGGGCGCAGCATGCTGCGCCCCTACTTTGATTTCGATCGGGACCCCTTGGATACGCAGGTCGCCACCGAAATTCGTTTGGACCAGGACGCCGACGGTCCAGCCGCCGAATTGCGCGGGAAGTTTGCGGCTCGACGTGCCGATCCCGCCTTTCCACCCGAACGCGACGGTGCCCCGCCCCGCGCCGACGGCGCCTTCGGCGACCGGTCCCTCGGCCGCACCGCGAATCGCGCCGAGCACGTCGGCTTCGGTGATCGGCCGGGCGCGGATGTCGTTCAAAAAGCCGTCATTGGTCTCGCCGACGACCGGATTCGCCGAGCGGACATCTTCGTTGCCTGGCAGCGCGAGGAGCCAGGTGAGCACGGCGTCGGCCGCGCGCGGCACACACAGGGTGCAGGTCAATACGATCGGCGACTCCAGCTCGCCCAGCTCATTCACCTGCGTCGAGCCCACGAGCTTGCCGAAGCCGTTCCCGACGACGATCGCTGCAGGAACTTTCTCACGGAATGGATTTCCGCCGTGCGGCAGAATCGTGGTGATGCCTGTGTTGATCGAGTCGCCGCGCGCAATCGTCGTCTGCCCGACGCGCACGCCGGCGACATCCGTAATGGCGTTGAGGGGACCGGTCGGTATGGACCCTACGATGATGCCGATATCGCGAGCACGGGGCCGGGGGCGGGTTTGTGCGGCAAGTGAGCTGGTGAATAGGAAGAATAGGAGCAGACAGTTAGCTTTCACGGCGGAGAAATTAGCACCCTTTGACAATCGAGGCTCGTGTGCGGCATGTCGTGCTGGTGACCCCTCCCGCCGTCGAACGTGCGGGACAGGCCTGGGAGTTGATGGATCCCCGTGCAGTCATCGTCTGTGCGGACCATGAACAGGCCGTACTCTGGGCCGATGCCGCTCCTGCCGAGCTTCGCGCTCACGCCGTCACCGGCCTCGCCCGTACGACTGCCCTTCTAAAGGAAGGGCGTGTGGGTGTCCTCGCGGGATCTCCCGCCGATCTCGGCGCCCTGGTCACGCGCTCCGCGCTCAAGCTCGACACACTCCAAACGCTCGTCATCGCCTGGCCCGAGTCGTTCTTCGCCGAGCTCGACACCCTGCTCGGTGAAGCTCCCGAGGCGCGGCGGGTGATTCTCAGCTGGGACCCGCACGGCCTCACCGATTTCATCGAGCGCCACGCGCGCCGCGCCGAGATCGTCGGCGACATTCCGCTCGACTCGGCCGCAAAGCCGCTTGCATCGGTCGCGTCGGCGCGCTACGCGGTTGTGCCGGCCGGTCGCCGCGCGGTGGCGGTACGTGATGTGCTCGATGCGGTGCGGTCAGTCCGGCCATACGTGTGGAAGGGTGGCGACGTCACGGCGCCGGCTGAGCCTCCCGATGCGGTGGTTGCCACCACGTTGCCCACGCGCGAGGAGCTCCGCATGCTCGCGGCGATTGCGCAGCCGCTGGTGGTCGCGCTCGCGTCGCAGGTCCCATATCTCAAGTCGATCGCGTCGCTTTCGCCGTTCGCCTTGCCGTCGCGCGCCGATCGCGCGCAGGATCGCCATGCAGCGTTGCGGGCGCAGATCTTGGCACGGCTGACTCAAAGCGACGTTGACGCGGAGCTGGCCGTGCTGGCGCCATTGTTTGAGGAGCACGATCCGGCGCTGGTCGCGGGCGCCTTACTGGCAATCAGCCGTGAGCCAGCAGCTGTCAGCAAACAACCGGAGACGGACTTTCCGCAGGCCGGCTGGGCGAAAATGTTTCTGACGGTGGGCACGAAGGATCGCGCGAGCGCGAAGGATTTGGTCGGGGCGCTGATTAAGGAAGCGGGATTACAGAAGGGCCAGATCGGGAAGATCGATGTGCGCGAAACGTTTTCGCTCGTCGAGGTAGCGCCCGCGGCTTTGGATCAAGCGGTCCGACGCATGACCGGAGTGTCGGTGCGCGGCAGACGAGTGACCGCCCGGTCGGATCGCGGGTGAAAAGCAAACGGGCCGCCCCAGCGGACGGCCCGTTTCAAACTGACGGCTACTTCTTGTTGTTCACCGCCATCTTCAGCTGTTTGCCCGCCCGGAATGCTGGAGCGATCGACGCCTTGATCTGAATGACGCCGCCCGTCTTCGGGTTGCGACCCATCCTTGCGGCGCGCTTCCGCGCTTCGAAATTGCCGAAGCCGGTGATCTGCACCTTGGAGCCCTTCTTCAACTCTGTGGCGATAATGCCCTTGTCGTCGAAGAGTGCTTCAACGGTGCGCGTGGCATCGGCCTTCGACATCTTCGTACGCATCGCCAACGCGGAGGTGAGTTCAGCCTTATTCACTGCGATCTCCTTGAAGGGGGGGCGCGGAAACCCGCATGAATACTGAACAACTATGGGATATCCCCCAAAAATCCGCAAGATTGCTGGACTTTCTCGACCCACCCGTCCCTCCTCCCCCCTCCCGCGTCGCCGTCGGTGTCCGTTGCTCCCCAGCCCGCTCCACGTGTAACGTGAGGGCCCATGTTCCAGCAACCCACCCGTCCCGGATGGATTGAAGTCATCTCGGGGGTGATGTTCAGCGGCAAGTCCGAAGAACTGATCCGTCGCGTTCGCCGCGCGGTCATCGCTCGCAAGCAAGTGCAAGTCTTTAAGTCGCACCTAGATGCGCGCTACGCCGGGCTCTTTTCCGTCTCGTCGCATGACGGCGTGACCGTCGAAGCCGAGCCGGTGGACTCGGCCGAAGAGATCGCCCGCAGGCTCCGTGACGGCACCGAGGTCGTCGCCGTGGACGAGGCCCAGTTCCTCGACGACGGGATCGTCGATCTGGCGAACCGCCTCGCCGATAGGGGTGTCCGGGTGATCCTCGCCGGGACGGACGTCGACTTCCGCGGCCTGCCCTTTGGCCCGATGCCCATCCTGATGTGCGTCGCTGAGGTCGTAGACAAGTTCCAGGCGATCTGCGTCGTGTGCGGCGGCCCGGCGACCCGCAACCAGCGTCTGGTGAACGGCAAGCCGGCGCTGTGGGACAGCCCGATCATCATGGTCGGCGGTAGGGAGTCGTATGAAGCGAGATGTCGGCATTGCCATCGAGTGCCGAGGCACGATGAGGATCAGACTGCGCTGCTATAGGTGTCGGGTGTCAGGTGCCTGGTGTCGGGCGCGCGATCTTCTGACACCAGACACCCGACACCTGACACCGCCGTTCGATGCTTAACGTCGGCCTCACTGGCAACATCGCGTCGGGCAAATCCACAGTCGTGGAGTTGTTCAAGCGTTGGGGCGCGACCATGATCGACGCCGACGTGCTGGCCCGCGAGGCGCAGGCGCCGGGAAGCGCTGTGCTCGCCGCGATCGCCGGCCGTTTCGGTGCCGACGTGCTCGCCCGGGGTGGCGGTCTG
>Ga0066659_10001574_pt1 | contig 10041 bp, 10 predicted proteins | sample GraSoiAngelo_108_FD_75176 | JGI IMG/M metagenome (GOLD analysis project Ga0066659, IMG submission 75176) | Grasslands soil microbial communities from the Angelo Coastal Reserve, California, USA - 14_0903_09_40cm | ecosystem: Environmental > Terrestrial > Soil > Grasslands | place: USA... | reverse complement strand
GCGTACCCCGGCGGCAGCGCCGCCCATCGCGAGGGCTTGGTTGCCCTCGAGGAACGCCAGTCGCTTGCCCGTGTCGGGAAGTGAGAGCGGAAGCGCCGTGAAATGCGTCGCGGCGTAGTCGTAACCCGCTCGAGCGACGCCCACGTTTTCGGCAACGGCCGCCTCGCCTTTCCGTTTGAACTGGAGCGTCAAGATCTCGGCGAGAATCCCAAAGTCGGCCTTGATTAACCGCAAGACCGCGGCCAACGCGATGGTGTTTTGAACGAGATCGCCCCTGATCGTGGGCGCCAGCAATTTGACAGAAAACGGACAGAGTTGCACGCCATCGGGAGCGGCGCCGGGCGTGATTGTGTCGCGGTTGAACAAGACCGCAGAGCCCGCGCGCATCAGCTTCAGGTGCCGATCCATCGTGTCTTGATTCAGCGGCATGAGCACGTCGAGCTTGTCGCCGTGACTCAGGACAGGTTGGTCACTCGTGCGGAGGGTCAGGAAGATGTGACCGCCGCGAATGATGGACTGGTAGGCATTGTAGGCGTTGATGTGGAGCCCGCGCCGGACGAAGATCCGCGCCAGAATGTCGCCGGGAGTGGCAATCCCCTGGCCCGCCGCGCCGCCAATGCCGATGGCGAGGTCGACTCTCTTCACGGCTCATCTCCTGTCAGAGCGCTCAAGTCAATCCAACGCCGGTCCCCGCCGTGCGACTCGTGTGGCGAGAGACAGGGCTCCCACCGGGAAACCTCGGCCGGCACCCGAAAGCGCGACCACCGTGAGGGGAAAAGACGGCAGCCGGCAGCGGCGATCCCGCGCTGGACCCACGCCATCTTGCGCCGTCCGATGGCTGCGGTCAAGGCGCCGCCATTCGGCCCCGCGCCCGGCCCCTCGCGGGAACGAGTCATCAGTCGTCCACCGCTCCTATCCTCCCCCTCCCCGGGCCTCCATTGCGACCTGAAGAGTCTCGTTTTTGGGCGCCGGAGGCACTGCCGAGGCGCCCGCACGGTCTCCACATTCTGGGTAGGGCCGAAACAGGTGCAGTCCGAGGCCCCGAGCCCCCTGCATTTTCGGGTTCGCTTCGGCCTGACGATTCCGAATCTTCCGCTCGGGTCTGGCGCGAGGCGACCATGCAGGGTTGGCACGATGTGAAAGCGGATCGGCGACGCGACACTTCGGCTCCGGGCTAGGTGAAGTAGAGGCCGCCGTTCAGATGCACCGTCTGGCCGGTCATGTAACCATTTCGCACGAGGAGCATGACGGCCTCGGCGGTTTCTTCCACGGTGCCGAGCCTCCCCATCGGGATCATGCGCTCCCTCGTCGCTCGGTCGCCCAGGCGCATCTCGGTGTCGATCAGGGCGGGCGCCACGGCGTTGACGGTGACTCCGTCGGTGACGGTGACCTTGGCGTAGGCTCGCGTGAGACCGAGCATGCCGGCCTTCGCGGCGGTGTAGTGGACGCCTACCACCCCTCCCATTTGCGCGGCGCCTGACGAGATGTTGACGATCCTTCCCCAGCGGCGTGCGCACATTTCCGGCAGCACCGTTTGGGTGACCAGGAACGCCGAGGTGAGGTTGTTGTCGAGTACCGCACGCCAATCCGCTTCCTGCGTATCCCGCCAGGCCTGGGGACGGGCGCTGCCGGCGTTGTTGACGAGGACATCGACGGGCCCGAGCTGGTCCCGCACGGTCGCCACCATCCGAGCGACTTCGGACGCAACGGCCACGTCCGCCTGGACAGCGAGCCCCTTCCGGCCTCGCAGCTGGACCTCCCGCACGACCTCCTGGGCCTCGCCCTCTCGCGCGCGGTAGTTGACCGCCACATTGAGGCCCTCTTGGGCCAGGGCAATGGCGACCGCTCGCCCAATACCGCGACTGGCCCCGGTGACCAGCGCGACCTTCCCGGTGAGATCCGTCACCGACGCTCCTCCCTCAACGGTGTCCCTGTCCCGGTCAGTAAATCTGTTCGGCGTCCCCTGACTGGACTCGGGACCTCTCCCCTCGCCGATCCGCTAGATTCTTCGCTCGGACGATATCACGGACTGCCCGTTGACTTCGCCCACAGCACGCCGTAGACTGCCGTCCCCTTGCCGGGGGCGCTCCGGCCCCGCTTGTCCGCCCCACTGGGCGGGCTTCTCAGGCGTCCGAGACGTGACTCGGACAGGCAGGCCACTGGGTGCTCCGCACGCTCTGTTTCGGGTATTGGGCCACGCGGGCTCATGCTGACGCGGCCCTCTGGTTCGGGCCCGGCTTCGCAGTCCCCATGGCAGCGATCACTCTGCCGCCTGGGCCATCATGAACCCGTCGGATTACGTGAAGGAGGCCTACGTACCAGACCACAGAGGCGGATTCTTGCCGGCGGCGTGGCCGGTGCTCGAGCCCGGATTCAGGGCGTGGTGGTCGAACGCGGTGCTGAAACTGACCTACGGCACGCGCGCTGCGATGTCGAGCTGACGCGGGGACGCGCCGGCTCCTCAGAATCGATGGGAAAGAGCGTTAGCCGATGAACGTCGACAAGGTGGTAGGGTTTTTCGTTGGCCTCATGACCGCAGCGTGGATAGCGTTCTTGACAACCGCCGCCTGGGCCGACATTGTCGCGGTGACAGCCGCCACAGCGGTTGTTTTCCTCCTCTGTGTGATAGGCAGGTGAGAGATCCCATCGTGGGTTCTCGTGGCGCCTTCTGCGTCTCGGTTAGCGCGCACGCCCACGCCGCGGGGTCCCTGGGGCCAGGCAGGGTTGCTCCAGAGGAACAACGTCGTGAGGAGCAGAGGCGCCCCGGCGCGCGCTCGCCTCATCGCAAATCAGCGCGATCGGCGCGGGACGGCCCCAGGCTCCACTCCTCCGGACTTGCACGACTTCATCCAGCCCGAGGGGAAACGTGCACCAGGGTCGGCGGGTGCTGCGGCTAACATACTGATTCTTCGGACTGGGAGCGACGGGCGGTTGCCGGCATCCCAGACCTCGATACGGCGCTCCGCTTCACCAACTATCGAGGGCCCGACGACGCCGTCGCGCCCGGAAAGCCGCCCAGCCCCTGCGGTGTCGCGGCTGCCCTTCAGGCATTGCCGTCCTTCAATTTCCGGGATTCACCCGGTTTCCCTTCCGTTCGCGGCGAGGGAACCTAAGAGCACTCGGGAGCGAGCCGACGGAAAGCATTGGAGGGGTACCGGGAGGGGTACCGAGGAACCCCAGAAGGCCGGAGCGGGCTCTCATGAAGATGGTGACGCGACACTATGTTTCGTGCAAGGTGAAGTCCGGGCGGCCCAGATTGCCATCGCGGCTGCGGATGGACGAAGAGCGCAGAACGCGAGCTCCGAAGGGCGACGTCGTCATGCGTTCGGCCGAGCAGGTCGTGGCTACGACGTGCCCCGTCTCCGCTGGGCATGGCGGAGACGGAGCCGTAGAGCTGGTCCACTCCCACTGTGGCCACAGCCTAGCCCTAGTCGGTCGGAGCCATCTCGAGTGCTGCTTCTATTGTCTCGCCTGTTGCGAGAACGTCTACGTCCCGATCGAGGTCCTCCATCGCGTTACCTCTCCTCCACGAGACCCCTCCCCTGCGCGAGGTCACCCGCGACCGGCGGGACCGTCGGCATGAAGCTCTTCGGTCGGCTCGTAGTCGCCGGCGCCGTGTTGACGGCGCTGGTCGCGGTGGCGTCAGCAACCGTCGCGGCCGCCGGGCTGGCGCTCGCGCTCGGGACGGCGAGCGTGGCTGGCCGCCGGTGAGGACGCTTCCCGTCGCTCCAGTCCTGGCCTGATCCTCGCCGTCTCGCTCCAGTCATCCAACCCGCTGATCCCGCCGAAAAAATCGACCTGGGTCGATCGATCGCCGCTTGAGCAGAAAGCCTGGCGCCTTCGCCGAGCCGCGACGTAGTCGACGCGGGCCGTCACGCGTCCGGGTGACGCTGGCTGAGGCACAGCGCGCCGAGATCGCGTTTCCGATCTCCAGCGCGATGCGGTGCGCGACCCGAGGCGGTCCCCGCGGGCAGACCCGAAGTGTCGGTATTCCCGTCCGGCACGTCGGGATGATCGGGTGGCCTCCGGACTGGCGACCCCGATCGACCGGATTAAAATAGTCGGCCGGCGCAAGCGCGTCCGCATTGTGTCGGCGTCCTGTGATCGTCCGAGTCTGATTGACACGGTGCCAGATCCTCTCGAGCGTCGAACGTCATGAGTTCTCGCGACTTTTCGGCATCGTGCCCTTGGAACGTGTTGTGCAGCCCCAAACGACGACCGAAACTCTGACCGTCGAGAGGCGCTATGAGTGGAGTGCGGACTGGCGTGATCGCAGGGGCGGTGGCGAGCGCGGTCGTCTTCGGAGCCGCGTGGGTGGTAGCGACTGCGCAGGAACCTCGCGCGGGAATCGTCACGGCGCTCGCCGGCCAGGCGGAGATCTACCATGCCTCGCTCCCCGACTCCGCTCCGCTCGCGCTTCGTGACGACGTCTACGTCAGAGATCGCATTCAGACGCATGAGGAGTCGGTCGTGCGCCTCCTGCTCGGGGGGAAGGCCGCCGTGACCGTCCGTGAACTCTCAGTACTGACGATCAGCGAAGACCCCAACCAGAGCCAGGTCGAACTGCACAGCGGGAGAGTGGCGCTCAGGATCAACAAGGCGTTGATGCGGCCGGGCGATGTGGTAGAGATCTACACCCCCAACGCGATCATCGGAGTGCGTGGGAGTCTGGTGGTCGTCGAAGTTGAAGGTTCGGTCGATGCCCCGCAGTCGCACGTAACGGCCGTGGAAGCAAGCCTGCCGATCCTCGTCGCCCCCCGCGCTGACCCCGCGCGCACGACGGCGCTCAACCCGAACGAAGCGGTCACGGTGGCCGGCCCCCGCCATGCGGCCAAGGCCGGACCCGTCCGTCGCGTCGCTCCGGACCAAGCACGACGGGCGGTGGAGATGGCCGCGCTGCCACCTCACGCGCGCAAGATTTCCGAGCCGGAAGTCATCCACCGGGAGCGCGCCGAGGCAGCTCCGCATGTGGCTCGACCGATGGGGGGGCGTCGGCCTCGGACGCGGCAGTAGCACGGGTCCAGAGCCCCAACGCGTCGAGGTCCACGGATGAGGTTCGCGGCGGGTCGGCCGCGCGCCGCCTGACCACGAGGCGATCGAGGCCCGGAGGTGCTCAGCCGAGGAACCCGCCGGGTCGGTCGAGTGGATCCTCATCCCGACCAGACGACGGACGGCCCCCCGTGCGGTCACGCCCCGGCGCGCTGAAGGCGTTGACAACGCGAGCGCGCCTCCTGTCGTCGCTCCCCGCGACGGTCTCCCCCCGACGGGGATCGGCCGGTCCGTATTCCCGCCCCCTCACGGCGCTTGAAAAGGACCGGCATTCACGGTATGTCTAAGGCCCTCGTCTTTCGACTACGTGTCCCAGGGAGACCCTATGCCCGTCATCGTGATGGCGACGCTCCGAAAGGCTGTTCGCGAACTTGAAGCTGAGAAGACGTTAATCGAACGCCATCTGACTGCCGTCCGCGGGTTGCTCGGCAGCCTGGGCGGCACCAAGAGCCGTGCCGTGCGCGTCGACTCACTAGGACGCCCGCGACGTCGCCGGCGCATGACTGGCGAAGCCCGCGGCGCGATCAGCCGTCGGATGAAGGCGTACTGGGCGAAGCGGAAGGCGGCTGCCGCGAAGCAGAAGGCCGCCCCACGTAGAAAGTAAGGCGGACACGATTAATCGCCTTCGTCATGCTTGTCGTTCCCTGTCGGCTCGGCGGGACCATCGACGGGCAGCGGCGCCGGCGCCGAAGCCGGCTCCCCGCGAAGGGCCACGCTCCAGCCAAGGCGCAACGTGTCGACGCCGCCGAGTCTCTTCCATGGCCAGTCCAGAACTGATGCGATTGGCAATCGGGATCAACCCGCAGTCTGGCCGCGGCGCTGCGATCAACGGTCGAGCCGTGCGACCCGGACGGGCACGATCGTGAAGCTTTGGGGGCGCCGGGGCGGGCGCCGTAAGATCGCGGTGCTCATCGGCGAGGCGTCAACTATCACGGGGAAGTGTATCTTTCGCGGCACCACCGTGGTGAATGGTACGGTCGACGGCGAGATTCTCTGCCGGGGAACGTTGACCGTCGGGCCGCGCGGGCTCGCGCGGGCCAATATCACCGCCGATTCCGTCGTCATCGAGGGAGAGGTCGTAGGCAACGTCACTGTGCAGGAGCGCGTGGAGCTGACGGTCACGGCGCGCATGGTCGGAGACATTCAGGCGCCAGTGATCATGATTTCGGAGGGCGTGCAATTTCACGGCAACTGCCGCGTGACGCCGGACGAACCCTCCGGCAACGAGACGACCAGCGCGGCCCCGGGCGGCGCTCGGCGCAATCCCCGCTCGAAAGCCCCCTCCGTCCGGGCCCTGTAGGTCTCCGCCGCCCGCGATCAGATGACACTTGGGGGCGAGGAGTCCTGCCTCCGACCCCGGATTCTTCCCTGCCAGATCCCCCGTTCCTTCGGCGGGGAGTCCCGTTGAATACATCGCGGCGATCAACGAAACGCGCCGATTCTCGACCCACTGCCGCGCGACCTCGCACTCTCTCTCTCGGCCGCGGGCTCGTCGGGGGCACGACACACCGAAAGTACGCCTCGCTCGGCTACCCCACTCAGCGTCGGGGATCCCTCGCGTCGTCGCCCTCGGGCCGAGCAGCCTCGCCCGAGGAAGGGCCGGGCCGACCCTCCTTCTTGAGCCTGCATACGGCACACAGCCCGCTCCGGTTACCCGTGCTCTTTGCCGCGAAGTAGGCGTGGCCGCACTCCACACAGCGGGTCATACGACCACTATAAGACAGAAGCTAGGCAAGGCCCGCTCGATAGGAGCGAGCGTGCGCCAAGAGGGAGGCGGTGAGGTCTGTCCCGCACTGCCGCACACATGAAACCTCCGCCCGATGAACTCGTCACTCTCGAGTTCACTGGGACTGAATCTCCGACGGCATGTTGGACAGTACGCGACGACATGGTCGCGGCGAGTGGAGTAACAGTACCCTGAGTCGCTGGATCAGCATTGTTCCCACTTCCCCCGACGCGTTTACCCATCGCGCAGTTGGACTCTCGCTGTCAAGGGGGATTGTGGACAAGGCGGTGGATAGGCGTGGATATGTGGACAAGGCTCGACAGGTTTGACGGTCGTCCGTGCACCGACTGGCTGGTCTTCGCCTTTTTGCTGCCACCAGGAGCAGCTCTCTCCGGCTTCGGTCGATCCGCCGTGTCTGCCGGCGACCTTTCCCTTTCACGGCGGTTCTGCGGTGCCGGCGTGCCTCTCGCGGGGGGCGGGCCGGCAGGAAGCGAGTTCAGCGCTGCCGATGAGCCCCCGGTTCAGCACAACCATGCTGTCCCCTGTCGCCGGACCACCAGGAGGCCCGCATCGGGGAGAATCGTGCGGTCGGGGAGCTTCCAGGGAGGATCTGCGTGCGGCCCTTCCCGGCTGAGCGTCCTCTCCTGGAGCCCGCTGCGCCGGAGACTCTCGAAGAGAACCGCCCCAAGGACCCAGTGAGCAGGCCGGCGGCGACGGCTCGGATGACCCGATTCGGGGACGGGGGCCGATGGGACGTCGACGAAGAAGCGCTGTTGTCCGTTGTCCCGTGGGAGAATCAGCCAGCGGACTCGCCAGCTTAGCCGACACGGGGAGGAGTCGTGCCGGAGGGGGAGTCGGGCGTCCCCCTGCGAGTCGTTCCGGGTCAGTTCCGGCTTGACGAGGACGCTCAGGGGTCGTAGCCTACGGGCCTCAGAGCCAGCAAGCGGCCCAGTTGCCCGACCCACCGGGCGGTGTCCCTCTGCAGACGGGATGACTCATGAAGCCCGAGGCGCCGATCGTCTCACTGTCTCCTCCACCAGCGCGAGAAGGCGGCTCCCTCTTGATCGTGACGCGGAACAAGCCGGGACTCTACGAGTACGTGAAGCGGTTGGTCGCCAAATACCCACGCATCCAGGTCATGCTCGACCGCCGGCGCGTCGAGCGGCGGGAAAGGATCGGCCCGATCGGGGGCGATCGGCGGCGCACCGAGCGCCGTTCGCAGCCGGAAGTCACCAACGAGCTCCGCGCACGCGGATGGGCCATGACGCGTCGTCGCGCCGGCGACTCCGACGGGCCGGCCGGGTCCGAGGGTTAGTCCCGCCGTGGCCACGTTCCTCGTCATCGTGGCTCGCATGCGGCCAGACTTGTACGCGTACATCAGGCGGGCCTTCTTTACCAATCCTCGGTTTGAACTCCTCTTCGACCGCCGGCGCGTGCGCCGACGGCGGGTCAAGGGGGCGCCCGCGTTCGATCGCCGAACCAAGGATCGGCGGACCAGACCGGAGGCCGACGAAGAGGTCCGAGTTCAGGGCTGGGCAGCCGTGGCTCCTGGTCACGGCGACGGATAGATGGCCCGAGCCGGGTCGGGCGAGAGCCCGTGCTCGGCGACTCCCGGTGGGTCCCCCAGCCGACTCGCGGACCGCCGACGCCCGTCCGGCGTGAGCGGCGACCCTTCCTGGAGTCGGTCGCGGCCTCGAGCGACACCTGAGACTCGCGCCGCGCGGCGACGGAACGACGGTCTCCCGCCGTCGCAGAACCCGGGTCGGGTCTCGATCGGGCGGGGGCCTCTTACACACGCCGGCTGCGGTGTCGTCGGTGCCCCGGACGTCAGTTGAGCGGCGTGACCCTGTACCCGCGCCGCTCCATACAACGGTTCAGCGCGTCATCGTCGACCCGGTGGAAGATCGCTAGCGTGTGCGGCCGGTACGCCTCCCTCCGGCACTCCCGAAGATCGTGGTCGAGCTTGATGGCTGTAATCCCGGACTTATCGTAATCCCACTGACGGCTGGCGCAGCCGCCCGCGCCGGCCATGAGCAGGAGCAGGGCCGCGCCCGCCGTCGCCACGGGCGCGCGAGGCTTACCGCCGGGGTGCACACCGTCACGCCGCGGAAGCACACGGCGAGGCTATGCCCGACCGCGCGAGCGCGTCAAGCCGTGTCGGAGTGCGGCGCCGCGGGCGCGTGAGGCGGACGCGCCCGGTGGCCATCGTCGCGCGAGCGGTTGACCGCGGTCGGCCCCCGCGGTATAGCGGGCCGACGGCGACGGGATCCTAGTTCCGAGGTCCGAGGGCCCAGGAGAGCTGTGGAGAAGATCTGGAGAGCGCACTGGCCGGCAGGCCTCGACGAGGCCGCGATCGAGCTCCCGACGGAGCCGCTCGCCATCACGCTGAAGCGGCAGGCCCGGCGCGTCCCGCGTAAGCCCGCGCTCGTCTTTTACGGCCGGGAACTCACCTTTGCGGAGGTCGACGAGGCCTCGGACCGCTTCGCCGGCTGGCTCGACGCGCGAGGGCTACAGCCGGGCGACCGCGTGGCGATCTTCCTCGAGAACTGCCCCCAGTTCGCGATCGCATACTTCGGAGCGCTCAAGGCGGGGGCCGTGAACGTCTGCCTCAACCCCATGCACAAGGCGACCGAGCTCCTGCACGAGTTCGAGGACTCGGGGGCGCGGTTCCTCGTCACCTCCGACCCAGGGTGGGCGGTGGTCGCGCCCATCCGCGACCGGACAGGCCTCGAGGCCGTCGCCGTCACGGCATACCGCGACTTCTTGCCGACGACGCCGGCGCTCCCCGTACCGCCCTCCTTCCTCGAGCCGCCGGGGCCGCGCGCCGGGGCCGAGGATTTTTCCGTGATCGCACGCCGGGCGACGCCGCTGGTTGCACCGAAGCCCCGCGCCCTCGGCGACACCGCCCTCCTCCAGTACACGTCGGGAACCACCGGCGTCCCTAAAGGCGCCGAGATCACCCACGGCAACATCGTCGCGAACTGCGAGCTCCAGCGCCTCTACATCCGCTTCACCGAGGATGACGTGCCCCTCGGGGTGCTACCCTGGTTTCACATCACCGGAATGGAATGCCAGCTGAACATGATGGCGTACGTCGGTGCCACCTTGGTCGCGCTCGGCCGATTCGAGCTTGCCACGTGTCTCGACGCCATCCGGCGGTACCGCTGTACGCTCACCACCCTCATCGCCACGGTCAACGTCGCCATCGTCAACTGGCCCCGGACGTCCGAATACGACCTCTCCTCGCTGCGGGCGTGCTTCTCGGG
>Ga0066659_10001573_pt1 | contig 10045 bp, 7 predicted proteins | sample GraSoiAngelo_108_FD_75176 | JGI IMG/M metagenome (GOLD analysis project Ga0066659, IMG submission 75176) | Grasslands soil microbial communities from the Angelo Coastal Reserve, California, USA - 14_0903_09_40cm | ecosystem: Environmental > Terrestrial > Soil > Grasslands | place: USA... | reverse complement strand
CTGCGTCGGGGCGTGGAGCCTCCACCCCGTGCAGATCGACATCGCCCGGCGGGTCTTCAGCCCGCCGGCCGCCGAGGTGCTGTGGGCCAAGAAGGTCATCGCCGCCATGGGCGACGGCACCGGCGCGGTGATGATCGACGGCAAGATGCAGGACGACGCCACCTTCAAGCAGTGTCGGGTCATGGTCGATCTCGCCAGGCGGCTCGCCGAGGGCGACGAGGAGCTGACGATGGCGTACGAGTTCGACCGGCGGTGATGGTGGCCCACAGACGCTCGAAGCTCTTCGTTGGGGGAGGCGAACCCCGGAAGCTCGAGCGGGCACGCGAAGCGGGCGCGGACACCGTCATCTTTGACCTCGAGGATGCGGTGGCGCCGCCGCGGAAGGCGGAAGCCCGCCGTCACGTCGCGGCCGCACTCCGTGCGGGCGGCTTTGGCGTCACGGAAGCGGCGGTGCGGATCAATGCTCCCGGTACGGCCGAGTGCGACGCCGACCTCGAGGCCGTGGTCGAGAGCGGCGGGCGTACCATCATGGTGCCGAAGGCCGAGCGGGTGGAGGAGATCACCCGCGTCGTCGAGACGCTCCAGCGCCTCGAGCGGGGACGAGCGGGCGAACCGGGCTCGAAGCTGCTCCTCCTGGTCGAGAGCCCGCTCGGCGTCGCGCAGGCCCTGGCGATCGGGCGCTGCGCACCGGGCATCGAGGCCCTCTGCTTCGGACACGCGGACTTCGCGCTCCAGCTCGGCCTCCCGGACGCCGACCCCTCGCGTGGGATCATCTACCACGCGCGCTGTGCGCTGGTCCTCGCCGCGAAGGCCTGCGGCCTGGCACCGATCGACACCGTGCACCTGGCGGTGAAGGACGAGGCCGGGTTCCGCGAGGACGCGGCGCGCGGTCTCCACCTGGGCTTCGAAGGGAAGCTCTGCATCCATCCCCGCCAGGTCGAGATCGCCAACGCGGTCTTTACGCCCGGGCCCGCCCAGATCGAGTACGCCCGACGCGTGATCGCCGCCTGGGAGGATGCCCGGGCGAGCGAGCGGGGCGTCTTCACCCTCGACGGCAAGATGATCGACGCTCCGCTGGTGGCCGTGCAGCGGCGCGTCCTGGAGCGGGCGCGACGGGCGGGGGCGCTGCCCGACACGTCCGAGGCGTGACCGCTCAGACCACGCCGCTCGGTCGGTGCGGGCGCCGCCGCGGTTGCGACGGCGGGTGACGCGGCCGGGGGTAGGTTGCGAGCGGGTGCTGGCAATTGCCCGCGTCGTCCGGGCGCGGCACGTGCGGCAGGCGGGGGACCGAGAAGTCGGGGGCGGCGAGGTTGAGCGCGCCGGTCAGGTCGCCGCAGGTCGCGCGCCGCCAGGCCGACAGGTTCGGGACCTCCGCGCCGAAGCGCGTCTCGAGGAAACGGAGCAACGAGGTGTGATCGAAGACGGCGGACGACACGAAGCCGCCGCGGCTGAAGGGTGAGATGACGAGCGTCGGTACGCGCGGGCCGAGGCCGATCGGTCCGGCGACGCCTCCGGCCAGCGCGGGCAGCGGATCCACCGTAAGGTACTCGCCCGGCGTTCCCGCGGGTGGCGTGGGCGGCGTGACGTGGTCGAAGAAGCCGCCGTTCTCGTCGTAGGTGAGGAAGAGCACCGTGCGTGCCCACACCTCGGGGCGCGCGGTGAGCGCGCTGAGGACGCGGCTGAGCGCGTACGCTCCGCGCTGCGGCGTGCTCTGCACGGGGTGCTCGAGGATGTCGACCGGCGCGATGAGCCACGAGACCTGCGGCAGGTCGCCCGCGGCGGCGTCCGCCTCGAAGCCATCGAAGGTCGGGTCGATCCCGTTGGCCTTGAGCACCGGGTCCGTGTGGTACTGCGTGAAGAAGAGGAGCGTGTTGTCGCCATCGACGAAGGTGCTGCTGGGGTCAGAGTAGACCTTCCACGAGATGCCGCGCGCCTGGAGCTGCTCGGGCATCGTCGTCCAGCTCATCGCCGGCGGCTCCGAGGGGAACGCCGAGAGGAGCGGTCCGCCCGCCCGCCCGTCCGGATCGATCGTCCCGGTCATGGCGTACGAGCGGTTGGGATCGGTCGGCCCCATCACCGAGCAGAAATACTGGTCGCAGATGGTGAAGGCCCGTGCGAGCGCGTAGTGGTACGGGATGTCGCGCTCATCGAAGTAGCCCATCGTCACCAGCGCGTTCGTTCCCTCGAAGGGGAGGTGGGACGTCACCCACGTGCCCGGCGTGAGGACGCCTTCGTGCTGTGGGACCCAGAAGTGCACGGGATCCGTCGTGCAGCCACCCCCGGTCCGTCGCGCGGCAATGCGGAAGGGGTAGATCGTGCCGCCGCGGCCGTCGGGCTGCGCGAAGACCGCGCGCGCCGAGCGGTCGCCGAAGCCGCGCACGCCGCGGAGCCGCCCGAAGTAGTGGTCGAAGGAACGGTTCTCCTGGATCATGATGACGACGTGCTCGATGTCGGTCAGCCGCGCCGGCGCCGGCCGCGCGGGGAGGCGGCGGGTGAGCGGATCGGCGACGAGCCCGGCGCCCAGCGCGAGGCCCGAGGCGAGAAACTCGCGGCGTGTGAGACGCGGGTCACTCATGGCGCCGCGGTATAGCGGGTCGTGACCCGCTGGGTCGAGCGCGCCGTCCCCGGTCTCGCCCGCGCTGCCCGCTACGACGCGCTCGTACTCGCGGCCCGGCACGCAGGGCGTTGCGGCGTCTACGGTCTGAAGGCGAACACGCCTTCGGTTTCGGGGGTGGCCGGGGCCACACGCACGCCCACACCCACGAAGACCATGCCGTCGGCGATCACCGGACCGCTGCCGATCGGGCCTCCGGCCTGGAAGGTGAAGAGCGAGGCCCCGGTGCTCACGTCGCGCGCCCTGAAGAAGCCGAGGTTGTCGCCCGCGAAGACGAGACCGTTGGCGATCCCGACGGGCGAGACGGAGCTGGACCCGTCGGGGGCGTCCCACTCGAGCGTGCCGCTGAACGCGTCGAGCGCCGGCGCGAACTCCGGTCCGCTGAAGGTGGTCGCGAAGATCGAGCCGTACGCAAAGCCCGTCGAGCCCTGGAATCCGCCGGCCGGGCCCGCGAGCGAGGTGGTCGTCTTCCACGCCAGCTGCCCGGCGGCGGAACCGCGGCCCGCGCGCACGGCGTAGTAGGTCCCGTCCTTGCTACCCCCGCCGACCAGCTGAGGAGTGCCTGCAGCGTCCGTGATCATGTTGGGCGAGGAGCCGAAGTCGAGGTCCTGAAGGTCCCCGCTCGGGTGTGCCTGGAAGGCCCACACCGGATTGCCGGGCGTGAGTGGGGCCGGCGGGTAGGTCACCGACGGAAGATTCGGGCAGGTGCCGTCGACGGAGACGCCCGAGCAGCTCGCGTCGAGCGCGATGATCGATTCGGAGAAGCCGCTCGAAGCGTTGTTGACGCAGTCGCCCGTGTCGACGTACACGAGGTCGTTCACGGTGTCGATCGCGGGCGTCGACCAGACGGCGCCACCGATCGCGGACGCCGGCACGGTGTCGAAGCGCCACACGATCTGCCCGCTGATTGCGTCGAGGGCGAAGAGAGCGCCGTGGATGCAGGGCGAGTCCTGGTGTGAGGCGGCGCCGATGTAGATCATCCGCCGCCTCCGGTTGGCGCCGGCCGTCGGGCGGAACGGTATCGGTGAGGAGAAGATGTCGGTGTTCACGGCGTCGTCCGGATTCGGCAGTGCGCCGCCGAGGTCCAGCGGGAAGCCCGGTGACTCGGTCCCGTTCGAGCCGCACCCGCGGTTTCGGATGGTCATCGTGGCAGGCGCCTTCGGCGGAGCGCCCGCGCCGGTAGCCGGGTAGGCGTGCAGGTAGCCACACGAGTCGCCGAAGTAGATCCGACCGTTGGCGACCGTCGCCGAGGACTGGATGCCCGGGAACTTCGAGTCACCCTGGGGCGTGGCAACGGTGACCATCCACTTGACCGCGCCCGTCGCGGCGTCGAGGGCGTAGAAGTTGTGGTCCCACGAGCCGACGTAGACCACGCCCCCGACCTCGATCGGAGTCGCTGTGACGGGGCCCCCGGTCGGCAGGAACCACGCCTGATGCAGCGAGCCGACGTTCTGCGGGCCGATCACGGTTTCCCCGGCGTTGAAGCGTGATTGCCGGACGTCGTGGCCGTACATGGGCCAGCTGACCGCGAGCGCCCGACCGCCAGCCAGCGCGCTCAGCAAGAGAACGAGCAGCTTCATGGTGTACTCTCCTCGGCGCCGCGCCGCAGGGCTCCTGCGAGCCGGCGTGTCGTCCCACGTGTCGTCCCAGGTTCGCCTGGTGCGGCGGCTTCCGACAATCCCGCTGTCATCCCGCTTGTTCGGGAAGATGGCGGGCGGAGGAGGGGAATCATGCGGTCGGTTTCCGGTGAGGACCGGTGCGGTCGCTTCATCGTCGACGGCGACGGTCTACAGCACCGGCAAGCGGAGGCGGAATGGTGGGGAGGGGTCGACCGTGAGCGGGATGGGGTGAGGGGCGCGCGGGCCGACATACGCCTGGTCGCTCGCGGCCAGCACCAGGCGGAGCCGGTGCCCGGCCGGGTAGCGGTGCACCACCCCGGGCAGGTTGAGGTGGACTGGGACGCTCGGGTCGGCGATCCGGATGGGGGAGACCAGGCGGTGGACGAGCAGCACCGAGTCGTCCGGGGCGACGTCGTAGATCTTGCCGAAGAGGACCACCTCGGTGGCGGGCAGCTGGCTGTCCGACCCCGTGGCGCTCAGGCTGAAATCGAGGGCCGGGATACCCACCGAGTCGAGGTCTGCGGCCAGCGGGGCCGAGGTGAACGCCGCGAATGTCCCCGGAGGATCGGTCGGCGGGATCGAGCTGAAGGGCTCCGTCGACTGCACCGCGGAGGTTTCCGAGTAGCTCGACGGCTCTCCGTCCGCCGGGTTTGCGAACGTCTGCGAGCCGGCCGCGATCTGGCGCCTCGAGGAAACCAGGGTGCCATCGCCGGAGAGGTACCAGCTCTGGGTCGTGCCCACGGGCCAGGCGGAGGCGGAACCGTAGGCTGGCTGGGCCGAGCCGCTGGGGTCGTACGGGACCCAGTCGCGGAAGTACTCCACGCGAGGCCCGGTCGGCACACCGGACCCCTTCAGGTAGTGCGAGTACCAGTTGAGCCAGAGCTGGTCGAGGTAGCCCTTCGACGGATCGGCGTCATTGACCTCTCCCGGCGCCGAGGGACCGCTGTGCCCGCCGAACCCGAGCACCAGCTTCACCGGGGCGCCATGGCTCACGAAACCCCGGTAGTTGGCCACTGCGTCAGCGATGGTGAAGAGGGTGTCCGTCTCACCCTGCACCAGCAAGGTCGGGGGAAAGCGCTTCACGTTCGGATTGGAGAAGAACTCATACTGGGCCGACGCGTGGCGGAGGAAGGCTATCGTGTCGGGTGTGAGGTAGCCGGCCGCGAGGGACTCGGTGTTGATCACGCAGACTTGCGCGTCGAAGCCAGGACAGGCAGGGTCGGGCGGCTGGCCGCTGGTCCAGCCACTCGTCCCCGGGTTGAGGACGGGCTGCGCGTTGCCGTCGGCGAAGAAGAGCTCGCTCCACTCGTACTTGCTGGCCCCGGGCGGAGAGTTTGTATAGATGAAGTTGCGGGCGTCGTTGCTGGGTCCCAGGGAGTAGCTCAAGTCGTTCCAGGTGATCAGGGGGATCATGGCGTCGATCCTGGAGTCGACCGACGCCAGCGCAAACTGGAAGCCACCGCCGTAGGACCCGCCCCAGGTGCCCACCCGCGGGTCGTTGGGGCCGTCCTTGATCACGTCGTCCCGAGCCGCAATGAGATCGACCAAGTGGGAGGCCGCCCTGCCGTCCCACTCGGGCGAGTCGATCTCGATCGCGCAGCTGCTGCCTCCGAAGCCGAGCCCTGAGTAGGAGAGGACCAGGTAGCCGTTGCGAGCGAAGAGGTCCGCCTCGGAGGCCTGGTCATCCTTGCTGCCGCCGAAGCCGTTGGTGGTCAGGATTGCCGGGACGGGGGATGATGGGCTGGCGGTGTTGGGGACGTACAGGTCGTAGAGGACGTCGCAGTACTGGTCCCCGCCGGGGCCGAGACCGGTGGAGCGGGAGGTCTGATCCGAAATCTTGGTGTAGGGAGGTGAGGTCTCGGCAGCGGCGCACGGAGCGACGGCGGCCAAGAGACCAGCAACCAGGCCCCACGGAAGGATTGCCGTAGCCCGTCGTCTCGTCATCGACACGCCTCCAGCTGGCCCGCGCAGTTACCCTTCGCGTAGCGGCCCAGCATGAACCCCTCAATGCCGCGTTTTGGGGGCGAGGGGGCCCCCGGGGAAGGGAGCCTGCCCCGATCCTTGACGGGATAGGGCACGCGCTCGACGTGGGATCGCGCGCGCGACGAGGTCCGTTTTCATGGCGTGCCCGTGTGTGCCCCGCGCGCTGCAATCAACATCTCATCCCTCATCGATGCAATTGACACTGCGAAACGCGGGCGGCTAGTCTCCGTCCGATGGTCGACGCCGACAGGCGTTCTGCGTTCTGGACCGACCGAGCGCTTCTTCTCGACGGCTGCCCGTGCCCGGAACACGGGGCGCCGTGAGCGCGCTGCCCCGGCCCGGTTGGCCCCGCTGGCCGGAGGGCTTGGAACCGGCGAGCTGCCCGGTCTTCGTTGCCAACGAGCACGACGTCGCGGCCCCGCCAGCGGTGGTCTGGAAGTGGCTCTGGCGCGCGGATCTCTGGCCCACGTGGTTCAAGCGGAGCAGCAAGGTCCGCTTCGAGGGCGGGCCGGCACCGGAGCTCGGCCTCGGCTCGCGCCTGGTGTGGCAGATGCTCGGCGCGACGATCCGCGTCACTGTGAAGGTGTGTGAGCCGCCCCGCGCCCTCGACTGGGAAGGCGGCGCGAACGGCCTGCACGCCTATCACACCTGGCTGCTCGAGCCGGTCTCCGGAGGGACGCGCGTTCTCACCCAGGAGACCGAGCGTGGACCGCTCCCGTGGCTGCTCCGCTGGTATCTCCGCGGGGCGCTCCACGGTGCGCATCGGGACTGGCTGGAGAGCCTGGGTCGCGTCGCAAGGAACGGACCGCCTCCGGGCGCGTAGCGTCCCGCTGGGCTCGGAGGAGACCATGCCTGGCGCCATCCGTTCCGAGCCGGATCGCCTGATGGGGATGGCGCCCTTCGCCGCGATTGTGCAACTGGCCGCGCCGACGACGGTCGTCATGGTCGTCGCCGCCGTCTCGAACGTCGTCTACACCTACTTCGTGAGTCGGCTCGGTGTGGAGGCGATCGGCGCCGTGTCGCTCGTCTTCCCGGTCTCGATCCTCGCCATCACGACCATGGTGGGGGGGATCGGGGCGGGAGCGTCCTCGGCCGTGGCCCGGGCGCTGGGGGCGGGGCGGCAGAGCGTGGCCGCCGCGCTCTCGGGGCAAGCGCTGGTGCTGAGCGGCGCCATCGGTCTCGCCTTCGGGCTCGGCATGCAGGTGGCCGCGCCGGTGTTGTTCCGGCTCATGGGGGCGAGCGGCGCGGTGCACGCGAGCGCGTCTCGCTTCGCGCAAGTCCTCTTCGGCGGCGCGGCCATCACCTTCGTCGGCGGCATGTTCGACAGCGTCATGCGCGGCGAAGGGAACGTGCGCGTGCCGGCCATCTGGTCCACCACGTCGCTCGTGCTCCAGATGGCCTGTACGCCGCTCTTCATGTTCACCTTCCACTGGGGCCTCGTGGGTGCTGCGCTCGCCATGCTCACCTGCCAGCTGATTGCCACGGTGCCGCGGGCGTTCTGGGTGCTGGGCGGCCGTGCGCTGGTGCGGCCCGCGTTCCGGCTCCCGCGCTTCACCCTCGCGCCGGTGCGGGAGATCCTGCGGGTCGGAGTTCCGGCGGCGCTCTCGATGTCGATCACGAACGTCGGTCTGATGGCGCTCACCGCGGTGGTGACCCACCTGGGTGACGCCGACCTCGCCGCCTTCGGCCTCGGGACGCGGCTCGACTTTCTCCTCATGTCGTTCGCCTACGGCTTCGGCGCCGCCGTGCTGACGCTGGTCGGGATGGCGACGGGGGCGCACCGGCAGGACCGGGCGCGCGCCTTCGTGACCCGCGCCAGCGCGATCACCGCGGTCCTGCTCGCGGTGCCCGGCCTGCTGGTCTGCTGGCGGCCCGCCCTCTGGCTCGCGCTCTTCACGGACGATCCGGGCATCCACGCCGTCGGCGCCCAGTACTTCCGCATCATCGGCCCGTCCTACCCCTTCCTCGGCATCAGCATGGTCATCGGCTTCGTCTTCCAGGGGCTCGGGCGGGCCACGATCCCGCTCGCCTGGACCTTCCTCCGGGTCGTCGGCGTGCTCGTGGCCGCGGTCGTCTGTACCCAGGGACTCGGACTCGGCGAGCGAGCGGTCTTCACGAGCATCGGGGTGGGGAACGTCGCATCGGCGGCGGCCATGGTCGCGCTCTTTCTCGTGACGGAACGCCGCCTGCGCGTGGCAGCGCCGGCCCCGCTCGCCGTGAGCGAGCTCACCTCGACCGGTATCCCCTGAGGGCGTCCCGCTGCCGCCAATCGTGCCGTCGTCCACCGGCGATGACTCCTTCTCGTCCCGTCTGGATTCCCGACGCGCGCCGGGCGGCTGAGGACCGAACGACATAGCGGTTGCTGACCATCGAAGAAGGCTTCTGATCGAGAAATGGGGCTCGACGCATCTCTGTAGAGACGGCGAGAAGGCGCGCGAGCCAGAGCCCGGGGACCGAGGAGCCGGCGACAACGCTTGCGCGGGCGCGACGCGGAGACTATGCGACGGACGAACCCGCGTACCGAGGTCCGCGACGAGCGCCACCGTCTTCCAGAACTGCACGCTCCTCGATTGCAGCGGCGCCGACCCGGCGCCGCGATCGACCGTCGTCGTCGAGGGCGAGTGCATCGTGCGGGTGACCCGCGCGACGGAGCCCGACCTGCCCCGCGACGCGACACGCATCGACTGCGGTGGCCGGACGCTGATGCCCGGGCTCACCGATGCGCACGTGCACGCTGCGATCGTCGAGATCGACCCCGCGAAGGCGCGGCGGGAGGCGCCCGCGACGCTGGCGCTCCGCATCAAGGACGTGCTCGAGCAGACGCTCGACGCGGGCTTCACCACCGTGCGGGACGCGTTCGGCCTCGACTGGGGGTTCGCGCAGGCGATCGCGCGCGGCCTGCTCCGCGCCCCGCGCGTGCTCTTCACCGGATCGTGCCTCACGCAGACGGGCGGCCACGGCGACTGGCGCGAGCCGCACGAGGAGCACCCGCCGATCGAAGGTATCTCCGGCCTCATCGCCACGCCGCGTCGCTGCGACTCTCCCGACGAGATGCGCCGCGCGGCGCGCGAGATGCTCCGCACCGGGGCACACGCGATCAAGATCATGGCCGGCGGCGGGTGCATCTCGCCGACCGACGAGCTCGAGCACACGCAGTTCACCGTCGAGGAGATGGCCGCGGCCTGCTACGAGGCACGCACGGTCGAGAAGATCGCCATGGCGCACGTCTACACGCCGCAGGGGATTCTCAACGCCGTGCGCGCCGGGGTGGGGAGTATCGAGCACGGCAACTTCCTCGACGAGGAGTCGGCTGCCGCCATGCGAGCGGCGGGCGTCCACTTCGTGCCGACGCTCACCACCTACGAGCTGATCAGCGCCTTCGGCGAGTCGCAGGGCATCCCGCGCCACATGCTCGAGAAGATCAACAAGGCCCGGGCGGGCGGCCGGCGCTCGCTCGAGGTGGCCCGCGCGGCAGGCCTCAAGATCTGCTCGGGCTCCGACGTGCTGGCGTCGATGCAGCCGGCCAAGGCGATGGAGCTCTCCCTCAAGGCCGCGGTGCTGGGTGCGCAGGCGGCGATCCTCTCGGCGACGCGGACGAACGCGGAGCTGTTCGGCATGGCGGACCGCATCGGCACGGTCGAGGCGGGCAAGCTCGCCGACCTGATCGTCGTCGACGGCCAGCCGCTCGACGACGTCGCGCTGCTGCAGAACGCCCAGAACGTGCGGTTGGTGATGCGCGACGGCCGCGTGATGAAACGGACGCTCTGAGGACGGCCCTCAAGGCGCCGCCCCGCTCTTCCGATACTCGTCATGACCCCGTATGCGAGGT
>Ga0066659_10001570_pt1 | contig 10047 bp, 9 predicted proteins | sample GraSoiAngelo_108_FD_75176 | JGI IMG/M metagenome (GOLD analysis project Ga0066659, IMG submission 75176) | Grasslands soil microbial communities from the Angelo Coastal Reserve, California, USA - 14_0903_09_40cm | ecosystem: Environmental > Terrestrial > Soil > Grasslands | place: USA... | reverse complement strand
TCGGCCCGCGACTTCGGCGCCGCCGACAACAACTGGGGACGCGGCTCGATTCATCGCAGCCTGCTCCTCCAGCACGCGCTCGATCGCAACTCGACCCATACGCTCGACTCGGTGGTGGCTGCGATGAATCGCGCGGCGACCCAGGACCTGAGAGTTATGGAGGTGCTACCCGCGCTCGCCGCCGTGCTCGACACCGGGCCCGCACCGACGCCACGAGCCGCCCAGATACTCCAGCTGCTCAAGGACTGGCGAGCTGCCGGGGGAAGTCGGCTCGATCGCGACCTCGACGGCAAGATCGACGACCCGGGAGCGGCGATCCTTGACCAGGCGTGGCCCAGCATCACCGATGCGGTGATGGGGCCGGTGCTGGGCGAACAGCTCGCCCAGCTCGCGAGCCTGATGACGCGCGACAATGCTCCTTCGAGCCAGGGATCGGCATACCTCGACGGCTGGTACGGCTACGTCGACAAGGACCTCCGGACGATCGCGGGCCAGCCGGTGGAGGGCGCGTTTCACACGAAGTTCTGTGGCCGTGGCGACCTGACCGCCTGTCGCTCCGATCTCTGGGCCGCTCTCGACGCAGCCGGCGCCGCGCTCGAGACGACCCAGGGCGCCGATCCGACCGCCTGGAGAGCCGACGCCACCCACGAGCGCATCAGGTTCGCGCCCGGCCTCCTGGCGGACTCGATGCGCTGGACGAACCGCTCGACCTTCCAGCAGGTCGTGAGCTTCACGGCGCACCGCGCTCCGCGCTGAAAGCGGCGCTTCACATATGCACACCCTGGCCGACGCGGCGGCCCGTGGTTACCTTCCGCCGACCATGCACCGGCTCCGTCTGATCGACGATCGGCTCCCCGCGTCAAACTCCGACGGCGAGGCCGCGCAACGCGTGGCCGAGGACGAGGGACTCGACGCCTACTCGACGATCGTGGCCTCGGTCGCCGACCGGCTGCTGCCCTCCGTCGCGAGCCTCGTCGTCCGGCGCGGCGGGCGGGCCCGCGGCGCCGGCTCGGCCGTCGTGATCACGCCGGACGGCTTCCTCCTCACCTCGGCACACGTGCTCTCCGGGGCCGACAGCGGGGAGGCGCGGCTGGCTGACGGGCACGAGGTTGGCCTCGAGATCGTCGGCCGCGATCCCCTCTCCGACCTCGCCGTGGCGCGCGTCGCCGCCTCCGGGCTTCCCGCCGCCACCCTCGGCGACGCCGACCGGCTGCGCGTCGGCCAGCTCGTCGTCGCGATCGGCAACCCGCTGGGATTCTCGGGGTCGGTCACGGCCGGGGTGGTGAGCGCGCTCGGGCGCTCGCTGCCGACGCGCGCGGGCTCGGCCACGCGCATCGTCGAGAACGTGATCCAGACCGACGCGGCGCTCAACCCGGGCAACTCCGGCGGCGCGCTCGCCGACAGCCGCGGGCGCGTGGTCGGCATCAACACCGCGGTCGCGGGCCTCGGCCTCGGGCTGGCGGTGCCGATCAACGTGACGACGCTCCGCATCGTCGCCGCCCTCATGCGCGAGGGCCGCTTCCGGCGGGCGTTCCTGGGAATCGCCGGTGGAGTTCGCCCGCTCCCGCCGCGGCTGGCGGCGAGCCTCGGCCGGCGGAGTGCGATCGAGGTGACGGAGGTCGTGGACGGGAGCCCCGCGGCTCGCGCGGGCCTGCGGCCCCGGGACCTGATTCTCGACGTCGACGGGCAGCCGGTCGCGGGGGTCGGCGATCTCCAGCGCCTGATGGTCAGCGACGTGATCGACCGCGCGGTCGCCGTCCGCGTGGGGCGGGGCGGTGAGCTGCTGTCGCTCTCGGCGACACCGGTCGAGCTCGCCGCCTGAGCCGCTCTCGCCATGCCTACTCCGGTCGAGTACACCGTCCCGCGTGACACCCCGAGCCGACGGTCGCCCCACCAGTTACCACGTCCGCGTGCGAGACCTCCGTCTCCACTACCTCGACTTCGGGGGGGACGGCCCGCCTCTCCTCTTCCTCCATGCGACCGGCTTCCACGCCTGGGTCTGGGCACCGTACGCGGAGCACTTCCGCGCGACGCATCGGGTGCTCGCGCTGGATCAGCGCGGCCATGGCGAGAGCGACAAGCCGCCCAGCGGGTATCGGTGGGAGGAGTTCGGCGCGGATCTCATGCGCTTCCTCGATGCCCTCACCCTCGACCGCGTCCACGTAGTCGGTCACTCGAAGGGCGCGACGGCGATCGCGGCAGCGGCGGCTGCCGGGACGGAACGGCTCGCCCGCGCGGTGCTGATCGAGCCGGTTCTCTTCCCTGGTCCGCTGGCGTCGGCACCCATCCGGGAGAGCCCGCTCGCGGTCGGCGCCGGGCGGCGGCGGGAGGTGTGGCCGTCGCGTGCGGCGATGTTCGACTCGCTCCGCCCCCGGATGCCGTTCGAGACCTGGCAGGAGGAGTTCGTCCGCTGCTATGTCGATCACGGCGTGGCCGATCGCCCCGACGGTCAGGTGGTGCTCCGCTGCCCGGGTGCAATCGAGGCGGAGATCTACGCGCACGCGCCGATGACCGACGGCTTCGCCCTCCTCGAGCGGCTTCACGTCCCGGTGCTCCTCATCCGCGGCGAGCGGAGTCCGGGACTCGGAGAGCGTGAGGCAGCCGAAGCCCTCCGGCGGCTGCCCGCCGGAACGCTCCTCACCGTTCCAGGCGCCGGCCACTTCGTGCCCATGGAGCGCCCGCGCGAGGTGATGGAGGCGATCGCCCGCTTCCTGGCCGAACCCCGGGCACCCACCCGGCGGACGTGACCCGAAGCCCTCGACCTCCCGACGACGCATCTCCCAGCACAACTGCGTGACGCCGAGCGCGTCGCGCGCCGGGTCTCAGCGCGGCGCGAAGATCAGGAAGTACTGGTAGGGGAGGAAATCCGGCTCCGCGACGAGCCGGTAGCTCGCTGCGGTCATCTCCTCGACCACTTGCTCGCGCGCGAGCTTGTGCTCGCGCGGCGGGCCCACGGGCAGCTCACGCTTGTGCCAGTCGATGACCGCCACCCTACCGTGCGAGCGGAGGAAGCGCTGCAAGCCTCGGAGGTAGGTGAGCCGATCATCGAGGTGATGGTAGGTATCGACGATCAGGACGACGTCGACGCTCCCCACCGGCAAGCGCGGATTGTCGGCCGAGGCGAGAATGGGCACGACATTGTCCGTATGCTCTCGCTCCGCCCGCGCGCGCAGGTACGCGACCATGTTGGGCTCCGGGTCGACCGCGAGCACGCTCCCGCTCCCTCCGACGGCGGCTGCCAGGTAGCGGCTGAAGTACCCCGTGCCCGCCCCGAGATCCGCCACCGTCATGCCTCGACCGATCTCCAGCGCCCGAACCACCGCCGCGGGCTTCTGCCACGCGTCGCGCGCCGGATCGTCGAAAACCGAGACCCAGTGGTCGACGTCAGCGAACGAGTGGTGCGAGGTGGCGTCGTGGCTGGGCGGCGGCGCTTCCGCTGCCGCCACGCCCACCAGGAACGCGATCAGCGGGATGAGCAGCAGCCTCAATCCCCCTGATCGAGAAACCCCTCGGCGTCGTTCCGGCTCGCGGGAGCGCTGTAGACCGCGTCCCAGCACTGACCGGCGCTGTTCTTCAGCTGCACGAGTACGTCGCTCTGCTGGACGAAGGGAAGGGTCGGCAGGCGAAGGAGGGCGCCTTTGCCCTTCAGGTTGATGCGGGCCCTCCCTGCGACGCCGGCCTCCAACTGGAGCTTCTGGATGCCGTTCGGGGTGAGCGACCGATCCGTGTAGCGGAAGCCGGAGTTGGTCCCCCGCCAGCAGGAGCGCGCGCCACAGACCTCGCCGGCCGGCGCGCTGACAGCGAGCCGGAGGCTCGGCGTATCCGCCGTATCGTCGTAGATGCAGAGCGTGTAGTCCGTGCCCGTCACGGGATCGCCGAAGTCGGCCAGGTCGGTCGCCGCGCCCGGCATCCATTTCCAGAGAAGGAGATCCCGCTCGTGCGTCGACGTCCTGGTCAGCTTGAGCGGCGCGTCGCCCGACGCGGTCGGCTTCCGGCAGCCGGTGAGCGGCGTCGCACCACAGGGGAGTACCTGAGCGAGGTGGAACAGGAGCACATCGCTCGCGCCCGCGTTGTAGCTGGCGACCTCGAGGACCACGGTCTGTCCGGCGCCGAGGGCAAACGTGAGGCTCGACTGCAACCCGGAGCTGTCGTCGTTGCAGGCGATCTCGGTGAGCGCCCCGCAGGAGCCCGTGTCGGCGGTCAGCACGGTGTCGTAGCCGCTGCCGGTCGTGTCGGCACGGAGGGCCATGTCGGCGGGCGCCGTGAAGGTGAACCAGGCGCTGTGCCCGTTCCGGTTCGGGCCGCCAAAGGTACAGGACTGGAGCGGATCCGACGCGACCGAGGTTGCCGCCGAGGTATCGAACCCCGCCGTGAACGGCACCGTCGAGATGACGGTCGCCGCGCTGCAGGCGTCTGCGGCTGGTGGGAAGCCGTTGATGACGACGTTGATACCGCCCAGCGTGGCGCCAGCCGTCACCACCAGTGAGACCGACTGGGTCGGGTCGTCGGGCGGATTGGTCCCTGCCTCGTTGGCGCCGTTGTAGAACTCGGGCAGACCCGGCAGCGCGGCGGGCGGATCGAGGGGCCCGACGCTCGAGCCGTCGGTGAAGAAGTGGCTCACGGGCTCGATCTCCACGGTGTAGCTTCCTGCCGGCAGGCCCGGGATCTCGTAGAGTCCGCGGAGCGCGGGTGCCGGGGGACCGCCCGTGTTTGAGGGGAAATACCGGGCTCCCGAGGCGTAGCCGACCGCGGTGAGACGCGGGTCACCGACCTGCCGCGCGATGACATAAGCGCCCTGGAACGGCGTGACACCGTCGGCGCGGAAGATCGTCCCGGTGATCGTGCCGAATCCGGACGCGAAGGAGGCCGCCGGGTAGAGCGTCGACACCGCCACCTGATCGTCGAGATGGGGGGTCGAGGTCCCGGTCGCCAGGAACGGGAACATGGTCGCGACCGCGTCGTCGTTGGACGGGTCGTCGTCGAAGCCCTCGACCAGGTTGATCTGGGAGTGGTCGAGGTTCACGTAGTGGCCGAACTCGTGGACGAAGACTCCCTTGAAGTCCGCAAGCGGGATCTCGGGGTTCGAAGGCGAGTCGACACCGTCGATCCACTTCCCGTTCAGCACCGCGACGCCCTCGGCGATCTGCGGGGGGACGAAGCTCCCGCACTCGGGGCTCGCGAAGCCGAGGATGTCGTTGCTGGCGCCCGGACCGAACGCGTCGTCGGTGATCGAGCCGTCGGTATCGAAGATGATCGGGCTGAGACCGTCCCCGCACACCCCGAGGTAGCTGAGGTAGTTGGCGACCGTCACGTCGACCGGCAGGGCGCCCGCGTTGGTGAAGCTGATGTTCGCGGTCGGGACCGCGGCCCAGACCCCGAAGTCGTCGAGGACCGCTTGCACCGCCGCGGCGTTGTCGAGCGTCCCGAGGGTCCCGCGATCGGGATTGAAGGGGATGGGATTGACGCCCCACACGAGCGGGTCACCGTTTCCGTTCACCAGGAGCGGACCTGCTGCACCAGCCGGCACCCCACCCGCGAGGAGGAGAACGGCGGCGAGGGTCGAGAGACCGCGACAGCGCACGTCGACGCCCTAGTGGCCCTGCCCGGTCAGGCGCTCGACCCGGGCGAGGAACGTGCCCAGATCCTCCTCCTTGCCGGCGAGATCACTCTGCACCGCGCGACGTGCCCCCCGGTGGACGACGCGGTAGACACCCTGGCCGAGGCCGACGGGGCTCGTGAACCCCCGCGCGCTGTCTCCCCGCAGGAAGAGCACCACTTCCTCGCCGACCGTGTAGCGCGGCAGGCCGGGGATGCGGGCAAGGGAGCCGTCGCCGAGCGGTGCCGCGGTGCCGAACTGCTTGATGGTGAGCTGCCGGGCCACCGAGCCTTTCAGCGTGCGCGCGACGTCGAAGGTGATCCACGTGGCGGGCGCACCCCACTCATCGCGGTCGCTGTGGACGTCGATCACCGTCGCGTGGACGACGCGGGCCGCCTCGGCCGCCACCTGCTCGAGCGGCAGGCGCCGCACCAGTGTGGTCGCCGGTGTCGGCACGACGGTGGCAGCGAGGGCAACGGCGACCGAGGCGACGCCGAGGGCAAAGCGCATCATGCTCTCCTCCCGGAAGGAGGAACGGTCAGTCTGTCGGGAAATCCTTCTGGTTGTCAACGGAAATCGCGCCCGGGTGGTGTCCTCGGGGCTCGTCAGGCGTGAGGCAAATCGCATTGACGTGGCGCAGACCCACCGCCTGCATCACCGGGGAGGGCGGGAGGGCGTCGGCGCGTCACCCTTCGGCGTCTACGGCGCACCCCTGGAGCATCGCTGGCAGCTCACGGCCCACGACGTGCCGCCGACGAAGCTCTGCTCGCCGACCTGGCTCCGGTCCTAGCCGCATTCTTCGTTCACTCCTCGGAGTTTCGGACGACGGCGGACTGCGCTATGGCCCGGCGGATGGCGCGTCACCGGGCGCTCGCCCTCGTCACGCACGTGGGCATTCGCTACTCGCTCGGGTATGTACCCCTCAGCTACGGTCGGGGGAGTTGTGTCGAAGAGGCTACGTTCTGTTCGGCCAGCAGTGGGATACGGTGCGAGGGGAGGTACTCGGATGAGCGTCGCCAAGGTGGGCACGATCGACCTCTACTACGACGAGCAGGGCAGCGGAGATCCGCTCCTCCTCGTCATGGGCCTCGCCGCGGATTCCGCGGCGTGGATGTTCCAGGTGCCCGACTTCGCGCGGCACCACCGCACGATCGTCTTCGACAACCGCGGCGTCGGCCGGAGCGCCAAGCCGCCCGGCCCGTACACCATCCACGAGATGGCCGACGACACCGTCGGCCTGCTCGACGCGCTCGGGATCGCCCGCGCGCACGTCGTCGGCGTGTCGATGGGCGGGATGATCGCGCAGGAGCTGGCCCTGCAGCACCCCGACCGGGTGCGCGGTCTCGTCCTCGCCTGCACCTATCCCGAGCCCGACGCCGACGTCGAGCGTCAGCTCCAGTTCTCGGTCGCGCAGTTCGGCGGGACGGTGAGCGCCGACGGCGAGATGAGGATCGACCTGGCGGCGCTCGATCCGATGCTCTTCTTCCAGCACCTCCTGCCCCGCGTGTTCAACCAGTCCTTCATCGACCAGGAGCTGCCGAAGCTGATGCAGCTCTTCAGTGGCGCCCTCCAGTACGGCTTCAGCATGGAGGCGATCTTCGGCCAGGTGGCGGCGGTAATGGGCCATCGCACGACCGACCGGCTCCAACGGATCACGGCACCGACGCTCGTCCTCACCGGCGACGCGGACCTCCTCATTCCGCCGGCCAACTCCACCGTGCTCGCCCGCCACATCCCGAACGCCCGGCTCGTCACCGTGCCGGGCGGGAGCCACGGTTTCAACTTCGAAACGCCGGAGATCTTCAACCGCGAGGTGCTCGAGTTCCTCGCCGGGGTGCCGTAGCGATGGCAACGCTCGATCTCGCGGGCAAGACCGCGCTCGTCACCGGCGCCGCGAGCGGCATCGGCCGGGCGAGCGCCCTCGCCTTCGCCCGCGCCGGCGCCGACCTCGTCGTCTGCGACCTGAACGAAGCGGGCCTGGAGGAGACGGCGGGGATGATCCGCGGGCTCGGCCGCGGCGTCCTGGCGCGCCGGGTCGACGTGGCGAGCCGCGAGGCGATGGGCGCATTCGCCGCCGAGGTGCACCGCGAGCGGGAGGCGGTGGACGTCCTCATGAACAACGCAGGCGTCGGCCTCGGTGCGCGCTTCCTCGAGACGCCGCTCGAGGATTGGGAGTGGATCCTATCGATCAATCTCTGGGGCGTGATTCACGGCTGCCACTTCTTCATTCCACCCATGGTCGCGCGCGGGCGCGGTGGGCACGTGGTGAACGTCTCCTCGGCGGCCGGCTACTTCGCGACCGCCCAGCTCGCCGCCTACAGCACGACCAAGTTCGCCGTCTTCGGTCTCTCCGAGGTGTTGCGCGAGGAGCTCCTGCCGCACGGCATCGGCGTCACCACGGTCTGTCCGGGCCTCATCAACACGCCGATCGTCGCCACCTCGCGCCTGCGGGGCCGCGCGGCGAGCCCCGGAGCACGCCAGTTCGCCATCGACGCCTACCGGCGGCGCAACTACGGCCCCGAGCGGGTGGCGGTGAACATCCTGAAGGCCGTGGCGCGGAACCGCGCCGTCGCCCCGATCTCACCCGAAGCGTGGGCGATGTACCTGATGAAGCGGTTCGCCCCGCGGCTCACCGCCCGGCTCAACCGGGCGCTTGCTGCCCGCATGGAACGGGCGATGGCGGCGAGTGATGCTCACGCCTCGGCAAGCTCCTCGGGTGCCGCGCTCGGATCGTAGTAGAGCTCTTGCTGGCCGATCCGACCGTCCCGGTAGCGGTAGATGACGACGTAGTTCGAGCGGAGACGGCGCCCGGCGTGCGTCCAGTCGAAGTGGACGCGGACGAAGGCCGCCTCCCCGCCAGGCACGATCAACGTCTCGACGGCGCGGTACTCGATCTCCTGGCAGCGCTCGATCGTGTGGGCGATGAACCCGAGGGCGTGCTCGACTCCTTCGATGCGCCGGGGCCAGCCGAAGAGGCGCACGGTGGGACTCAGGTAGACGACCTCGGGGTGATAGAGCGGGCGGACGAGGTTCAGGTCGCGGGCCGCGAAGGCACGCGCGAAACGCTCTTCCTGCTCTTCGAGCGCCGTCTCGGTGATCGGCCCCGTGGTCATCGCGCCCTCCTCGCTTGGCCACCCCGATGACGAGCGAACGTCGAACCAGTCTCGCTGGAACGGGCAGCCCGGATTCTTCGAGATCTGGTTCCTCGTGGTCTTCGACGCGTCCGCGCGACGGGCGTGGTGGCTCCGCTATACCACCTTCGCACCCGCCCCCGAACGGGCGAGCACGGCCCGCGCGACCCTCTGGGCCGCCGCGTTCTCCGTCGATGCACCGCCCGTCGCGGCGAAGGCCATCTTCCCGGCGAGCGCCTACGCCACCGACCACGAGCGCTTCGGCGTGCACGTCGGGCCCGCCGTCCTGACGAACGGGACCTGCCGCGGCGAGGTGGCATCGAACGGCCACGAGATCGCGTGGGACCTCCGCTTCCCACCCGCGGCGCGCGCGGCCGAGCACGGTCCCTGGCTCCTCCACCACCTGCCGCTCCCCACCCGCGTCGCCCATGCGAACCACGACGTCTCGTGTCAGGGGTGGGTGAGCGTCGACGGTAGACGGGTCGCGCTCGACGGCGCCCGGGCCACCCAGAAGCACATCTGGGGTACGCGCCGCGTGGAGGAGCTGCTCTGGCTCTATTGCCCGCAGTTCGCCGCAGAGCCCGGAGCCCGCTTCGAGGCGACGTCGGTCCGCGTGCAGCGGCGGCGCCTGGCGCCGCGGCTGGCGCCGATCTGGCTCCGCAGCCGTGAGCGCACCTTCGACTGGAGCGGGCTCGGCTCCGTCTTCCGGAACCGCGTGGTGCCGACGGGCCTCGGACGGGTCGAGGTCCGGGCCGTCTCCGCCACGAGCGCGCTCGTCGGCAGCGGCTGGTGCGAGCCCCGGTCGCTGGTGGGGTACGTCTATCGCGACCCGGCTGGCTGGGACGTGTACGTGGCGCAGAGCGACGTCGCCTCGTGTGCCCTGGAGCGGTTCGAACGGCGCCATCCCCTCGCCGCATGGCGGTCGGCGGGGCGGCTCACCGCGGAGCACGGCGCGGCGCTCGAGTTTCACGCCCCGGAGCCGCTCCCCGGCGTGTCGTACCTCGCCTGGGACGCCGTCTGACCCGCTAGCGCTTCACCGCGGGGAGCCGTCCCGTCATCTCCGACTCGAGCAGCTCGGACGCCCACTTGACCCCCATCGCCCGGAGACGGCTCTTCGAGGTGGCATAGGCCGTCGGGTCGAGGGCAGCGAGCGGGGCCGCGGCCTCCGCGGCCGCCGCGAGGAGCTGCTCGGGGGGGACGACGGTGTCGACGAAGCCACGCGTCTTCGCTTCCGCCGGCGAGTACGAGCGGGCGTGGAGCATCGCCTCGGTCCGCCAGCGCGGCGGGATCGCCGACCGGGCGATGAGGATCGCCCAGCTC
>Ga0066659_10001567_pt1 | contig 10051 bp, 7 predicted proteins | sample GraSoiAngelo_108_FD_75176 | JGI IMG/M metagenome (GOLD analysis project Ga0066659, IMG submission 75176) | Grasslands soil microbial communities from the Angelo Coastal Reserve, California, USA - 14_0903_09_40cm | ecosystem: Environmental > Terrestrial > Soil > Grasslands | place: USA... | reverse complement strand
CTGCGTACGACCTGGATGAGTAGACGCAACAAGAGAGGCCACTCGTGTGCACGAGTGAGCATCTCCACTTGTCCCCTCCGGCCGCTGGAGCAGCCGGGGGGGCTATCTCTCCGGCAGTCTAACATTGTCTCCATCACTCGCGCCAGCATGTGATGGATCATTCTGAGGAAAGGAGCACAAAACGATGAACTACACAAAGCCAACAGTAGAGGTTCTCGGCGACGCAAGCGCGTTGATTGAGCATTCCACCCTTAAGGGAGGCATGTACCTTGAGGGGGACGGCAGCGGCGCGCGCAATGGGATCGTGCCCGCATACGACCTAGATGATTAGATGCAATAAGGGATGTCAGGACGGAGACGACAGCGGGAGGCACAATGCAATTGCTGCTATGACTTCGACGGCTAACCGAAGATCGTATTCGTAAAGCAGAATTGGCGAGCCTATCCCTGCCGAGACCAAGGTGGAGACGTGTCAATGTTCACTTCTGCAGACTACGCAGCTCGCGCCAGCGGGCGTATTGCGCTGCCTTCGCCGGGTCGGGATCTTCTTCGCCTTTGAGCCAGAAGCGGAACCAGTCTACTGTGCCGCCCTGTGAAGCCATGCGCTGAGCTGGGTTGGTCAGTACGTGGGTGCCACCCGCAAGCACGATCAAGTCCACCGGCTTGCCCAAATGCCGTAGAGCGGCGTACGGTTCCCACATGAACAGGACATCCGAAGCACCTAGTGCCACAACCTGGAGTGGTGTTGTTACCTTCGCCAGATTGAACCCCGGCGACCGCTTTAGCCACTGGTGGAGGCCGTCGCCGAATGGTCGCGCGCCGATGATTGCATCTGATTCGTGAGAGAATGCATTGCCTGCGGAATCCACGCGCGTGAGGTACTGAAGGTACCCCTCGTTGACACCATCGGTAATTGAGGCGGCACTGAAATGTAGCGTGCTCGTGGTCAACGCCTCCAGCACGTGGTAACAGGTACGACTGAACCCGATGATGCCAACGCGACCCGGGTCCACCAATCCGTCGGCAATCAGTTTCTGGACAGCAGATTCGTAGTCAGCGACGTTGCAGGGACCCTCATCGGGAGTTGCGGTTGGACAGCCTTCTCCCCTGACCTGAGGCACCATGATTCCCGCAGCAGCAAGTTCTTGTGCCGCGAAGGCAGTTGGAAATGCGCCGCTCGGGGCGAACTCGCTTTCGCTGAAGCCGTGGGTCTGTATGACTAGCGGATACCGTCGGCCCCGGGTGTACTCCGGCGGCGTGAACAGACCACCCACGTCCTGTCGCCCGGTCTTGTCCTTCCACCTAAACAGAGAAACCTTTCCCATGCTGACTTCACTGAGTCCAGGATTTGGGTTCCAGATGACCCTTGCGGTCATATTGTTGGTCTCGGTTGCAACGAGCACCGGTGGTTCATTGAGGCCTTGCCGAATGGAGACTCTAAGCGGCTCCTCTTCGGTAACTTGACGATTCTCTATCGCCCCTGCGGTCCAAGACTCATTATTTGATCGCACATAACTCACCGATCGTAGGTTATCCCCGAGGATCAAGTGATCAACAACTACCCGGCGACTGCTACCCGAGGCGAAGCGAACCCTGGTGATGAAGTGCCAGTCGTCCTTGCTTGGGTAGCCATCTCCCGCCTCTCCGTATGCTCGCTCCAGACAGTCCGATCGACCTTTGGCTACATCAACCACCAAGACACAAGGTCGGTGCCTCCCGTCACCAGTACCTTGGGCGCCCGCAGGAAGATAGGCACCTGATAGCACTGCAGATTGGCCGTCTGCCGACCAGTCCGCGCTTGGACCTGCGTACCAACCGGCATCGATGCCGAGCGGACCATCGGTCAGCCGTCTCACCTTGCCACCGGGGAGATCAATCAAGACATACTCGCTGACGTAGTCAAAGCCGTCGACGGCCTCCAGATTCTGTTGCCCTGCTCTAATTCGGTGCGGATAAGATGGAAATGGTGGCGGATACAGCTTCTCCCAAGCGGGGGGAATAATTGCGACTGCTAAGGCGGTAATGACCGTTGTACCGTCGGGCGAAAGCGAGAGTGCCGACTGCCCACTGGAATACAAAGCAATCGGCCGACCGGATGCATGATCTTCCACTCGAAATCGTTTCCCATCGAGAACAGTCCACAGCTCACTGCAATCATGATCTAGCAAACGTGCAGGATGAAGAGCCTCCGGAAATATCAGGCTGTAAAGATCACGTCCAGTACCAACAATGCTAGTGGCGTCTCTTTGTGCTATGGCGTTTTCCCAGACGGCCGAACTCAGCACGCTATACACGAGATTGTTTTCGTTGTGGATGTCAAAAGCGGTTACGTGCTGATTCTCTGGCGTTAGGGCATGAATGTTCCTTGCCTCGATATCGGCAAGGAACAGCTGGTCTTTTCCGGTTGCGGTTCTGACGAGGAACGCGAACCCGCTGGAGTCGACCAACCAGCGCACCTGCGTGATGATGGGTCCATCCTTATACGTGGACCTACTGAATTCCCAAGTGGGCGAAGGCTCACCAGTGATTTCGGGATGACGAAGAAAGCCCCGAATGTCCTCCGTTTGATAGACGCGAAGCGTAGATTCCGGCCGGTTGAGGTCGAGGCGACCACGCTCAGTGTGTGCAACAACATACTTTCCATTCGGCGACAACAAGAAGGGCGGTTCATTCAGAGTGTTTGGCACCCCAAAGTGAGATAGGGCAACATCATCAGCCACTGTAAAGTGACGCGCGGCCTGGCAGCGCACAACGATGCCCATCAATACTGCTGTCAGCAGGCAGATTGCGGCGACGAATCGTTGTGAAGACATGCCTCTCCCTCCTTGATTCATCGCGCCCGGCTAGAAGCTAAGTTTTAGCGCGAATTGGACCGACCGCGGTCCGCCGATCTGATACAGCGGAGAAAAGCCACCGGCCCCTGCACTTCCGGGCCCGCTCAGGCTCTGTCCTAGCATTTGGGTTGATACGCCGAAGCTGGGATCGCCAACAAGCAGACCATTTGGTGGACCAAAGTTCGGATGGTTCAAGAAGTTGAACAGTTCTGCGCGGAACTGCAAGGCTAAAGGCTCGCGAATCTGGAAGTCACGGTGGACGGAGAAGTCCCATTGCGTGGCGCCGAAACCTCTGAGAGCATTGCGCCCCAAGTTTCCTTGCAGGAACTCTCCAGTGTTCGGATCTGTCGGTGGGGCCGTAAATGCGGCCGAGTTTAATGCCTTGCCCCCCGGATATTGTGATCCCGCCAAGTAAAAGGGCTGCCCAGGCACAATGTTGGGACGGAGAAAGGTAAAGAAGCCACCCAGACTTGGAGGCACAATCACATCACCAAAAATGAAGCCGTCGACGCTTACGGGTGCCGCGGAGCGAGCTTGGATCACGTTCTGAATCGACCACCCTCGTAGGATTGAATTCACGAAGCTGTTCGTCTTGGGGAAGGGAATGTGATAGGTGATTCCTGCGGAGAACGTGTTTCGAATATCGAAGTCTGATGCCCCCCGGTTCGCGTTTGCAGCCCCCGCAAAGGAATTCGGTGCATTAGATGCGTTGAGGAGCGAGCCTGCGGAAGCAGTGTCGATCGAATGGGACCACGTGTAAGACGTCAACACCTGCAGACCGTGCAATAAACGGCGCCTAAACTGGACTTGGAGCGCATTGTAGTCGGAGCCACCTGTGTTACCAACCAAGATCGCTTCTGCAATGTTCTGGCTTGGAGAAGATATGTCCGCTGACTGCGTTAGACGCCTGCCCGAAGAACCGACGTAAGAAGCGGATAGCGTTTGCTGACTGCCCAGTGCTTGCTCGACGGCGACATTCCATTCAAGAGAGTAAGGCGACTTGAGATTCGGATCGAAGGCATCGAGGCAACAATTGTTTGCGACGCTCTCGGCTGTAATGGCAAGCGGGGCAGCCGTTACGGCATCGAGAGGGAAAGTCGCTGGACCGGGGACAGGCTTGCGTGCAGTAAACGGATACGTATTCTCGGCTGTCGCGAACCCAACTTGTTCGGACACAAGGTCGAAAAAGACTCCGAATCCGGCGCGAACCACAGTGGCCCAATCTTGCTTCTCCGAGGATTGGTAGGCGAAACCGATCCGAGGCGCTACGTTCCCGTACTGGGCGTGGAATGGCAGTGTTCCAGCCGGTGCCAATGCGAGGAGAGACAAATCGCTCAGGTTGTAGCCGGTTACCGCTGGCAGGCCAGGACCGCTAACGGATGATGGTGGGAATTCCACGTCCCAGCGGAGTCCATAGGTTAAGGTAAGACGAGGCACAATACGCCATGTGTCCTGCGCGAAGACACCTAAGTTACGTAGCAAGAGCTTTGTCCTCGTGCTTGCTGCTACGAAGCCAAAAGAGAGAGAGCCCGATTCTGCAGAGAAAACATCTGAGAACTGAGCCTGCTGATTGTAGGCCTGAAAGTCAATCACGGGCAAAAGGTGCCTGTAATCAACGCCAAACTTCAGGCTGTGTGAGCCTCTCTGCAGCGATAAGCTGTCAACGACGTTCAGCTGCCGCTGCACGTTCGTCTGGAGCTTGCCCACCTGCAGCCCAAGATTATTGGTTAACCCATCGATCTGAAATGCAAATCCAGAATTCTGACTACTGAACGAGTTGGGAAACGGCAGAGAAGTCAGCGGAACGGCCCCGCCGAAGCTGTCCAACGCAACATTGCCGGAAGCTCTTGTTCGACTGTAATTGAATCTGAGGTCGTTGGCTATCGAGGAAGACCTAGCCCACAAGGAGCCCACGGTCAACGTTTGAGTGTTGATCTTGGAAAATTCGAGAGCGCTTAGCGCCTCCCCGAAAGGCCCACGCTGGGTGAGGGCCGACGGCGAATAGTTGTACCGCCCGAAGAGGTTAAATCTATCATTGAATTTGTGGTCAATACGCAGGCTATACGCGTTCAGCGTAGCAGGATTGGAATAGCTAGCATTAAAAGCAGCCGACCCCGTCGCCTTCTGGCCTGTTGGCGGACAACTTGGATCGGTCACAGGGTCACACGCCGCGAAGATTTCCGGGCTGTTGGCGTTTGGCAGCGGAAAGGCATTCAAATACGGCTGTAACTCCGGAAAGTTGGGATTCTGCCGGGAATTTGTGGTGCCCCCAGGCGTGAAACTCGCGTCAGGAACCGTTGTGACCCTTGTTTGCGGCAGTCGAAGCCGGAGCCCCTCATAAGAAAAGAAAAAGAATGTATCGTTCTTGAGAATCGGACCGCCGAACGTACCTCCGAAATCGTTCTGCCGTTCCTGGGCTTTGGGAAAACCTTCACGTGCTGCAAACCAATCGTTCGCGTCCAACGCGTCATTCCGAAAGTAGTCGAAGGCGGTGCCATGAAATTGATTTGTCCCTGAGCGTGTCACAATGGAAATCTGCCCACCGGGAGTTCGCCCAAATTCTGGCGCGTACGTGGAGGTTTGGATTCGGAACTCCTGCATAGCGTCAACCGAGACCAGACTATTCGTTCCACCCATGGCACTAAAAGAACCGAGAGAACCCCCAACACCATTTCCAGCTATGGCGTTCGAACTCACACCGATATTTGCACTGACTCCGTCTACCATCCAGTAGTTGGAACTGGTACGCTGACCATTAATACTGAACTGGCCTCCATCTGCATTAGTAGTGGGCGTGACGACAACTCCGGGCGTCAACTGAATCAACGTCTGGAAGCTCCTGCCATTCATGGGCAGGTTTTCCGCAAACTGACGATCGACGACAGTACTTACCGCGGCCGACTCTGTGTTGACCTGTGACGCACCGCCCTCTACCGTCACTGACTCAGAAACTGAGCCAACAGCCAGTTTGAAGTTCTGCTCCAGGTGGTCCTGGACGTTCACCGTCAAGCCTGTGGCGTTCACGACCTTGAAGCCCGTAGCCTCAACTTCCATCCGGTACCGTCCCGGGCGCACACTGGGGAAGGTGTATAGACCAGAGTTGTTCGTGGTACTTGCAATGTTTGTCCCGCGGTCGATGTCGATTAGCTTCACTTGGGCGCCGACGATGTTCGCGCCCGACGGATCCAGGATTTGGCCCGAAACTGTCCCCGTCTCGAGCTGAGCGGCCACATACGTCGCAGAGAGTGCGATCATCAGCAGCACTAGAAAACATGACTTTCCTAGAACACCCCATGAGAGAGGGCGCATGTTGTAGTTCTCCTTCATGTCCGTATGCAGGTGGACGGGGTGCTTTTTGCCAACACCAGAACAAAATTAGGCGGAATTGTGGAAGAGGGCCTGGTTCCTGTTGCTCGGGAGGGGAGACACAAATGCTTTACGGGTGGTTCGGCTTGCTTCCCAGGAATCCAAATAAGATTTGCTTCCCTTTGGGCTCTGTCACAGTCTTTTTTGCTGTCTCAACCGTCACGAAAACGGAATTGACTTGAGCCAAGACCTTCGGATCATCAAACGTAAGGACCCAGCGTCCGTCGGTCGGATCGTCATTGTGGAAGATTCCAAGGCTTTTGACCGGCTGGTTGGCCCCGAGCCGTTCACCCCACGCGTAGAAAGATATCTTCGCATCCAATTTCCGCGGATCGGCAAGATCGTATGCGTAGAAGATCAGCGACTTCCCTTCCGTGTAGAAAATCCTTCCGAACGCACGCTGACTCCTGCCGTTACCGTCCCGGTCGTGTACGTCGATAATGTGGAGATTGCGGGCGACGATCAGATCACGGACGTCGCCTCCCCTCGCCACAAGCTCCTGCCGGATTCGCACTGCTTCCGTCTGCTCGGTAAGCTTCTGTCTGAGCTCTCGCAGTTCGGCTTCTTCCACTAGGGTGGCGATCTCACCCGCCTTCTTTTCTGCCGTCAGCTTTTCCAGCTCTTGGTTCAGTTGTGCGATCCGCGTTCCCTGCTCGCCGTCATTGGCACGGAGGCCAGCATTCTCGTTTTCGAGATCGAGCAGGTGCGCGATTAATGAATCTTTATCGCGGTTGGCAGCGTCAACAGCACGGCGGTTTGCATCCGTCATGCTCTCCATGGCGGTCAGCTTGGCTCGAGTGACTGCAAGCTCTTGCTGCAGCCGTGCTTCTTCGATTGCCCTGGGGTCCGTAGACCGTAGAGACGGGAGTTCAATAGGCAGAAGCTGTGCTGGCGAAGTACTTCGGTTATTGGCAGACCGAAAGTCCGAGAAATGAGGCCTTGCGACTATCAAAACACCGATAACCGCCACCGATGCGGCCACGGCGCTAAGCGCCGGAACAAACCATCGTATTGCGGGCTTGGGCGAATCCAGTAGGATGTCCCGACTGATCGCAATGCCTTCCGAGCGCGCACGTGCGGCGAATCTCCCCAGCATTCCCTCTGGCACGTTGTGTGCCGTCCGCTTCGCCGCCATACCCGAAAGCACCTGGGCACTGACGTGAGCAAAATCACTGGTTATGGAACGGCAACTCGGGCATCCCGCAAGGTGAACTTTGAGATCTCTCAGTTCGTCCCGCGATGCCTGCCCAGTTGCAGCCAGAGCGCACATCTCTTCATAATGCTCGTGGTTGCGCAACGAAAACTCCCTCCGGGGTTGCGTGGCCGTCACCGACCGTGTCCTGTCGAGCTTGACCGCTTCCCAGCAGGACAACTCGTAGTTTCAACAATCCTCTATATAAGTAATGCCGGACAACTGAGACAGATTCGCCAGTTCTCGTCGCAATTTCTTCTGCGGTAAGGCCCTCAAAGTAGGTTAGCTCAAACACCGTGCGCTGCGGAGGCTTCAGCATCGCCAGCACTTGCTCGACCAAACGCGCTGTTTCTTGCGGCGGGAATTGCACGAGGCGCCCAGCGCCCTCAAACAGCTCACTCGGCATTAATTCATCTATGTCGACGGAGCTATAGAGGTGATTGGCTAGAAGGTGCTCCTTCCGATTGATGCTACGGTGGTACGCGAACTGAAGCAACCAAGTCTTGAAACTGCCTCGCTCGGGGTTAAACTGCGTGATCGCCCGACACACATCGAGGAATACCTGCTGCACGGTATCTTCAGCTTCGCCATCGTCCCTCAAGATGGCACGGGCAATACGGAAGATCAAACAACTATGTCTTTCGAACAAAACGGCTAGAGCGTCTTCACAGCCCGCACGCAGTGCCGCCACTAGTTCTGTGTCGCCGAGCCTCCGAAGCTCCCTCGGATACCATTCCGAAGAACTCAGATCGCGACTTGTTATCGACACCGGTCCTCCCCGCCCTTGGAAACACTCACCAGCACTGCGCTTTGCGCTCTTAATCCCTCATGACTGCCGGAAGGTTTGTAGAACCAGGGTAGAGTCACACGGCACAGTCCGAGTGCCTCGTCCCAATTGTTCCGCAAGTTCAACAGGATTTCGTGCAACGGATCGGCACGGAGGCTCTCATTTGGGCGCAAGTCAAGCCGCGAACGGACTTGGCGAGCAGAACGCCTACTCTCGCAACATGGAAAATATTGCCTCGAATGGCGCGACTCTGGATCGTTGGAGGATTTGAAGACGTCAACAGGAATGCAAGGTGGAGTGCTCCTGAAGGACGCACCGAATTCTTGAGCCGCCGCGCCGTGCGCGGCGTAGTCACCAGTCATGGTTTTTGGGACTGCCCGAACTATCCCGTAACGGATTTGGGCTTATACCCAGATCTCTCAGCAAAAACAGCACTGACAGCGAATACGTTCACTCGGAGCGTTGGGGTGACGCCCATCAGAACCCAAAACTCTTTTCTAAGAATCGAGGGGTTTCGGGTCGACTGGAAGGCTGGTTCTCACCCTGATCCCTGGATGAAATAGCCTGTCACAGGCCACTTCGTTCCGGTTTTTAGAACAAAAGTAACCACAAGTCAACAACACTTTTGTGGGGGGTGACCAGAAGTCGTTGCGGAGAAGGCAAATAGTGCAGCTATTAATAAGGATGCGGGAAGGCGGCGGGGTGGTCGGTCACTTGCCACTTTCGTCGCTTATTCGCCGTCAGGAAACCCTCTCCCCCGGCCTCAAGCGTTGGTTTTCTCTAACCCGGAGAGGCAGCCCAAGCCAGCGCCCCTGCCGAGGATTTCCCTTCCCAGAAATGGCTTCTACAGTACCCGTTTCATAACGGTCGTCATCGATACCCCCTTCCAAGGACCAGGACAACCCGGCTGTGCGACCTGATCTCGACCTACCGCCCCGGCTGCTGAACCTAGCTATAGTACTGGCGGTTCTCGTTGTCAAGCTATTCTGCTCGTGTTGTTTCTGCACGTGTCGCGACTATATGAGAGAGTGCTGGACGCAACCCCATTCTTCGCGGCACTGGGCAAGAGGGTTCGAAGACTCCGCGAGGCCCGGCACTGGACCCAGGAGGACATGATGGCCTTTGGATTCTCGGCACGACACTGGCAATAGATTGAAAAGGGACGTCCGATTACGATGACAACCTTGCTCCGCATCACGGTCGCATTCGACATTCCCTTGGGCCAGTTGGTGCGGGGACTCCCGCGTCCGGTCGTCTTGGAAGAGTGAACCCGCGCTGTCGCACTCAACCGGACTCTACCCAGCTAATCTGCTCGTGGTGAAGGAATAACGAATGCCCTAGAAAGCGAGGATGGTCCATGAGAAACAGTTCTTCCGTGCCCTGGGGCAACGAGTAAAGAAGTTGCGCACTTCCCGCGGATATACCCAGGAAGACATGATCGGACTTGGGTTTTCCGCCCGCCATTGGCAGCAGATCGAGGCCGGAAGGCCCATTACGGTGACCACCTTGCTCCGCATCTGTGACACCTTTGGGGTTCGAGCCGCACAGCTGGTTGACGGATTGGACCGAGGGATCTATCGGAGGTAGTGTACCCGCCGAGGCCCACGCGGATGCCGCCGACGCTTACCCTAAAGGGACCATTGGGGGCCATGCCTTGGCTCGGATGGAACGATGGAACGGCGTTCAGTCCTCCGCTCTGGTGGAGCCTTTTTCCGAGTTGCACCACCAGTGCACGGCCTGAATATTTTCGGGATGGTCGTCCCTCCAGCTCCCGCCCATTCCTTTCGGACTAATGTGGTCGGGCACGACGTCATGGTAGTCGGTGAACTCTTCGAGACAGATGGCACACTTCCTGTCCTGCTCGACGATCTT
>Ga0066659_10001563_pt1 | contig 10057 bp, 13 predicted proteins | sample GraSoiAngelo_108_FD_75176 | JGI IMG/M metagenome (GOLD analysis project Ga0066659, IMG submission 75176) | Grasslands soil microbial communities from the Angelo Coastal Reserve, California, USA - 14_0903_09_40cm | ecosystem: Environmental > Terrestrial > Soil > Grasslands | place: USA... | reverse complement strand
GTTGGGGTTTGGAACTGCGAAAGCAGTGATTACATCAGGGGCTGTGACGGTACATGCCTCCACGCTGTTGGCTCCCTCGCAGGAGCTGGCGGCTAGAGCATAACCAATGTCACGGCCCTTATAGTTTTTGGCGACTTCCTCGCGTCAATCCTGAGCAGCGTCCTTTGTGGCCGGCTATTGACATCGTTGGTTCTCGTGCAAACCCCTTAGCGCGATCGTGTGGTGAATTCACACACCCGTGCCATTTACTCGCTCCGGCTGGGACTCTATGTTGAGGACGAGCAGTTCTGGGGAGGGCTGTTCCGCAGGCGCCCGGGTTCGGAAGAGAATCTGGGCGCTCTGCGCGTAGGAAATATTCCAGACCTAGGATGGGAGACGATCATGACTAGAGAACGCCGCCAGAATCATCGCGTACCGAGCCAACAAGTGGTCTCGCTCGTTCTGCCCAATACCAACGAGAACGAGTGCACAGCCGTTGCAAAAAACGTTTCCGTCGATGGCGCATTCCTTGTCTGTGATCGCCGTATCACACCCGGATCCCGACTGGACGCATCACTGATACTTCCGGCAGAGGTCACCCTCACAGAAAGCAAACGCGTGTGTTGTGAGATTAAGGTCCTCCGCGTAATCGAGGAGTTGCCCGACGGGAACTTTTTAACCGCCGTGGAATTCGAGCAATATCGTCTGCCCTAAGCAACGATCAATCTAAATCCAAGACGCCTTTGCCCTCTCACCCGGGGTCGGCAAAGGCGGTTCATTCGCCATTCGATCTGGCACGTTGACGCGTGAGGCGCGTCACCGTATTCCACCCGAAGTGTCACTGAATGAATGCCCATTAGGGCGAGCGATCTGACCAGCGTCGCGGACTCGTACGACGCAAAACAAGTTCGTGCGCCCATCATTACAATATCCAGAGGCTCGTTCGGCGGGGCAACATGCAGGCCGAAAGCGTTGCCCAAAAGCTGGGTTCCCGGTGCATTGACCGTGTGCAGATCATCGAGAGAGCCGCGATCTGGGGCGTTTCGCAGAGTGAACTCCGAACGGCCAATCGAAGGTCCCGCCCACTTTTCTGGGGCAGTCGCAGCCCACCAAATACATTAGCGCCTTTATTCAGGCAGCACTGACTGAGGAAGTCAGGACGGAGCCGCGATCTATCACGGCCTGGCGGCGTACCGGCTGCTGTCCGTGGACCCTCATGTCTTGCCCATCCCCATCATTGCTGCGATGGGGTTCGGATCAGCAAGCCGCGGAGCCGGCTGGGCTGCAATCGCAAAGACGCCATCGCCTACATCAAAAAAGCGATCGACGAGCTCGCCCTTTCCAGCCATGGCAAAGGCGAAGCTCGCCGTGAATTCAGCCACCTTCAACCTAACCTGCAGTTCGAAGTCAGGGCGCGAAGCGGATTCGTATCGGGGAAGGGAGACATTCTCAGTTCGGCCAGGCTAAGAAGATTGCCAGCATTGTTCAAGCCGTGCTCAGCGTCACCGAGGTTCATACGAGCGAACCGGCGCTGGCTACTCGATTCTGAGAGCCGATCGGTAATCGCCTGCCTCGCACCCGGAGCGCTACAGCCTCAGATAAGGCTTGCTGCGCTTCCCACACACGTGGTGTACTGCTAGATTACTCTCACCCGAACGGGGATTTCCATGAGTCTCATTGTTATGAAGTTCGGAGGAACTTCTGTCGGCAATTCCGAGCGCATTCGGCAGGCCGCCACGATCGTCAAGCAACATGCGCAATCCGGCAATGACGTGGTGGTGGTCGTTTCCGCACTCTCGCAAGTTACGGACCTAATCCTGAAAGTCCTGAACGCCGCGCGCCTGGGTAATGCGAGCGACGTCGAGGAAGGGCTGCAACAGCTCAGCCGTCGGCATGAAGAAGTGCTCCCCGAGTTGTTTCAGGGCGAGAACCTAAAAGGGGTTTCTGCTGCAGTTGAGGCAACCTTGAAACGGCTGCGCGAGTTCTGCTCGGCACTGGTGTTGCTGGGTTCGGCAACTCCCCAAGTGATGGACATGGTGCTGCCTTTGGGAGAGCAGATGTCGGCGCGAATGTTCGCTGCGTGCCTCGATCAAATAGGCGTCCAGGCGAGTTGCGTCGATTCGGGCCAGGTTCTCATTACCGACGAGGAATTCGGTGATGCCAGCCCAGATATGGAATGCACGCGACACCACTCTCGTGAAGTGCTCTTGCCGTGCCTGAAGCAAGGCCGCATACCGGTGGTTATGGGGTACAGCGGCGCCACGCGCACTGGGCTGGTCACGACCCTGGGGCGCGGTGGATCCGACTCCTCCGCCACTATTCTAGGCGCAGCCCTCGATGCTGACGAGGTTTGGATCTGGACCGACGTAGATGGTGTCCTTACTGCCGACCCTCGCATCTGCCCCGATGCAGTCACTCTGCCGGAGATCACTTTTGCGGAAGCGATCGAGCTTTCTTACTACGGCGCCAAAGTCATCCACAGGAAAGCGATTCGCCCAACGATGGAGCGCGGCATTCCGGTCTGGATCAAGAACTCCTTCAAGCCGGAGCTTCCGGGAACGAAAATCGTGGAGGCGCTGCCGGCCAGCAATCACCCGGTAAAGGCGGTGACCGCGGTGACGCAGGCCTCGCTGGTCACCCTTACTACACGCCGGGACGTTCACTTCGCCGAGATCTTCGGACGGCTGTTCCTGCGCCTCGGACACGAGCGCATCGATGTTCTGTTCTCTACGCAATCGTCTTCGGAAGATTCCCTGGGGCTGGTGCTTCGTGAGCAGGACACCGAACACGTGGTCCATGCTATCCAGCGGCTGTTTCGCACCGAGCTCAAGCATGGAGTTCTGAACCCGGTTTCGGTCCACCGGGACATCGCGGTGATTGCCGTACTGGGCTCCGGGATGAAGGGCACGTGCGGCATTCTGGGGCGCCTGTTTTCGGTCGTCGCTCGTAACAACGTGAGTGTGATTGCCGTGGCGCAGGGAGCTAGCGAGCTCAATATATGTTTTGCTGTAGCCGCGTCGCGGGTCGACGACGTGCTGCGAGCCATCCACCAGGAATTTCTGAGCCCGGCCGGGGAGGGTGCACAAAAGCAGGCGGCGATGCAAATCCACTAAATGAACATTTCTCAGGGACCTATGAGGCGAGTCCGTGTAGGTATCGTCGGCTTTGGCACCGTGGGCCGCGCAAGCGCAGAAATTATTTCCAAGCACGCCGACCTGATCGAGCGGCGCAGCGGCGTCAAGCTCGAAGTGACAGCGGTGTGCCGGCGTTCGGGCGTAAGGCCCGAGCACACCCCGGCCGGCGCCCGCGTGGTTTCCAATTGGAAGGAGCTTGTCCAAGCTGAGGACGTGGACGTCGTCGTGGAAACCGCCGGAGGTACGGACCAGCCGCTTCAGCTCGTGCGTGCTGCGCTGGAGAAAGGGAAGCCGGTAGTTACCGCCAACAAGAACCTGCTGGCAGAGCACGGGGACGAGCTTTTTAGCCTGGCTGCGAGCCGGAATCTGCCCATCGGTTTTGAAGCCAGCGTCGCGGGCGGAATCCCCATTCTGCGCGTGATCCACGAATCTACGGCCGGTGACCGCTTGCGGGCAGTCCATGGCATTCTGAACGGCACTGCCAACTACATTCTTACCCAGATGGAGAGCCGCGCCATCGAGTTCGACCAGGCCCTGCAGGAAGCGCAAGCGGCCGGCTATGCGGAGGCTGATCCGTCTTTGGACATCGACGGCTTCGACGCCCGCGACAAGCTGTGCATTCTGGCTCGCATGGCCTTTGGCGGACGCCTCAAAGTGTCTGACATTCCGACCTACGGCATTCGCCAGGTTCGCGCTATTGATATTCATTCCGCCCATCGACTGGATAGCACGATTCGCCTCGTCGGCTCGGCAGAGCAGACCGAGGCCGGGCTGGAAGTCTCGGTGAGGCCCTGGCTGGTGGGTTGCCGCTCGATGTTGGCCAAGGTGGAAGGCGTAAATAATGCGGTCTTTCTGCTGGGCGACAAGATCGGAATGCAGATGTTCTACGGGCGTGGCGCGGGCGGAGACGCGACCGGCGCAGCGGTGGTTTCCGATCTCATTGAGATCGCCCGTGACCTGGCGGCAGGTCAGTTGAGCGCTAAGAAGGTATCAGGGTTCCTGGATTCCCACGATGTAGGGATCTGCCCGAAGCCACGTCCGGTGAGCTGGTATCTCCGGCTCACCGTGAAGGACCAGCGTGGTATCGTGGCCCGCGTGGCTGAGGTTATCGCGCACCGCGATATCAATATCGATTCGCTCGAGCAGGAGCCACACCTACCCAAAGAGCGGCTGTCCTTTGTAATTACCGTGGAGCCGGTTTCCGAGCCAATCATTCAGCGTGCGGTGGGTGCAATTAACGCGTTCGAGTTCATGCTCGAGCCCGTGCTGCTGTTGCGCGTGGAATAGCGGGCCTAAGTGCCTCCCCAGTCAGCGGACTACAACCTTCGGGCGGGCGCGCCAGGTTCGGCGGTGCTTGAGATGCCCGAAGAGCCCGACTACTGGATCGAGCTGGCGGTGTTGGAAAACACGGTGTTCGCGTTGGAACCGATTAGCCGAATCGTACCCACAACGATTACCAGGATGACGGCCAACATGACCGCGTACTCGGCGATATCCTGACCCCGATCTTCCGACCAGAGTCTACTGAAGACTTCTCTCATGACCTCTCCTCCGCGCATTAACTTAATGATAAACTGTTTCCGCCACCGGATGCCATTCATCGCGAGCAGAACAGCGGCCGCAATCTCGGTTGCAGGGTGGCGGAATCCCCGCATCCAACCGCCTGTTTCTAATCGCGTTGACCCAACCCTACAGCAAAAAGACAGGGAAGTCTCGGCCAGATTACGAGAGGGTCATTACTTTGGTACAGGCGGGGATGTCCGGCCGGACCATCCTTTGACCGGACCGATAGGCATGTAAGGGATGGACTACAGGGCTGGAGGGTTCCGCCAGCTTGGCAACGGACAATGCGAGGGGCAGGCCAAAACATATCCCGGAAGCCAGCACGTGAATCAGATCTGCTGTCGAGAAGGAGAAAAACTAGCCCGAGGGCCCCGAATATTAGTGGTGTCACTAAAGACGAGATCCGCCTGTTCATGATTCTCCTGCTGCATTCTGTTCTTAAGCATGCCCAGATTGGCAGGTGTGTTTGTCGCAGCCATGCTTCTCGAAGCTCTCTTGTGCCACGCGGTTGAAGGCCAGTACCGCGACAGTACTTTCCAGACGAGGGGCGGTTACTCCCCACTCACACAACGAGCAGCACCAGCCGGTGAAGGTATCACCATCGACCCAGATCATGCGCTTTGGGGTAGCTATATTCATTGGGTTGTCCTAGCAAAGTGTTTTCCTGTAGTGACGCTGCGAGCGCCTGGCGACAGGAGGAGGCCAGTCCGTGCTGACAATCTCGCATGGAATTCGCTCCGGGCAAAGTAACAAGCGTGCTTCGCCCACCTGGACAGTGGCCAATCTCCACGCCAGCAGGCTGGGAGGCGGTTTGCTAGACTGAAACGTCCTTTCAATTGCCCAAGTCTCTCGGGAGGAAGATCTTGCGGGTTCTGGTTGTTGGCGGTGCGGGATACATCGGCAGCCACGCGACGCGCGCCCTGCGCAGGCACGGCTACGAGGTCATCATTTATGACAACCTTTCGACTGGCTACAAGTTTTTGGCTGACGGCTTCGAACTGATTACCGGCGACATCGCCGACCCGGCAAAGCTTGCCGAAGTAATGAAAAGGGCGGATGCGGTGATGCACTTTGCGGCGCATGCTTATGTCGGCGAATCGGTCGAGAACCCCAGAAAGTATTTTCAAAACAACGTTGAAGCCGCGCTCACCCTGCTGAACACCGCTCTGGACACGGGTGTACGGAAATTCGTCTTTTCTTCGAGCTGCGCCGTATACGGAGTCCCGTTGACCGTTCCGATCCCCGAGAGCAATCCTCGGCAGCCGGTAAATCCGTACGGAGCATCCAAACTATTTGTGGAGAATGCGCTGGAGGCCTACGATCGCGCCTACGGCATGCGGTTCGCGAGCCTGCGCTACTTCAATGCCGCTGGAGCCGATGAGAGCGGAGAAATCGGAGAACTGCACGAGCCGGAAACTCACTTGATCCCGCTGGCGTTAGCTGCGGCCGCCGGCAAAGGCGCCAAGCTGCAAGTCTTCGGCACGGACTATCCGACCCCAGACGGAACTTGTGTCCGCGACTACATCCACGTCAACGATCTCGCGGAAGCCCACGTGCTGGCGCTGGAACAGGTCACAAAAGAAAATGAACCGTTGGCGTTGAATCTCGGAACCGGCCAGGGTTATTCCGTGATGGAAGTTATCAACACGGTCGAACGGATTACAGGACGCGCCGTGCCGCGTTCGATTGCGCCGCGCCGTGCGGGCGATCCTCCCGCCCTGGTTGCCGATTCCAAGCGCGCCCAGCAAGTGCTTGGATGGCGCCCCAGGCGCTCTCTCCAAGAGATCGTGTCGACGGCGTGGAAATGGATGCAGCGGAGGGCGTAATGCGAAGCATTCTGAACATGTGAATCGGGGTGCCCTCTGGAAGAGGCACTTAGGCTGTGTAACTGTAACCCAATCATATGGACATTTACTGGAATGCTAATCAAGATCCGATAACGGGCGAGATTGGCGAGATCGTGTAATTCCAGTCCGGATGCGCTTTGTGTTTCCGCAACTTGATCTGCATAAACACCGAGACGGATACTTGGTTCCCGGTTGCATACTGGTTTGTGTCCAGGACCGCTTTGACCTTGAGTCCGCTGCGAGTCTTGGCGGCTCCGATCAGGCTTACCACAGTTTCATAGTTCAGCAACGGTCCGCCCTGCCAATTCAGGGTCTTTTTCCCGTGCTGCTTCGTCAGCGATTTCCCACCACGGACGCAGGGGTTTGGCGTCATCTTCCGGCGTTCAAAAACCCCCCGACGTTAGAAAGGAGGAATATAGTGCGACAGCGGAGCTCCCGCTTATCCAGAAAGGACCTAGCACAACGACGACGGTCCATGCAATACCCAATTTTCCGTATCGAAGTCTTCTCGAGTTTGGAGGATGATTGCAGATTAGGTTATGCGCAGGCGCTTGGAAGACCGTATCCGTGAATTGTGCGGCAGGGCCGTCAGTGTTCCTGATGACGAACTCGGCACGATTATCAAGGAACTGCGAGCTGCCCTTCACGAGCATAACCAGAAGCTCCGACAACTCGCTGTTCAAAAGCTTGGCCCGGACAAGGTGAACCGACGTTCTCGCTAGCTGTGGACCCCACTATCCTCTTGACCACAGACAGCCGTGTCCCCCCAGGCGATGGATAGCCACGTTGCTCTGCCGCGATTTCTGCGCCGTCCCTCGTTCCTCAACATGAACGCGAAGTCGTACGCTGACGCATTCTATCGCGAACTCTCGAGAATTGGCCGTGAGGGTCTGTGTCAATTTAGTTCTATTATGGAACTATATTGACAGGCGGTCCCGCGCGGCGCATACTGGAGACGTGCGCTCCCGCCTAGACGAACTGCTCCCCCTCGCCGAGGAGAATGACGGATTGGTGACAGCAAGCCAAGCCCGTGCCATCGGCATCTTGGACTCTGTCCTAGCTCGCCTAACCCAGCGCGGAAAGTTGGAACGGGTCGCGCGCGGTGTCTATCGAATCCCTTACTATCCCGCAGATCGGCTTTCGCAATACCGGGAAGCGGTCTTATGGGTGCGCTCGAGCCATGGACCCGAAGATATCGCGCTCTCTCACGAAACCGCATTGGCCGTGTATGGGATCTCCGACGTGAATCCGTCGCAGGTCCATATTACGGTCCCCAAAGGCGCAAGACTCCGGCGCCGGAGGCCGAAGTGGATCGTGATTCATCGCGGCGACTTGGCACGGACCGATGTGACCACGCACGAAGGCCTACCGGTCACGACCGTGGCAAAAAGTGTGTTGCATGTAGTGAACGAAACCGGGAGGTTAGGACTCGCTCGGCAAGCAATCAAAGATGCGCGCAGGGAAGGATACATCGGCGCGGCTGAAGCAAAGCGGCTTACGCGCCAACTCAACGAGCATCATGGTGGCGATGGAAAGATGCAAGTAGCTAAGGAACATCCAACGGCGTGAGCGCAAGACGAGTAGAACGTCTTGAGAAGACCCTTGCCCGCGTCGCACGCGAGCAAGGTCTCGACCAGGAACGTCTGCGCAGATCGGTCTCCTTCCTCGCGCTCTGCGGAGTGCTGGAGCATGCAATGGAGAAAGGCGTGATTGACTCCTATTACCTCAAGGGGGGAGTTGCCATGGAACTCCGTTTCGCGCGCGCCGCTCGCACCACTAAAGACTTCGATCTGGGCTTAGAGGGGAACCGCGGGGAGCGCCTATGGAGATTGAAGGAGGTGCTAAAGTTAGGATTTGATGAATTCGCATTCCGGCTGAAGCCCGAAACTCATCAGATGGAGCTTGCCGACACGGTGCGGGTAGAAGTTGCGGTGCAATACAGAACGCGGGCCTGGCAAACGGTAAATATAGATCTCGGCCCGGGAGAAGCGCGGGAAGTGGATTTGGTCGAACCCGCCGTTACGGGGCTGGCCGAGATGGGCTTAGCGATTGCGCCGCATGTGCGGTGCCTGGGCATCAACGAGCAGGTGGCTCAAAAACTACATGCTTGCACGGGACCGCTTCGAGAGGATCGCGCGCGGGATGTTTTGGACATTCTGCTGGTGGACATGCTGGGCAAGCTCGACTATCCGCGGACGCGCGTCGCGGCGGAGCGGATTTTCGTGGAGCGGCACACTCATGGATTTCCTCCCGGTGCCAATCTCCCAGTAGGCTGGCGACAGGAGTTGGAAAACCTGGCTCGGGAGCTTGGATACCCTGTTACGAATGCAGAGGGGATTGAAGCGAAATTCCTGGCCGTGATCCAAGCGATTGCAACGGCTTCCGTGGACTAGTGGGCCGATCCCTGCCGCGAGGCCATCGCGGCGATGGACTTCTTTACGGTGCCGACGCTCACGTTCGGCGTGTTGTATTGTTTCTTTGTCATCGGCCATGACCGCCGCTCTCGTTCAGTGACGCAGCGGACTTTTTGTCCGTCGTGTCTTTACAAAGGCTCATCGACAGTGAACTCGATTCGCAACAGACCCCGCAATTCTGGGGATTCCCGTTCGGTCCGGCGCCGACATTCGCATGCGGCTCTCTGGTTCGATAAAGAAGTTTTGGTTACAGTGGCCGGAGAACTGCACAAAATGCGGTGCACCTTGTAAAGGCGGAATTTCTCGATTAACCTAGCTGCATCAATTAGCTACGCCGATTGCCGGGATGGCGGAACTGGCAGACGCAGCGGACTCAAAATCCGCCGGTACTCGGTACCTTGGGGGTTCGACTCCCCCTCCCGGCACCACTCCTAAAGTCTTGTGATGCTCTTGTTTAGCCGTCTTCCTAGTTCTGTGATTTGAATCGGAAAGCAGTGTCTCAGCGATCTCTGACGTGATGTAGCGTGATGCGACGTGATGTTAACGGAAGTTGATTGGGGCTCTCCCAGAGCCGACTCTATCCAAATCGCGGCGGAATCGAATGCCGCCTGCAAGTCGCTGGCTTCGTTCAAATCCCCCTCGCAAGAGCACCCGACGACGGAGACACGGCGAGACTCGGCTATTCGTCGCCAGCGTGTGCCGCAGCTTGGCCTTCGCCGGAGACTTTACCCCGGTGTGCAACAAAGGCCAGCAAACATCGCGGAGCCGCTCGTGACCCGCTCGCGTGGAACGCATCAAACATCGGCAGCGGTACGTTGGGCCGAATGCCAAGTGCGCGAGGATGAGGAATAGCCGTTTATGTTTCAAAGAACAGGAAGCGATCCGCGCCCGCTAACCTAAGAGGTCGACACCCAATTTCTTTGCGGTTTTGCGCAAGTCGTCGTCAAGCGTCGCCAACGGTAAGCTTCGACGGATGGCCAATTCGAGATAGATCGCGTCGTAGCTGGTCAGTCGATGTCTCCGGCACAATACAAGAAGGTGCGTAAAGGCGCGATCAGGAGCTTCGTTGTCTCTCTCGATTCCGAGCTTGCTCAGGTCTGCGATAAAAGCGTCAGACTGC
>Ga0066659_10001560_pt1 | contig 10059 bp, 8 predicted proteins | sample GraSoiAngelo_108_FD_75176 | JGI IMG/M metagenome (GOLD analysis project Ga0066659, IMG submission 75176) | Grasslands soil microbial communities from the Angelo Coastal Reserve, California, USA - 14_0903_09_40cm | ecosystem: Environmental > Terrestrial > Soil > Grasslands | place: USA... | reverse complement strand
GACGCCTGAGCCGGGGGCTACCGTGACCGTCCCGGAGCGCGACACGACGGCGCACTCCGAAGCGGCGTCGATCCTCGCGGCGGTCGGCACGATCGTGGCGGCGCTGACGACGATCGTCGTGGTGCTCGTCAACCATCCGTGAGCGGCGCGTGAAGATCCTGGTCACCGGCGCGGCGGGGTTCGTCGGCTTTCACGTCGCACTCCGGTTGCTGGGGGACGGCCACGAAGTGGTCGGTCTCGATTCCGTGAATCACTACTACGACGTCCGCCTCAAGGAGGCGCGCCTCGCCCTGTTGCAGCAGCGGCGCAACTTCGAGTTCGTGCGTACCAGCCTCGCGGACCCCGAGGTGATGGATCAGCTGTTCGACCGCTGCGTGTTCGATCGGGTCATCCACCTGGCCGGCCAGGCCGGCGTGCGCTATTCGCTCGAGCGACCGGATGCGTATGTCGCCTCGAACATTCTGGGGTTCCTGCAGGTGTTGGAGGAGTGCCGCTACCGCAAGGTGCCCCATCTCGTGTACGCCAGTTCAAGCTCGGTGTACGGCGCAAGCACCCAGATGCCCTTCTCCGTCCGCAATGGGGCGGACCATCCGCTCTCGATGTACGGCGTGAGCAAACGGACCAACGAGCTGATGGCCCACAGTTACTCCTACCTGTTCGGCTTGCCGACAACAGGCCTACGGCTCTTCACGGTGTACGGGCCGTGGGGTCGACCGGACATGGTTCTGTTCAAGTTCACGAAGGCCATCCTGGAAGGCCGTCCCATCGACGTATTCAATAACGGGCTGATGGAGCGGGACTTCACCTACATCGACGACGTGGTGGAATCGGTCGTCCGGATCATGGATGTCGTTGCGGTACCCGACCCGCAGTGGTCCGGTGAGCGACCCGACCCTGCCAGCAGCCTCGCGCCGTTCCGGCTGTACAACGTGGGGAATCACCACCCGGTGGATCTGCTGGAGGTTATCGCCCTGTTGGAAGAGGCCCTGGGGAGGAAGGCGGAGAAGCGTTTCCTTCCGATGCAACCTGGGGACGTGCCCGCCACGCACGCCGACATGGACGGATTCGAGCGCGCCACGGGCTTCCGGCCGTGCACGCCGATGCGGCAGGGGATCGGCCGATTCGTGGCGTGGTACCGGGAGTTTTACGGCGTGGACGGCGGTCATAGCGAACCTCGTCCAAGGGAGGAGCGTTGACCGACCTCCCGCCCGACTCTCCCACGGTGCACGCCACGACTGCGCCACAATCGCACGCCCCTGGAATCATGACGCGCCCTCCAGTACCCGACGGCGGCCCTGACCTGAGGCCGGAACTCACCCTTGTGGAGGTCCTCAATACACTGTTGCGCCGCTGGCGCGTCGTCGCCGGCCTCCCGCTCGTGGCCGCCGTCGGGACGGCTGCGGTCTCGTTCGCGCTGCGACCTACCTACACGGCCACTGCTACCTTCGTGCCGGAGGGGCGCAATCAGAACCGCTTGCCAGCCGCCGCGGCAGGGCTGGTCGGCGGTTTGGGGATCACGCTCGGCGCCGAGCCGACCCAGTCTCCCCGGTTCTACGCGGACGTGGTGAGAAGCCGCGAACTGTTGGAGCGCATCTTGACCGCTTGGTACACCGACCCGCGCGCCCGAGGGGATGTGACGGACTCCTCGACACTGCTCCGGATGCTCCGGACCAAGGGACGTAATCCGGCAGACAGCCTGGCTCGCGGCGTCAAGAAGCTGAACGAGCTCATCTCGGTCCGCGTGGACGACCAGACCAGCATCGTTCGCGTGAGCGTCGACGGTGAGTACCCCGCGCTCGCCGCCGCCGTGGCCAACCGTGTCGTAGAGTACCTCAATGACTTCAACACCAAGAAGCGCCAGTCCCAAGCCCGCGAGCGCCGTAAGTTCACCGAAGCTCGGGTTGTCGCCGCCGACAGCGAGTTGAGGAGCAGGGAGGAGGCGGTCAAGACCTTTTACGAACGAAACCGCGGCTGGCAGCAGTCACCCGAACTCACGTTCGAGGAGGCGCGCCTGCGGCGCCAGGTGGAGATCGGTCAACAGATCTATGGAACGCTGAAGCGGGAATACGAAACGGCGCGGATCGAAGAGGTGAATGACACCCCCGTCATCACGGTGATCGATCGTGCCGTCCCTCCGCAGGAACGGTCCTGGCCTAAACACGTGCTCCTCATCGTCCTGGCGGTTGCACTGGCTGGTACGATCGGGGTCCTGTGGGCCTTCGGGGCCGAGTACGTCGATCGGGCACGTCGCGATCCACACGACGACTACCGAGAGCTCCGGAGCTTGCTGCAGCGGGTGCGGCGGGACGTGCGCCGGATGTTCACTCGGACGCGAGCCTAGACTGGTGCAACAGGCGCCGGGCGTGATGCCCGGGGACGCATTCGGCGCCCCTCTCCCGCGACGGCTGCGTATCGGGGTTGGGCTCGGGTTTTTGCTGTTCTTTCTCATGCTGTTCCTGCCTGCGGCGTATCAACCCGTCAAGGCCGTATTGCTCGCGCTGGTGCTCGCGGGGATCGTCGTCCAGGCGTTCGTGCTCGGCGGGCTCCCTCTCCATGGAACGATCGTGTACTGGACGCTGTTCATGGTCGCCACCAGCCTGACCTTCATGCTCCGCGGTGCGGCAAACGGGGCGCCGGGTGCCTTGCAGGTGGGGAGGGTATACGCGCTGTGGCCCCTCGTCTATACGATGCTGATCGCGGGCGTCGCCCGTTTGGGCATACTCACCGGGATCATGCGACTACTGGTCGCTGCGACCATCGCCATCGGGCTGTATGGCGCGAGCTACATCCTGCACGTCGTAGGATGGCTGCCCGACGTCCTCTATATCCCGTTCGATCAGGGCCAGCGGATCGGCTTTTATCGCGGGTTCGTCGAATTCAACCTCGATTCCCTGGCGTCCCTCCTGTTCCTGGTCCCTTTCGCCGTGTCAGCCCTAATGACCTGGCCGAAGTCCGAAGCTCCGGTCTCGAGAGTGTGGCTGTGGGCGGCATTGATCATCGGATGCACGCTCGTAGCCTTGAGCGCGCGCAGGGCCTTACTCCTCGTGGTGGGGCTCTCGCCGGGCTTCGCCCTGCTTCTGCGGCGTTGGCTTCCGAAGCGAGAGCGACGAGCCAGCCGGAAACTGGTGCTGCATTTCCTGCTGTTCGGAGCATGCGCGTTGACTGGTCTCGGCTTCGTGCTGCACTTCGTGTTTGGATTCGACTTCGGCGCGGTTGCGGACATGTTCAGGCGCGGCTTTGCCTTCGAGTCGTACGCCCGGGCCGTGCCACGCAAGGAGCAGTTCTTCAACCTATTGGGCGGGTGGGCTGAGTCGCCGGTCCTGGGTGCGGGCCACGGAGCGGTCGCGGAAGGGTGGCTGAGATCGGAGGAGATGCCGTGGGCGTATGAGCTCTCGTACGTGGCGCTGCTGTTCCATACCGGCCTCGTCGGATTCCTGGTCTACGCCGCCGGTGTGGCCTGGATCATCGCGATGGGCGTGCGAATTATCCGCGAGGGCGCCAGAATGGCCCTCTACACGCTCTCGGTGCTCGTCGGCACGATCTGCTTTCTCATCGCCAACGCTGCGGATCCCTACCTCGAAAAGTACGATTACATGTGGGTGATCTTTCTTCCGCTCGCGCTGATCAACGCATGGCTCTGCGCTCGTGAGCACGAGCGCCCCAGGTCCGCGGACCACGCCCTGCACGCTCCGAGATGACCGCACCCCCGCGCATCGGACCAAGCTTCCTCAATGGCCGGCTTCTGGCCGCCAGCGCGCTCTGGAGCCTCGCCGCCCAGGTGATCCCGGCGATTGCCGGTGTCGCGGCAATTCCGTTCATCGTTCGGGGCCTTGGCGTCGAACGGTTCGGTGTGCTCACACTGGCTTGGGTGGTCATCGGCTACTTTAGTCTGTTCGATCTTGGCCTGGGGCGAGCGATCACCAAGTTCGCTGCTGAGCTGCTGCCAACCGCCGCACGCGCTGACATCGACCGCCTTCTTTGGACAGCCTGGTACCTCATGCTCGCGCTTGGGGGCATTGGCGCAGTGGCTCTGGCCGTTGCGGCGCCCTGGTTGGTCAGGACGGCAATTCAGCTCCCTCCTGACCTTGAACCCGAGACGATGCAGACGTTCTATCTTCTCGCGCTGTCGATCCCCATCGTGGTTCTGACGGCAGGGCTTCGCGGGCTGCTTGAGGCAGCACAGCAGTTTCGGCTCACTAGTCTCGTGAAGATTCCCACGGGCCTGTTGACTTTCATCATACCCCTCGTAGTACTCAGGTTTACGCCAAACCTCGCGGTTGTCGTCCTCGCTCTGATTGTCGTGCGGGTCGTCGGCGCCGTCGTATATGCGGTGATGTGCCAACGGTCCGTGCATCGCCATCATGCCCCCACTCCGCTCGACCGCAGAGCCGCCCGGGCGTTACTTGGCTTTGGAGCATGGATGACGGTATCTAACGTGGTCAGCCCCCTCATGGTGAGCGTCGATCGCTTCTTCGTGGGTGCTCTGATCACCGTTGCGGCGGTTACCTATTACGCCACGCCTTTCGAAGCCGTGACGAGACTCTCGATCATTCCGGGAGCGATCACCGCCGTCTTGTTCCCCGCGTTCTCCACGGCCTCAAAGGTCCATCCGGGACGAATGGCGGACTTATTCCGAACGGGACGCCGGGCGATTCTTCTAAGCATGTATCCCCTCGTTGTTGTTGTGATCACGTTCGCACCGGAGTTGTTGAGAGCCTGGCTCGGGGGCACGTTCGCGGTGCAGAGCGCGGACGTCCTGCGCTGGCTGGCCCTCGGGGTGTTGACGAACAGTTTGGCTACGTTGCCATTCGCGCTCCTGCAGGGCGTGGGCCGGTCGGATACGACGGCGAAGATTCACCTGCTGGAGGCCCCCGTTTACCTCGTGCTCATGATATGGCTTATTCGAGGCTATGGAATCAACGGTGCCGCCATTGCATGGTGTGCGCGGAGCATGCTCGACATGGCGCTCCTCTATTGGTCCGCGGCGCGGTACCTTCGCCCCGCGGCGCCGGGTTGGCTCCGCGACATGACGATTGTCGCGGCCCTGACGCCGGTAATGGGAGCCGCGTTCCTCGTTCAAACACCGTTGCAGAAGGTATTCCTCACGACAATCTTGGTGATCCTGTTCGCCGTTCTCACGTGGCGTTGGACCGTTGCGGGCGGCCGGGGCACGGGCATTCTCAGGCTGCTGACAGGTCGTTGATGGTCAGCGACACGCATGGAGGCTGATGGCTGGGTCGATCGACATTATCATCGTCAACTGGAACGCCGCCCACCAGCTCGGTCAGTGTCTTGAATCCATCAGCGCCGCAAGCCGGAACGGCGTAGAGCTCCGACGCACCGTCGTCGTCGACAACGCGTCCTCCGATTCCTCGATGGACGCGGTCAAGACCACCGCACTCCCCATTACCGTGATTCGCAACGCCGAGAATCGCGGGTTTGCGGCAGCCTGCAACCAAGCTGCTGCAGCGTCCGACGCGCGATACATCCTATTCCTGAACCCGGATACACGCCTCAGGCGTGACTCCCTTGTCACACCAGTTCAGTTCCTCGAACGGCCAGAGAACCACCGGATCGGGATCGTGGGCATTCAATTGCTGAACGATCGAGGACAGGTAACGCCAACGTGCGCGCGGTTCCTGACGCCCGGCATGATCGTGAGAAGAATGATCGGCCTGGAACGCCTCACGCGAGCCCTCTGGTTGCCCCACTTCATGGCGGATTGGGATCATCAGACCAGTCGGAACGTCGACCACGTCATGGGCGCGTTTTTTCTTGTGCGCCAAGAGCTGTTCCGACGGTTGGGGGGATTCGATGAACGTTTCTTCGTCTACCTTGAAGACCTCGATTTCTCCCTCCGCGCGAAACAGGCTGGGTTCGACAGCTTCTTCCTCGCCGACAGCCAGGTGTATCACAAGGGCGGAGGCGTGTCGGAGCAGATCAAAGCGACCAGGTTGTACTATGCGCTGACCAGCAGGGTTCTGTACGGTTACAAGCACTTCAATCGCTGGACCGCGACATTCCTCATGTTAGGCACATTCTTTGTCGAACCATTCACTCGCGTCGCGGGGGCCGCCCTCCGCGGATCCCGAGCCCTGCTGGCGCACACGATGAAGGCGTATGCGCTGCTGTGGCGAGCACTGCCGCCGGGTGGCACGGATCATAGCACCGTGGCAACCCGCCATCGTCTCCCGCAGCGCCAGTGGAACAGCCCCGGGCCGCCGCCGGTCTTCTGCCCGGACCTGGCACCCTGCCCCGTATGTGAGGCTCCTCCGAGCGAGCAGGGGCTGCTGTTCGTGAAGCAGCTAGCAAGCTTTGTGCGATGTCGCCATTGCGGGTTCGTTTTCATCAGCCCTCGCCCCACGACAGCGTGGCTGGCCAGCAGGTACGACTACTACGCGGCGGAATACTTCACTGACCGGTCCAAGCTCGCCAGCGACTTCAATACGACTCGGCATGACGTCGAGCTGAACCTCCTGCGCGGCAGCAAGGGCACCCTCCTGGATGTGGGCTGCGCGACGGGCTCGTTTGTGGCCGCAGCCAGAGCCGCCGGGTTCGACGCGCGCGGTATCGATATCTCATCGGAGTCCACACACTACGGTCGCGAGGTGCTGGGCCTGCCGCTCGATGTGGGAGACCTGTGGGAGCGGTGCTACCCGCCGGAAACGTTTAGCGTTCTCACGCTCTGGGCCACCTTGGAACATCTGGTTGACCCCAATCGATTTCTCTCCGAGGCCTATCGCCTGTTGGTTCCCCAGGGGCGACTTGCGCTCAGCGTCCCGAACCATGCTTCCCTTGCACAAAAGGTACTCGGCAAGCGGAACCGGTATGTGGGCATCGACCACGTCAACTATTTCACAGAGAGTACGCTCCGCCGTCTGCTGAGCCGCCACGGCTTCCGCGCCGAGACGACGCGAACGGACCGATTCAGCCCCGTCGTGTTTTGGCAGGATCTGCTGGGACGAGGATCCGATGGTGCGTCAGTGGAACGACAACTCGCGGACCAGGTGGTGACCGACCGATTCAAGTATGGTCACGGCATGGTTTCAGCCGCTCGCGTCGCCCACGCGGTTCTCACGAAAGCGTTGAGCACCGCAGGGCTGGGGGACCTGCTGTATCTGGTCGCGCGGAAACCCGCCACGGAATGACGGAGCCGCGCTGACTGCCGGAGGATCTGTTGCGTAGCCGCCTCAGACGGCTCTTTCCCACGATGCGGAACGTGCTCGTGCGGCGCTCGCTCCGCGCGCTCAACCTGCGCGACATCCGGTCGGTGCTCGTGGTCGGAGCCGGGGAAGATCCCTATCGCGATGTGTTTCTGGCGAGCGAGACCTACATCAGGTCGGATCTCGTGCGCCGGCCCGGCTGCACGGATGTCGTCGCCGACGGGATCGCGCTGCCCTTTCGCGACGGGAGCTTCCAATGCACTGTCGCAACCGAGGTTCTGGAGTATGTTCAGCAGCCGGAGGCGTTCGCAACAGAGCTGTACCGCATTCTCAGCGCCGAGGGGCTAGCGGTGATCACGGTGCCGTTTGTGTTTCAGGAGCATGGGGACTACTGGCGTCCCACGAGGCGTGCCCTCGGGGATCTGTTCCGGAAATATTCCTCGGTGCACATCTGCGCACAGGGGAACCGGTTCCACACCATGATCGATCTGCTGACCACGGCATTTTCGCCCCATCCCCTGCTCTTCCCGCTGCGCGTGTTCTCCAACCTGCTGGCCCTCGCGCCCATCCGCTTCGCCGTCCGTGGCAGCCACAGCACGGCGCCGAGCGGGTTCCTCATCGTCGCGAGAAAGTGACGTGCAGCGTCCGACCGGATTCCAGACATCGGTGCAAGCGCGACGCTCAGAGCTGGGACGGGCCCAGGACTGCGACTCGAACCGGTCCCCTCGGGTCGTCGTGTCGGTGGACTTCGAGCGCCGCTGGGGTCTGCATCACCGGCTGGGGCTCGACTTTGACGCCTACCGGGAGCACCTCGAGAACGTCGAACCGGTGGTGTCGCGCCTGCTGCAGCTGTTCGCTGCGCGAAACATCCGCGCCACCTGGGCGGCGGTCGGCGCGCTCGCCTGCCGGGACTGGAGCGAGTATTTCGCGCGCGCGCCACGGCCACCCAAGTACCACAACCCTGGGCTGGCGATCACCCGGCGCTACGCCGAGCTGGACCTCCACGGGCAGCTGCACTTCGCTCCCGACCTGCTCCGCCTGGTGCACGCCAGCCGGGGGCAGGAGCTCGGCACGCACACCTTCTCGCACATCCTCATGCGCGAGCCCGGTGTCACCGCGGACGACGTCACGGCGGATCTGGGCGCGGTGGCCCAGCTGTGGCGGGAACGGTTCGGCGCTCCACCGGTCAGCCTAGTATTTCCACGTAACCAGGTGGCGTTTCTGCCGGTGATCCGATCGTGCGGTATTCGGGTCTGGCGGGGTAACGAACCCGGCGCGCACTACGACTGCAACGAGACCTCCACCAACCGACCGGTCGCGCGCGCTCGGCGCCTGCTCGATGCCATCAATCCGTGGGCGCGCCACGCGGGGGCCCTCGAGGGTGACATGACTCGCGCGAGCCTCTTCCTGCGGACAAATCTTCCTGCAGGGGCGTGGGCCTTGCACTGCGCACGCATCCGCAACGAACTCGATTCGTTACGGCACCCGCGGGTGTTCCACATCTGGTGGCACGACCACAACCTGGGCGGCGACATGCCGAAGCGGTTGGCCCGAGTCGAACAGGTGCTGGATATGGTGGCCGAGCGGTGTCAGCGCGGAGTACTCGTGTCGCAATGCATGGGAGATCTTCTCGAGCGATCGGCGTTCGTCTCCACGGAGGCACAGCATGTTCGGGAATGACGACCCCACGCCCCGGTGAGAGTCCTCCTCCTCAGTCGGTACGGTCGCCTTGGCGCCAGCAGCAGAGTCCGCTCCTACCAGTACCTCCCGTGTTTGCGAGATCATGGCCTCGTTGTAACGCCCGCCCCGCTGCTGGGAGACCAATACATCCAGCGCCTCTATGCCGGCCGACGTCCGGAGCTGACCTCGATCGTCGTGCATTATGCCAAGCGGCTCTGGGATCTCGCGACCGCGTCTCGCTTCGACCTGCTCTGGATCGAATACGAGCTGTTCCCGTGGCTGCCCGCTTGGTGCGAAGCGCTGCTCGCGAGACTCGGCGTGCCGTACGTGGCCGACTATGACGATCCTGTGTTTCACCGTTACAACCTGCATCCCAATCCGCTGGTTCGCGGTGTCCTCGGTGACAAGATCGACAAGGTGATGCGCGAGGCCAGGCTGGTCATCGTGGGGAACGACTACCTGGCCGAGCACGCGCGGCGCGCCGGTGCCAGACGCGTGGAATACCTGCCGACCGTGATCGATGCGAGTCGCTATCGGGTCGCAACGGCCGCCGCCGACGCGACGTATACCATAGGCTGGATCGGGTCGCCCCTCACTGCACGATATCTGCCCCTGGTGCGGGACGCGCTTGCCGAGGTTTGTCGCGACGAGCGTGCTCGCGTGATGGTGGTCGGGGCAGGTCCGGTGACCCTGGACTCGGTGCCCATCGAGGCTCGTCCGTGGTCGGAAGCGACGGAGGTAGCCGAGCTGGAGCGATTCGACGTTGGGATCATGCCCCTGCCAGACGGGCCCTGGGAGCGTGGCAAGTGCGGCTACAAGCTGATTCAGTACATGGCCTGCGGGCGGCCGGTCGTAGCGTCTCCGGTGGGAATGAGCGCCCAGATCGTGGAGCACGGTGTGACTGGCCTGCTCGCCCGAACGTCAGCCGACTGGGTTGCGGCGTTGCGCGCCCTGCGCGATCCTGCGTTGCGCGCCCGAATGGGCGCGGCGGGTCGAGCGAAGGTGGAACGAGAATACTGCGTCCAAGTCACCGCGCCCCGATTGGCGTCCCTGCTGCGGAGCGCCGCACGCCCCGATTCAGCCCGGTGAGACTATGTGTGGCATAGCCGGACTCGTGGGTGTCGATCGCTCCCTCGCCGGGGCCCGCGTCCGGCACGCGATCCGCTCCCTGGCGCACCGCGGCCCCGATGGCGTGGGCTGGTACGACGGGGACGAG
>Ga0066659_10001556_pt1 | contig 10070 bp, 6 predicted proteins | sample GraSoiAngelo_108_FD_75176 | JGI IMG/M metagenome (GOLD analysis project Ga0066659, IMG submission 75176) | Grasslands soil microbial communities from the Angelo Coastal Reserve, California, USA - 14_0903_09_40cm | ecosystem: Environmental > Terrestrial > Soil > Grasslands | place: USA... | reverse complement strand
AGGACACAAGTTCAGGTGTCTAGGCCCGAGCGTCGCATTAATCAACGTTCGTTTCACTGCGCCACCTCGCCGGTCGATGCTGCAGAATACGCAGAGGAGGAGATGTCGCACGCACATCACATACTGCTCGACTTCGACCACGAGGAGATCGTGATTGAAGGCAGACGGGTGAGTCCACCTAAGCTCCAGGGAGTCAGCGGGGGCGGAATATTTCAGATCTCCAGACGAAGAAATCACGGCCCGCTCGTCGCGATCGCGACGCAGAATCGACGGGGCTCGCGTCTCATCGTGGGCACAAGAATCAAGCACTTCCTGAGAACGGTTCGTGAACTGAAAACGACATCTCAGCACAGAAACTAATCCGAAACGTCAGTTCACGTCAGCGAGATAATGCAAGTCGTAAAGCGCAGTTCCAAACCGGTCAAAGATGTCGCTAGATACATCCAGCCGATGGTACCGCTTCGCGTTCCAAAACTTCCGAGTGACACCTCAAAGTGGCTCTATGAACCGAAGCTGGACGGATACTGAGCGATCGCGCTCAAGAACGCGGGCCGGCCGACTCTGTATTCGATGGATGGGCAGGTCTATGACCGCAAATTCCCGAAGGTCTTTGAGGCGCTGTCCAAAATTATCCACAAAGACTTCGTTCTCGACGGAGAGCTCGTTGCGCTAGAGCCAAATGGTCGTCCGAATTTCAACGAGCTTCAGAATCACCAGCACACGAGTCTTCCGATCTTTTACATCGCTTTCGACATCCTGCACTTCGGGAAGCGCGATCTACTCGATCAGCCGCTTGAGGAACGGAAAAAGCGTTTGGCCGAAATCGCAGAGGCATTCGTCAAACCCATCCAGCCCATTCTCGTATTTCCGGAAGACCTCGACGTGGACCCGCAATCCAAGTTGTCAAAGAAACCAGAGTCGAGGGACTCATTGCCAAACGCAGAGGTTCAATTTACTTGCCGGGCAAAGAAGTCGATTTTTGGCAGAAGCAGCGCTTCAACCAGGAGGACAAATTCTTCATTGGCGGCTATATCCCCGGATCGCAGGGCATCGGCGAATTGCTGATTGGAGAATTCAGACCTGATGACAAGTTCTATTTCATCAAGCGGCTGATCGCCGGCCTCAACAAGTTCAATCGCCGTGAAATCTACGACAGCATCCAAGACCTAAAGACCAAGAGCTGCCCTTTTGTGAATCTGCCGGAAAAAGCCAGTGAACATCAACACGCGGTCACTTCAGAGGTCATGGCCGAATGTGTTTGGACCAAACCTCAACAGTCGTGTGAGGTGGAATTCATCGAACGCACGCCGCGCCGACGACTCCGACATGCAGAGTTTTCGGCGATTACTGCCGAGATCTGGAGAGAAGTAACTCGCTCCGGGCTCGAAAGTTCGACGACTTAAACTCTGTATGCCATTGAGCCCATAGGCGATTCGCGCTTCAAACGCCGATATACACATTTTCAGTGTCTCTGCCCTCAGCGATTCGCGAGAATTGAGATCAAATTAAAAGAATGCCTCGGTGCGTTTGGGCGTAACATTTCAGTCTCACCACGCAAGCTCAGTTTTCAACCACCTCACTCAACCCACACTCTCCTTTCCGCGAAATCGAGAAGGACAATTGAACGCCGTCCAAAAGGAGGACGCAATGACTCCAACCAGTGCTACACAACGAAGCACCGAGCAGGCATCTGACAAGAATGCGATTCGTCCCTTTCATGTGAATTTTCCCGAAGCGGAACTTACCGAATTGCGCACGCGCATCAAGGCGACAAGATGGCCTGAACGGGAAACAGTCACGGATGGCACGCAGGGCGTGCAACTCGCCTTCATTCAAGCGCTCGCGCGGTATTGGGCGACCGAGTACGACTGGCGCAAGGTCGAAGCGCGACTCAACGCTCTACCGAATTTCATCACTGAGATTGACGGGCTCGACATTCACTTCATTCACGTTCGTTCAAAGCACGAGAACGCGTTGCCGCTCATCGTCACCCACGGTTGGCCCGGCTCGCCCATCGAGCAGCTGAAGATCATCGATCCACTGACCAACCCCACGGCTCACGGCGGCAGCACGTCGGACGCCTTCCACGTGGTGATCCCGTCGGGAGCCGGCTACGGGTTTTCAGGCAGGCCCACTACGCCGGGTTGGGATCCGGCTCGAATGGCGCGTGCCTGGACCGTGCTGATGAAGCGCCTCGGATACACGCAGTTTGTGGCACAGGGCGGCGATTGGGGTGCGTTCGTCACGAACGCCATGGCTCAACAGGCTCCTCCGGAACTGATAGGCATCCATGTGAACTTTCCCGGTACCATGCCCTCTGACGTTGCCGAGGCGCTTCAGTCCGGCAAGCCAGCTCCGGCGGGTCTATCGGCTGAGGAGCAACGCGCATACGACCAGCTCGCGTTCGCCTTTCAGCACCTGCCTACGCAATTCATGATGATCGCGCATCCGCAAACCCTGTACGGGTTGGCAGACTCACCGGTCGCCCTTGCCGCCTGGATGATCGACCACGACGTGGCGAGCTACGAGCACATCGCTAAACTCTTCGTCGATGGGAAGCCCTACGGCGACCTTACACGGGACGACATCCTCGACAACATCACGCTTTCCTGGTTGACGAACACCGGAGTATCTTCGGCTCGGCTCTACACCGAATTTAAAGGCGGCTTTTTCCACGACTTGAGCATCTCCGTTCCGGCTGCCGTTAGCGTTTTCCCTGAGGAGATCTACCAAGCTCCGCGGAGTTGGACCGAGCGCGCCTACCACAATCTCACCCATTTCAACGCCCTCGCCAAAGGCGGGCACTTTGCCGCCTGGGAACAGCCGCAGCTCTTCTGTAACGAAGTTCGCGCAGGCTTCCGATCGCTGCGGTCAGCCGTGGCGAAGTCGGCCGCATAATCGCGATTAGAAGTGTGTCAATCAAGGAGAGCTTCGATGGGAGAGGCTCTCCTTTTTGCTGCCGGAAGAGCCTCGCGGCAGTGTCTTTGACCGATATACTGAGAACGAGTGTCTCTGCCGAAATTCCAGCCAATGCCGCTCGGGCGAGCGCGTGCGCCATTTTCACACTCTGATTGGATTTATGAGATCAAGTGGGACGGCTTTCGTGCGCTGGCCTATATCGAAGATGGGGTGTGCCGGTTGGTTTCCCGCAAGGGGAACGTCTTTAAGTCTTTTCCTGCTTTCACTGTGGGCCTGCCCGATGACCTCCGGGCTAGCGCTGCGGTGCTGGACGGCGAGATCGTTTGCCTCGACTCTGATGGCAAATCTCAGTTTGAGGAACTGCTGTTTCGGCGTGGTGAGGCACGGTTCCAGGCGTGTGATCTGCTGTGGTGCGACGGTGATGATCTGCGGTATGTGCCGTTGATCGAGCGCAAGGCACGTCTTCGTGCCATCACTCCGCAGCGCGGCGCCTGCCTCTTGTATTCCGGCCACGTCGAACGCGAAGGCGAAGAATTCTTCAAGCTCGCGTGTGAGCACGACCTCGTAGGAATCGTTGCGAAGCACCGCGTCAGTCCATACATTCCCAATTCGGAACCCGGCTGGCTAAGATTCGCAACACGGACTATTCACAGTGGGTCCGCCGCGAAGAACTCTTTGAACGCGAGCGTGCCGATGATCCTGACGTAAGTCTCTGGGATGACTGCGCGTTAGCATTTCCGCCGCGGAGCCCCACCTCATTTCTTGAGGACAGAGTAGGAAGGAATGTCGCAAGAAAAATGAGCATCGGAAGAGAGAATTACGAAAGAAGTATAATTCCCCTCCTTTCAGACTCATCGGGGTTTTCGAGAGGCACCGTTCGGCGAATCCGTTCGTTGGCGAAACAGTGACACGGGGCAAACCGAGGAGCACAGGATCCGCCATGTGTTCGACATGACCGGCGCCGCTCCGAAAACGGGTTGGCTCGATGGCTGCGTCGTGCTCGACGCGAAGGGCTTCATTAAGACTGGTCCCGTTCTGTCGCCAGAAGACTTGAACGCTGCGCACTGGCCCCTGGTCCGTCGGCCGTACTTGCTGGAAACCAGTCTGCCAGGAGTATTCGCAGTGGGCGACGCGCGCGGCGGCAACATCAAACGTGTTGCGTCCGCTGTGGGCGAAGGATCAATCGCGATCTCATTAGTTCATTAAGTACTCCAGGAATAGGATGGAAATATATCGAACTTCGCACCCGGGTCGGCTTCATGTCACCCAGTCCAAGGCGGACTGAATTGCCTTCCAGAAATGCGACGCGACCGATGTCACATTCGTTGCCGCACTCTGCCGAAATCTGGTGCGGAAGGGCTTGTCAGAGAAGTCCGCATTTCCTGATAACCTCAGGAAAGGGACGGACAAGGAGAGCGCAGCCGTTGCCGCCGATTATCAATGCGCAGAAAATCTCGAAAGCGTTTGGAGCGCAGCCGCTCTTTCAGGATTTGTCTTTCACGGTTTCGGAACGAGACCGGATTGGGTTAATCGGGCCGAACGGTTCGGGGAAGTCCACACTGCTGCGGATTTTGGCCGGGACCGAAGAGTCCGACGTTGGGAACGTCGCGGTCAGAAAGCGGTTGCGGCTCAGCTATGTGGAGCAGGATTCGCATTTCAATGCTGGCGAAAGCGTACGGTCCGTCATCGAAAGGGCGCTCAAGACTTCGGCGAACATTGACTCGGAACACGGCGCACATTTTGCCGAGACGCTGGGCCGGGCGGGGTTTGAGGATCTGGAAGCGGAAGCGTCCGCCTTGTCCGGAGGCTGGCAGAAGCGGCTCGCCATTGTGGAGGCGCTGGTTCAGGCACCGCATGTCTTACTGCTGGATGAGCCCACGAATCACCTGGATCTCGCCGGAATTAAGTGGCTCGAAGCTCTGCTGGGGGGGGCAGGGTTTGCCTGCGTGATGGTAAGCCACGACCGCTATTTTTTGGAGAATGTCGCCACGGAGATGGCGGAACTCAACCGCGTATATCCCGATGGCTTGCTGCGCGTTCGCGGGAATTACAGCGCGTTTCTGGAAAAGAAAGAAGAATTTCTCCATGCCCAGTCGAAGCGCCAGGAAGCACTCGAAAATCTGGTTCATTCGGAAATCGAGTGGCTGCGGCGAGGAGCGAAAGCTCGCACTCGTAAATCCAAGGCACGCATTGATAAAGCAGGAGAATTAATGGGTGAACTCGCCGACTTGAACGCCAGGACCCGGAACCCAACCGCACAAATTGATTTTTCGGCTACCGATCGCAGGACTAAGCGCCTAATCGAACTCGAGAATGTCACCTGCGAAATCGGAGATCGAACGCTGTTCGAGCGGCTCAACTTCGTCATTAGGGCAGGCATGCGGGTCGGATTAGTGGGGCCGAACGGCAGCGGCAAAACCAGTCTGCTGCGTCTGTTGCGCGGAGAATGGACACCTACGCGCGGAGAAATTCATCGCGCTGACTGGTTGCGCATTGTGTATTTCGACCAGAACCGCCCACTCGATAGGAATATGACTCTGCGCCGCGCGCTAGCTCCGGAAGGAGACTCGGTGGTCTATCAGGATCGCGTCATTCACGTGGCATCGTGGGCGGCGAAATTCCTGTTCACCGGCGAACAGCTCAGTCAACCGCTTGAACGGCTTTCCGGGGGCGAACGGGCCCGCGTGTTGATCGCTCAACTCATGCTGCAGCCAGCCGACGTTCTCCTGCTGGATGAACCGACCAACGACCTCGACATTCCCACGCTGGAAATTCTGGAGAAAAGCCTGCTCGAGTTTCGGGGTTCCCTAGTACTGGTGAGCCACGACCGCTACATGCTGGATCGCGTGTCGAACATCGTGCTCGGACTCGATGGTCAGGGAGGTGCGGAAAGCTTCGCTGACTACGCGCAATGGGAATCGTGGCAGGCGGAACGCCAGCCAGCGGCGAAGGCGACGGGCCGTACGACGCCGCTTGTTCCAGGCTTCCCCGATTCCACGCCGCCGGCGAAAAAGAAGCTCTCGTACCTGGAAGCAAGAGAATATGCCGACATCGAGCAACGCATTGCCGACGCCGAGCGGGTGCTGCAAAGCAAACGCGCCGAACTGGAAAATCCGGCGATTGCCAGTGACAGTAGCAGGCTCGTGGTCGCCCATGCTGAGATGGAAGCGGCACAAGAAGATCTGGAGATACTCTATGCGCGCTGGGCGGAGCTCGAAGAGAAGGCAGGTAATTTACCGCATAACCACACTCGATGACCGCTCACTAGGCGCGATGACTTCACACGCAAATGCTTACGGACTCCCCACTACATAAAGCGAACGTCTCGGCGTTCATGGAGAGTGATCGGATCACGACACTTGATCTTGCCGCAGGATGGAATTTGGGTCACGATCGCCAAGTCCATCAAGTCTGCAATGAAGTCCGGCGCGGGCCCGGACGTCCGTCTATGGATGCGGACTGCCGTGAGAAAAGAAATCACGTCTTTCGGAACGTTCCTGAGTACCCTTTGCCACGAATTCTGCCATCATCTAGATTTTCAGCAATTTGGATTCGCGGATTCTTGGCACGCGCGCGGCTTCTACGAGCGAGCCGCTGCTCTCTATCATCATGCGCGTGGAACGGCTCCAAAACGACTCTTCTGGGCAGCCGTGCCGGGCAGGAGCTGGCGGATCGACTGGCCACGCACGAAAATCGCAGCGCGTGGCATCGAGTCCCTCGTTGAGCATGCGGTCACGAGCAGCATGGAAACGAAGCCGCTTCTGATACGGAAGTGGGCTCATGGCAGTCCGGGCGCGGAAGTGGATGCTCGCATTGAGCCTTCTTATTGAAAAATGATCGCGCGCTTTTACTCGTATCGCAGCGCAATCATGGGATCCACTTGAGTGGCGCGGCGGGCGGGAATGTAGCATGCTGTCAGTGCGACAGCACCAAGCAAACTTGCCGCTACGAAGAAAGTCAGCGGATCGCTGGTGCTTACCTCGAAAACCAGGCTACGCATCAGCCGCGTCGCCGCCAGCGCGCCTGCAGTGCCGGCGACGAGACCCAGAATGGCCAGCCGCCATCCTTCCCCCAGGACTGTGTGCAGCACATGCGATGGGGTCGCGCCCAGGGCCATGCGGATGCCAATATCGCGCGTCCGCTGTGCAACCGAGTAAGCCATAATTGCGTAGAGTCCGACGCTCGCCAGCGTGATCGCAACCACCGCAAAGAAGCCGAGCAGCACCATCAACATGCGCTTGGGCGCGAATGAAACGGATATAGCCTGCTCCAAGGTGACTAAGCCGAAGACCGGCCGCTCGGAATCTATGGCCGCCACAGCGTGGCGAAGCGCGTCCGTCAGCCTGTCAATGGGAACATCGGAGCGCACGATCAACGTGACTACACGCGATAGCTCCAGCCGTTGTGCGACGGGAAAGAAAATTTCCTGACGCACGGGCAGCTCAAGCGCGCGCAACCGATGCGCGTCCGCTACCACGCCTACGATCTTGACCCGGCGACCCTGGCTCGAGTCCGGCTCCAGACCGTAGTGGTTGCCCAGGCGAATGCTCTGCCCGACGGGATCCTGCTTCGGCCAGTACAACTTGGCCATAGTCTGGTTGATCGCCGCAACCGGCTCGCCCTCCGCCGTATCATCCACACTCAGGGTCCGGCCATGGAGCAGCGGGATGCCGAACACATTGAAGTACTCCGGACTGGCCACGGTGAGGTTCGCGTTGGGCACGTTTTTCTCTCCTTCATGCCCGGCGAGAAAGAAGTCTTGCGTAGGGACGTTCATAGCGCTCTCCCCCATCGGGCGAGAGGTGGCCACCGCCGCGCCTTTCACTCCCGGAATCGCCGCCACGCGGGGGAGCAGTTCGCGATGGAATCCGGCAATCTTCTCGACCGTGGAGTACGGCTGCCCGGGCAGCGCGAGTTGCGCGGTAAGAACGTTGTGAGGATCGTAGCCCAAGTCGATCCGCAGCAGCTCGCGGTAGGTACGGACCATTAACCCGGCGGCGGCAAGCACAATCATGGCGAGGGCGATCTGCGATACGATCAGGGCACTGCGCGCCCAGCGGCCTTCCCGGCCAGCACTGGATTGCAAACCGCCCTCGCGGATGCCGCGCGCAAGATCGCCGCGCGATGAATACACTGCGGGCACCAGCCCAAAAACAATACCCATGAAGGTGGCTACAGCAAGCGCCAGCAAAATCGTGCCGGGATCAACGCGAATCAGATTGGAGTAAGGAAGCCCGGCAGGAACCATTGCAACCACACTCGGAACTCCCCACAGGGCCAGAAGGACGCCCAAGCCGCCACCGAGGATCGCGAGAACCAGGCTCTCCGTCAGAAGCTGGAGAATGATGCGAAGGTGTGGCGCACCCAGAGCCGCGCGCAGGGCCATCTCGCGGCGGCGCGCGCTGGCGCGGGCCAGCAGCAGGTTACCGATGTTGGCGCACGAGATTACGACGATCAATCCAACTACGCCCATCAGGATCAGCAACGCCGGTCGCACGCCCGCAATGATTACTTGCTTGATGTTCTGCGTGCTGAGTTGCAGGCCCTGGTATTCAGGATTGGTCCCAAGATGGTCGTGCTCCCATGTCCGCGCAAGCTGGTTCACGCGCGCATTCACCTGTTCGAGCGAAACTCCGTGTCTGATAATGGCTGTTACCCAGGCGCGGCGGTCCGTGCGGTTGCTGTTAGCCGGATTTAACTGGAACGGTATGTAGAATTCCCCGCCCCAGAGTTCATAGTGCGGCGGCATGATTCCGATGACGGTGTAGTGGTCGTCATTCAGTCTGATGGTTTGCCCAAGAATGCCCCGATCGCCGTGGAAACGGCGCTGCCACAATTCGTAGGTGAGTACCACCGTCAGCGGTGCGGCTGGTTTGTCGTCCTCAGGCGTGAAGATGCGGCCAAGCATCGGCGCGCTCGCCGTCATGGGGATCATGTCGGGGCTGGCACAGGCGCCTCCGATTAATTCGGGATAGTTATCGCGATAAAGTGTCAGGTTGCATCCTGCGATAGCGCCAACTCGCTCGAAGACGTCGGTGAGGCCGCGCAAGTCGAAATATTCGGCCGCTGACAAGCGATAGGTGTTGAGGTTCTGGCGGGGAAAGAAGGAACGCATAACGATCCAGCGGTCAACGTTCGGGTTCTCATTCCAGAGCAGCGATTTCTCAACGATGCTGAAAATCGTGGCGGCCGCGCCAACACCGACGGCTACGATCAATACAATCAGAGCGCTGAAGCCCGGGCTTTTCCTGAGTTGGCGCAGGGCGTACCTGAGATCTTGAAGCGATCCAGTCATTTCAGTTGCTCACTCGTGCCAGTCACACTGCATTGCCACACTGAAGGAGTTCATTTCTTATTATGCAGAATGTTCTGCGGAGTTCAGCTTTCGTGTGCACCGAACTCCCGCCATACCTTATTGCAAGAGCGTTGCCAGATCTTTAGGGTTGTAAGGTGTTGGCTGCAAAGGCAAAACCCCGGTTGACGGCATCGAAGGACACACGTCATTGTCCGCCGGCGGAATCGGATGTCCGAAAGCGGACAGATCAACAAATGTGGACATGAATCGGTGGTTCAATCCGCCCAGACGATCATGAGAAAGCACGCGACCAGAGGTTACGCGGAGAGTTCTGCAACACCGCGAAGGCGCGGAAACCTCCTGTGCTGCTTGTCAAGCAGGATATTCGAAGCGTGATTGATGCGCTGCCTGAGCCGACCAAATCCATCGTCACGTTAGTGGTAGTTGGTTCCTTGCGGGTCGGGGAGGTCACCGCTCTCCGTTGGGAGCGAATTCAGCCGGACGAATCAAGCATCTCCCTGACGGCGAGAAGCTTCATGGGCCCTCGGAGTTCCATGTTGCCGTCACGGTCCGGCTTGCCTTTCTTTGGCGTCCACATTCTCTCGTCGTTTACGAGAAGCACTCCGCCGCCGTGCTCCAGAAAATCCTCCGGCCCTTCAACGTAAACGGTCGCTCTCGCGTAACTTTGCCAACGCCAGGCAAGCGTCCAACAGGGAGTGGGAGGAGAAACGCATCTATGTCCTCGGGCTGAATGACAAAGAGCCCATCAGGTTTTCGCCAGTCAGAGGCGAGTTTTGCTAAGAACTTGTTGGGTGCTACGCCGGCGGAGGCGGTCAGATTTAATTCCTGCCGGATT
>Ga0066659_10001554_pt1 | contig 10085 bp, 10 predicted proteins | sample GraSoiAngelo_108_FD_75176 | JGI IMG/M metagenome (GOLD analysis project Ga0066659, IMG submission 75176) | Grasslands soil microbial communities from the Angelo Coastal Reserve, California, USA - 14_0903_09_40cm | ecosystem: Environmental > Terrestrial > Soil > Grasslands | place: USA... | reverse complement strand
TTCCTCCCGGTGTCCCGGTGTTTTAAGCCGCAGGACACAGAAGCCGCTGTCGTCGTTGTGGAAAGTCACGCGCTCGATCAGACCGGAGATTTCTTCGGTCGCGGGTCTGCGCTCTGGGATTGCGGCGGTCATGAGTGGGGATTCATTTTCCCATGGACGCTAAGGGGCTGGGCAGAGGGATCAGGCGTGCGAACGATACTGTTGCATTTGGGATAGGATACCCGCTCGCCTATCCACGCAAGTATCCTATCCCACTCGCATCGACGGTACCTTGACTACCTCGTTTGAAGACCGCGAGGATTATGAGAAAACCGCCGAGACTATTCGGCGAAAAGTCAGAAGGGAAAGCGGTAACCCAGTACGCTCACCAAGCCGATTCTGCGGCGGTTTGGCTGCCGGGAGGGGTTCGGGTCGGCTAGGGCGTTTCAGAGGTGCAGGCAGCCTTTGTGACTGCCTTCACGACCGGTTGCACGTCCCTCCTTAACAGCGTTGGGGGGCAAAAGTTCTTCTCAGCCTTGCGGAGTCCCGCTGTTGTCGTTAACCATTGCCAGATACCCACGAAATACGGTTACCTCGGACAGTTCTCGAAAACGAACCATGCGCTTCCAAGACAGCCATGCAAGAAAGACTAGGAATAGAACAAGGCTTCCGGTCAGAGCGAAATAACAGAATGTGGGAGCAAAGCGTTCCCATGCAAGGCGTGCCGCTGGGAGGAATGCAAGGATGGCAAGCACCGCGAGCGATCTGCACAAATCCGATGTTGCCAGAAACACGTCTCGCTTGCCAAAGCGGTCTTTCAGCTTCGTGAGACAGTAGTCAAAAGCTGTGTCAACAAGTGTGAGTTCGTGTCCAAGGTCACCCTTAATCGTGGACTTCACAAGAAGGGCTTCATCGCTCGACCAAAAATCGTCCCTCGCTTGCTTGAAGTACCTTTGGCCCTTCCAAGCCTTGATCGTCACGTCACCGAGTTCCTGAACCAGATTTCCCGCGCCGAAGGCAATCAGAACTAGCACGGTGAACTCCGTCCCGGTGAACAGGTGCAAGGATAGAACGAAGGACTTCCAGCCCCTCAGCAAAACCCACCCTTCGAACACCGCAAGCAAGCCCGGAAGAATGACGCCAAGCAGGTCATAGACCTCCAGCTTTAGTTTCGAGAAGTCCACTCCTCCCCCTATGCGGTCTTGGCTCTGTTAGCTCGCAGGCTCTCGGCATGAACCCAAAACTTGCCCTCTGCATCGACATCCACGAAGATCGCACCATCTTTGCGAGTAGACAACATGTATCTATCTTCCCCCGCGTACTTCACACCCCGCGCAAAATCGTTGGCTGAATATCGGCAATCCAAGTGCTCATCTCGACTGTGAACAGATACCAAATTGAGAAAAGGCTTGCCCATCGCCTCATAGAGCGCCGTCGAAAACCCCGAACTGTGTCCGTGGTGCGGAGCAATGTAGAAATCAACACCGCGCACCGCTTTCTTGAAGGCATCCTGCTTCAACAGAGCATCCCATCCGGACTGTTCAACGTCAGCACCGAAGAGGAACTCTTCAGAGAACTTTGTCCCCGCAATGGTAACGAGGGTCACGATGCTCGAATTGTTCACATACTTAGCTTTGTCCAGCTTGTACGCTTCATCAGGTGTCAGGAAGAACGTCTGGATTTGCATTCCCCAGTTCGGTTCGACCTTGACCGGCTCCGAATATGTCATCTGCCACGCGGCATAGAGGTCAAGGTTTTGGTACTCGTCGCTGCCTGCATCCGGTGCCTTGATCGCTTCCCAGTTGTAACGCTGCCGCTGGAGAATGGCGGGCGACAAGCTGGACTTAAGATTTGCAATATCCTCGATGTGGTCATCATGTGGGTGCGTCACGATTAGCTTTGTTAACTTGTAGCCGTTGTGAGGAGTGGCATCGCCCAACTCATGCTTGAGGATGTAGTTAACTGGAGAAAAATCGTCTCCCTTGCCACAGTCGATCATCAACGTGCTTCCAGTTGGCGACTTTACGAACGCGCAAAAGCCATGTTGCACGTCGAAAACAATCACGCGAGCCATCTTGAGTTCCTTCCTTGTGGCGGAATCTAGCCGCATGATCCGCATGATAGCGCATCTAGCGAACAAAAGGCGAATCTGCTAGACTTCCGAGGTGGACGAATGTCGCAAGCGCGTTCTGCTTATCGCTGCCAGCATCCTCGCGGCACGCAAGCTCGCCTAGTACGACAGCGCGGCTCGGGTTCCTGCCACGGTGAGCGCCATTGCGGATGCGATCAGGTGGGCAGAGCGGATCATGGAGGAAATTGATCGGCGTCACCCGGCTAATGCCCAGCAGGACAACGCAGTCTACAGACGTTGAACAGCAAATTTAGGGCTGCCCGCCCCTGAGACGCCCCCTGATCGCAGTATTCGTGAGTCCATTCGCGTCGAAGTATGCCTCAGCGGGGGCAGCATCGGCGAAGTGGTTGAGCAAGCTATCGTGCAGAATTTTCAACAGGCTCCTGCGAATTATGAAGCTCTGAGCTTCGAATAGTACCTGAAACACAGTTACCCGCCCGTTGAACCCGTCACGCAATGTATTGTGAAATATCTGGTCAGGAATCCTGTCGCCATGCGCAATGAAGTTGCGAACTTCATATAGCTCATCCACGATCTGACCAATCGTGATGTTGGGGTCGTGCAGCAGGTCGGAGATGTCACCCGCAGGGTAGATCGACGTATTCTCGCCGAGTAACCACTTGATTCTTTCCTTCGCTACGAGGCTGCCTTTGTGCTCGCGCCCGTGGGAAGTGTAGATCGACTCTATCGCAGACGCCCAGAGCAAATATCGCCCCTTTGGACTCCATTGCTGCCAGTGACCAAGCTCGTGGAACTGAACAGCCATCCTGAACTTCCAGAACTGTCCACGCATGGCACGGAGAAATTCGGGAGCATAGGCATGGAGATCATCCGCATCCTCGTTGCGGATGCTGAAGAGCTTCTGACTCTCTGGCGTCTCGACCAGATTGACAGGGTGATTGAACCCCAGAACATCGAACTTGCCGTTTTCGCGAATCCTCCCCCACATCATTTCCGATGACTGCCTTGTCGGTCGTACCAAACGGAGACAAGCAGCAAGCATGCGGACAAGCTCTTCAGAGGCTCGGCTCTGCTGCGCTTCGCCAATGACTTCGTTAGTCGCCGGGTCGCGAACAGCTTGCGGCGTGTATCGGTGTACAAGGGCATGGGTTACATGTCTCAGTGTTTCGACATCATCACTGCCCAGTCTTTCCCGGACAGCGTTGAAAGTATCGTCTTCGAGTAGCTCAGAAACATTCTCGATCCGTACATCTTCAGCGACGTCGAACGGAAGACCCCTCGTGAAGCGCTCAAGTTCCGCGCCTCCTCCAGCGAGTGAGTAGAGAGCGTACAAAGTAAAATTCATGCTGATTCCCGCGCCAGTTGTAACCGCCGACCAACCACCTGATCGTGTCCAGCGGTGCCGGGGCAGTTAATTCTAGCGCTCGCACGATGTACGCTGTAGAAGCAGGTTGAGTTAATCGTTTAGCGCCGGAGGGGGTTCTATGTTGCAGCACTCTGCTCTCGGGTGGCTTAATGCCCAAACACTCATGCCTGCAATTGCAGGGTTACTGGGCGTTGCAGTCGGCGGCTGGATTCAAGGGCATCACCAGAAAAATGAACGCGAGAACGCTTTCATAAAAGAGCGATTGAGAGATTTCTATGCTCCTCTGCTCGGAATGCGAAGTGAGATTCGGGCAAAGAGCGAGCTTCGTTTGAAGGTCTCCTCCATCGCGCATGCTGAGTGGCAAGCAAAGTTCGAGGGCATCGCCGATCCCGAAGTTAAGAAAGCCATAGACACTCAGGAAAGCCCGAAGTACGAGAAGGTGTTCGATTATAACGACAGGCAGCTACGGGAAGAGATTGTGCCACTGTACAAGAAAATGCTGGAGTGGTTCTCCTCTCACATGTGGCTTGCGGAATCCTCGACCCTCGCGCACTATCCAACGTTGGTCGAGTTCGTAGAGATTTGGAACCGGGCTGACACTCTGCCGGGAGCAGTCGCGACGAAACTTGAGCACAGCGAAAAGAACTTGTATCCGCTGTACGACGATTTGAAGTCTAACTTCGAGAAGTTGAGCAAGAAATTGAGAAAGTGAGTCAATCGAAATGACGCTAGACGAATTCCGCCAATCGCTCACGGCGACCGCGCCGCCAGCCGGACTCAGCCTTTCCCTCGCGGGACTGTGGTGGGATGCCAAGGGCGATTGGAAGCGGGCTCACGAGTCTGTCCAGCAGGATGAAGGCAAGGACGAATCGTGGGTGCACGCATGCCTGCATCGCAAGGCAGGCGATCAGGACAACGCAGCCTATTGGTATAGTCGGGCTGGGAAGCCCCTGTGCCGGGAGTCGCGTTCGGGGCTTCACGGGGGAGGCACGTAAAGCGGCACGATATCCGAATAGCTTCCGGCACTCAGGTCTCAAAAACTTGCCGAAGACGGGAATGCACGGCGGAACTAGCGGGGATAATACCCCAGCGCCGTACAAGCTTGCGCTCGAAAACATCTTGCTGGCGCTGGCGAAGATGGGACGTTTAACTGAGTCGGCAGCGCGGCTAGAACAATATCAGTTCTACTTCGGTCGGCTTCCCTGCTATGAGTCGGAGGCACTCGCCAAACTTGGGCTTGAATCCGATTTGATCTACGTCCGCTCGCGTATCGAAGCCCGGTCGCCCGACACCTAGCTATGGTGTGTCTTTGGTTCGTTCCGCTGATCGAGGGCGAGCAATCATAATTTGCGCCTGAGCAGCACAAGAGTGACGAATAGCGCCAAATTGGTCAGGTCTTAAGACGGCCCGCACCTCCAACGCAAGGAAGGCGTTAAGCCAACGAAGCGTATTGGTATGGTCGGGCTGGCAAGCCTCTTTTGCCGAGAGCCACTCGACCGCTCCCCCCGGTGATGACGCTGGGCATCGCTCCTCGTTGTAAGGTAGTACGGCAGTGGTCAAAACGTCGTCCACTATGGAGGTAGACCATGAAGGCGCGAATCAGTAAATGGGGCGAATTCCCCGCGCTACAAAAAATGCTTGAGGGCAAGCCGGAATCGCACCGCTACTATGGACCGACCTCAGTCTCAGACAACATCTTCGAGTTCTTCGCCCGTCACCTCCTACTATCGGCATCTGCGACTGAGCACAAAGACGATCTGCTTAACGCGGTGCGCGGCGACCCCAAGGCTGCGGACGCAGCCATCGGCGACTTGAAAAATGTCATGAAGGGCCTAGCGACCGTGAGTGACCTCGTCAGCAAGGAGATTCGAGAATTGGAAATGCTGTGCGCAGAAGTGGATCGCGCAGGCCACATTGAGCCACACTGACGTATGTCGCCCTTCTGACTTCCGGGCATCGCGGTTGACCGGGCTGACATCACTTCGCTAACCGTTTCCGTTCCTCTACAGCCCGATTTAGTTCCTCTACGACCCTACTCAATTCGCCCACAATCAGCTTCGGGGCAGGTGCCTGCCGCAAGGCTTCGACCAATTCGCCGTAATACCAGAGTTGGTCTTCCTTTGGCGCATTGAACCTCGACCACAAAGCTTCGCCACGTTCGCGATAGTCGGACAGAATCGCTCTGGCATTGTGGAGCTTGTCGGCAGCCGAAACCATTAGCGCATCGCGATTCGCGCTCCGCAGATGCGCCAGATATTTTTCCTTCCTCTCGCGCCACGGCAATTTCTTCTTGGGATCGCTCGCTATGCTGTCAGAACAGGATTCGACGGCTTTGGCGACCCGCTCCCCAAGAAGCTGACGGATCGTTTCTAGCGTCGGGAGACCGCCTTGATCCTCGACCGCATCATGAAGCAACGCGGCGAGCTTGATCCTCGTCACCGCCAGCCTCAAGAACCAGAGCGCATACTGCCATGAGGTGGGCAATGTACGGGATGGCGACACCCTTGCGAGCTTGCGCATGATGCAGCCCATCGGCGAACTGTAAGGCGACATTGAACCGCCAAGTCAACAATGGGATATAGGGTTCCGTGCAGGCTGTAGCATCACCGCCACGAAAGCCGTCGCGAAGAGTCGTTCTCGACTCTTCCCTAGATACCTCGACTTTTGCGCGTGCCCGCGTTTTGGCGACCATCAACAGACTCTCCGCAGCCGAAGGCGACGTTTCAAGGAATTCCAACCAGTGCTTCCAGACCTCGCGGTCTTGGATGTTGGCAGCGGGTTCGGCTTGATGCCATTCGACCGGAATGTCCTCCTCATCGAAGAAGGCTCCATCTGACCAGCGTCCGTTTTTACCATCTACACAAACACCATCGGCAATCGGAAAAATCCAGTCTTCGCGAGCCATCATTACCCCCTTCGTTGAACTCTATCCCCTATTGCTAGTCCCACCTTCTAAACGCGCATGGCTGCTGGAAAGACCGAACTTCGCGAGACCACAGATTCATCAGATGGCCAGAAATCCCGAAATCTCGGAAGCGGTGAGTGTCACGACTCGGAGTGCAGAATTCAATGTGGTCAACGTCAACATCCAGAATGCGCCTTACTTCAGGGTTTTGCTTCCACAGGCGATCAACGAGCGCGAAAAATCGCTTCGTATCCGCTACGCCAAGGCAACCAGCCCATTCCTCGTCGAGGAGAGCCATCTCCCCCTGCCACGGGTAGATGGGTTTCGCATACTGGTCTACATTCATTAAGCCCCGCACCACTGACCGTTCATGCTTGCTAAGACGAATGAAGTCCTCGAACTTGGAGTAGTGCAACTTGAGAACCGACTTGAACGCCGATACCGTAACGTCACCGCGAAAGTAGCCTTCTGCGGCAGCGGCAAGCACAACAGTGGAGTCAGTCGACCAGATGTCGAGCGAGGGAGCGAGGCGTGAGACTGTTTCTTCGTATTCGCCTTTGAGTGCCTTCTTGAGATTTTCCCATGCTCCCGTGCGTGGGAAAAAGACTTGTGATGCATGGAAGCATAAGCCGTTGTAGTCCGCGTCTAAGAGCCATGCTGGAACATCGTCGCCCTTCCGATGGTTAACCTCTAGCGTCGTAGGGTCAAAAACATCCATGCCGAGGAGTTCCACTTCGTATTTAGTAGGGCCGTCTTTCTCCCTCGCTTTTACCTGCCGCAATTCCGCTTCGGGCATCCCGCAAACACTGAAGACTTGGCTAGAGCGGGTGTTCTTCAGAAGATCGCTCATGATCAAATCTGCCGTTGCTTGAACGTAGGTTGCAGGAATGTTCACCACGCTGTCGCACTTCTCAATCAACTGCCGAGCGTTGGCCTGAATCGCGAACCCGATCACGTATAGATGGGTGTAGTTCTTAGCTCGTGCTTCGCGGGCAGCTTCGTACACCAGCTTTTCGCTAACAGCAGCGTTTTCAGGTCCGAAGACAAACGCAACAGGTTTTTCGGCGCCGTTTGCTATGGCGGCCTCTGCGGACAATGAAAGACTCTTCGCGGGAGGCCGAACGCTCTTCAGGGTGACGGTACGGTTGCCTTCGAGCCGGAGGACGGGAGTCTTACGCAGAATCTCGATCATCCGGTTAACGAACGAACCGTCTTCCGCAGCACCTACTGCATCCGTGGCCGTATTGACTCCATCCCAATCCTGCGCGGTGGGGATTGTAGCTTCCACACAGAGCGGCCCAGTAACACGAGTGATCTTGGAGTCTGTCTCGGGGCGGTCAACTAGAACTTCTTGCTCGGGAGGCTCGCTGTTCGCGATGCACTTGAGGGTAACATGCGGGACGATACCACCGACTTCTTCGCCACTGTTGTTCTGCCGATGCTTGTAAACGAATCCGGCCCCCGGGCCTCGGCGCTCATCCTTGAGTTCATACCAAGGATATGTTGCAGTGAGCAACCTCTGTCGCGCAAGCGCCATTGGCACTCGGCTCGTGTCAATTGTTATCCAGCGTCTTCCCCATTGCTCTGCAACGTAGGCGGTAGTGCCGCTGCCGCATGTAGGGTCTAGGACAAGATCGCCGGGGTCGGTGCTCATGAGCAAACAGCGCGACACGATCCTAGTATCAGTCTGCACTACGTACAGCCGCTCGTCACCGACAAACCCACCAATCCCAGTATCGTTCCAAACTGTGCCCAGAGGCTGAACCGCAAAGTCATCGAAGTAGCGAACGAAGCGGAGTGTGTTGCCTTTTATCGCCAGTCGTTTTGCTTCGCGTAGACGTTCAATTCCTTGATTTGTTGTCTTCCAATGCCCGTTCGCAGGTGGGCGGAACTTCTCTCCATCAAATTGAATCTCAAAAGCTAGCGACTCCTGCCATCCGGGGGAAACCAGAGGATTCCGCGCAAATGGTCTTCCCAATTCGCGTATTCCCGAAGCGAGAGCCTTTTCGTCCTTAGTTAACGGACGCCGCGTGCCGTCGGATAGTTCAATTTGGTCATAAAAGTTCAACTCTTCCAAAGTGAGTTCCCGCTCCCCGTAAACGGGTCGGAGCTTCTTCACATGTCTGTTCCGCGCATACCAGAGAACAAAATCATGAGTGGTCGAAAGCCCTTCGTCACTGGCGAATCCGGTTTTCTTGAACGCAATAACAGCTAAGCGTGACTCTGTGCCGAAGATTTCATCCATTAACTCGGATACGTGGTGGAGGTTGTCATCGCTAATTTGAACGAAGATGCTGCCACTCGGATTTAACAAATCTCGTGCTAGCAGGAGTCTATCCCGCAAATATGTCAGATATGAGTGCAGACCTAGTTCCCACGTATCTCGGTATGCCTGCACCATTTCGGGTTCACGAGTCATGTCGTCGTCGTCGTTGTTCGTGACCTCCCGACTCCTAACGAATGGTTGGAAATTTGATCCAAACCTCACGCCATACGGCGGGTCAATGTAGATCATCTGGACCTGCCCGCCCAAATTCTCATAGTGCAGCAGCGAGTTCATCACAACCAGAGAGTCGCCCAAAATCATTCGGTTGACCCACTTATCCTTGTGCTCATATGCACGCAGCACTTGGTCAGTGATGGAGTGCTGCGGATCGCCGAACAGATCGAACATGCCCGTTTGCTTGTCCCGCTTATGGCCTTTCAGAGTTTCGAGAATTGCTTTCGTGGAAAGACGCTCGTGGATGAATAGGGGAAGGGTGGGCACATCGAATGACAGGCGCTCTGCCTTGCCTGACCAATTCAGAAACGGCTTGCTCATCGCTTTAAGTTCGCTCACTGCCTTTTGCGCCGCGATGACGTGAGCAGCGGCTTCCTTCGTTTCGGGTTTGCCGTCGAGTTTCTTACGTGCCTCTGAGAGTTCGGCTTCAACCTTGGCGATGCGGCCTTCCCCTCGCTCACGGGCAGAATTCTGTCCATCCCACTCAAGAACAGGTGAGAGCGAATCATCGTAGCGATACTTCTTTTGCGGCAACTTCTTCTTGAACTCGGATTGCGTGCCCACTTCGGGCCGCATGGGACTTTCGGACTCAGGGTGCTTGTAGCTTTTGGCGGACTTACTCTTAGGCGCGACGGTAGTGGTGCGGGTACGAGCCATTCGACAGAACTCCGTGCAAGATGTTGGGGAAGAGAACAGAGTAGATTACACCACGGAGGTGCACGGATGGCCCCTCGCGGACGATCTAACTCGCTTCACCTTGCACATTCGCTCTCGCCACGGGTTTCTCAGCTAGGCGTCGAATACCTCAAGTGGATATCGTCCGAAGTTGTTCTAGGAGTTTTACCATCGCCAGCGTGTCCTGCCAGCAATATTCCAGCAGCGCCTTTCGCAGCTTTTCCCGCTCGACCTGACCCAGCCCACCACGCACTAGCTTTTCCCAAGCCACGCCCGCGTCCGTGCCATTGGCAACGTCCATGCCCTCGTAGGTCATCTCGGGGACGAGCGCAGGCAAGACGTACTTCAAAGAGAAAGACCCGGCGAACTTCGGATGGCAGACATGCTTTCGAACGGCGGGAAGTAAATCCCAGAGCCGACCCTGAATGTTCTCGATCCGGCCCGCGAACTCCGGCAGCCATGCCCCAAGCTCCTTAAGCCGTTGAGATTCGAATGTTTTGTTGTACGCCACGATATTGCCGCTGTCGCCCGTCACTGCGCACAGCGAAGTGATGAACTCGCGCCGTGG
>Ga0066659_10001550_pt1 | contig 10089 bp, 9 predicted proteins | sample GraSoiAngelo_108_FD_75176 | JGI IMG/M metagenome (GOLD analysis project Ga0066659, IMG submission 75176) | Grasslands soil microbial communities from the Angelo Coastal Reserve, California, USA - 14_0903_09_40cm | ecosystem: Environmental > Terrestrial > Soil > Grasslands | place: USA... | reverse complement strand
CTTTGGCGGGCCGATCAGGAAGGACAAGACGTACTATTATTTCTCCTATGAAGTGACGCGGCGTCATGAGACGGGCTTTTCATCAATTGGACGCAACAATTTCGATCTGGTGCCGTTCGACACTTCGACCACTGCGGGCGGGGCCCTGCCCTTACCCTTTGGCACAATCCAGGTAACCAATGAACAAAAAACTTTTCTTGGGCCGGGGCTAGGGCAGATCGCCTCGCAAAACCCTACATTATTTTTTAAGGACCTGGCATCGAAGGTCCCCGGGTACGAGTTCTTAGTGGGCGCGTCCTCGGGCATGGCGGTTAGGGGTGAGTGGCCCACCGGTTTTACGGGTGGAGTTCGGGGCATAGGAGGTTTCCCGAGTACATGCCAGTCGCCACCGTGTTTCATTCCAGCTTCCTACCAGACACTAGCGTCGCAGTCAGGTAACTACCCGGTGTTTGAAGGTACCAGTCTCTATTCCTTGCGCCTGGATCACAATCTCGCCACCAACAACCGCATCATGCTTCGCGCGAATGTCAGCCCGAGCACGGTGACCGGGATCCAAGTGAACGGTGAAAATCAGGTATTCGGGCAGAATGCCTATTCCCGGACCTCACAGGATACGCACCGTGACCTTGCGGGCGTCGTCGAAGACAGTTGGGCCATCGGCAACAACCGGGTAAATGAATTCCGTTTCCAGTACGCACGCAGAGGAAGAGCCTACTTTTACTCGAGTGCGCCAAGTGGTTCGACGCCGGCTGTGAACCTGTTGGGCTATGCTTTTATTGGGCGCGAACCCTACTCCTACATCCAGGAAGTCGAAAAGCGGTTTCAGTTTACCGACAACTTTTCGTGGACCCGAGGACGTCACGACACCAAGTTGGGGGTCGACTTCAACCACATTCCGGTCACGGCGGGCTTCACGGTGAACTACGGAGGGGTCTATGACTTTGGATCCTTCAGCGCTTATCCCACACCCTTCCCGGCTCTAAACCCGGTTCAGGCCTATGGAGCAGGACTGCCCGGGACCTACATACAAGGTATCGGCAATCCTAACGATAAGTTCACCAACCAACCTCTGGGGTTGTTCTGGCAAGACTCCTGGCGAGCCCGCTCAAACCTGACCGTCAATTATGGGATGCGCTATGATATCGAATTCCCGCCCCAGTTCGCTCCTCCGACGGGTCTCGGCTTAGCTGCCTACAATCAACTGGGGTTGCAGAAGGGCATCCACACGGACAGGAACAATTTTCAACCGCGCATTGGTGTCGCGTGGGATCCATGGGGAGGCGGGAAGTCGGTGATCCGAGCCTCCTATGGAGTGTTTTTCGATCATCCACTGCTTGGGCTCTATTTCCTGGGGGATGCCTCGGATGGATCTAGAACGACGCAACTGGCCTTTGCTGGCACGGGCTTCTGCACTGGCGCCGGCCAACCCGGTAATTTGAACGCCATTCCCATCTTCCAAGGCCTGATCAACAACCCGGTCGCGCCGCAATGCGCGCCAGGACCAGCGCCGCTCGTCGCGGCTTTGGGATATGACCCCAATCACCAAACATTTGACTCCTTTTTGCCGAATTCGCTGTTCATCAACCAGAACTACATCACGGCCGGGTTCCCGCTGATCTTCCAGCCATTCGGATACCCGCAAGCGAAGAACTTCGTGTACGCATATTCTCAGCAAGCGAACCTGGCGTTTGAGCACGAGCTGGGAAAAGGGCTGGCGATGAGCTTGGGATATAACTTTAACGGGGGGCGACATCTGAATCGCCCGATCAACGCCAATGCTCCGAGAGGGGACTTGCTGGTCAGGAATTGGCAGGCCGCTTACAGTGATCCTAGTTCCTATGCCACAGTTGGCGGACCCCTTGGTGTTGGTCTGGGCCCATCGTCTCAGGGATTCCTGCCCTGCAATATCAACCCGAACAACGGTCAGCCGTGGGTTGCGGCGGCGCTGGTTAATTTCTTCCGGCCCTCGGGACTGAATCCTGCCATCGCCAATGCCATGATTGCGAATAGTGCCGCGCTGTGCGTGGGATTAGCACAACAGATGCTGCAGGCTGAGGGGCTGAATGCGGCATGTAATCCGGCAACGCTGGCCGACTGCGTTCCGTTCCTGGATATGGATGCGAACTTCTCCAATGGCAGTTCGGTCTACCACGGATTCAGCGCTAACCTGCGCAAGCGATTCGGGGGACACGCCGAGTTCCTCGCCTCCTACACCTGGTCGCATGCCATTGACGATTCCACCGACTTGCAATCTCCTCTCGCGCCACAAGACAGCTACTATCCCGGTTTGGAGCGTTCGAACTCGCTCTTCGATCAACGTCACCGATTCGTCTTCAGCGGAGTGTATCAGACCGGCAGGGTCGCGGCAGGAGCCTGGTCCACCCTGTTGAGCAACTGGACCTTCTCGCCAATCATCGAGTTCTCGTCGGGAAGACCGTTTAATATCTTGACGGGCAATGGCACTAACTTACAGGATTCCTCGTTTACAACTCGTCCGAGCGTTCTACCGGCGGGAGCAACTACCAACGCGTGTGGTCAGCCCGTTACCCCGGTAGCTTCGAAGTTCTCGCCGACGGGGTTCCTAGCGGAAGCCTGTTATTCGACTTCGAACACCACTTTGTTGTCGTTGGATGGGACGCTGGGGCGCAATGCCGGCCTTACGCCTTGGACAGTGTTCAACGACTTGCGCATTGCCCGGCGCGTTTATTTCGGCGAGCGCATTAACCTGGAGCTGATGGCGGACGTGTTCAACCTAGCGAACCGCGTTAACGTGTCTGCTGTGAATCAGCTCTGGACAAATGCGGGGCAGCCGACCGCGACGTATGATCCGCGTCAGTTCCAGTTTGCGTTGAAACTGAACTGGTAACTGGCAAGGTTAGGGACTCCTTCGCCTGCGCTTGGACTTGCACGAGCGCCAAGCTGGGCTCAGGATGCGAAGTGCAGAAACTCACACCAGCCCCGGGAGGAAATCCGGGGCTGTTTTGTTGGCACCTGTTAACATCCTGACATCCTTCGCGACTGGTGGAGCATAGGAATGGCACTCCCTTCTACGCCAACTGTACGCACGCGCGTCACCCGGGAACCGCAACGTGCGGTTTATGAGCGGGAGGCCGCTTATCGAATCCTGGATGAGGGATTCATCTGCCACGTCGGTTTTTCCCTAGAGGGGCAGCCGTTCGTGATTCCGACTTCCTATGGGCGGGCCGGCGACAACCTTTATCTGCATGGCTCGGTGGCCAGCCGCATGTTACGGGCGATGAAGGAGGGAGTGCCGGTGTGCGTAACCGTCACGCTGGTGGATGGGCTGGTGCTGGCGCGGTCGGTTTTCAATCACTCGATGAATTATCGCTCTGTGGTTGTGCTGGGCCGGGCGACGGCAGTCGAGGATTCAGCGGAGAAGACCGAGGCGTTGCGGGCGCTCACCGAACACATCGTCCCGGGCAGGTGGGCAGGGGCGCGTCAGCCGAATGAAAGAGAACGGAAGGCGACGCTGGTGATGCGCGTTCCAATCACCGAATTCTCCGCTAAAGTGCGCACCGGGCCGCCGATTGATGATGAGGAAGATTATTCCTTTCCAACTTGGGCGGGAGTGATTCCGTTGGAAATGGTCGCCCAAACACCTGTACCGGATCCGAAACTCGATCGCGGCGTAGCTGCACCTTCGTATGTCCGGAAGTATTCGCGGCGGAAAACCTGAGGAATGGCCTTGTCAAGGCAGCAACAGCAGTTTGCCGGTAGTTTTGCGGCCTTCAAGGTCGCGATGGGCTTGCTGGGCTTGCGCAAGGGGATAGGTGTGCTCGATGCGGAACTTCAGCTTGCCCTGGGTGATCATGTCGAAAACCGCCTTGGCGCGTGCCTGCAACTCTTGTGACGTGATGATGTGGTGCAGCAACGATGGGCGGGTCAGAAACAGTGATCCTTTCTGGGTAAGCATGATCGGGTCGAAGGGCGGGACCGCGCCGCTGGAGCCGCCGAACAGAACCATCATGCCGCGCGGACGCAGCAGATTCAGGCCCTTCTCGAAGGTGCTCTTGCCGACCGAATCGTAAATCACATCCAAACCTTTGCCGGCGGTCAGACGTTTGGTCTCGGTTTCGAAGTCAGTCTGCGTGTAAAGGATGATCTCATCGGCGCCAGCTTCGCGCGCGAGTTTGGCCTTGCTATCGGTGGATACGGTTCCGATGACCCGCGCCCCGATGTTGTGCGCCATCTGAACCAGCAGAAGACCAACGCCTCCGGCAGCCGCGTGTACGAGGGCGGTTTCGCCTTTCTTCAGCGGATACGTATCGTGGCAGAGATAGTGTGCAGTCATGCCCTGCAGCATGGCGGCAGCGGCTTGGCGATCATCAACACTTTTTGGGACTTTAACGAGTCGATCGGCCGGGACGGCGGAATACTCAGAATAGCTGCCCATGACGCCCGTATAAGCCACGCGATCGCCGGGTTTGACCGATTTGACGTCTTTGCCCGCAGCGGTGACCACCCCTGCCCCTTCCTGTCCCAGGACGAAAGGGGCAGCAACTTTGTAACGGCCTTCCCGGTTGTAAACGTCTATGAAGTTCACGCCAGCGGCGGAAATCTTGACTACGACTTCGTTCGGTTCGGGTTCAGGAACCGGAAGGTCGACAAACTCCATCGCTTCCGGAGTGCCGGGCTGTTTGATCTGGATGGCTTTCATACCCGTCTTCGATTCCCCCGGGCTGGGGAAGGATTCCGAAGAGCTTGCGGCGGTTTGGAAGCGTTCCGTAACACGCCTTCGGCCTGTGCCGAAAGTAACGGGTGGAAACGCCTTTGCCGATTGACCCTGTCAGCAACCGCAGAGTACCATTTTGTCATCTGTAAGTGTCTGGGTTAAAAGCGCGCGGTTGATCTGTAAATCCTAGGGGAGTATGAAGCGCAGAAAGCTCGTTTTGCTAATCGCGCCGCTGGGCGCTCTAATTTTTGCGGGCAGCGCCTGTCAGAGAGCACATCGAGCGGCGAAGCTGATGCCCCCTCCTCAAGCGGCACCACCTGCCCTGACCTCCACGAGCGCATCGATTCCACCAACTCAACCTGCGGCGTCATCCGAGGAAAAAGAGGAGAACAAGGAAGTCGAGGTAGAGCCTAAAAGTGAGCCCCAATCCGATCCAGTTGCAGACTTGATCGCAAAGGTCGAGAAGGAATATGAGGCAGGTCGGGCCAATTATCAGGCTGGGCACCTGGAGCCGGCGAAGAAGAATTTTGATAACGCGTTCAATCTGCTATCGAGCGGACCGGTCGAAATCCGCTCCGACGAACGGCTGGAGCGTGAGTTTGAGAAGCTCCTCGAGGGAGTCAATGGCCTGCCGCTAACGGCGGTCGAGGAAGCGGACGCTCCTACCGGGCAGAAGTCGGAACCGGCTCCAATTGACGAAGCTAACGAAGTCACATTCCCAGTTGATCCGAACATAAAAGCGAAGGCCGAGGCGGAAGTTAAGGCCACTCACTCAGACCTGCCCCTGATGCTCAACGATACGGTGGCGGGATACATTAATTACTTCTCAACGCGGGGACGGGACATCCTGGAGCGCGCCCTGGAACGCTCCGGGCAGTATCACGACATGATCCAGCGGGTTTTGAAAAACGAGGGCGTGCCTCAGGATCTGATCTACTTGGCACAAGCTGAGTCGGGCTTTCGACCGTTGGCGCTGTCGCGCGCTGGTGCGCGGGGCATGTGGCAGTTCATGTCGACCCGGGCCAGAGGGTATGGATTAACCCGCAACTGGTGGGTTGACGAGCGACAAGACCCGGAAAAGTCCACCCGAGCCGCTGCCCGGCACCTGAAAGACCTTTATAACGAGTTTGGCGACTGGTACCTGGCGATGGCCGCTTACAACTCCGGACCCGGAACAGTCCAAAATGCAGTGCGGCGGACCGGGTACGCCGATTTTTGGGAGTTGTACCGGCGGAATGTCCTGCCGCGGGAAACGCGGAACTATGTTCCCATTATTCTGGCCGTGACCATCATGGCCAAGAATCCGACGCAGTATGGGCTAGAGCACGTGGTGCCGGCTAAGCCGGTTCCGACTGACACGGTAAACATCGATTACCCCGTGGACTTAAGGCTGGTGGCGCAGTCGGTGGACGCGTCCCCGTCGGAAGTGCAGGATTTGAATCCCAGCCTGCTGCGCATGACCACTCCCAAGGGCCAGCCCTTTGAGCTTCATCTGCCCGCCGGGAGCAGGGAAAGATATCTGAGCGCGATCGCCGTGATTCCGGCTGATATGCGGGTGTGGTGGCGGTATCACAAGGTCCAGCAGGGAGATACGCTGGTTTCCATCGCACGCAGCTATCGCACCACGGCAAAGGCCATCGCGTCGGCCAACAAGCTGGATGTCAGTCGACTGGAGCCTGGCAGCCAGCTGATCATTCCTATTGCGCCCGGGAAGCACGGCGTCATGGAAGACCCAGCCACGTATACCCGGCGGGCCACCGCATACAAGGTTCGCAAGGGAGATACGGTAGCTTCGGTAGCTGACAACTTCGGGGTACCGCCGGCCATGGTTCGTCGCTGGAACCGCCTGAAGAGCAACAGCTTGCGGGGCCGGCGCGTGGTTTATGTGCATCTGCCGGTCTCGCCAAACTCGCCGGCGGCCCAGGCCCTGGCAGCCAGCAAACATAAAAACAGGAGTACGGCGGCAAAGACTCCGGCCCCGGTCGTGCGCCACAAGGTCAAGCAGGGAGAGACTCTCATCTCGATTGCAACCTCCTATAAAACCACCGTTTCGGCTTTGCAGCGGGACAACGGAAAGTTGGCTAGGCTCCGTCCGGGGATGATTCTGATCATCCGGGATATCCACTGAGCTGTTCTTTCGCGCCCTTGAGGGGCCAGCCCATGTTTCACGGTTCTCCCAGCGCTTGCGCCATGGGCTTAAGTCTTAGGCCGCTTCACGGCTGGCAGTCTGCCGGTGATCGGAAGCACTGGCCGGGCCATTTTCGCGGGCATCCCTCCGACTTTGCTCAGGGCAGTGTCTCCGGGGTTGTTTTTTGAGCGGTTCTGTATTACCCATCCAGGAGGAGATCGCTCATGCCAAGAAACAGGCTTTGATACGAGCTTCTGGCAGCGACAGCGGCAACCCGTGTCTCTACCAATATCTGAGTGGTTCTGCAGTGCGAATCCACCATGGAAAATACCGTCTGGTGCACGAGGGTCGGACGCCGGCAAGGGTGTTAATATGCGGGAGAAACGGGGCGGAAGATTACTGTGGCAGGCAATATCGCTGTGCTATAATCGCGCGCCGTTCCAAGCTACATCATGCGGCATCAGTCTTTTTACTTCTTTTACTTCTAAGAGTGCATCCAGCTCTGGCCGATCCGGCGGAACCGGGGAGCAGCGGCCCGAAACTCAGGAGGAAAGATGACTTTTGATGAGACCCTCTACCTAGGCGATGACGAAGTGGATGAGTACGGCGACAGCGGCGCGTATGGCGAGTCGCTAGAGGAAGATTTTGAGGAAGAGGAAGAAGAGGAAGAAGAAGCGGGAATGCCGGGCGCAAGTGAGCCCGTGCCACCTGCTATGCCGACCCCTATGCCCGTGACTTCCGGAGGCGGAGGAGGTGTTCCGCCGAAAAAGAAAGCGGCCAAGAAGAAAGCGGCAAAGCAAAAACCGGCCAAGAAGAAGGCTCGGGCGGGGGCGGCCAAGCGCAAAGCAAAACGACCGACGAAGGGAAAACCCGCGAAGAAAGCGGCACGCCGGAAGGGTGGTCGGCGGCGCCGTTAGGACTGGGATTCTTCTGTGACTCTTAGCCGCGGCTTGGCGCCACGGCTTTATCTTGCTCCTACTTCTTCCCTTGGACTGCTGCGAGACAGCGGCCGTACAACTCGAGCAAGTGGGCGGCGTACTCCTCAGGTTTGGCAGCAGCGCCGCCTCCCTGAAATCCGACCCCCGAGCCGCTGGTCCTTCCGTAGCCGGTGGTCATGGCTACAAATTTCATCATTTCTAAGGCGATGTCCTGGTCACGCCGCGAGCCGGGTGCGAGGGCGGAAGTCTCTTCCATGTAAGCCTCCGATGAACCAAACACAGTGGGAATGTTGTCGTCCATGTCTGCCATTTCCGTATCAGTGCTGAGTGAATGAACGATTACTAAATTATCAGATTTTCAGGAGGGCTTTTACCGCAGAGTGCGCGGAGATCCCCCGAGAAAACCTTGCGTGCTCAGGGCAGTGTCAGGTCTCCATGCCCACATAACAGAGCCAGCCGACAAGGTAGCAGCGGGTTTTTTTGCCTTCCTCGATGGGCAGCACTTCGCCGGGATAGGCTTGCCTTCATGGTGAGGGCTCGCCGGCAGCGATGTTTCCATCGACCAGGAGGACATTTTTCAAATTCGCTATCGCCGGGCGGCGAGATGCTGGCGCCCTTGGTTGATTTCAGCGGGATCCAGTAAATCGAGAACGGAGAGGTGTTGCACGCTGAACACGCGATCCATGCCCGCGACGCTGAGACCACGCTTACGGTTCAGTAAGTTGGAAATACGAGCCTTCAGCCAGGCGAACGCCTGTGAGTTCGCCCCGATCAATAGGTTCGAGTAGCCGGTTGCGAAGATTTTCTTGTAAGGCGGAATCGCATGCGTTCACCATCTCGTGAGAAATAGCCATATGCTATAGCAGCGATAATAGAAACACCTAAGAAAATATAGTTGACTTCGGCAGGTTGAGACGTTCCCGATGCTTTCGATCAACTCAGCGAGAATACGGAACAAGCTCCGGCAGGCGCGCCCCAGCGCGGCTTTTGTTTTTCCGCATACCAACAGCGAGGAAATGTTCGATGCCGTAGAATGGCGCGAGGCGCGAGCGGCGCTGCGAGGTCTTTGGGATGGACATGACCTGGGTCACAGGGCGGATTGCGGTTGGCGGAGGTATCTGGAACGGTGAAAACATGGCAGAAGTGGCCCGGGCCGGAGTGACCCACATCATCGACATGCAGATCGAGTTCGACGACACCGCCCTGGCCGAACCGCATGGAATCCAGGTGTTGTGGAGCCCCGTAGATGATGATTTTCAGCCTAAGCCGGAAAAGCTCTTCTGGCGGGGCGTAGAGTTCGGGCAGGCAGCCGTGGATGAGCCGGGAACCAAAGTGCTGATCCACTGTGCGGCTGGCGTACACCGCGCGCCGATGATGGCACTGGCTCTGCTGTGTTCTCTCGGTTGGAACCTCGAGAAGGCGATGGACCTGATGCAGGCACGACGACCGGTGGTCGATTTTCCCGACGTGTACGTGAACAGCGTGGAAAGATTTCTTCAGCAGCAGGCCTCGTCGAACAGATAGCAAGGGGATTTCCCTCGTGCCCACGGCTTGGCGGCGTGGGCTTTGTTTTTTGCGCCGCTTCGCGGCTGGTAGGTGGCGTTGGTGGAGGATTCATCGGCAAAGCGTCCGGCGGAGAAGCCGTTCCCTCGGCTGGCTGTTGGGAATGATGCTGGCAGTGCTGCTTTCGAAGGGGCAGACGCCGGCGACTACCACCATTTGGGATGTCGTGTGTGTCGTGCAGACGGCGTATCCGCAGGTGCAGTGGTGCTGATTTCCTGGCCGACAACAAGCCCGTCGCCGCCGGAAGCAAGAGCATCGTGCTCGGATCGCAGGGAACCCTCAATGTAGAGCTGGGTCCCAATGCCGGTGCCATTAGGGCGGAGCCGCGCTGTACCGGAGGGCAGATGGGTCAGAGACCCGCCTCCACACCGGCCTCCTTCACGCCGCTCTTCCTAACCGACCTCTTCGCTCCAGTTCTCCAGGGTTTTCTTAACCAGAGCCATGAATTGGTCGGCGACGGCGCCGTCGATCACGCGATGGTCGTAACCGAGCGTGAGGTGCACCAGTGAACGGATCGCGATCGAGTCGTTGCCCTGACTATCGGTGACCACGAGCGGGGCTTTGGCAATTCCGCCAACCCCCAGGATTGCGACGTTGGGCTGGTTGATGATGGGCAACCCGAAAACCGCGCCAAAGCTGCCTGGATTGGTGATGGTGAAGGTCGAGCCCTGGACTTCGTCCGGGGTCAGCCGCTTGTTGCGGGCCCGTTCGCCAAGGTCGGTGATGCCGCGCTGCAGCCCAAGGAAGTTCTTCTCTTCCGCATTCTT
>Ga0066659_10001548_pt1 | contig 10090 bp, 9 predicted proteins | sample GraSoiAngelo_108_FD_75176 | JGI IMG/M metagenome (GOLD analysis project Ga0066659, IMG submission 75176) | Grasslands soil microbial communities from the Angelo Coastal Reserve, California, USA - 14_0903_09_40cm | ecosystem: Environmental > Terrestrial > Soil > Grasslands | place: USA... | reverse complement strand
TTACTACCCGTCACAAAAACTCTCCGATTCCGAATTCCGCCGGATCCAGGTAAGCCTGGAAGGAGTGCCCGACAATGGCAACTACAAAGTCAGGCACCGGACGGGGTATTACACGTGGAAAGCGAATCAGACCAGATAGTTCCGCAAATTTGGTCCGGTCTTCGTACCATTTCCTGAAATCTGGATATGGAATTTGGGATACTGGTCTCCGAAAGCTGATCGCACGCCCAAGTCATTTCCATTGCAACGAAATGACTTAAGGATGTAGACTTCGCAGGTTTTTGGCTGGACTCCGGATTGCACGTCATCAGTGCAGGTGCGAACGACCCTGTTCGTTCTCAGCCGCCAGGCCGTACAAGTTGGCCGAAGTGCTGACAACGCTTATACCGTTTTTCCTTTCATTCTTGGGCTGATGTCTCAGGGCGCTTGGCTGTCTCAACTCAACTTCTTGAAAGTCGGAAAGGAAGGTGCATGATGTTGCTTACTCACAGCTCCCTCGGCCGGCGTGGCCAACGAGTCAGTCAGTTTGCGCTGGCCCTAGTGCTGTTGTTGTCTGGTTTGCTGCAGGCGCAAACTACCATCTCCAGTGGCAGTATTCAGGGAACAGTCACTGATCAAAGCGGCGCAGTCGTCAATGGCGCCAAGGTCAGCATTATTAACAAAGCTACAGGGCAGTCGATACTGTTGATGACCACTTCGACAGGAATCTACGCCTCAGGTGCCTTGTTGCCCGGCACCTACACGATCCGGGTTGAACAGAAAGGCTTCTCGACCACAGAACTCAGTGTGCCAGTGCAGGTGGGAGTAACAACTCCTGGCAACGTGAGACTGGGCCTTGGACAAGAGACGCAAGTGGTCGAGGTAACCGGCTCGGCTGTTCAGGTGAACACCGAGCAGCCGACTGTTCAAGGCGTTTTGACCAGCGCCCAAATCGAGAAATTACCCATCAATGGACGCAACTTTCTGGATCTGGCGCAGCTTGAGCCGGGCGTGCAGATTCAGGACGGCGGCAACTTCGATCCTACCAAGAACGGATTCTCGTCCATCTCCTTTGGTGGCCGCTACGGACGCACGGCACGTATTGAGTTGGACGGTATTGACGTCAGCGACGAGACAGTTGGAACTACAACGCAAAATATTTCTGCTGGTGCGATCGATGAATTCCAGCTCAGCCAGTCAACGCTGGATCTTTCAACCGAACTGACTTCTTCGGGTGCGGTAAACGTGGTAACGAAATCGGGGACGAACGCGTACCATGGAGAGGCATTTTATTTGTTCCGAGATGCTTCGCAAGCTGCGAACTTTCCTACTGGTATCGACCCCAAGGGTTTCCAGCGTAACCACTTCGGTGGCAGTTTAGGCGGTCCTGTCTGGAAGGATAAGTTGTATTTCTTTCTGAACGGCGAGCGCATAAAGCAGGGGCTAATCATACCGTTAACCCCTCCACCACCCTTTCAGAATCTGCCGAACGGTTATCCAGCGCCATTCAAAGATACGATGACGCTATCGCGCCTAGACTGGCAGATTAAGCCCAACATGCGGTTATTCTACCGTTTTACTTACGAGTGGAACGGTGATGTAAAGGCCTTCGGTTCCACCTACCAGCCGTTTACCAATCGCGACAATACTCCCGCTCATGGTGTGGGATTTGATTTCCAGACCGGCGGTTTCCAGCACAGCATCCGATTTGGGTATCTCAAGTTCCAGAACGGGATCGTGGATGCGGTTAGCAACAACCCCGGAGTCTTCTGGCCAGCCCGCGGCCTGGCTAATATTGCCGTCCGCATCGGCCCAGCTGGTGTAGTAACGCGTTTCGGACCTTCCCGCTTGGCGCCACAAGAGACCTTTCAAAGCAATAAGCAGATCAAGTACGACGGAAGCAAGCTGGTAGGTTCGCACATTCTGCGATACGGCTTTGCTTATAACAAGATTCTAGGTGGCGGCTTTGCAGCCTTTTACGGGATTGCGGGCGAAGCTCGAGCGAGAAATACTTCCATCGCGCAGACCTTTGCTGATAGCGGACCTTACCCTGGTGGCAGGTCCAACCCTCTGAACTACCAACTGACGAGCATGCTCCTGGGCAACGGCCAGGGGTTCTTCACGGAAATTCCGCAGTTCGGGTTTCCGGCAGGGGGTCAGTTCGACTCTCGCTTAGGCCTGTACCTTGGCGACACCTGGAAGATCAAGCCAAACCTCACTCTGACTTACGGTGTTCGTTACTCACGTGATACCGGTCGCCAGGACAGCGATTTACCGGCAATCACGTGCGATCAGATTGATACAACGCTGTTCAGCGACCCCGCTTTGATTCCGTGTTCTGGGAAAAGCCTGCTGTTGGACCAGTTCGGTCCTGGTTTAGGCCGACGAGTGCGGCAACCCGACACGAACTTCGGACCGCAGGTCGGGTTCGCTTGGGATCCCAGGAGGAACGGTAAGACAGTAATCCGGGGAGGTGCGGGACTCTACTACGAGAACGCTGTATTCAACAACGTACTGTTCGATCGTCCTGGACGCTTACCTAAAGGTCTATTTTTCGGAACCGCGAGCCCGTGCCCTAGCGGAATTCTACAGTTACCAACGGGCTCGGTGACGACTATCGATGGAGTCGATATCGCTACTGGGGTTTGCGGGCAGCGAATCGGCCAAGTGGCTACGCTGGTTCAAGACATGGAAACCTTGTTCCAGCAGTCCACGAACCAGGCGGGCGCCCAACTCAACGCCAACTTCCTGGGCGAATCTTTGGCCAACGGGCCAAACTCCACTGGTAACGGTTTCATCGAGCAAAACTATCGGACACCTCGCTCGATCCAGATGAACATCGGGATCCAACACGAACTGCTGCCAGGCTTGGTGGTGACGGCTGACTTGCTTCGCAATGTCGGTTTGCGCTACCTCCTGAGTTACGACACAAACCATGTGGGCGACTCGCACTTCTTGAAGTTTGCGGCTGCTCAGAATGCAATTGCAACTACGTTGTCGGCTTGCGGTGTCACAACAATTGATCAAGGGATTGCGGGTTGTCCCAACAACTCGGGCACGCCCTTGGTTATCGACGACTTTGCCGGAAATGGCCTCGATTCCGGTTACGGTTTTCTGAGCGGTTTTCCGGCTGCGCTTTTCGGTTTGACACCGAGCACGGGAGCCGCGTTCCCTGGCATCAACCCACTCGTAGGCGAGAACAACATGCTATTCTCTGTCGGGCGCTCTACTTACACTGGGCTGCAAACCAAGCTGGTGTACAACAGAGCGAATCTTGGCCCCTACGTGAGGAGTTCGACCTTCCAGGTTTCGTACGCCTACTCGCATTTCAACACCATGGGAGCCGATCAGGACTTCCTTCCTCAAGCGGTCGACTTCCGCAACCCAACCCGGTACTACGGTCCAGGATCGTTGGACCGAAGGAACCAGTTGTCATTCGGCGGATCATTCGATTTTCCGAAGGGCCCACGTCTGAGTCTCGTTATGCGGTTCATGTCGCCTTTGGCAACTGACATGTTGGTGCTGGACCAATTCCGGGCAGGCGAGATCTTCCACACCGACTTTACAGGCGATGGGACGACTGGCGATGTTCTACCCGGGCAGCAACTGGGTACTTTCGGCCGCCAAGTGACTGGAAGCAACATAAACAGCGTTATCTCCAAGTACAACAGCACCGTGGCCGGAACAATCACTCCAGCAGGACAAGCCTTGATAGACGCTGGCCTGTTTACTCAAGCGCAATTGCTGTCACTGGGTGCCGTTGCTGACCAGGTTCCAACCGCACCTGCAGGAGAGTTCGGGATGACTTGGATGAAGGCGTCTGATATTAAGGTCAGCTGGCCGATTAAGCTCGGTGAGCGTTTCAGCATAGAGCCATCGGTTGGTCTGTTCAACGCTTTCAATTTCTCCAACTTCAATGCTCCCGGTCATACCCTTAACGGGATAATGGACGGGAGCGCCGGCTCGATAAACGGAACCACAAAAGACTGTGGCGTCCCTTCGGCAACCTGCCCCGGTGGGCGTGATTCGCTTCGCATCGGTCTGGGAACCGGCGTAAACGCGGCAGGTGCACCCCGCCAGATCGAGTGGGGACTGAAGTTCACTTTCTAAGGGGAAATTTGTGGGCCACCAGCCCGGAGGGCTGGTGGCTTTTTCGATTTTCAACATCTCTAACGACGCCGGCGATGTCAAGGGACTTGGGCTTTTGTTTTTGTAAGTCTGGACATACCTTCCCGGTCAGCGCAGATGCACTGGTTCGTTTCGTGAGTAGCAACCTTGCTTGTTCGTTGATTTGTATCCAACCGCATGGCTCGGCCCGTTTCCTTCATCATTGTGCCGGCGTAGCCCACCAGACATCTCTTCGGTCACGCTCGATCATGATGTGTTATGCAAACTCCCCTCCTTGTGGGGAGGCGGGCAGCCTATTCAGTTAACCCGGTCACTGCCGTGCAGGACCACTGTTGAAATCAGGCATCCCCGCATGGGCTTCCCCCTGCTGCCGCAACTTTCCGCGGCGGCAGAACTCTTCGTAATCAATTTGGTCGCGCAGCATTAATCCACAGCCGGATCCCCAGTTTGCGTGCGGCTGCGATCCTGGCTTTGCCCATTCCTTTCTGAATGAGCTTGCGCCGATAGAACCGTTTCAGCTCCGCGTCTTTCCCGACCGCATGCATCGTCGCTTCGGTCCATAGATAGCGCAGCAGCGAGTTGCCTTCCTTGGTCAGTTTTCCTAACCGCTGCCGCTTGCCGCTGCTGTGCTCACACGGAATCATCCCGATATAGCTGGCCACCTGGTTGCCGGTGGCGAAGCGACTCGGGTCGCCGAGAAACACCTCGGTCGCCAGGGCCGTCACCGCGCCCACGCCGGGGTTAGTAAGCGGCGCGCCTGGGCCCTTTGTCGGGCCTGGGCCTCCACTTCCTGGTCCAGTTCTTGGATCCACTTTTGCAATTGCGCGTACAAACCGAGTAGCTCGTTTCGTCTTTGACCGGTGTAGGGTGGTGGTAGAGGCAAGCTTCGGAGTGCGCTCTGCCCCGCCGTGCTCCACAGCGCATGGCCTCGACGCAGGGCGTGATTGAGAGCGATCGCCTGCAAGGTGTGCTGCAATCGCGTTCGCAATCTCACCCATTGGTGTCGGTCCCGCAGCAAGGTTCGCAAGTCCCGCTGTTCCATCGAGGGCACCCAAATCTCCGGGAAGCGATCCTTCATCACCAGCAGGTCCAGCGACACGCCGGCATCGCGTCGATCGTGTTTCTGTTTTCGGGTATCGGCCGCACGGATCTTGGCTGGATGACCCACCCGACACTCGATCCCTAACTCCTCCAGCAATTCCAAAAACCACTGCATCGCGCCGGTGGCTTCGATACCCACCACCACCGGACCTTCCAGCGACGCATAAAACTCTCGTACCGTATTTCCTTCGTGGCAAAGCTCCTTCTCGGTGAACTCGCCGGTCTCGGTGTCCACCATGGCTATCGTTTGTTGTCTTGCGTGCAGATCTCAGCCTACAATCTTCATCTCGGCCTCCTTCGTCGCGAGCCTTTTTGGTTGGATACCGCAAAGTCTACTCGGTCCGCTGTGAGGCCGACGTCGTTATGACATCAGATTTAACACTGCGCGGCGGCGTATCAACGATCCGACAAATGCTCCGGACGGGGTCTCGCTCGTCTCAGCGTGCGGCTCACTAAGAAATTGGCAACAGGGTCGGCATCCCTTCGCTGTAGGGTAACCGGCGGTTCAACAACCGGAGTGCGTTTTTCCGCCTCACGAAGGCCGGGCGGGTAGGGCCTACACCTGCGCTGGGTATTAGCTGGCAGGGCCCATACGAGCAGGATGAATAGCCAACTCAGAAAGGTCTTCACGGCGAACCTCCTGGCGGAGGACGAGCGAAATTGTACTCTATCCACTTCAGGGCGGGTTTCTGCCGGACAGAGTGGCCCGGTAGGGGAGTCTGACCACCATGTACAATGCCTCTATGCCTTTTCGTAGCTTAGGTTCCCCCAATGCCATCCGCAAAGGTGGCAAAGCTCCGCCTCCCGACGACACTTGCGAAGAAGCCGCCTACCTGAAGTCTTTAGGCGAAAAGCAGAAGAACGTCAGCATCAAGCTGGTGGACGGCGAGGTCGTGCAGGGATGGATCGAGTATTACGACAAGAACATGGTCCGCCTGACCCGGCAAGGGGCGCCCAATTTGTTCATCTTCAAGCACGAAATCTTGTACATCGCGGAGGAGCCGCTGCGGAGCTAGTTCTGAATGGATCGCGGTCCGCACTTGCAACAACATCTGGCTGAAAGTCGTCTTCGAAACAATACCTTCATGCCCTCGAACCCCAATTCATTTGAATTCATCCCCGCCATAGCAGAAATCGCGCGCGAGGCGGGAGCCCTGCTGCTGAAGTACTTCCAGGCGCGGGTCAAGATCGAGTACAAGGGCGACGTTGACCTGGTCACCGAAGCCGACCGCAAATCCGAGGCGCTCATCCTGGAGCGCATCTGCTCGCAATGGCCCAAACACAATGTGATGGGAGAGGAAGGCACGCGCATAGAATCCGGCAGCGACTATCGCTGGTATGTCGACCCGCTGGACGGAACCACGAACTTCGCCCACGGATTTCCGGTGTTCTGCGTGTCGCTTGCTCTGGAATTCAAGGGGAAGCGCATCGCCGGAGTAGTTTACGACCCTACGCGCGACGAGCTGTTTGCTGCTGAGCAGGGAAGGGGCGCATACCTCAATGACCGGCGCATCCACGTTTCAGTGGTCGGCAACCTGGCCGAGTCGCTGGTGGCCACCGGCTTTCCCAGTCACAAGCGGCATAAGAACCCCAACATCTTCTTCTACCATCAGATCACCTTGCGAACCCACGGCGTGCGGCGGGCGGGATCGGCTGCTCTGGATTTGTGTTCGGTAGCTTGTGGCCGTTTCGATGCCTTTTGGGAGTTCAATCTGAATCCCTGGGATACCGCGGCAGGCGTGCTGATTGTCGAAGAGGCTGGTGGTCAAGTCACGGATTTCAACGGAGCGCCTTTTAACATCAACAGTCGCGAGACGCTGGCATCCAATGCTCTGGTGCACGAGGCTATGCTGGCGGAGTTTGACGCCATCTTCAAGGGCAAGGGTTTAGAGGAGTTGCCCAGTCCGGTCGAATACGCCAAGAGCCGCGGCAAAGCGATAAAATGATAAGAGAATGGGGAAGGGCGGGGTATCCGACTGGTGCCCGCGTCCCGAGCAATATCAGGACCAACCGTGATCCACTCGCTCCTTGAACGCAAGCTTGAAAAACGGCCAGACAAAGTGCGTCTAAAGGGGCGTATTCTCTTCCTCACCGAAGATCCCCAACTGATCAAGCGGCAACTTGCGGGCGAAGATCTGCCTTGGGACACGAAGAATCCCGCGAACCATCCCAAGCTGCGCGACGACATCTCGACCGACGAGATCACTCCGGCACATTACTGCTTCTATTTCGACCAAACTCTCGGCGAAATCCCGTATCTGGGGCTGAAATGCGGAGGCGTTCTCCCCATCGGACGTAACGACGTCAAGAAGGGCGGTTTTGTCTGCTCGGTGAGCGGCAAGCGGCGCGGCAAGGGGTCTAGCCGGGAGCAGTCGCCTTATGCGGAGATGTGTGCCGGAATCCAGGTCGTGATCGCCGAGAACATTGAGCGCATTTACAAGCAGAACTGCCAAAACCTCGGGCTGCTGACGTCGACAAGCTTTTCCTTAATTGACAAGATTCGTGCGGGGGAGGAGATCGCGCTTTCAGAATTTACGGCGGGAGAGGACGAGATCACGCGCCAGGTGATCGAATACGGCGGGCTGTTTCCCTTCAATGTGGCACGAATGCAGAAAAAAGTTTTCCTGCCGCCCATCAAGACTGGGGGCGAGGGCGCCCGCACCACACGTGCAATGACCTTGGCGGAAAAAATCTTTGCGCGGCACATGGTGAATCAAAAAGGCGAGGTCGGTGTGCCCTGCGTTAAGCCCGGCGACACCGGCTTTGCTGGCGCCGACCTGCGCTTCAGCCACGAGTACGTTACCCCAATGGCAGCGATCTTCTTTGAGCATTACGTGGGCAAAGATGCTAAGGTGAACGATCCCTCCACCATCCTGTTTTTCCGCGACCACCTGACCTTCCTCGACGAGGTCATCTCGGAAGAAAAGAAGAAGCTCGGCCTTCTCGATTTGGCGACGCAGCTTAAGCTCAAGCAGCAGGATTTTGCGCAGCGGCAGGGCGTCAGGCTGCACGGCGAGTTGAAAGACCGCAAGGGTTCGGAAGGCATCTGCCACTCCATCGTTTTGGAAAGCTACGCGCTTCCCGGCCAGCTCAATATCGGTTCGGACTCGCACACTCCGCATGTGGGAGCAATTGGCTGCATAGCCTTCGGAATTGGAACGACCGACGTCTTCAACAGCTGGATCACGAAAGATGTTCGAGTGAGAGTGCCGGAATCGGTGAAGATCGTGATCCGAGGCAAAAAGCGACCCAATGTGACCGCCAAGGATTTTATTCTGAAGATTCTGAGCCTCGACTACGTCCGCAGCGGCAAGGCCCTGGCCAAAGTGATGGAATACGCGGGCGAGACGATCGTGGAACTCAGCGTTGACGAGCGTGCGACCATGACCAACATGGCCGCAGAAATCGGCGGGTTCACTGGAATTGTGGCTCCGGACCAGAAGGTCGTGGAATTCCTAGTGGAACGGCGTGGCATGAATCGAAAGCAGGTCAAGACGATGATTCAGGGCCTCACCAGTGATCCTGGGGCCGAGTACGCGCAGGTCATCGAACTGGACGCAGCTGAGATCACGCCTATGGTCGCCACTCCGGGCGACCCAGGGAACGGGAAGTACGTCCGCGATTTGAATACGCCCGTGCCGGTCGAATTGGCCTATGGTGGTACGTGCACCGCGGGCAAGAATGAAGATATGGATATGTATGCCCGAGTCCTGGCCGATGCCCTTAAGCAGGGCAAACGAGTGGCGGACTCCGTGAAGTTTTACATTCAGTTCGGATCGCAACAAACGCGCGATTACGCGGTGGGCCGGGGATATCTCGGAATTTTCCAGAAAGCCGGGGCGCACGTGATCGAACCCAGCTGCGGGGCCTGCATCAATGCCGGGCCGGGAGTCTCGACGCGGCCGGACCAGGTGGTGATCAGTTCCCAAAACCGAAACTTTCCCGGGCGCAGCGGGCCGGGACAGATGTATCTCGCCAGCCCTTTGACCGTGGCGGCCAGTGCGGTCGCCGGGTATATCGTGGAATATCAACCGAGCGAAGAAAGGGAGTTGGTCTCGGCGTAGCGATTCCACGGCTCCGCCTCAGGATTTCGGCTGCGGGCTCCCCTCCTCGGCTTGGCTCAGAGTCACGCCCGCAAGGCGCCTCAACATCGTGGAGTATCAGCCAAGCGAGCAGGGAAGCTGATTTCGGCGTAAACTTATTTCAATAGGGTCGATCAAGGCGAGCTTGCCTGTACGAAAGCTGGCAAATCTTGCTAGAATGTGCGGTCCTAATTGACCCCGCAGAATCACAGGGAGACTTGAGAAAATGGCATATGTAATCGCAGAACCGTGCATCGGGACTAAAGACACCGCTTGCGTGGACGCCTGCCCGGTGGATTGCATTCATCCCAAGAAGGATGAAGAAGCCCACGCCACCGAGGAGATGCTCTACATCGATCCCGTGGAGTGCATTGATTGCGGCGCCTGCGTTCCGGTTTGCCCGGTTTCGGCCATCTTTGCGCTGGATGATTTGCCGGAGAAGTGGAAGCACTTCACCGAGCGCAACGCGCAGTATTACGGGCGGTAAGGTATTCAAGAAAGAAAATGGTGCGCACCTGTGTCCAGGGTGTGCGCTGTTTAGCTCCTAGCCTTTAGCTTTTAGCCAAAATAAATCGCGCAAACCGGACAGGGGATCCGTCATTGTCCTCGGCGTCCTTAAAACCGTTAATCTCAACTAGCTAAGAGCTAACTGCTAATAGCTCTAATAGCTGCCTTCGCTTTCCATCCACTGCACCCTCGATTACAATCAAAGATTAACTTGCTGCGACCGAGTGACGTAGTGCCTATGCTGCGCGGCAGGCGGTGAGCGTCGATGCCGCTGAAGGAGTCCGAGGCCATCA
>Ga0066659_10001544_pt1 | contig 10097 bp, 7 predicted proteins | sample GraSoiAngelo_108_FD_75176 | JGI IMG/M metagenome (GOLD analysis project Ga0066659, IMG submission 75176) | Grasslands soil microbial communities from the Angelo Coastal Reserve, California, USA - 14_0903_09_40cm | ecosystem: Environmental > Terrestrial > Soil > Grasslands | place: USA... | reverse complement strand
CTTGCCACGTTTGGGGCGAACCGGCGTCTAAAGGAGAAGGTGCCAGGTTGCCGAGCGGCGGCAACACGACACCGGGAATGCTGTTCGGCGAGAAGAATGAATTGTTGGTGTGCTGCGGCGACGCAACCGTTTTGAGCGTCAGCGCCGTCAAACTGGAGGGCCGCAAGCCGGTGAAGGCGAGGGATTTTGCGAACGGCGCGCGATTGAAGAGCAGTGAACGCTTTGGCGACAGCTAGTTTGCGCGGAGCAGACCAGTAGGACATACTTCAGGTTTATCCCATGCACTCGAAAGAAAACATTCTTTGACTGGGCGTGGTAACGGGAGCTCACCATCCATGAAAATCTCTGCATTTTCAGCCAAACGCGGTAACGCGCGTTTCCGCGGGAAGGATTTCGCGCGAGCGGCGACTTGCTGGATGCTCGCCGCGCAGCTTGCAGGGTGGCCGATTGCATTGGCAGGAGGCAACAAGGCCGCCGCGAAGCCGGCGGCCGCGAGCGCGGCGAACGATCCAGTATTGAAAGCGATGCAAAATGAGATAGCACGCGCGACCGCGGAACTCGGGAAGGCGGAACAGCCGCCGTACTACCTCAGTTACACGGTGTACGACCAGGATTTCGTGGTGCTGGTGGGGGCTTACGGCAGTTTGCTGACCGACAGCGCAGCGCAAAGACGTTTCGCTGATGTCACGATGCGAGTGGGCACGCCGGAATTAGACAATACTCATGGACAGAGCCGTCCCAGCGGAGTGACTTCAGGGAGCTTACCGCTGGGAAACGACGCCGACGCCATCGCGCGGGTGTTGTGGGAACTGACGGACCGGGAGTACAAGCGCGCTGTGCCGACGCTGCTGAACGTGCGAACGAACACGGCGGTTCGCGCCGAAGAAGAAGACAAGTCACCAGACTTTTCGAAAGAGAAGCCACAGACGCACCTCGAGGAAGCACCCGCGGCGGCGCCGTTCGACCGCGCAGCATGGGAAGGCGAGATCAAGAGACTGTCCGGGGCGTTCCGGAAATATCCGGAGGTGTACTTCGCGTCGGTGATGATTCAGGTGCAGCGTTCGAATTCGCGGATGGTTTCGAGCGAGGGGAGCGCGATCGTGTCGCCCAGCGCTTCGACGCGACTGATCATGGAGGCGCAGACTCGCGCCGAAGACGGAATGGATTTGCTGCGCGTGGAAACATTCCAGGCGCCCACGGCGAGCGGCTTGCCGAGCGAAGCGGAGCTGACGGGCAAGATTGAAAAAATGGCCGCGGACTTGAGCGCATTGCGCAAAGCTCCAGTGGCTGAGCCTTACGATGGGCCGGCGGTATTGAGCGGGCGCGCGGCGGCGGTGTTTTTCCATGAAGTGCTGGGACACAGGCTGGAAGGCCACCGGCAACGTGATGAGGAAGAAGGACAGACGTTCACGAAAAAGATTGGGCAGGAAGTGCTGCCGAAATTCCTGAGCGTGATTGACGATCCGACGACACGCGAAATGGCGGGGATGAAACTGGCGGGCTCGTATGACTTTGACAATGAAGGCGAGCCGGCGCGGCGAGTGGAAGTGATCAAAGACGGAGTGCTGGAGAATTTTCTGATGTCGCGAATGCCGGTCAAGAATTTCGCGCAATCGAACGGACATGGCCGTAACCAGCCGGGACGGATGCCGACAGGACGCCAGGGAAATCTCATCGTCACATCGACAAGAACCGTGCCGGAAGCGGAAATGCGGCAGAAACTGATTGAAGAAGTGAAGAAGCAGGGCAAGCCTTACGGACTGTACTTCGACGACATTCAGGGCGGATTCACGCTGACAACGCGCTCACTGCCGCAAGCGTTTCAGGTGCTGCCGGTGATTGTGTACAAAGTGTACGCGGACGGGCGGCCCGATGAATTGGTGCGCGGCGTGGACATTGTGGGGACGCCGCTGGCGGCGCTGACGCGGATTATGACGACGGGGGACCAGCAGCACGTGTTTAACGGCGTGTGCGGCGCGGAAAGCGGGCAGGTACCGGTTGCGGCCGTGGCTCCGGCGATGCTGTTCTCCGAAATGGAAGTGCAGAAGCGCGCACATGAGCATGAGCGTCCGCCACTGCTACCGCCACCAGGATTTGAAGAAGGTGGCTCCGCCAAAGATGCGCAAATGAAGGCTGAGGTGAAGCCATGAAAATTCTTCACCGGCCGGCAGCTTCGCGCGTGCGCAGACGATGGATAGGGTTGGTAATTGCGGCATTGCTGCCGCTGAACGCCACGCAGGGACGGGCCGATTCGGTGGAATCAAAACCGGCGCTGGACGCGGCGATGGTGGCGGCACACGCGGCGGCAAAGGGCGACGGCTTGCTTGAGGCGCTGCTGACGGAATTGGACCGTTCCAAGGCGCAGCTCAAGATGGATCAGGTGCAAGCGCCCTATTACGTGGAATACCGCGTGAATGAGGTGCAGGATTTTGGCGCGGAGGCGGCTTTCGGGGCCTTGCGCGAGAATCAGCATATTCACGTTCGCGTGCTGCGCGTGGTTGTGCGCATCGGCGATTACAAGCAAGACAGCTATTTCGGCAGAGGGCAGGGCGAGTCCAACATTTTGCCGCTGGACAACGATCCAATCGCGCTGCGCCACCAGCTTTGGCTGGCCACCGACGACGCGTATAAGGCCGCCGGACAGGCGCTAGCGGAGAAACAGGCGGCAATGAAGCAGTTCAGCGCGGACCCCAGTCCCGTAGATGACTTTGCGAAGGCGCCGCAAATGATTGACGTCCGACCGACGGTGTCGCTGAAAGTCGACGAAGCAGCGTGGAAGAAGACGCTGGAGGATGTGACGGGTTGGTACAAGCAGTATCCAGACGTGCAATCGGTGACGGCGTCGGCGAGGTTTTCGGCAATCAACGAGTACCTGGTGAATTCCGAAGGCACGGTCACGCGGTGCGGGAAGACGACGTACAGCGTGCAATTGAATGGGTCTGCGCAGGCGGCGGACGGGATGAGGCTGAGCCGAAGTCCAGCATTCATGGTGGCCCGAGCGGAAGAATTGCCAACACACGACACGTTGATGGGTGAGGCGAAAAAGATGCTGGATACGGTCGTGGCGCTGCGGCAAGCGCCCATCGTCGAGGAGGAATACCGCGGTCCGGTGCTGTTCGCCCCGGACGCGGCAGACGATATCGTGGCGTCGCTGATCGGGCAAAACCTCCTAGGGCAGAAGCCGCAGCTTGGGAAACCAAACCGGACGACCGGGGCGTTCGCGACGAGTTATAAGGCGCGCGTGCTGCCGAACTTCCTGTCGATAGTGGACGATCCGACTTTGAAGGAGTTTAGAGGAAAGAGCCTGGTGGGAAGTTATGAGGTGGACAGCGAAGGCGTGAAATCGCAGGCGGTCAGCACTATCGAAAACGGAGTGCTGGCCCATTATCTGATCGGGCGGCAGCCGATTCGGGACTTCCCGGCCTCGAACGGACACGGACGGGCTGGGCCAGGATCGTTTCCCGCGCCGAGCCTGGGCGTTCTGCTGGTAAAGAGCTCCGAGGCGCAATCGCCCGAGGAGCTGAAGAAAAAGGTGATGCAGATGGTAGCGGATCAGGGCAGGCCGTACGGTTATCGAGTGGAAACGCTGGGGCCGGGCAATTCTCCGCGGCTGCTTTATCGCGTGTATGCGAAAGATGGGCACGAAGAGTTGGTGCGAGGCGCAGTGTTCAACGAGCTGGACATTCGCGCGCTGCGGAGCGATTTGGTCGCTGTGGGCGACGATCCCCTGGTGAGCAACCGAGCCGGCGGTGCGCCGACGACCATTATCAGTCCGTCGCTGCTGTTTGATGAACTGGAAGTCAAGCGGGCGGATACGAGCAAGGACAAGCTGCCGGATTATCCGGCGCCGCCGCTAAAGAAGTGACCGTCTTTTCCGTTCTTAGTAGGAAGGGGCTGAAGGCCGTGCGCGATACTGGTGCGGGCCAAACCTTGCCGCTACCAGAAAGGCGGCGGCAACTGCCCTTGAAAGCGAAGCAAGACACTGGCTCCGAAACCATGAGCAGCTAGCCCCCTAGTAACTGCGCATCGCACACGCACGTCCCAATAACATGGAGATTGGAGGGACCATGTCAAAGATCATGAAACGAGTTTTCGTATGTGCGGCTTTTGCGATGGCGTGCGTGCCAGTTGTGGATTTGAGAGCGCAAAACCAGAAGGAATTGCTCCCTGCTCCGCTGCCCATGCAAATCTTCACCGCAAGGAAAGTATTTATTTCCAACGCAGGTGGGGACCCTCTTGGTTACTACAGTGGAGGACCCGATAGGGCGTACGACAAGCTGTACGCAGTGCTAAAGGGTTGGGGTCGATATGAGCTGGTGGCCGCTCCCGGCGACGCTGAGTTGGTGTTTGAAATAAGCTTTGCAATGCCCACGGTGGCGGAAGACGTCTCCGGTGGAAACGGGTTTACAGTGTCAAGCAGACCGGTAAAAGATCCGCAATTCCGGCTTGCCATCGTGGACCTCAAGACACACGTTTTGCTGTGGACATTCACTGAGCACGTGCAACCTGCAGGGCTGCAAATGAACCGCGATAAAAACTTTGATCAGGCGTTAACGGCCCTTGTGAACGACGTAAGAAATGTCGCCGGCCAACCCGGTCCGGCGGCCAGCGGCAGTTCGAAGTGAACCGCTGAGAAGTTGTGGTCGGTTCGTGAGGAGGCGAAGAACAGCAATCCTCGGGGGAAAACGGTTGACGAATCGGACCTGAGATTCGAGACTTTAGCGTATGACTCTTGGAGAGAGACTCGAATGGCTGGGGCGGCTGACGCTGCTGGTATTCATTCTGGCGTCGGCCGCGTTTTTGAGCGCGATCACCGCAATGCGCATCGCGATTCACGGGCGCGAAGTGACCATGCCGAATCTTGTGGGCCTAAATGTTTCCGAAGCGAGCCGGATACTGCAGTCGCGCGGGTTGGTGCTGCGCGTGGCGGACCGCATCTACAGCGACCAGCCGATTAACGCAGTGGTGCGGCAGACACCGACATCGGGCTTGCTGATGAAGGTGTCGCAGCAAGCGCACGTGGTGCTGAGCCTGGGACAGCGGCAATTGCAGATTCCGCTGCTGGAAGGCAATTCACTGAGGGCTTCGCGAATCGAACTTCTTCGGGCAGGATTGCAAGTAGGAGAAGTCTCAGGCGTAACCATGCCGACTCCGCCGGTCGATACTGTGGTGATCCAGAACCCCAAGCCCGGAGCGGGAGCGGCGACGCCGCGAGTGGACGTGCTGGTTTCACAAGGTCCGCGCGAGCTAGCGTATGTAATGCCGCACCTGACCGGACTGAATGAGATCGAAGCCCAGCGCCGTCTAGATATAGCGCAGATGCGGCGCAAAGTTAACTATGTGACGGCACCACAGTGGCCGCACGGAGCGGTGATTGACCAGTCGCCGATGAGCGGGACACGGATTCCGGCGAGTTCGACCATTGAATTGACAGTAGCGAACTGAGCCCCGACTACAAGAAAACATGGCGGCATAAAGCCGCCTCTCCAAAGACAAAGAAGGCGGAATTTATTTCGCCGGTTCCTTTTTGTGCAGAGTCGTGCACATGGTCAGGGCGGTGTTGGGATCAACGGCGCTGTCGCCTTCCTCAACAAATTGGATGACACCCTGCTTGTCGATGACGATGTTGGCGCGCAGGGCCCACTCATAGGTTTCATTTTGCACGTCGTAGCCCTTGAGGATGCCGTAGGCTTTGAGCATCTTGCGGTTCATGTCGCTGAGGAGCGGGAAGCTAATGCCGATCTGCTTGGCGAAGGCGGCGTTGGCGGCAGGACTATCCAAACTAACTCCAAAAACTTCGGTATCCGAGGTGTCAATTTTACCGGAGGCGATTCCAGCCTGGAGCGCCTGAAGTTGCTTCGTTCAACCGCCGGTGAAGGCCAGGACGTATACGGCGAGGAAAACGTTCTTCTTGCCGCGGAAGTCGCTGAGCTTCACGGCTTTCCACTGGTCACTAAGCAGAGTGAAATCAGGGGCGGTGTCGCCGACCTTCAGGGTCATCTTGGCGACTTCAGACTTCCCTGCTTGCGGAACGGCCGGAGCCGCCGCGAGGACGGCCGCAACCAGTAGCTCGAGAACAATCTTGCGCTTCATAGAGAATCTCCGACGGAGTTGGGATTAAGTGGCAGCAGGAGCTTACCCGTTGCCATACATGCAATACCACTGGAATAGGGAAAATATTCCGGCAGAATGACTCCTCGCGTGGAGAAGACGAAGGCAACCCCTTACACCGAATGGCGGCATCACAGAGAGGAGTAGTTCAGCTTAGGCCGGCCGAGGGTGCAAAGTAGTTGTTCGGGCTGGCCATTCGTTCAGGTTATAATCGTACGTTCCTTACAGCATGGAGTCGGGAAGCACCCAAGGCTTTCGACGGACCGCTGTGGAGAACGGCAGATTCGAGAGAGAGGTGGAGATTGCTCCGCACTTTAGTTATGGCGACTGTAAGACAGTCGATCTTCCTAGCGACCGTGAAGCGGTGTGCTCTATTCGCGATAACTGGTCTATTTCTATTGAGTGCGACACGGTGCGACGCGCAAATTTTTCATAAGAAAAAGAGAGTCAATAAGTCGACGAACGCGGAGAATACCGCAGAGCCCGACAAGATTTTGTATGACAAGGCGATGGATGATATCAAGCACGGGCGGCACGAGGTCGGCAGGCTGAACCTGCAGACGCTCATCAACACCTATCCGGACAGCGAGTATCTTGCCAAGGCCAAGCTGGCGATCGCCGACTCGTTTTTCAAAGAGGGTGGGACGGCGAATCTGACGCAGGCTATCCAGGCGTACAAGGATTTCGGCATTTTCTTCCCCATGCTGCCCGAAGCGGCCTACGCGCAGTTGCAGGTGGCGATGACGCACTACAAGCAGATGGAGAAACCAGACCGCGACCGCACGCAGGCTCGCGAGGCCGAGGATGAGTTCCAGGTATTCCTGTCAAAATATGCGAACGATCCACTGGCTTCGAAGGCAGAACAGCGTTTGCGCGAAGTGCAGGAACTGCTGGCGGAAGGCGACTTCCGCATTGGTTACTACTATTACGTGAAGGAAGACAAGAAAGCCGCGGAATCGCGGCTAAGGTCGGTGGTAAACCGATACCCGCTGTACAGCAAGTCCGACCAGGCGCTGTGGATGCTCGGGAACATCTGGCAAGCAACCGAAAAGAAGGAGTTTGCGGTTCCTTACTACGCGCGGATCGTGCGCAATTATCCCTTGTCGCCGCTGGTGCCGAATGCCAAGAGCCGCTTGAAGACGCTGGGCGCGCCGATTCCGCAGCCCGATCCCCAAGCGGTGGCATGGATGACGGCGGAACAGAATGCGCCGCGTCAGCATGAGGCGCTGATCAAGAAACCGCTGCGGTTGATTCATACCGGTCCGGGCCAGGAATTGCGGGCGGCCGCCACAACCGGGAAGCCGACGATGACCCCCGATTCGGAAAGCGAAACAGGAGTAGATGTTCTGAGGGGCGGGAATCAGTCGCAAATCGGGGGAGCTGGAACGGGAATTGTAGCGACGATAACTCCTGGAGGGACCGGCGGGGCGACGAGCGGGGCAGAAAATGTGACGCCGGCGACGGACGGAGGCGATGCGACACCCGCAGCGCAACCGGATCAGAACTCGCCGACAACGACGGAGAATTCCGCGAGTGGAACGACGGGGTCCGGAACTACCGAGACAACACCCAAGAGCGGTGCCACAACGGGCACAGCTGGCCAGCCGACCGATGCAAAGACGGATGTAGCGTCAGCCACCACGGACCAGTCTGGCGACGCATCCAAAACGGACGCCGCGGGGCCTGACGGGAAGCAAAACGGATCAAACGGGGACACTAAGAAAGAATCGACCAGCAAGAAAAAGAAGGGCCTGAGAAAAATCGTCCCCTGGTGAGGTTTGGGAGGAGGGCGAAGATCAGGAGAAACACCGAAGGTACAGTCAGAAAGGGCAGTACCCTGCGTGTTTTTAGGCGGCCATAGGTGCAGTATTCACTTCCGACACACTCCTGCCCTGTAGACATTGACGCGAACTTGAACGGGTGCTCCAATAGCATGGAGCAGGTCATTTTGTATGGCTACACATGGGTGTGGCCAGCACGGTAGAGTATCGCCGGAGGGCGTTCGGTGCCGAAGATTCTGGTTGCGGACGATAACAGCAACATCCAGAAGATGGTGGGGCTGGCCCTGAAAGATCAGGGCATCGACGTCGTTGCCGTTGGCAACGGTGAAGCAGCCGTGCGAAAAATCTCCGATTTGCGGCCTGACCTGGTGCTTGCTGATGTATTCATGCCGGTGCGGAACGGCTACGAAGTTTGCCAGTACGTGAAGATGGACGCTTCACTTGCGCATATCCCCGTGATCCTGCTAGTGGGCGCGTTTGATCCGCTGGATGAGCAGGAAGCGCAACGAGTGGGTGCCGATGGCGTATTGAAGAAACCGTTCGTTCCACCGGATCCCCTGATTTCGATGGTAAAGTCCGCGCTACAGCGCGCCGGAGTGAGTCACGCGGGAGCCGGCGCGGTGAAAATTCCAGAGCCGGATGTTTTGAAGGGCACCGACCTCCTGACTCCGAGTGGTGCCTCTGTGCCGCCGGTGACTAGCATTCCAGTGCACACAGCGTCTCCCCATCCAGTTATTGCGGCGCTAGATGAACAGAGTTTTGTCGACGAAGTACCGGCGCGCCCGCAGCCAGTGCAAATTGACAGCGGGTCGCAACCGGTAGCATTCGGAAGCCTGCTCGAAACTCCCACGGATGAGAAAGATGAGGCACTAGGTTTTCTGCCGCAGGCGCATCCCGAATTGGTGCCCGAGCGCGATTGGCGCGATACGGATGTGGAGGAACTTGACGAGGAAGCGGAGGAAGAAAAACCTCCTGCGCCGTGGCGGCGTGAAGAAGCGGAAAGTTATGCCAATTCTGGAACCGCAAGCGGAGCGAAGGATTGGCGCTCGGGAAGTTTCGAGCAGATCCTGGCCAGGAAGGCTCATGGGGAGTCCTGGGAACCTGCAGAAGAGAAACCGGAAGTTGTCGGGACGGCCTCTGCGGCAAATAGCCACATGCCTGAAGCGCCCGCTGCTCCCGCGAGCATGCCGGAAGCGGCGCCGGTTATGGGAGCAATTTCGAGTACACCATTTGCGACCGACGCATGGGCGGGGGTGAGTCCGCCGGCTTCACAACAAGAAACCTCCACGAAGACGACCGCGGCAGTGGAAGAACTAGGACCCGCGAAAGAACGCAAAATGTCCTTGCCGGGAGCGGTGGTAGCGAGCGTACCTGAGGCGACTCAAGCCGACGCTCAAACGAATGGATCCAAAGAGTCCTGGTTCTCCGTCCCGTCAAACCCCTGGAACGCCGAGCTTGAGAAGGCCAACCGGCTGGCTTCAACGTGGGATTCTGGCGCGCCCGTGGCTACTGCTCCGGCATCGGGCAACGGAACGGAAAAAACTACTGAGGTGGTCAGCGAAACGACTCAGAAGGTCATCGAAGAAGCGGCCTTGCCTGCGGAGACCGTGGAAGCTATCCGCGAGGAAGCCGCTCAAGTTACCGAAGAGGCTGCGCTCCCCCTGGAGCAGCAGACCTACGACGGAACAGGCTTCTACGCGACCGAAGAAGTGTTAGAGACTGCGGCTCCGGCGACTGCGCCCGCGCCGACCCCGAGCATGGACGACCTCGTTGCCAAGGTGCTGGCAAAGCTGAATCCCGAGGTTTTGCAGGCGGTTACACGCGAGATTTTGAAGCCCGTCGTGGAAGCAATGGTCCAGGAAGAGATGAAGTCGAAGAAGCCGTAAATTCCCCGCCTCATCACGTCGAATTCCCGCGCACACTTTGTATTGATCAAGACTCAAGACGGCCTCGAAAGTGTGCGAACCAGGTGTGCGACAAATTCGTGGGTGTCAGCTGGTCCTGGCCGAGCGCGTCTCCCAGAATTCCTCCCAGCGGCCACTCATCCGGCAACAGCGCAGCGCGATGATAGCGTTGGCGCCGCGGACGGTCCAGTGCATTCCGGAGCGCTTGAGTCGTTGTCCAATGATCGTTTTGCAGCCTGCCTCGATGACGCCCGACCCAACGAATAATCCTTGTCTGCGGAAATCGGCATAGCGCATCCGT
>Ga0066659_10001533_pt1 | contig 10123 bp, 7 predicted proteins | sample GraSoiAngelo_108_FD_75176 | JGI IMG/M metagenome (GOLD analysis project Ga0066659, IMG submission 75176) | Grasslands soil microbial communities from the Angelo Coastal Reserve, California, USA - 14_0903_09_40cm | ecosystem: Environmental > Terrestrial > Soil > Grasslands | place: USA... | reverse complement strand
CGGCGCGGGCCGGCCGCCCGCCTGGCGGGCATGGACCTGGTCGTGCAAGCGCGCAGCGGGCTCCTGGCCGCGGGCGGGAGCGTCAACCACGGCGTGCCGACCGGCGGCGAGAACCCGGTCGTCGACTACATGTGCGCGATGACGCTCGCGTTCGGCATCGCCTCGGCGCTGTTCCGGCGCGCGAACACTGGACGCGGCGGCGAAGTCGACGCCTCGCTCCTGATGTCGTCGCTCGTGCTCCAGAACAACAACATGGTGCGCATCGATTCGGCCGACGCGACGACGCACGCCGCGCTCCGATCCCGGCTCGCCGAGCTGCGCGCCGCCGGGCGGCCCTACGCGGAGCAGGCGGCTCTCACGCCCCAGATCCGTCCGCCGGCGACGGTCAACGTCTACTACCGCACCTACGCGACGCGAGACGCCGCGCTCGCGATCGCGTGCGGGAGCCCGGCGCTCCGGCGCGCCTTCATCCGAGCGGTGGGGCTCACCGACGCGGCCCTGGATCTACCGATCACCGACCGCGCGAAAGAGATCGAGCACTACGTGGCGCTTCGCCATCGCGTCGAGGGGATCGTGGCCACCCGCACCACGGCCGAATGGCAGGCGACGTTGGAAGCCGCCGGCGTCCCGGCCGCCGGAGTCAAGCTGCCGCTCGAGCTCCTCGACGACGAGCAGCCGCTCGCCAACGGCATGCTTCACGACCTGACTCACCCGGTGCTCGGCCCCGTCCGCGTCCTGGCGCCACCGGTCTCGATGGATGGCGGTGGATTCGTCCCGGCGCCGGCGACGCCGCCGTTCGGATCGGAGACGCGCGCGATACTCGGCGAGCTCGGGTTCGTGGACGCGGAAATCGAGAGCCTGCTGGCCGAAGGGGTGACGCGCGACCGGCCGGCGCCGCGCCGCGCTCGCTGACCGGCCTCAGTTGCGGGCGGGATTCGTCGCGATGCGCGCGGGGTCGGCCGCGGCGGCCTGGAGCTCGGTGATCGCCACGCGCCGCTCGATCTTCGGGTTGCGCAGATCGATGCCGATCCGGAGCGCCCGGAGCCCGTGCACGCCCTGCAGCTCCTCGAGCTCGACGTCCTCGACCTCGCCGGTGAAATAACCGAGCGAGGTGAGGTAGTCGATGTAGGCGCGGTACTCGTTCGCCTCGGCGGAGTGCGAGTAGATGATCGCGATCTTGCCGGGCTGGGTGATCCGCTCCTCGGAGCCCCTGATCACGGCCTTGTCGATCCGCTTCTTGACGATCTCGTACCGGATGTCGTACGCGCCGTCCACGTCGAAGCGCTTCTCGTCGAAGCGGAAGCGGATCGAGAGCGGGGCGTGCTGGACCAGCACCAGGTGCGTGACCTCGAGCGGAACCGGGAGCTTTTCCTTGAGGCGATTGACCCGCAGCGCGACCCCGCAGGTGACCATGAGCTGCCAGAGCCTGAGGCTCTTGAGGTAGAGCGGGTCGAAGCGGCCGTCCTCGAGCAGCGAGGAGCCGACGTAGATCTGATGGTCGACGCCGTCCGTCTTCTGCTTCTCGAAGTAGTGCGGGAAGATCGTCTGGGCCGTCTGCTCCTCGAGGTCGAGGTAGGACGAGATGCCGTCGGCGATCCGCGTCACGCTCTCCTCGAACAGCCGCCGCCGGTCGTACACCGTCCCGATCCGGGGATCGAGCGCGGTCCGGTACGCCTCGATGCGCTCCCGCACGCTGGGGGCGAACGTCTGGAGGTGGTCGAAGAGTCCCTCGACGTTGGACCGGAGAAACGCGATGATCGACACCTCGTCGCCCGAGTGCAGGTGCGTCTGGATCTTTGCCGCGTGCTTGTCCACGCGATAGAGCAGCTCGTGCAGGCCGGGCAGCGGCCGGGCGTCGTGCGCGAAGCGGATCACGTCGCGGGCGAGCCGGAGCTGCGTCAAGAGGTCCGTCTGGATCGCGAGGCTTCGCTGCGTCGAGGACCCGCGGATGTCGGACAGCGCGTAGAGCGGGTAGATGCGCTCGAACACGATCGGCTCGAGCTCCATGCCCCGGTCGCCGGAGTCCTCGGCGTGCTGTTCGATGACCTTGAGCACCGCCTTGCGGAAGCGCCACTCCACCACCGGATGGATGGCCGTGCACTTCTCCTTGATGAACGCCTGGATGCGCGAGTTCAGCTCTTCCATGCTGCGCTGCACGGCCATGGAGAAGAGCGGGAGGATCTGGTGGAGCTTCGGCAGGTGCGTGGCGTCCAGGTCGCCGGGCGTCGGCGAGCCGAGCTCGAGCGTGCCGATGACACGGTCCTGATAGAGGAGCGGCGCCACGATGATGTTGCGCAGCCCCCACTCGATGATCTCGTCGTCCGCCGGCGTCCGGTCGGGCATCTCGGCCAGGTCCTCGACGATCAGCGGGCTCCCCTGCACCACCGCGCGCTCGTAGACCGAGCCGCGGAACTCCTCCACGGTGTGGTGCCGCGAGTCCGCGAAGATGCACGCGTGCTCGCACTCGGCACCGTCGGCGCCATAGTTGAGGACGAGGACCTGGTCGCCGTCGAGGGCGGCGAGGCCGAAGCGCAGGTCCGGCCGCCGGAAGAGCGTCCGCAGCTTGTCCTGGAGCGTATTGAACCGCGTGTGGGACACGATCGACTCTTTGTCGATCAGGTCGCGCTCGAGTGAGGACAGCACTTCCTGGTCGGTGACCTCGATGGCCTTGAAGACCGTGAAGCCGCGGAAGGCGAACCGGTCGGGCGGCAGCACGTCGCGGAGCATCTCGGGATCGAGGAAGTCGCGCCGCAGGCGCTTGCGGACCTCGTCGCTGAGCGGCGGCACGGGGCCGATCGTCTCGACCTCCACGAACCGCCAGTCGAAGTCCATCCTGAAGTGGCGATCGAGCCCGGTGTCGGGGTCGGGTACCGTGAGGATCAGCGGGTAGTCCACCACGAGCTTGATCCCGTAGACTCGCTCCAGGATCAGCGCGTACGCGAAGAAGGTCCGCATCTCGCTCACCATCGACGCGTCGAGGTTCACGCGGCCGCGCAGCGTGCCGTCCTCGGCGCGCAGATACCGCTCGAAGAGCGGGGTGGCGTAGAAGCTCTTCAGCTGGAACGGCACCAGGACGGCCGAGAACTCCTGCTCGAAGAAGGCCGGCGCGAAGATACCGGCCATGAGCACCTGGATCAGGTTGCGATGGCGCTCGACCACGCTCAGATCGGCGATCGGACCCATGAGCTCCGGCACCTGGCGGACCTGCTCCCGGACCGTCCGCATGAACACCCCTTTGGCGGAGGTGTCGTCGCCGTACTTCTTCTGCCAGAACTCGAACAGGGTCGCCAGGCTCAGCTCGCTCTTGAACGGAAAGCCGGCCGGGCCGGACTTGATCGCCAGCTGGAGATCGGCGGAACGCGGCGTCTGGCTCATACGGAACATGGCGCTATTGTAGCAGGGCGCGCCAGCCGAGCCTGCCGGCCCGTGGTGTAGAATTCCGCGAGATCCAGACAGGGAGGCGTCAATGGAACACCGCCAGCTCGGCCACAGCTCGCTCTCGGTGCCGGCGCTCGGCCTGGGATGCATGTCGATGTCGGGCACCTACGGCAAGCACGACGACGTCCAGTCGATCGACGTCGTCCACCGGGCGATCGACCTGGGGGTGAATTTCCTCGATTCCTCGGATATGTACGGCTTCGGCCACAACGAGGAGCTCCTGGGGCGGGCCATTCGCGGGCGGCGGAACCAGGTCGTGATGGCCACCAAGTTCGGTCAGGTACGGACGCCCGATGGCAAAGCAACGGTCAACGGTCGGCCCGACTACGTGATCCAGGCCTGCGACGCAAGCCTCAAGCGCCTCGGGATCGACGTGATCGACCTTTACTATCAGCATCGTGTCGACCCGACGGTGCCGATCGAGGACACGGTGGGCGCCATGAAACGCCTGATCGAGCAGGGCAAGGTCCGGTACATCGGGCTCTGCGAGGCGGCGCCCGCGACCGTGCGGCGCGCGCATCGGATCCATCCGCTCAGCGCGCTGCAGAGCGAGTTCTCGCTGCTCTACCGAGTCGAGGCGGAGGAGCTGCTCCCCACCCTGCGCGAGCTGGGCATCTCGTTCATCGCCTATTCGCCGCTCGGACGCAGCTGGCTCACCGGCCGCGTCGGGAGCCTCGGCGACATCCCGGCGGACGATCGGCGGCGCGACCATCCGCGCTTCCACGACGCTCACTTCGCCAAGAACCTCGAGCTGGTGCGGCGGATCGAACCGATCGCGAAGGAGAAGAGCTGCACGCCGGGCCAGCTGGCCCTCGCGTGGCTCCTGGCCCAGGGGCGGGACATCGTTCCGATTCCGGGCACGAAAAGGAAGGAGCGGCTCGAGGAGAACGTGAACGCCGCGTCCGTGCGGCTGGACGCGCGCGATGCCGAGCGGATCGCGGCGGCGATCCCGGCCGGGGCCGCGGCCGGAACCCGCTACCCGGAGGCGCAGCTGAAGGGCGTGCACATCTAGGACAGTCGCTCGGGGTCGTCGGCCGGCGGCTCAGGACTGCCGCTCGACTTCTCGAGGTCGAGCATTTCCGGAAGGTGCCGCTGGCGCTCCGCGGGCTCGAGCCGGGTGATCTGGTTCATCCGCATGACGACCTCACCGATGCGTTCGAGCGCTTCGAGCATCGACCCGACCCGCCCGCCCCAGCGAGCGCCGGCCTCGCGGGCGAGGAGCTGAAGCTCACCCGACACGACGGTCAAGGGGTTGTTGATCTCGTGGGCGGCCGCCACGGCCAGGCTCGCGACCGACCGCAGAGTCGCCGCTTCTCGCAGCGCCGCGTCGGCGCGCTTCTTCTCGGTGATATCGCGGCCGATGGCGGAGGCTCCGATGATGATGCCCGACGAGCTTCGGAGCGGCGACACCGTGATCGATACCTGAACCCGCGAGCCGTCCTTCCGGATCCGCGTGGCCTCGTAAGGCTGGACGTGCTCGCCTCGCTTGACCCGGGCCAGGACACGGAGCAGCTCATTGGGATGATCGGGCGGGATGATGATCGAGATCGGGCGGCCGACGGCCTCCGCGGCCGAGTAGCCGTAGAGCCGCTCGGCGCCCGCGTTCCAGCTGGTGACGACGCCCTCGAGCGTCTTGCTCACGATGGCGTCGTCGGAGAACTCCACGATGGACGCCAGGTGCGCCAACGCCGCTTCGTCCCCCTTCCGCTCTGTCACGACGGCGGCGATCAAGATGCTCATCACCGCCATCGTGCCGAGAAACGCCTGCAGGAGTAGCAACGACTCGTTCGGCGGGCCGCCGGCGAAGGGGCCCAGGCCGCGGACGGTGCTCCAGATCGCCAGCCCCGACAGGATCGCGATCGCCGCCGCCGTCTCGCGCTGACCGAAACGAAATGCCGCCCAGACCAGGGGCGGCAAGCAAAGGAACGTGAGCGGCTGACCGACGAATCCGTAGAACACGAGGCCGCAGACGGCGATCACCGTCGCGAACAGACCCACGCGCTCCAGCTGACGCGTTCGGCCTCGCGGCACGGCGATGGGAGCGCTCCACAGCACGAGGACCGGCCCGACGACCAGCGCGCCCACGGCGTCCCCGAGCCACCACGTGAACCAGATCGCGGGATACTCCCGCCAGTTGGCGTTTCCGCTCAGCGTCAGGCTGCTCGCGCCGATCGTCGCGCCCACGGTCGTGCTGAAGAGCCCCGCCAGCACCACGAACTTGAAGACGTCTCGCGAGCGATTGAAGACGTCGCGGCCGTTCGCGAAGAGTCTGACGAGGTCCGCGCCCAGCCGGCCCTCGAAGGTATTGCCGAGCGCGATACCGAGCGAGGTGGCGATCGATCCGGTGGTCGTGACGTTCACGAGAAAGGCGCCGACGAAAATGGCGGGCCAGATCCGCGGGCTGAGCAGCAGGAACGAGGCGAACGCGATCCCGGTGGGCGGCCAGACCGGCGAGACGCTCGCGTTGACGACGGCCAGGCTCAGGCCGAGCTTGCCGGCGAGGAAGTAGGCCAGCGTCACGAGGCCCAGCCACCAGAGGGCTACCGGTTTTCGAGATTCGGTCATCGCCCGACCCGCTCCGGCGTCGCTCGGGCCCCAGGTAGCCCGGTCGTTCAATCGATTCCGACATCACCAGCTTAACACCCGCGCCCGAGCCGGGCCGACTCGTGTAGGCTTACTCGGATCGCGAGCCCTGTGCTCCGTGGAATCGAGGAGGAGAACACCGTGAACGGCTGGCTCGAGACGTATCGCGGGATCGTTTACCGCTGGCAGGAGGACCACAACGGCCACCTGACCGTTGCGTTCTATTTCGCCCATCTCGCCGACGCCACACGTTGCGTGCTGGACTCGCTGGGCCTCGGCCTGGCGTACACGCGACGCCGCAAGAGCCTCTGTGTGACCGCCGGTTGCTACGTGCGCTACGTCCGCGAGCTCCGCGCCGGCGACAACCTGCACATCGTGAGCGGGGTGATCGGCGTCGAGCGCGACGGCCTCGTGCTCGGACACAAGGTCTTCAATTCCGAGACCGGCGAGGTCTGCACCACGGTCGAAGAGCGTCTCCGCCACGTTGACACCCGGCGCCGCGCCGCGCGGCCCTTCACGGCAGCACAGCGCCGGACCGCGGAGCAGCGGCGTGTCGAGTGGGACGTGCCGGCGCGCGAGCGCCGCCCGCGGCCGAGCGGGCTCGAGGGCTTTCACGAAAGCTCACGGGACACGGTCAAGCCGGACGAGGTCGATGTCCTCGGCCAGGTTGCCCTGACCCACTACGTCCACCGCTTCTCGGCCGCCAACGGCCACGCGACCGCGGTGTTCGGGGTGACGCCCGGCTACATGCGCGCCGAGCGACGGGGCTTCTCGACGTTCGAGTTCCAGCTGGAGTTCGCGGGCGTGCTCCGGCCGGGCGATCCGGTGCGCATCCGCTCGGCCCTCGTCCACGTCGGCAACTCTTCGATGCGTCTCTTCCACGTCATGACGAACGAGCGCACCGGGGAGCGTGTGGCCACGCTCGAACAGCTGGGCGTGCACCTCGACATGGACGCGCGTCGCCCGACCCCGCTGCCCGATGCGATCCGGGACCGGGCGAAGGCGATTCTGGTGTCCTGAAACGACGCGGCGACTAGGCGCCTGCGGCGGGGCTGGCGCGCCGGCGGCCGCGGCCGCCACGCCGGGAGCGCCGGCGGCCTCGTCTCGGGGCCGGCGCCGGAGCCACCGTGACCTCGGCCACTTCCTCGAAGGGCTGCTCGGGCGGTGGCATCGCCTCGACGGGAATCGACGCCAACGGTGCCGTCGCCCCGTGGCCCGTCAGGCCGTGAACCAGCGAGATCATCCCGGTCGGGCTCACCGAGAGCTCCTTGATACGACGCAGCCGGGTGACGAGCCGCGGTGAGCCCGGCGGCCGGCTGAAGCCGCGCGCCTTGAGCGTTCGCGCGACGGTGTCGATGAGAACGGCGCCGTTCGGTGAGCGTTCGGCGAGCTCGCGGACGACGAGCACGAGCTCGTCATGCGGCGCGCTGTGCGCTTCGTCGGACTCCTTCTCGATGGGAGGCGGCGCGGGACGGACTGGCTCGAGCCGGCGCGGCTCGGACTCGAGACCGACTGGTCGCCCTCCGCGTCGTCCTCGGCGCCCGCGTCGGCGGCTCCGGTCCGCTCCCGATGCGGGACGGCTCGGCTCCGCGATCGGCGCGCCGGTGAGCGTCCGCGCGGTCAGCCGGTGGAAGGTGATCCCGAGCGCCGCGGCCACGTCACCCACCGCGTCGAAGGCTCGATCGTCCGATACGATTTCGAGCACGTCACCCGGCCGCGCGCCGGCGAGCCACACGCCGGCGCTCACGGCGATCCGGAGATCGCTCCAGTCGCGGACGCCGGTGGACGGGGCGCTATGGAGGAGCTGGGCGCCGAAGCGGGCGAGGACGCGCCCCGTCTCGTGGCCGATCACGCGCCAGTTGCCGACGGCGAAGAACTCGGTGCTCCGGCCGACGTGATCGATGGCCAGACGTCCGACCACGCGCTCGATGTGCGCGGGGTTGCTCGTGTTCTCGACGTCGAAGAATATCGCGTGGCGGGTCGCCGGCCGCAGACGTTCCGGGCCGGCCGGGGGCACCCGCGCCGCGAACACGGGCTCCGGTGTGACGAGGGACAGCGCGGGTCCGGGCTCGGGCTCGGCGACCGGCGACGACACGGGGATCTCGGGGGCGGCGACGACCGCGGCGGGGACGGCCGCCTTCGCGGTACGGCGTCGGCGTTTGCGAGCGGTCGTCGTTCGTTCCATGCCCGCATCATACGGGACGCGACGCCGACCGGCCAGGCGCGAGACCGGCGTGGCGGCCGAGTCGATCGACGAAGAAGACACCGGCGGCGTGCCCCTAGGGATGCCGACGAACCTGTCGGTCACGCCGGCCCGCCGCCCCGCGACCGGGCGGCGGGACCGGCGCGATCACTAGTCCTGCTGCGAGACGGGAACAGGCGGCGTCGTTTGCAAGCGCCGCGCGATATCCGCCAGGGGCCGATGCATCTGCCCGAGCATGTCCACGACGCCGCCGAAGGCCTCGGCCACCGCCGTGCGCTCGCCTCTCAATGCATCGAGCTCGCCCTGGAGGGCACCATGGATCCGGCGAAGCTCGCCGAGCTCCCCGCCGAGCCGCTCGCACTCCTGTTCCCGAGATTCGAGCGCACGACGCAGGCGGTCGCGCTCCTCGACCAGCGACGGAATCACATGGCTGAGCTGGTACTGGCTTTCAGCCAGCCACCGGGTAGTCCGCTGCGTGTCGTCGACGGTCTCGATCTGACTCATCTGGCGTGGCGCCTCCTCGTAGTGAGCGCGGGGTTGCGGGTTAGGCGTGGGGGACTCAGCGGGCACCTCGGATGCAATGGCGACGAGCTCATGCGATGCGCCGGTCATCAGCGACGACCGACGGCGGCGGCGGTCGACCGGCGGAGGGTTCTCGGACGATTCATACTCGACGGCGCCGCGCCGGTCGAGCATCACTCGGACCTTCGGGTCACCGAGGTGACGATTGCGGAGGTGCTCATAGACCGCCGGCTCCGTCCGCGCGACAACGATGAGATAACGCGTCATGCCGCCTCGGTTCGGTTCCTCCGCCGTGGGCGCGGATCCGACGAGGTCTGAGATCATCTCGCGGAACAGCGAACGGAGGAGCAAGAGATGCATTTCGGTATCGCTACGTTCTCCTCACTTCGTCGAGCCTCGTGATTGAAGCGGACTCTACACTCAGCGTCGTGAACATTCAAGAGCGAATTCGATTTTCACGTCGCGCGCGCGTCGCGAACGCGTCGGAGCACGAGAAAATATTGGTGTGGTAGCAAGTCTCGGGCGCCAAGCAGCGTCAGACCGGCGCTTCGGGCCGCCCGCAGGAACGTTTCGGGCGCGACGCGTCGCTCGAGCGGCGGGCCCACCGGCGTCTCGCGTGCGTCCCAGTCGATGTTCACGACGCGTCCGCGCGGATGGAGCGAGCGGGCGAGGCGACGCAGGAGCGCGGGCCCGTCTGCGAAGTGGTGATACGCGTTCACGATCAGCGCGAGGCGACAGGCGCCCGACGGAAGCAGCGGGTCGTCGGGGAGGCCGAGGATCGGCGTGACGTTGCGGACGCCGTCGCGGCGCAGCCGCGCGCGGAGCGCGTCGAGCATCGCCGGCTCCGGATCGACCGCGTAGACGCGCCCGGACGGACCCACGGCGCGCGCGAGCCGTAAGGTGAAATAGCCCGGACCCGATCCGATCTCGGCGACCACCTGCCCGCGCCGCAGCCCGAGCGCCTCGACGACCCGGTCCGGCTTCTGCCACGCGGCGCGCGCCGGATCGAGCTGGCGCTTGACCATGAGGGCGAGATCAGCGGGATTTCCGTGACGTCCGTGGCGATGGTGCTCGTGCGCCATGGGCCTGGATGATACTCCGGGTCCTTCGATCGATCGCCCGCTTGACACCGACCGCCCCCGCCGACTAGCCTCGACTGGCGCCCGTCATGGATTTCGAATTCGCCGCCGAGCACGAGAGCTTCCGGAAAGAATTCCGCGACTGGCTCGCTACGAATCTCCCGCCCGAGCTGTGCCTCGACGATGCGTCCGACGATCGCGTCGCGTCCGATCGCGAGACCTTCGAGCGCCGCCGTGTCTGGCAAAAGACGATGCACGCGGCCGCGTGGGTCGGCATCACGTGGCCCAAGGAATACGG
>Ga0066659_10001528_pt1 | contig 10132 bp, 12 predicted proteins | sample GraSoiAngelo_108_FD_75176 | JGI IMG/M metagenome (GOLD analysis project Ga0066659, IMG submission 75176) | Grasslands soil microbial communities from the Angelo Coastal Reserve, California, USA - 14_0903_09_40cm | ecosystem: Environmental > Terrestrial > Soil > Grasslands | place: USA... | reverse complement strand
TAATTCCATAGGTGGGGAAGTCGGGGCCGTGCACGAACTTGAGCAGGTCGGCCAACGTGGCCTGCGGATTGTTGACCAGCGTCATGGTCGCGTCCACTACTTCGGTTAGGTTGTGCGGCGGGATGTTGGTCGCCATTCCCACCGCGATGCCGTTGGAGCCGTTGATGAGGAGATTGGGAACACGTGTGGGGAGAACGACTGGCTCCATCGTGGTCTCATCGAAGTTGGGAACGTAGTCGACGGTGTCTTTGTCGATGTCGGTCAGCATCTCTTCCGAGATAGCGGTCATGCGGCACTCGGTGTATCGGTAAGCTGCGGGCGGATCGCCGTCTACGGATCCGAAATTCCCCTGTCCATCGACCAGCCGATAGCGCATGGAAAACCCCTGCGCCATGCGTACCAGCGCGTCGTAGAGCGCGGTATCGCCGTGGGGATGGTATTTGCCGAGACATTCGCCGACCACCTTGGCGCACTTCACGTGCTTACGGTTGTGCAGGATGCCCATGTCGTGCATGGCATAGAGAATGCGGCGATGCACGGGCTTGAGACCGTCGCGCACGTCGGGCAGGGCGCGGCCGATAATGACTGACATTGCATAGTCGAGATACGAACGCCGCATCTCCTCTTCAATGTTGATGGGCTGAATGTTGGCGGCACCGGGGCCGCCGCCGTCGCCGGGTGGTAGGGGAAGCTGGGGATTTTGTTCGTCTGGCATTTAGCTGCTGACTCCTAGCTCTCAGCTCTCAGAAAAAAGCGCCACGGAGTTTCCCGGATGGGCGCGGATGCAGGGGCGGATTCAGGCGAAGGTGCGGGCCAATTTGGGGCCGCCAGGAATTTCGTAAATACTTGCATTTACAGGAGTTTAATCACACTGACAGCTGCAGATATTATAGCACGAGGAGCGACGTTTCGGGGACATTGGAAGGCGTTCACGAAGGGGCAAGCGCGCTGCGGGTGGATAATGAAACCCATGCACGATCTGCTCGGCAAAGTTGCGCTGGTCACGGGAGGTAGCCGTGGAATCGGGGCGGCGGCGGCGATCGCATTGGCGAAAGCGGGAGCGGATGTCGCAGTGAATTACCGGACCCGGTCGAAACAGGCCGAGGCAGTGTGCTCCGCAATTCGCGAGTTGGGACGTCGCGTGATGGCGATTCCGGCGGATGTTTCTCAGAGTGCCAAGATCCGGGAGATGCTTTCGCGAGTTGAAAAGGAACTTGGGACGGTGAGCATTCTCGTGAACAACGCCGCGGTCGCACAGTCTCGGAACGTTGACCAGATCACAGAGCAGGACTGGGATGAGGCGCTCAATACGAATTTGAAGGCCACTTTCCTGCTCACACAAGCAGCGCTGCCGGGTATGCGGACGCAAGGGTGGGGGCGGATTATCAATATGTCATCGGTCGCAGCGCAGACGGGCGGAGTCGTCGGACCGCACTATGCCGCTTCCAAGGCAGGCATGCTGGGTTTGACGCACTCATTTGCGTTATTGTTGGCCAAAGAAGGAATCACGGTCAACGCCATTGCGCCCGCTCTGATTGAGACGGAGATGGTCACGGCGAATCCGCGGGCCAATCCCGGGCTTATCCCCGTGGGACGTTTCGGGACTGTGGAGGAGGTGGCGTCGCTTGTGGTGTTGCTGGCGCAAAATGGGTACATCACGGGACAGACCATCAATGTGAATGGCGGATGGTATATGAGTTGATGTCGCGAGGTCGAGATGAGCAGCAGGTGGTCTGTCGCCCCTACGGGCTTGCACATTTCTTCACATTTCCCCAGCGCTGAAGCGCTGTCTTGCCGTTTTTGCGCCAACCCTACAACGTGAAAAGTGCAGGGGCTGAAGTTCGCCGATGTTTCAAAGGACTTACGGCAGGGCTGAAGCATTCCCTGATACAGATTCGGGCCGGCAGCTAGCCGTGGCGGCGCTGTTTTTCCAGCTCGCGCAAGAAGTCGCTTCGCCTGAGGGCGCCGCCCACCAGGATTAGGGCCAAAAGGCTGTCGTATTGAACCGTGCCCGACGGTTTGCCTTTCGGTTGTGCGGCAACTTTTTCGGGTGGCGCGAGGGCAACGCGAACCTCGGGCATCTTATCTCCGTTCTTGCTCAGGTCTTCAATCAGAGCGGCGATGCGCTTGTAGTGCTCTTCGCCTTGACCGGTGAATTCAATTCCCATACCTGAGCCTACGTGTTCCACGCGTACGTTTCCGTGGAAGTTGTGCTCGGAATCGCCGGCATGAACGGTGACTTTCACGGGAGCGTGCATAGGAAAGGTCCTGCCGGTTTGCACATAGCAGGCACCCAAGCTGACGGCGGCGAGACGGCATTCGGAACGCAGGTGCTTCAGGACAGCCTCGGGTATTTCCTTGTTCAGAGGGGGAGCAGGCTTCGGGGTGGCATCACCGGCAGCTCGCGATGGCCCGCCTGCGTGCGTGGCGTCTTCTTCGGTCCAATCGGCGGGGGCGTACTTGATACCCCAGAAGTTCCCCGTGTGCTCCATTTCCATGCCCAGGAGCCAGGAAGTATTGTCTTCATTAAGGGGAACAACGTCGTGGACGCGAGCGTTGGCGGCCTGTTTGTCGGTGGTGATCTCAAGTTGGACACGGGTTCCTGCCGCGAGACGCCGGGGAGAGATGACCCCGCAGCCGTGAGCGTTGACTGTTACCGTGGTGCAGTCTTCGGCAAACTCGATCTTGGGGTCAAGGCTGGTGACACGCAGCGGGATTTCCAGCGGTAGACGCGTGCTCCGCCGGATGGGGAAATACTTGCTCGATTTCTCCACGCTCGGCTCCTGGGATTTCCGTGCAGCCTATTGTCACGCGATTTTACGGATTGGGAAAGAGTGGGGTGAAAAGTGGCGCCTCTGGCGGGACCCGGAACATTTTTTTGGCATTCCCCCCGCGCTTACGCCCGGTCTAACGGATATCGCCACTAAGCAGCTGGGGTCAGCTTGTCACGAGGAGTCTACGCGATGATGAAAACGGGTTGTCACATTGCGAACCTGATGATTCGAGAACGGCAGGGACGCTTCGCCGCCGACGCTGCTTGATTATGATTAGGATAACAAGCTTCTTGCCACAGGAAGATTGCGGGATGGTTCCCGGCGGGCGCGGACAGGAGTGTCCGCGCCACATAACTGATTTGCGTTACGCGGCTTTTGGTGTGGACGGCACTCCGGTTTTTGTGCGGTGCTCGACGAAAAGCCGGATCATCTCACGGTTGAAGGCCGGGATGTCGCTGGGCCGGCGGCTGCTTACCCAGTTCTGGTCGCGAACAACCTCCTTGTCCAGCCACTGGCCGCCGGCGTTGCGGATATCGTCCTGGATGGTGTGATAGCTGGTGAGAGTGCGGCCATCAACCAGGCCGGCTGAAACCAGCAGCCAGGGGCCGTGGCAAATCACGGCGATGGGCTTACCGCTGTCGTCCATGTAGCGGACGAACTCCTGCGCTTCATTGTTTACGCGCAGAGCGTCGGCGTTGAGGGCGCCTCCGGGGAGGAGTACGGCGTCGAATTCCTCGGGGTTGGCGTGATCAAGCATCATGTCGACGTCGAATGGGTCGGCTTTTTCGTCGTGCTTCATTCCCTGGATTTTCCCGGATTTGGGCGCGATGAGAGTAGTGCGTGCACCCGCCTCATCGAGTGCTTTGCGAGGTTCAGTGAGTTCCACCTGTTCGAAATCATCGGTCGCCAGAATGGCAACACGCATCCCTGCAAGACTCTGGTCTGACATTCTGTATCCCCCGTGATTACAACTTCGCCAATCTATTGTTCGTATAATTGTTTGCCGTAGACATCGGGAGAATGCCCTAGTTCAACGGTAAATGTTCTGTAAGGGCTGATTAGCCGTCCGATGTGGTCCTTGAACTTAAGGACGGGTGACTACCTGGTTGGGTCCGGCAGGCAAAGTAAACTTCACGCCACGTTCCCGGTTTTGCTGGAAGGTCGCAGGCAGGTCGAGATCGGAAATGAGAATTCTTTTCGCCCAAGCGCCGCCTGTCCAGTAATCCGGATAGGCGTAAAGGACGCCATCGGTGATGGCATAATTCGCGGTTTCTTCACAGTGGCCATCGCGAAAAATCAGCAGCGCCGGTGCGAGTTCCCGAGCTGGTAGTCGCGAGTTGCTGCTCGCGGTGGTTTCAGCCGTATGGTCCGGCAGCACGCGGCGGCGGATAGTCGCGTTCTGTTCCGCGGCCGTGAGGCGCACGAAGCGGTCGTCCTGCCATTCGATCAGCAAGGGATGGACACCCCTCGGCTCAGACTTATTCTCCGGAGAAGGCGCTGGAACCTGCAGCACTACCACTTGCGGCGGAGGAAGTGGCGGCGGTTGATAGTAGTCGGGGTACAACATCGGTCCCCCCAGGAAAATAGCCTGACGAGAGAAGGCGTTCCGCAATTGCGATTGTGCGCCGAAACCAAGGGTGACCGTGCGCGGGGGCACGCCCGTAAATCCCGGGCCTCGCACCTGCGCCGCCACTCGCAACGGCAGAAGGAGTACCGCCGCTATGAAGGCGTGAGCGACACGTTGACTCATAGCTCAATTTCCCGGACGAGCAGGCAGGCGGAAATCTATGCCGCGATCTTCATTCTGTTTCTGTGTGGCGGTCAGGTCGAGGTCGGCCAAAGCGATCTTCTTACGGCGATCCGCGGAGAAGTCATAGAGTACGTCGCCAACGATCGCGTAGTTCTTCACTTCCAACGTGTGGCCATCGTGAAAGACCAGTACGGTTGGCGGTTGATCGGCAGCCGCCTTCGGTTCCTCTGCGGGCCCAGGAGAGGCGGGCTGAGTCTTGGCTTCGGCTTCGTCGATGAGGCGATCGAGCCGATGCAGGCGCTCGTCGAACTGCTCGATAGTTGTATTACTCCGGCTTGAACCACGGCGGTCAAAGATAGTTGGGCCTGGGCCGTAATCCTGTTCCATGGTGTCGTCGACCGGTTCGATGATCGCCGGGGGATAGTAGTAAGGCATGGAGTAGATCGGCAGAACTACTCCCCCGTACCTTGGAAAGTGACGCCGCTCATGAAAGAAAGGACGCGGTGGGCCAGGGGAGTGCTGGCAGCAGAAACGATGACTGAAGAACCCGCCTGGCTGTCCGAAACCAAGCGAGGTCACGCTGGGAGGAATACCGGGGGCAACCGGGCTCGGGCTGAACCCGATGGAGGTTACCGACGGCGGCAGACCCCCAGCTTGGATTTGCGCTTGGAGCGCGGGAGCAAGAACCAATGCCAGAAGCACGGTCGAGGGAGCAAGCCAGCTACTCACAAAGATATGATAGCGCTTTTCAGGGGACATGCGGCGCCTCGATTCTGGGCGAACCACTGCTGATTCCGTTTAGATGGCATGAACCCGGGAAAGGATCAAAAGTCGTGCCGCGTGAGGAACCGGATTCCGGCAGCGGCAACTTCACAAAGCCATGAAAAGTAAGGTAAGTTGTACAATGTAGGGGGCAAGCAGTGGCCTGTAGGAGCCATTCCCCTCGGTTCCGGCAACCACTAGGCTTATTCTGGGCAGATTCTCAATGGTGTGATCCACGGGCCGGCCCATGATTTGAGGTCCGAAATTAATCGAGAAGAAGTCTCCAAAAATTATGCTGGAGAAGCAGCACGTCATCTCGCATCTGCTACGCGAGTTTCCTCAGTTCCGGAGCCGGTGGGAACAAGACTCTAAGAAGTGGCGGCGGGATGGGGGACAATACCTTGACATGTTGAGTTTCGTGCGCTTCGTAATCGATGACCTGTACGAAAAAGGGCTGTATCAGCAAGTACGCGCAGCTTTCGAGCTAATCGAACTATTCCTGACCGACGGCACCGCCGAAGTCCGGGAGTTGGCCGCTCTAGGATTTCTTGAAACCCTGCAAACTGCCGCTTCATGGAAGCCTTATGGAAGCGATGCCTTTGGCCGCTTCCTGCGTCCGGAAAGCAGAGATGTCTGGGACAAATTAGATATGGTCTCGGAACTGAACCTGGATGATTGCGGCGTCCTGGAAGGAGAAGTACTGATCTGGCGGGTGGTCCGGCAGAGCCTCGGGCTCGTCGCTGTCCCAGGCGGCAGAGTAGTTAATTAAGAGCAAACACAAAAAGCAGCGTAGTCCTGCCACGCCTCCCTACCATCATCTTCAACTCAAAAAGGAGATTCCGGTTTACATCGATCGCACCCCTCTTTAATAGTGCGCACCATGAACACTCTGTACTGCAATAAGTGTGGCGCGCCTAATTCTGCTGATGCGCAATTCTGCAGCCGCTGTGGCGGCGCTCTGAATCCCGTTCGCGCCGCGCACGGCTACAGCAGTTGCTTCGGCCCCGGCTGGGGCGAGCTCCTACGCGCCCGTCAGCGCCGCAGTTGGATATGGATATGGAGGATTCTGGATTCGAGCCGTTGCCTTCACCATTGATGCGATTATCTTCATCAGCCATCGACTCTCCTGCACATCGGTTCGGGCCGTGACACGACCTTGCAATGGCTGATGAAGCTGGATACCTACGGCTTGTTATGTCTCCTTCGCGCGGGCCACCGGCTCCTCTCGTGGTTGATTCCTGTCCTGCAACAACTCAGTGGTGCCCCACTAATACATCAACCTGAAATGTTTCGACGCAGAACACCTGAAACCGCAAGCAGCTTGAGCGTTTAACAGAACCCAGGTGATCTCCCAATAGGGGTTTCGGCGAATTCTCGGGCCATAAGTCCTTTCCTTCTCAGCACCTGGCCACCCCTGTTGGGGTCAACACGACTCCATTGCCGAACAGATGCAGCCCAGACCACGAAAGTTAGCTGCGTTTCGCGATCGGCGGATGAAGCCGGGCGAGGAGGAAATCGCGCGCAGTCTGGAGGACGATTGGCAAAAAGACTTGCTGTTTGTGCTGAAGCAGGAACAGGACGGTTACCAGTTCTGCCAGAAGCAAAACGCCGAGTGCGATCGGCGGCTGAGCTTCGTTTACGGGATGAAATTCGTGGATCGGAGAACGGAATTCTACAATGCTCAACACCGCAAGCTGCACATTAACCATCTCACCGAACCACCGAACATTGGGGCGCGAGCCGGTAAAACCGGGGCGAATCCCATAAACCCGATTGGCTGCAGCACATCATCGTAGATCGCCTCCATACCTCCCCGCCGAAAATAGGACCCGGTCCCGCCAGAATTCTTCAGAAAGCTCCGCTACAGCGAGTCGGCGTCATGCCAGGACTGCCGCATGCCGAGGTGCACGGGAAACAGGAAATAGATGATCGTCTCGTGCCGGAGAAGCCCATCGGGCTGTGCCGTAACCGAGGACGAGATCTTTGGTCTCTGGTCTTTGGTCTTTAAAGGTCTTTGGTCTTTGGTCTTTGGTCTTTGGCCCAAAACCGAGTGGTGTCTTGATTCCGGTGATGGATTCACTCGCCTCCCGAGATAAATCACCAACCCAGTCCGGATAGCTGGAGAGAGCCACGGTTCGTCGCTCAACCTGCCTGTGCACGCTCGAAGGATTGCCTCGCCGCGGTAACGGTTGCAGGTTTTGACGAACCTCGCTGGTGGGTGGCTGTCGGGTATGGCCCATCGGTGCTATCGCGCCAGCCACGCGAGTAACACGAGTAACCCTTTTCGCAAGTTACTGCCTTACTACCTCCAAGTTACTGACTTACTACCTCATAGCGCGTTCCTGCCATTGTCGGTTGATGACCCCAACCCTACTCTTATGGCAGTAGATCGATGCGGTTCCTGATGAGATATGCGCCCCGAGGGCGCGCAATCGATACCCGCTTTAAGGAATTAGGGATGCGGGCGAAGAGGCGGGCGAGGACGCACTTATGAAATGCTTCTGGGCCGTCGGTTTAATGGTCGGTCTGTTAATGGTACTTCCGGCAGCCGCTCAGATCGCGGAAGTTGGGGCTGCCGAGCTGAACAATGCCAGCATTGAAATTTCCCTGTCCAAAGCCCCGAGCGCTGCATGGATGCAGCCGGTTCTTCCGGTCGTGGCGAGCGCTGCTAAGGTGCAAACTGTGCCTGAGGCGCACCAGGTATTTCTGGACCGTCCAGCCGGGATTCGGTTTTCCGTTCTCGCCGGCCTGATCGCCGCCGACGGTATTACCACTCAGCGCGTATTGAGCATGGCTGGTACCAGAGAGCTGAATCCGCTGGCTAGGCCGTTTGTCACCCATGGTGCCGCGGGACAGTTGGCTGCGTCTTCCCTTGGATACGCATTCGGAATCGGAACCTCATATTTCTTCCACCGCACCGGTCACCACAAGATGGAGCGCATCTTTGAAAACGTGGCCATCGGGGTTGAGTCGGCGTGCGTGACCAACAATCTGATCCAGGGCGCCCGGCTGCGCTAGATTCCGCTGGATTTTCTAAGGGTCACGCTTCCGTTTACGGTTCTGATCTCCAAGTCGCGGCCGCCACCGCCGATCTGACCGTGAGCGCTGCGGCCGATCAAACCGCTGATGCTGATGGGGAAATCAGAATTAATTCCTCCATTCACTGATTTGAAATCCACGTTGGCGCTGAAGTCGTCGGGCATTTCGAGTTCGACGGAGCCATTGACGCTGGCAATTTTCAAGCTGCCATCCCACCCGGCATTTCCCATCCGGCCTTTTATGGAACCGTTCACCGTCTGCATGTGCGCCCAGGCGGTGGTGGAAACGCGAACCGAGCCGTTAACGCTCTCGGCATATACGAAGCGGCCCATGTCCTCGGCCGACACGTTGCCGTTTACGCTGATCTCGGTGAAGCGCAGATTCTGGGGAATGCGCGCGTGAAATCGGACTTGCGCGCGATCGCCGTGGACATTGCCGGAGTGCCAGTGAGTGCCAGGTTCGCAGGTGCCGGAACCCGCGGGATAAATGGCGCAAATCGTCACACCCTGGCTGCTGGGCACGACTTCGATCTTCACTTCTTCGGCGCGCGGGCCGATTTTCTCGGCACTGACCTGGATCTCGTCGCCGCTGGCGGCTTCCGCTTCAATGGTTCCATTTACGTTTTTGATCTCAACCACCTGGTCGGGAGCGAGCTTGCCAGACCAGTGGAACTCGCGGCCCAGGTCCTGGGCGGAAGCTGCCGAGGCCAGTGTGAATGCCAGTGTGACGAATAGGGCGAGTCGGGATTTCGATTTCATGGGCGACTCCTTCCCGTTTACAGACGCGCTGCCGAGCCTTAAGTGAGCATGTTATTCGGTTATGTCTATCTAGTCTATGGGGAGCGGGGCTTTGGCCCGCCCTGGGCTAACCCATCCTGGACAGTCCCATCAGGCTGAAGACTGCATCGGCCGCAAGCAACCCGGAAATGCAGGCTGACACGACAGAGTGCTGACGGGTTTCCAACAGGTCAGCGGCAATTCCGGAAACAAACAATAACAGGAAAGGAACAGCTACCAGCCTGAAACCCAAGCCGGGATAGTGGGGCGTGGCCAGTCCCAGAATCAAGAAAAGGACAGCGAGCATCAAGGGAGTCGTGTTGCCGAAGTAGCGGGTGCGCGGCCAGGCGAAGTAGACGATCAGCGCTGCCGGAAATGCAATGAACAGCGCCGGACAAGTTTGCCCCAGTTGGGCAAGCAGCTGCTGATAAGCACCGGACATCGCAAAGGCTTGCCAGGTCCCTCCGAAAGAGCGGGCGTGAGCCAAGGCTTGCCAGAATACCGTGGCATGAAAAAAGTAGGACGCGAACAGCAGAGCGCAGGCGAGCGCACAGGCGGCTGCCCAGATTACAATGGCTGCCTTCCTTCGCCTGGGCGCGAGGTAAAGCAGAAACGCGAGTACTATCGGGATCAAAATCACCAGAGAGAACTGTGAGCCGACCCCCAGAGCAAGCGAGACTGCGAGCAGCACGATGCGTCGCCAGTTCCAGAGCACGACTTCTCGCGGAGCATAGAGCGTATGCGCAACCGCAATGGCTGTGAACACCGCTCCGAACGCACCCCAAACCGCTCCCACTTCGGGCGGAGACAGCCAAAGGACGCTGCTGCGGATCATGCCGGGAGAAAAGCAGTACAAAGTGAGCACAACATATCCGCCGGCGTTGCCGTAAAGGCGACGGGCAACGTACCAAAGAGAAGCACCCAGCAAAACGCCGAAGCAAAAGTATTGGACGCGGGCCAGCCAAAACCAGGACAGCCGCGAATTCGGCGCGAATGGTCCCGGCCATAGCAGTAAAGGCGCGGAGGCGATC
>Ga0066659_10001518_pt1 | contig 10155 bp, 9 predicted proteins | sample GraSoiAngelo_108_FD_75176 | JGI IMG/M metagenome (GOLD analysis project Ga0066659, IMG submission 75176) | Grasslands soil microbial communities from the Angelo Coastal Reserve, California, USA - 14_0903_09_40cm | ecosystem: Environmental > Terrestrial > Soil > Grasslands | place: USA... | reverse complement strand
TCAGCCCAACGAAGCAATCATCGTGGGCCAGCGTATTCGTGAACTTCTAAGTTCCGCTCGACAGGCTGCACCTGCCGCTTAGTCATCATGAGGATTCGCAAAGTGCCAAACGAGAGAAAATTTCACATGCGGCAATGTTTGCTGGGAATTCTGTTATTGGCAGCGAGTAACTTACAGGCTCAGGTGCACCCGGTCGAAATTCCTCAGGGCGGGAAACCCTCGAACTCCGTGCGCTCAGCCGCGGTGGACGCGGGCGACTACGTCTACATTTCGGGGCAGGGGGCCCAACGCTCCGACGGCACGATGCCGGACAAATTTGAAGAACTGGCAAGCCAGGCGCTCGAAAACATCAAAGTGATTGTCGAGGCCGCTGGTTTGAACATGGAGCATATTGTCTACGTCCAGGTTTATCTCGAAGACGTTGGCAACTACGAGAAGCTTAACGGCCTCTTTGCAAAATATTTTCCAAACACTCCCCCAGCCCGGGCGGTGCTTGGAGTTTCGCGCTTATCTCCATCGTCCATCGAGATCAACGCTGTTGCCGTTCGCGATCTCACGGGACGCAAACCGGTTATCCCTCCTAATTACAAGTCCACCGAGCCATTTTCGCCCGGCATATTGACGCACGACCGTTTGTTTGTTTCTGCAATGCAGGGGCGCGATCCCTTAACCAACACGGTCCCCGATGATCCTGCGGCCCAAACGGATCTTGCACTAGATGGAGTCAAGGCGGTTGTCGAGGCGGCTGGCTTGAAACTCAGCCATATGGTTTTCGTGAATCCCTATCTGACTCAGAAGGTTCCCATGGGGCTGATGAACGAACATTACGCTCGCCGATTTGAATTTGGTAACACCCCGGCGCGAGCCACCATCGAAGTCACCGCTTTGCCTCACAATTCCCAAATCGAATACACTGGAGTAGCAGTGCGCGACCTGAACCTTCGTCACGCCGTCCGTCCCAAAAACATGCCGCCAAGTCCCACTGCCAGCCCCTGCGTCTTCGCTGGCGAGACGCTGTACTGTTCCGCAAAGAGTGGATTTATCCCCGGACCAAACGGCGGCGTCTACGGCGCTACGACAGCCGCACAACTCCGCCAGACCATGAGGAACCAGCTCGACAACCTGGAAGAGGCGTCCATGGATTTCAGCCAAGTCGTCTCCACAACTGTCTATCTCGACAGCCTCTCCGATATTGAGGCCTTCAACAAAGTCTATGCGGAATACTTCAAGTCCGCCTTCCCCGCCCAAACGGTGGTCCAACAGCTTCCATCTTCTAACCGTTCGCCCGACGCGGAAGGTCACTTCCCGGACCTAGAGCAGTTGTCGCTCGTAGCGGTAAAACGGCCTCCTAAAACTAAAGAGACCTTTCACTGAAACCTCCACGCGGAAGTTCGAAACTTCATACAAGCACTTCACTCTTGATGTGAATCCGCCAAGCGTTGGCGACGCCAACAATGTTGTCAATCAGCTTCTCCGGCCCATGGAGGCAATCGAATTCACCTGAACAGGTTGATAGTCGATGATGATGAGCGCCGAGTTCTTCGGCGTGAGTAGATGATCTTTAGCAGATGGTGTTTCTTCTTGCCTCGAACACAGCCGGTGCGGCCTGAATGCCATAGTGGAGCATGAGCGAGAATTTCAGGGAGCTATGGGAAACGGGCATCTTAAACAGAAGAGACGGAAAGTGAGTGCGAGGGCTCAGGTGCGAAGAGTCCAGTGAATTGAATGGTTGTCAGCGCGTTGACAGGGTGTCTTTCCAGCAAAAAGGAATTTGAATTTCGAATGCCCGTGCAAAGCACTGAGGACGCTGGACGGATACATACGAGTGCAATCCAATTTCCAGCAGGCTGACAGTGTCCAAGGGATTCGACAGACGACTCTCACCATCTGAGGGTTGAGTCGCTTTGCTTACCCCACGTATTCTCCGTGCTAACAACATCTTACATGGGTACTCAGATCTCCTCGCGAAACGGTACAACGCGTGCTTTCGACCGATGTGGAAGTTGAAATCGAATTCGGCAATCGGCCAAAGGGCGACTTACCATGAAACCAATCAGTCCGGAAAACAGTACGCTCGGATTTGTCGGAGTCGGCTACATGGGCCGGCCGATTGCGCAGAGGTTGCTTGAATTTGCTTTCAAGCTGACCGCTTATGACCGGGAGCGCAGCAAAGCGGAGCAGCTAGTTCGATATGGCGGGACAGTGGCGGAAAGCGTTGCGGAGCTCTCCTCCAGTTGCGACGTCGTGCTGTCGTGCCTTCCGAGCGATGAAGCTGTCCTGGACATTTATAGAGGGCCTGACGGCGTTTTCGCCAATGCGCACCGCGGCTCGCGGGTCATCGACCTGAGCACGGTGTATCCGGAAACCTCGCAGGAACTCTCAAAACTAGGGTCAGAACGTGGAGTTGAGGTTCTCGACGTCACTATATCGGGGAGCACTCCTGCCGCCGAAAAGGGGTTGCTGACCCTGTTCGGGGGCGGCGACAAGAAGTGCTTCGACGGCGCCGAGTCGATCTTTCGCGTTATCGCCCAAAAATATTTTTATCTCGGGCCAAGCGGCTCCGGAGCGACGATGAAGCTTGTGGTGAACACCTTGCTGGGAATTGGGATGCAGGCGATTGCCGAAGCCGTCGCACTCGGTGAGAAAGCTGGTCTTGATCGCAATCGTTTGCTGGACGTGTTGTCCCAGACTGCAGTGGTTGCTCCAGCGCATGTGGGCAAACTGCAAAGAGCGATGAAGAGCGACTACAGCCCGCAATTTCCGATTCGACTAATGAACAAGGATTTCGGGTTGATTCTCAATCTCGCGGCTGCCGTTGGCGCGCGAATGCCCGCGGCGGGAGCTGCTTTTGAGATCAATGCAAGGCAATCGGACGAAGGGGCGGAGCAAGATTTTTCGGCGGTGATTCTGCAAATGGAAAAACATCCGCATTTGGGTCCCCACGGCAATGGGCGGACGTGATCCGGCGTCGATTACATTCTGGGCAAGGGCAGGAAAATGATTCAACTCAAAGTGAACGGAGTTGAGCAGTCTTTCGGCGGTGAGCCGGAAATGCCGCTGCTCTGGTATCTGCGCGACGTTTTGGGGCTGACCGGATCGAAATTTGGCTGCGGCGTTGGGCTTTGCGGCGCATGCACGGTCCATGTGAATGGGCAAGCCACGCGATCCTGCGTAACAACTATGCGCGACGCGGCCGGAAAGGAAATCAGGACAATCGAAGGTCTCGACAAGGACGGATTGCATCCTGTTCAGAAGGCCTGGATGCAGATCAACGTGCCGCAATGTGGCTATTGCCAGGTGGGACAGATCATGCAGGCGACGGCGCTATTAAACAGCAAAAAGAAACCTACCGATCACGAAATCGATGAGGTGATGTCCGGAAACATCTGCCGTTGCGGAACGTATCAGCGGATTCGCGCGGCGATTAAAGCAGCGGCGGGGGAAATGGCATGAGCGCGATTGAAAACGTCAGTCGACGCAGATTTTTGACGGGAGGCATCATTGCGGCGGGTGCGCTTGTGCTTGGTGTGCGTTATTACTCCGGGATTTCGTCCGGCGACAAGCTTCCACACGATACAAACGCGGACCACGCCACGTTACATCCCAGCGTATACCTCGGAATCGACCCGGACGGCACGGTGTGGATCGTGGCCAGCCGCTCGGAGATGGGCACGACAAGCCGTACTACTCTGCCGCTCGTTGTCGCGGATGAATTGGACGCGGATTGGAAGCAAGTGAAGATCGAGCAGGCGCTTGGCGACAGCCGATACGGTGACCAGAATACGGACGGATCACACTCGATCCGCTCGTTCTACGACACGATGCGTGTGGCGGGAGGAACGGCGCGATTCATGCTGATTCAAGCCGCGGCTCAGCAGTGGGGAGTTCCCGCGACGGAGTGCGAAACCGATTTGCACGTTGTTGTCCACCGCTCGACGAACCGCAGAGCGGGTTACGGTGAACTCGCGAGCGCTGCGGCAAAATTGCCAGTCCCCAGCAAAGAAGAGCTGAAGCTCAAACCAAAGAGTGCCTGGCGGTATATAGGCAAGGGGGAAGTGAGCTACGACCTCGAAGCACTCGTGACCGGGAAAGCCGTTTATGGAATGGATGCTCGCGTGGACGGCATGGTGTATGCGTCGGTAGAGCATCCACCCGTTCTCGGTGGCAAAGTGAAATCGTATGACGACAAGGAAGCCTTGAAGGTCGCAGGTGTGCGTCAGACTGTTCCAATCGACCCATTCCAGCAGGCACCGGCGTTTCAGCCGCTCGGTGGCATCGCGGTGATTGCGGATAACACGTGGGCGGCGTTTCAAGGCCGCAAGAAGCTGAACATCGCATGGGACAACGGACCAAACGAATCCTACGACTCGGACTCATACAAGAATGAATTGCGAGCGACCTCCCACAATCCCTGCAGAGTAGTGCGCAATATTGGTGATGCGGATGCTGCGTTCGCCAAAGGTGGAAAGGTATATGAGGCGGACTACTACGTTCCGCTTCTGGCGCACGCTTCGATGGAGCCGATGGTCGCTCTCGCCCAATTCCAAGATGGCAAGGCGACGCTGTGGGCTCCGACGCAGAATCCTCAAGCTGTTCAGGACATCGTGTCGAAAGAGCTGGGGATTTTGAAAGAGGACGTAATCTGCCATGTAACTCTGCTAGGTGGAGGATTCGGGCGTAAGTCGAAGCCCGATTACGTGGCTGAGGCTGCAGTTTTGTCCAAAAGAGTGGGCCGGCCAGTGAAAGTGGTCTGGACCCGAGAGGACGACATCAAGTTTGACTACTACAACGCTGTTGCTTCCATGTATATGAAGGCGGCCCTGGGCGCGAACGGCAAGCCGACGGCGTGGCTGCAACGGTCGGTCTTCCCTCCGATTCCATCTATTTTTGACGTGAATGCGGTCTACGGCGATCCTAGCCATCTGCAGCAGGGCTGGACGGACGTTCCTTACGATCTGCCAAATCTTCGCATCGAGAATGGCCCGGCGAAAGCTCACGTTCGTATCGGCTGGTTACGCTCGGTAGCGAACATCTATCATGCGTTTGCTGTTCAATGCTTCACGGATGAACTGGCACATGCGGCCGGGCGCGATCCGCTCGATTATTTGCTCGACCTGATCGGGAAACCGCGCACGATCGATTTCAAGGGTGTGGAGTATCCGAATTACGGAGCTTCTATGGACGCTTATCCATGGGAAACCAGTCGTCTGCGCCATGTTACGGAAATGGTCGCGGAAAAATCCGGGTGGGGAAAGCGCAAGCACGGCAAGGGTACTGGCGTCGGGATTGCTGCGCACCGCAGTTTCTTGTCGTACGTGGCCACGGTCGTTGAAGTCGAAGTCAATGATCAAGGCGAGGTGCGGATCCCTCGCGTGGATACGGTTCTGGATGCGGGCTTGGTGGTAAATCCAGAAGCGACCCGCGCGCAGTTCGAGGGCGCCGCGGTGTTCGGCGCCAGCGTTGCGCGAAGTGGCGAGATTACCGCCACGAAGGGCGCAATCAACCAATCGAATTTTCAGGATTATCCGGTAGCTCGAATGAGTGAGGCCCCCTATCAGACCAACGTACACATCGTGGATAGCGACGCTCCGCCGGCAGGTGTCGGTGAGCCAGGGGTGCCGCCATTTGTGGCAGCGTTCTGCAATGCCATTTCCGCTGCAACCGGCAAGCGTGTGAGGGATCTGCCGATCTCAAAGCTCGGCTTAAGCTAACGGTCTCTGCGCCTTATGTTGGAGAAGGGTCCGCAGCTGGATTGAAACATTGCAATAAAGGAAGGGCCATGACACAAGACAAGACCGAACACCATGTGGCGTTTGCCTCTACAATTCTGCTGGTGCTTTTTGTTGGACTCACGCTTTTTGTTGTGTCGATTGTGCGGGCTAGCCCCGGGCCAGACAGCGCGGCTAGCAGTGTTACGTTCCGGACGAAGTGCGCCATGTGCCACGGTCAAGACGGCGGCGGCTCTGAGGTTGGAAAAAGCATGAACGTTCCAGACCTTCGCGCCCCTGTGGTCCAAACGCTGCCGGATGCGGACCTCGCTAAGGTCATTTCCAACGGCAAGGGCGGAATGCCCTCGTTCAAGAATTCGCTCAGCGAGGAGCAGATTCACGCTTTGGTGGCGCACATTCGCTCGCTGCATCAAAAGAAATAGGTCGCACGTGTACATTGCGGTAGTCGCAACTGCAAATGGATTCCATTCCTTCAGGGTGCGAGGTGCTTGAAAAGGAGGTATGTCATGGATCACAATAAAAATCAGCAAGGCCAAGAGGATTCATCCCATCCGTATCTCGCGCCAGTTTCGAGAGGTCGCGACGCCGCGGACGTCGGCATTTCGCGGCGGGAATTCCTGGGGTTTGCGGCAACGTCCATTTTGGTGGCGCACGCTGGGCAGCAGTCCCCGCGATCGGAGTCCAGGAACGGCATCCCTTACCGAACCTTGGGCCGCAGCAAAGAAAAAGTCTCGCTCATTGGGCTCGGTGGCTATCATCTTGGCAATCAGGCGGATCCAGAGGAAAGCATTCGTATCATCCGAACGGGCCTCGATGAGGGAGTCAATTTTCTCGACAACTGCTGGGACTACAATGGCGGCGAGAGTGAAATCCGCATGGGCAACGCGCTGCGCAACGGCTATCGTCAGAAAGCGTTTCTCATGTCCAAGATCGACGGGCGCACCAAAGCCGCCGCCGCGAGTCAAATTAACGAGTCTCTGCGCCGACTCCAGACTGACAGGTTCGATCTGCTCCAATTCCACGAAGTGATTCGCGACACCGACCCGGATCGCATTTTTGCCGAAGGTGGAGGGATGGAGGCCGTCCTGGAGGCGCAAAAGGCAGGCAAGATTCGCTTCATCGGTTTCACGGGCCACAAGAGTCCGGATATCCATTTGAAAATGCTGGCCACCGCTTCAAAACACGGCTTCACGTTCGACGCCGTTCAGATGCCTCTCAACGTAATGGACGCGCACTTCAATAGCTTTGAAAAGAAAGTTTTGCCCGTGTTGCTCAAGAACGACATCGGGGTGCTCGGCATGAAGCCCATGGGTGATCACATTATTCTCGAGAGCAAAACAGCCACCCCGGTGGAGTGCCTTCACTACGCTATGAATCTTCCGACCAGTGTTGTTATCACAGGCTGCGATTCGCCCCCGATTCTGCAGCAAGCTCTTCAAGCAGCCCGCAGTTTTCAACCAATGAATTCTTCACAAGTTGCTGCGCTTCTCACAAAAACAGCAAAAGCTGCGGAAGCGGGAAAGTTCGAGCTTTATAAAACGAGCCACCGGTTCGATGGCACCTACGCCAACCCACAGTGGCTTGGCTAGAAGCGCTAGGATATCGGAACAAGTAATGAAACAAAGATAGTGACTATGAATATTTCGAGATTGCAGGGCACTGGCGGTGGAACGCCTGAAGATGTAAGCGTCACCGCGGGATTTGGTAGAGAGGAGAATTTTGGAGGTCAATCATGAGCGAGAAAGAACTTTCTGCAAGTTTGGCTGGAGATGTTTCGCTGGGCGGGGAAATTTCTGTGCATCGTCTCGGCTTCGGGGCAATGCGCCTAACCGGCGAAGGCATTTGGGGGCCGCCAAAAGATCGCAAACGGGCGTTAGCAGTTCTTCGCCGGGCCGTGGAGCTTGATATCAATTTCATTGATACCGCGGATTCCTACGGTCCACACGTGAGCGAGGAACTGATTGCCGAGGCGTTGTTTCCTTACCCGGCTGGTCTCGTAATCGCCACCAAGGGAGGCTGGAATCGTCCTGGCCCGAATCAATGGACCCACGATGCCACTCCCTCGCACCTTCGCAAGGCGGTCGAGGGGAGCCTGAAGAGACTGCGACTGGACCGCATCGACGTTTATCAACTGCATATTCCGGACCCCGTTGTCTCGTTTGAGGCCTCGGTGGAAACTCTGGCTCAACTGCGAAACGAAGGCAAGATTCGCCTCGTCGCGTTGTCGAACGTTACGCAAGAGCACATCGAGCGAGCGCGCAGAATTGTCCCTATCGTCTCCGTGCAGAACCGCTATAGCTTTGCGGACCGCGAATGGGATTACGTGGTGGATTATTGTGTGAGCAATGGCATTGCCTTTATTCCCTGGTTCCCACTTGGGGCAGGCAAAGTTGCCGGCGACGTGCTGAACCAAATTGCCCAAGCACTCCGTGCGAGTCCCACACAGATAGCGCTGGCCTGGCTCCTGGGGCGATCTTCCATCATGTTGCCCATTCCAGGGACCTCCTCGGTGGAGCATCTTGAGGAGAATATTGCGGCGGCTTCTCTGCGCTTAACTGACGAAGACTACCAAATGCTCTCTAAAGTTCCCGAGCTGGTCGCCTCAAGGTGAAAAGGTTGCACTTCCTGAAGGTCGCGAAACGGTCGGCTTCATATGTCAACAGCGCTGTGCCTCCGGTTGAGCGGATGTGTAGAGTCCGCGCAGGAATCCACTATTGAGGGTTCTACGTAACTTCCGGCGTCCTTGGAAAACGCGTGCTTTCACGGCGGTAATTGAGGTGCCTAGAATCCGAGCCGTTTCTCGGGCAGATCTTTCTTCGATGTCGCGGAGCAGGATCGTACTTCGGACGTTTGGACCTAAGCGATTGATCGCTTCGGTCAAGAGTTGCGTGCGCTCGCGTTGCCAACAGGACTCTTCGGGATTGGGACCCTGGTCAACGAATGACTCTGCGCCGGACTTGACACCATCGTCTGGGCTCTCCGGCAAGACTTCGAAAACTCCTCTCCTTCGACGGAGCAACATGAACGCTTCATTCATGGCGATGCGTGTTAGCCAAGTAGAGAACCGCGACTTTTCTTGAAAGGTGTCGAGATGAAGGAAGGCCTTGTGAAAACTCTCCTGCGTCACATCTTCGGCATCCTCCCGGTTATTCGTTATCCGTCGCGCCACGGCGAGAACTCTCTGCTTGTGACGAAGAACCAATTCCTCGAAAGCCTGCCTATCTCCGCGCTTTGCAGCAGCGACCAGCGTGCCGTCCGAGTCTTTGTTTATACCGATTCCACAAGACGTTTCCATGAATCCGACCCTCCCCCCCCACTGCGACACAAAGTAAGAGAAACTAACTAGCGCGCCAGCCAAAGCGCATATCGAACGGACTGGAATATCGTCCACTGATGGTACGCGCGCAGAATGCGATACCAGTCGAGAATGGATATAGGTTTCATGGTTGTACTCCTGTCTGCGTCCCGTCTCCTGGTCTGACGTCGCTATGACGTTGACGCTTGCCCGCTGCGAAATCTATTCACCAGGAAAATGCTAGCCGCCACTAAAAAAGCAATCTGCATGCCAGAGACTGCGATTGACCAATGCAGCTTGGAAGTTACTGGTGGAGTGGGAGATACGCCGATTCATGAGTCCTTGGGCGACGTTAGCCGAAATGCGAACCTGTCAGAGTCTTGGCATTCCGTCCATCGGATTGGATGAGCTGAGGGTGACTACCTCTCCGCGAGGCAAGGCTGACATGCGCTACATGACAGACGCAGTCGGGGCAGGACACATTCTGATGTTAAGATTTTGATGGCAGAGAGCAACACCCTGTTTTGTTGGAGCGGAAGGCATGCCCAGGTCCAAACCTTTTCTGTGGCCCAAGCCGCCGGCAATTTGGAGCTATGGGATTGCTGTTCTTTCGGTTGCTGCGGCCCTGATCATTTCACGGTTGCCGGCGGTTCATTTGCAAGATGCTCCCGTGTCACTCTTTCTTTGCGCAGTCCTATTGAGTGCTTGGTTCGGTGGAATCGGACCGGGATTGCTCGCGACAGCACTCTCCGCTCTCGCTTTCAATTATTACTTCCTGCCTCCGATCCATTCGTTGGGTCCAAAGCCCGAAGAAATACCACGCCTTGTCATATTCACGGTTTCAGCCCTGTTTGTCGGGTCGCTGAGCGCTGCCGAAAGGAGCGCCATAGAATCGCTCCGGCGCGCGCGCGATGACCTAAGAAAAACAGTTCAAGAGCTCCAGAGCACCAACGAGGCGTTGCAGGCAGAGAGCCTTGAGCGCAAGCATGCGGAAGAAGCGCGGCGCGAGGCGCAGGCGGAACTGGCACGGGTCAGCCGGGTGACCACCATGGGAGAGCTGACCGCTTCCCTGGCGCACGAGGTGAATCAACCGATTGCCGCTGCCGTCACCAACGCCAATACCTGCCTGCG
>Ga0066659_10001516_pt1 | contig 10158 bp, 10 predicted proteins | sample GraSoiAngelo_108_FD_75176 | JGI IMG/M metagenome (GOLD analysis project Ga0066659, IMG submission 75176) | Grasslands soil microbial communities from the Angelo Coastal Reserve, California, USA - 14_0903_09_40cm | ecosystem: Environmental > Terrestrial > Soil > Grasslands | place: USA... | reverse complement strand
GCGGATGTGCTCGCGCTGATGCGCGACTTGAAGGCGATCGGCGCGCACAACGTGACCGCCGGTCGCCCGCGCGCGCTCACGGGCCGTGCGCGCTTCGCGCGGATGCAGCAGGCCTACGAGGCTCTTCGCCGCGACGGCGGGCTACCCGCCACCTACGAGATCATCTACGGCGCGAGCTGGGGTGCGGCGGGTCGCAGCGCCGCACCCGCGATCTCCGGCGAGGCGCGCATCGCACCCGGCTCGATCCGCAGGCGCGGGCGGCCGTGATGGCGAGGCGCCTCTTCGTCACCGGCACCGACACGGGGGTGGGCAAGACTGTCGTCGCCTGCGCCCTGGTGAGGGGGCTCCGGGAGCTCGGCGCGCGGGTTGCGGTCATGAAGCCGGTGGCGTCCGGCGCCACGCGCACGCCGGAGGGTCTGCGCAGCGCCGACGCCCTTGCCCTCATCCAGGCGGCGGGGGCCACGGCCCCGTACCCTCGGGTGAATCCTTACTGCTTCGAGCCACCCGTTTCTCCTCATATCGCTGCAAAAGAAGCCATGATCGATGTCGATATCGGCACGATCAGGGGGAATTTCGACATCCTGGCGAAAGACTCCGACTGGGTCGTGGTCGAGGGTGCCGGGGGCTGGCTCGCGCCGATCAACGAGAGCCAGAGCATGGCCGATCTCGCCCTGGTCCTCGAGGCGCCGGCTCTCATGGTGGTGGGTGTCCGACTGGGATGCCTCAATCACGCGCAGCTGACGCGCTCGAGCATCGAGGCGCGCGGCGTCCCCTTCGCGGGTTGGATCGCGAGCGAAGTCGATCCGCAGATGATGCGCGCGGATGAGAATCTCGCCTCGCTCGAGCGGCTGCTCGGCGAGCCCGCGCTCGCCGTGGTGCGCCACACGGCCGGCACGCTCTCCTTCCTCACGCTGAAGGCGGCGGCGGGGCAGCTCGCGCGGCGCATCAAGGCAAGCTCCTGAAGCCGCTTGAATAAAGGCCGTTGCGCGTTACCATCGGCTGCGGCCGTGGACGGCGAGGCACTGCGCATCGAGATCTGCCCGAACTGCTCGCTGAGTGTCCGGGGCGCGCTCATCTTTTTCGCCCTCGCCTGCGTGGCGCCGCTCGGCATCGCCGCGGTCCTCGCGGCGATGGGCTTCTGGCCGGTCCTGCCGTTCGCGGGACTCGAGATGGCGCTTCTCGGGTGGGCGCTGAAGGTGTGCCTTGAGCGGCGCTTCCACCGCCAGACCATCACGGTCACCGACACCGACGTGAGCATCGAATCCCGCGCGCGCGAGCGCTATGCCCGGGTCGTGTTCCCGCGGCATTGGGCGCAGGTTAAACTGCGCCGCCCCGCGGTCGGGCGGCTCCCGAGCCGGCTCACAATCGAGTCGCACGGGCGCCAGTGCGAGCTGGGCAGCTTTCTCACGGAAGAGGAGCGACGCGGACTGGCGCTTCGGTTGCAGCGCCTGATCGGCCGCGTGAACGAGTCGCCCTCCTGGCCTTAAGGCCCCCGAGCGGGCCGAAGGCGGAGCGGATTTGCTTGCGGGTGAAGTTGCGCGCGCCTTTGTGTGGGCGTGCGCTGTAAGGCACGTCAAAAAATGATTCGCGCAAAGCTCGCCCCCCGCGCCCTGGCCGCCGCCGTGGCGGCCGGTTGCCCGGCCGCGGCCCTGGCCGAGTCCGGCTGGAGCCAGCTCAACATGCCCGTGGGGGTCACCGACATCAGCCGCAAGATCTACGACCTGCACATGACCATCTTCTGGGTGTGCGTCGCCATCGCGGTGGTGGTCTTCGGCGCGATGATCTGGTCGATCTTCGCCTACCGCAAATCCAAGGGCGCGATCCCCGACGCCACGCTGGTGCACAACACCAAGGTCGAGTTCATCTGGACCGTGGTGCCGGTGTTCATCCTGATCGCGATGGCGGTGCCGGCGGCGCGGGTGCTGGTGGAGATCGAGGACACGACCAAGACCGAGCTCGCGATCAAGGTCACGGGCTTCCAGTGGGGCTGGAACTACGACTATCTCGACCAGGGGGTGTCGTACTACTCGCGCCTCGACCGCAAGAGCGATGCGGCGCGCGAGCTCCTCTCCGGGGTCGATCCCAACACCGTCCCTCACTATCTGCTCAACGTCGATCACCCCCTGGTCGTGCCGGTCGACACCAAGGTGCGCGTGCTCATCACCGGCGCGGACGTCATCCATTCCTGGTGGGTACCGGCCTTCGGCGTGAAGAAGGACGCGATCCCCGGCTTCGTGAACGAGGCCTGGTTCAAGGTGGACGCGGACAAGCCGGGCCTGTACCGCGGGCAGTGCGCGGAGCTCTGCGGCCGCGACCACGGCTTCATGCCGATCGTGGTCGACGTACGCTCGAAGGCCGACTTCGCGGCCTGGCTGAAGGAAAAAGCCGCCGAGCAGAAGCAGGCGGCCGCGGCTCCCGCGCAGCGGCGCGCGCCGGCCGCCGCTCCGGCCGTGTCACCGCTTGACCCGGGGGCCGCCCCCGCTTCGCCGGCCGAATCCGCCCCTGCCGTGGTCGCGAGCGCCGCCCGCAGCACCGCTTCCTGAAAGAGAGAGATTCCCCAGATGCCTACGCCGCACGCACCCGCCGCCTCCCACGAGGACCATGACTCGAAGCCGCACGGCTGGCGGCGCTGGGTCTACGCGACCAACCACAAAGACATCGGCACGATGTACCTGATCTTCGCCTGCACGATGTTCTTCATCGGCGGCTTCCTGGCCATGCTCATCCGGCTCGAGCTGTTCCAGCCCGGGCTGCAGTTCTGGGATCCGCAACTCTTCAACTCGTTCACCACCATGCACGCGCTGATCATGATCTTCGGCGCGATCATGCCGGCGTGGGTGGGGCTCGCGAACTGGATGATCCCGATGCAGGTGGGCGCGCCGGACATGGCGCTGCCGCGGCTCAACAACCTGAGCTTCTGGATCCTCCCCTTCGCGTTCACGCTGCTCCTGTCGACGTTCTTCGTGCCGGGCGGCGCCCCGGCGGGCGGCTGGACCATGTACCCGCCGCTGATGCTGCAGACGGGCGCCTCGTTCCCGATGCTGATCTTCTCCATTCACCTCATGGGCGCCTCCTCGATCCTGGGCGCCATCAACGTCATCGTCACCATCCTGAACATGCGCGCGCCGGGCATGACGCTGCTGCGGATGCCGCTGTTCGTGTGGACCTGGCTGATCACGGCTTATCTGCTGATCGCGGTGATGCCGGTGCTCGCCGGAGCGGTGACCATGCTGCTCACCGATCATTTCTTCGGCACCACCTTCTTCACCGCCGCCGGCGGCGGCGACCCGGTGATGTTCCAGCATATCTTCTGGTTCTTCGGGCACCCGGAAGTCTACATCCTCATCCTGCCGGCCTTCGGCATCATCTCCGAGGTCGTGCCGACCTTCTCGCGCAAGCCGCTCTTCGGCTATGAGGCGATGGTGTACGCGGTGGCGTCCATCGCGTTCCTGTCATTCATCGTCTGGGCGCACCACATGTTCACCGTGGGCATGCCGCTCGCGGGGCAACTGTTCTTCATGCTCTCGACCATGCTGATCGCGGTGCCGACCGGCGTTAAGGTGTTCAACTGGACGGCGACCATGTGGAAGGGCTCGCTCAGCTTCGAGCCGCCGATGCTGTTCGCGCTGGCGTTCCTGTTCCTCTTCAGCATCGGCGGCTTCTCGGGGCTGATGCTCGCGATCGTGCCGGCCGACTACCAGTACCAGGACACCTACTTCGTGGTCGCGCACTTCCACTACGTGCTGGTGCCGGGCAGCATCTTCGGCATCATGGCCGGGGTGTACTACTGGCTGCCGAAATGGACCGGCCGGATGTACGACCTGAAGCTCGCCACCTGGCACTTCTGGCTGTCGGCGATCTTCGTGAACGTGCTGTTCTTCCCGCAGCACTTCCTCGGACTCGCCGGCATGCCGCGCCGCATCCCCGACTACGCGGTGCAGTTCACCGACTGGAACATGGTGTCCTCGATCGGCGGCTTCGCCTTCGGCCTGTCGCAGCTGCTGTTCCCCTACCTCATCTGGAAGTGCGTGCGGGGCGGCGAGCGCATCGGCAACAAGGCCTGGGAGGGCGCGCACGGGCTCGAGTGGGAGCTGTCTTCGCCGCCGCCGTATCACTCGTGGACGACGCCCCCGTCGGATGCGGTGATCGCGCGCGGCGCCGCGCACTGATCAGCACCAGGATGCGCAATGGAGCGTTGGCGTTGAGTCGGATTGACGACGTAGACAGGCGTAAGCGGATTCGCCGCACGGCGCTCGTGTGCGCGCTTATCGCGCTCGCGTTCTATTTCGCCTTCATCCTCATGAGCCTGGTGCGCGGCCTCAAATGAGCGACCGGCAGCGCGAGAACCGCCGTCTCACCTGGCAGCTCGCCGCCATCGCGGCCGGCAGCTTCGGGTTCGGCTTCGCGCTCGTGCCTCTCTACAACGTGCTGTGCGCAGTCACCGGCTACGGCGACCAGGCCAAGCTCCGCGAGCGCGTCGCCGTGGCCGTCGAGCGCCCGGACGTGACCCGCACCGTGACGGTGGAATTCCTCGCCGACGTCGCGAGCTCCGGCGCCTTCGAGTTCCGCCCCGTGGTACGCACCGTCGAAGTGCACCCCGGCAGCTCTACACGGCGCAGTTCTACGCACGCAACCTCACCGGCCGGGACACCGTGGCCCAGGCGGTGCCCAACATCACGCCCTCCGAGGTGGCGGCGTACTTCCACAAGACCGAATGCTTCTGTTTCTCGCCCCAACACTTTCGCCTCGATGAGGGGCGCGATATGCCGGTGCGCTTCTTCATCGATCGCTCGCTCCCCAGGCACATCGAGCGGGTCACGCTTGCGTACACCTTCTACGACGAGTCCTCGCGCGTGACCCGACGCTGAGCCGCAGCCAACGAAAGTCCCACGACATGGCGAAAGCACACGCTCCCGACACGAGTCACTACTTCATCCCTCACGGCAGCCCCTGGCCGATCCGCGCCTCGATCGCGCTGTTCGTCATGATGCTGGGAGCCGTCGGCTACCTGAACGACTGGGCGGGCGCTTGGGTCTTCCTCCCCGGCGCGGTGCTGCTCGCCTACATGTTCTTCGGCTGGTTCTCGACCGTCATCGACGAGAACCAGCACGGCGTCTACAACCTGCAGGTCGACCGCAGCTTCCGTATGGCGATGATGTGGTTCATCTTCTCGGAGGTGATGTTCTTCGCGGCCTTCTTCGGCGCGCTCTTCTATTCGCGGGTGCTCTCGGTGCCGTGGCTCGGCGGCCAGGGCGTCAAGGTGTTCACCAACTTCATCCTTTGGCCGCAGTTCGAGGGTGCCTGGCCGACCAACGGCCCGGCGCACGTCGGCGGCCGCCCCGACTCGACCTTCGGCATCATTCCCGCCTTCGGCGTGCCGGCGCTCAACACCGCCATCCTCCTCACCAGCGGGCTCACCGTCACCATCGCCCACCACGCGCTGCGTGGCGCTCAGCGCGTGAAGCTCGCGATGTTCCTGGCGCTCACCTTCCTTCTCGGCTTCACGTTCGTGGGACTGCAGGCCCACGAGTACGGCGAGGCCTACCAGAATCTCGGCCTGCGCCTCTCGACCGGCATCTACGGCTCGACCTTCTTCATGCTCACCGGCTTCCACGGCCTGCATGTGACGATCGGCGCGATCATGCTCACGGTCATCTGGCTGCGGGTGCTGCGGGGCCACTTCACGGCCACGCGGCACTTCGCGTTCGAGGCGGTGGCCTGGTACTGGCACTTCGTCGACGTGGTGTGGCTCGGCCTCTTCATCTTCGTCTACTGGCTCTAGGAGCGGGGCCGGACTGCCGGGCGGCGGACCGGCGGACCGGGCGCTCAAGGATGCGGCCGGGCGCCGCCCTCGAGGGGGTGGGGCGAGATCAGCCCCAGGTACCAGGCGAGCATCAGCAGCGCAAACAGCACGAGCGAGAGGGTGATGCGGACCGTGAGGGCGCGCGCCAGCTTGCGCGAATCCTCGGCGCGGCCGCGCGAGAGATGAAACAGCCCGAAGCCGAGGCTCGCGAGGATCGCCGCGAGAGTCGCGAAGATGAGCAGCCAGATGAGCGAGCGCATGGCGGGAGGCAGTGTAGCGCCGCCGCCCGGCGGCGTGTCCCTTAGGTCGCCGATGTCAGCGGGACGAGCCCATGCCGGCCGAGCCCCGCGCCGCTGAGCGGCGCTTCGCCCCCTCTCCCGCCGTGACGATCGTCGCGCTCCTCCTCGCCGCACTCTGCGTGCGGCTCGGTTTCTGGCAGTGGCATCGCGGAGCGCAGCGGCAGGAGGCAGCGACGCGCTTCGCGCGGGGCGCCGAACGCCTTCTCGATCTCGATGCGCTCGATCCCGCCGGGGTAGCCCTCTTCCAGCGCGTCCGGGTCACGGGGCGCCTCGATGGCGCGCACCAGTTCCTGCTCGACAACCGCACTCACCGCGGACGCGCCGGATACGAGGTAGTGACGCCCCTGCTGCGCGCCGGAGCGCCCGCGCTCCTCGTCGATCGCGGCTGGGTGCCGTTCACGGGCAGCCGCGCCCGACTGCCGGACGTCACGCTGCGCCCCGATGCCACCGTCGAGCCAGCCGCCCCCGTGACCCTCACCGGACGCATCGCCGACCTGCCGAGCCCGGGCCTCGCGAGCGGCCGCGCGCCGCCCGCAGCGAGCGCTCCGTGGCCGAAGGTCACCAGCTATCCGACGCCCGCCGAGCTCGGGGCGGCGCTCGCCGAGCCGCTCGCAGCGCGCATTCTGCTGCTCGATCCCGGCGAATCCTACGGTTACGTGCGCGACTGGCAGCCGCCGGGGCTGCCGCCGCTGCGGCATTTCTCGTACGCCATCCAGTGGTGGATCTTCGCGGCGCTCGCCCTCGTCGGGTGGGCCGTGCTCAGCACGCGCGCGCGCCAAGCGGTGCGCCCGTGAGCCGCGCGGCGGGCGAGCTCCGCGCGCGGAACCTGCGCACGCTGGCGGCGCTCGCGGCGCTCTTCCTGCTGCCTCTCGCCGTCGCCTTCTTCACCTACTACGGCACCGCCTGGCGCCCGGCGCACCTCGTGAACCACGGCGCGCTGATCCTGCCCCCACGGAGCCTGCCGCACGTTGCGCTGCCGCGCGTGAGCCTCAGGCCCGGCCCGCACGACGCCGCGGCGGCCGCGGGCGCGCCCTTTCGCGGCCGCTGGTCGCTCGTGTACGTCGGCAGCGGCGCCTGCGATGCCTCCTGCCGCCAGGCGCTCTACGTGATGCGCCAGACGCGTCTCGCGCTCAACAATGACATGCCGCGGGTCGAGCGCGTATTCCTCGCCAGCGGCGACTGCTGCGCCCGCTCATTCCTCGCGAGCGAGCACCCCGGGCTCCTCGTTCTGGATGCGAGCGGCGAGGATGCCAGGCGGCTCCTCGAGGAGTTTCCCTCGCCCGCACGCGAGCACGTGTTGTTCGTGGTCGATCCGCTCGGCAACCTGATGATGAGCTACGATGCCCGCCGGGATCCGCGCGGTCTGCTCGAGGACCTGAAGAAGCTCTTGAAGCTGTCGCACATCGGCTGACACACTCAGGGAGTCCACCTCACCCATGCCGGTTGCCCGCTGGATGCGCCGCCTGGCCGTTGCAGGCGTGCTGCTATGCTTCAGCGTAGTGGTGCTGGGCGCGTACGTTCGCCTGAGCGCCGCCGGGCTCGGCTGTCCCGACTGGCCCGGCTGCTACGGCCACCTGATACCGCCCGGCGCCAAGCGCAGCGCCGACACGCCGGCCGCCTGGGCCGGGCGGCCGCTGGTGCCCGCCAAGGCATGGCGCGAGATGACCCACCGCTATGCGGCGGGCGCGCTCGCTCTCGTCATCCTCGTGATCACCGCGCTCGCGATCAGCGCGCGGCGGGCGCGCGTCGCGAGCGTGCCGCTCGCGCTCGCGCTCTTCGCCACCGTGATCGTGCAGGCGATCCTCGGGATGCTCACCGTGACGTGGCGGCTGACGCCGCTCGTCGTGACGCTGCACCTGCTGTTCGGCCTGACGACGCTCGGGCTCCTCTGGTGGCTCGTGCTCTCGCTCCCGAAAAGCTCCTGGGGCGCGACTGCGCTGCAGAGCGCCGGCCGCGCGATCCGCGGCGGCGGCGCCTCCCCGATCGTGAGCGGCCGGCAGCTCGCGGTCCTCGCCCTCGCGGCGCTCGCCCTGCAGCTCGCGCTCGGCGGCTGGACCAGCAGCAACTACGCGGCGATCGCGTGCCTCGATTTTCCCACCTGCCAGGGACAGTGGTGGCCGCACACCGATTACCGCAGCGCCTTTGCGCTCTCGCACCCGCTCAACACCAACTACGAGGGTGGCGTGCTCGACAACCCGGCGCGCACCGCCATCCACGTCACCCACCGCCTCGGGGCACTGATCGCGGCCGCCGCGCTCACCCTCGCCGCGCTGCACGTGTTGCGGCACCGCGGCGGGCTAGCGGGCGCGCGACTGCGGGCCTGGGCGGTGCTGGGTGCGCTCGGGCTGCAGCTCCTCATCGGCGTCGCCATGGTGCTCAAGGCGTTTCCTCTGTCGCTCGCCACGGCGCACACGGCGGGAGCCGCGCTGCTCCTGCTCGCAACCCTCGCGCTGCTGCGATCGCTCAGTACGCGCTGAGTCATCGCGCGGTGCTCATGTGCGCCTCGAGAAACGCCAGCACGTCGTTGCCCCAGACGTCGGTTGCTGCCGTGCAGAACTCGCCATGACCTGCGCGCCGGTTCGTGCCCTGGGGTGGATACACCTTGGCGTGGAAATCGGCATGGTGCCTCTCTGCCTCACGGCTCAGTTCGAACGCCGGACCGAGGCTGTAGTCGTTTGCAGCCTGCAGCAGAAAGATCGGCGCGGTGGCTCGCACCACGGCCTGTCGCAATCGCCACTGCAGCGCCGGAGCGCGCTCCCAGGACATGGCGCCGGGCGCGAACGGGATCAGCGCGACCACGCCGAGCGGGTGCTCGCCAGCCAGCAGCGTCTGGATGCCGCCGTAAGAGCAGCCCGAAATGGCTATTCGCGCCGGATCGACGAAGGGCTGCGATCGCAGGTAGGCCAGCGCCGCGATGACGTCCGCATTGTCGATCTCCTGCAGCTCGATCATCCGCTCGGGGCGCACGTAGCGAGGGGAGATGGCCAGCTGGTCCTGAATGTACGGGCCCGGCGAGCGCCCTTGCCCGCGGCGATGGGGCACGAAGAACAGGTAGCCGTGACCGGTGTAGAAGCCGGCCAGTCCTGGCTGGGCAGTCGGATGCCTCTCGCTGCCGTGATTCCACAGGATCGCCGGAAAGGGTCCCGCCCCCGCCGGCCGCCACAGAAAACCGTGCAACTGCAGGTTCCCGCTCGGGAAGGTGACCTCCTCCGGAGCGGGTTGTCCGGTGCTGCTGCGTGTCAAGGCGGCCAGCAGCAGGCAACACAGCCCACGATGCATCCAATGCATGCAACCTCGCCGCAACCTGCGCGATCGCCGCTAGAGCCGCGTCGCGATCTACCGAGCTCGATCTGCTAGGCTGCGCATCCCGTGGCGACGATATCGGATTACGCACACAGTGCGCCAGCATTGTGGCGCCGCTACCTCGAGTTGACGAAGCCCAAGGTCGTGGCGCTCATCACGTTCACGGCCGTGGTGGGCACGCTCCTCGCGAGTCCCGGGCTCCCGCCCCTCGACGCTCTCGTGTGGGGCAACCTCGGCATTGCGCTCGCCGCCGCGTGCGCCGCCGCGATCAACCACGTGCTCGACCGGCGCATCGACGCGCAGATGGCCCGCACACGCGCGCGGCCGCTGCCTAGCGGGGCACTCGGGGAGCGCCAGGCGCTCGCCTTCGCCGCGCTTCTCGGCGTCAGCTCCATGGGCGTTCTCGCCTTTCTCGTGAACCTCCTCACCGCCGCGCTTACCTTCCTGTCCCTCATCGGCTACGCGGTGGTCTACACGGTGTGGCTGAAGCGCGCGACCCCGCAGAACATCGTCATCGGCGGCGCGGCCGGAGCGGCGCCGCCGCTGCTCGGCTGGGCGGCGGTCAGCGACAGCATCGACCCGAACGCGCTGCTGCTCGCGCTCATCATCTTCGTGTGGACGCCGCCGCATTTCTGGGCGCTGGCGATCGCGCGCCGCGACGACTACGCGCGCGCCGGCATCCCGATGCTGCCGGTCACGCACGGCGTCGCCTACACGCGCCTGCAGGTGCTGCTCTACACCGTGCTGCTCGTG
>Ga0066659_10001513_pt1 | contig 10161 bp, 7 predicted proteins | sample GraSoiAngelo_108_FD_75176 | JGI IMG/M metagenome (GOLD analysis project Ga0066659, IMG submission 75176) | Grasslands soil microbial communities from the Angelo Coastal Reserve, California, USA - 14_0903_09_40cm | ecosystem: Environmental > Terrestrial > Soil > Grasslands | place: USA... | reverse complement strand
TAGGCAATTAATCCGCAACCGCAGCTTGCCTCGCGTTTGGCGGGGCTGCGGCTTCTTTTTTCTGGCGCGACTCCAGTGTGACACGCACTCCGTGTCGCGGACGAAGGGTGATCGACGCCAGCGGCACCACCCGATGATTCGCCACCAGCCGCAATCGAAATCTCCGCGCGATCGTCGCCAGAATCAGCGCCGCTTCCATCAACGCAAACGCATTCCCGATGCACTGGCGCGGCCCGCCACCGAACGGAAAATAAGCGAAACGCGGCAATCGTTTCAATAAATCATCTTCCCAACGCTCCGGCCGGAATTCTTCCGGTGCGTCGTACCATCGCGGATCTCGATGCACCACCCATTGCGCCATGGCCACGCCCATTCCTTTTGTCAGCGCATAGCCAGCAATTTCATGGTCCTCGACAGCCAGGCGCGCCATTCCCCAGGCTGGCGGATAGAGCCGCAGCGATTCCGTGATGATGTGTCCCGTGTAGGCAAGTTTTGGCAGATCCTCGAGAGACGGAGCTCGATCGCCGAGCACGGCATCGAGTTCCGCATGCAGCTTTGCCTCCACTGCGGGATTCTGCGCCAGCAGCCACCACGTCCAGGAAAGTGTGCTGGCCGTGGTCTCATGCCCGGCTAGGAATAAAGTGATGGTCTCATCGCGGAGCTGCCGGTCCGTCATGCGCGAACCGTCTTCGTCTTGCGCCGAAAGAAGCATCGAGAGAAGATCGCCGGCGTCGCGGCCGGAAGCGCGGCGCTCGCTGATGATGCGGTAAAGAATCCTTTCGATCTGCGCAATTTCCTTCTTCACTCGCAGGTTCGTGGTGGTCGGCAGCCAGTGCGGCACAAAAATGGTGCGCCGGAAATTGGCGCCAATTTCCAGCAGCAGTTCCAGCGATTTCCCCACCTCTTGCGCGTCGCGTTCGACATCGGCGTCGAACAGCGTTTTTCCCACGATCTGCAGCGTCAGCCGCATCATTTCCTGATGCGCGTCGCGCTCTTGCCCGCCTCGCCAGCCATGCAACATCCGCTGCGTGTACTCCACCATCGTAACCGCATAGGAAGCGATTCGCGCCCGGTGAAACGCCGGTTGGGCCAGCCGCCGCTGCCGCAGCCAAAAATCTCCTTCGCTGGTCAACAAGCCTTCACCGAAGACGTGCCGGTTCGCCCGCAGCACTCTTCCTTTCGAATACTTACGCGCGTTGGTGACCAGCACTTCTTCTATTAAATCGGGATGGTTGACGAAAATCGTTTTGAAATTCAGGACGCGCAGCCCCGCGACGTCGCCATACTCACGCGCAATCTTGGCGAAATATTCCAGCGGACTGTTATTAAGCGGACCGAGCGACCATCGTTGGAGTCCTTCGGCGGGGCCAGCGGGAAATTTCTTATGGGTCGAGCGCCACATCGAATGATGCTATGCCGGCGTTCGCGTTGCGTCAACGCGCCGCGCGCGTGAAGCGCTCAGATTTCTCTCGCGCGGAGCGCCCGGATTCGAAAACCTCCGCGCCGGAGATTGACAGTCACCTTTGAAAATCCCGCGGTTGTCAATCTCGCGAACGCCGACGCCGGCGCCACTGGCACAAACGTGCTCCCGATGTGCCCCACTCGGTGCAGCCACCCGTCCTGAATCTCAAACGCCAGGAACACTCCACCAGGCTGAAGCACCCTCCAAATTTCCGCGAACGCGCGATCCTGCAATTCTTTCGAACACAGATGATGAAGCATCAGAATCGCAATCGCCGAGGAGAATGTGCCATCCACAAACGGCAACGTCGCCGCATCGCCTTGAATTACCGCCGCATTCGAACCATTCACCCGCGCGCCCAGCTTCGCCGCAAACGAGTGGTCATAATCAAGACTCGTCACGCGCGCAGCGCGCTGTCCCAACTCCCCAGTTGCCGCTCCCAGCCCCGCGCCCAGCTCCAGCACGTGCCCACCCAGCTCCGAGCCTTGCACAATCCACGGCAGAAGTTGCCGCCGCGTCACATAACGCCAGAACGGCGACCCGCAAAACCATGTTTCGAATCCATTCATCGATAGCTCGAAGACTTCGAAGGCTCTCAACTCTAACGCCCGCCCAGCGGCTCAGTGAAGCAAAGTGTGGATTCGGCGGAGCGAAAAAGCGAATTCATCGGCGTTATAAGCTGACGGATTTTCGAGCTGCTGAAAGAGTTGATTGATGGCGGCACGAACCTCGGTGGCATTGCCCGGCTTTGCGTCCTTACTATAGGCAATGTAGAGAGAATCGAGGGCCATGGCGGCCTGTTCCGCCGCGCGCTCGTCTGCCAGCGCAATATTCTCCGCGTCGTCCGAGATACGTTGCAGCATGCGCAGCGCAACCGCCTGATCGTATTGCATCGTTGCCAATCGCTCCGCAATCCGTTGCGAGAGCGGCGCTGCCGCGGATGCCGCCGATGTCACTGCGTTACGATCTGGATTCAGCTTGCTCATCTCGTCGGAAACTGCGAGGAGTTGACGGTCCAGTTCCTGCGCGTTCGCTGAATCCATCTGCTTTGCGAGCAAACGGAACACCGCATAACGCGAGCTGTTCCATCGGGGGTCGCCGGGACGCCGCCCAAAGTAGCCATGCTCCTGCCGCCAACTGTCCTTCGCCGGCCCCAAAGAATGGTGGCAGGCAAAGCAGGAAAGCTCGGAGTACTCCGGCCACACGTCCTTTTTGTCCGAGCGTTCGCCTTTCGCGCGCCAAGTCAGCCGCTCCATCCCCGCGCGCAGTTGCACGGCTTGTCCGGTGCTCCACTCGCGCACGCCTACCCATGCAGCATCCTCTGCGGGCTTTCCCGGCTCCGATTCGCGCGGAACCTTCCAATGCCGCGGCATTACCGCCGAAAACGAATCCAGCTCGAAATACAAATCCGGATGCCCCGCTGCCATCATCTCGTGATCAACGAATTTGTCTTTTGTTCCGAGATGGCACTCCAGGCATTTCTCAGTGCGATGAATCACGTCTCGAGTGTCGTGCATTCCGAGCGCCACCGACTTTTCATGCGGCCACGATTTTGTCGTGTGCGGCCCCAGCCACGCCGACGCCGGCCCGTGGCAGTTCTCGCAGGACACCCCTTCTGAAATTTCAAACGCACGTCCGCGCTGCTCCGGGGCTGGATTCAGCGCGTGGCACGCCAGGCATTTGGCCGCTTCTTCCGCCTTCCGGCCAAGTTTCAGGATGCGCGCCATGCGTTCACCGACTTCTCCGGTCAACGCCTGGTAAGCGCGGCTGTGCTTATCCTTGATGATCCACGTCGAATATTCGTTCTGCAAAATCCGGCTGCCCGCGATGGGCTTCACGCTGCCGTGGCAACTCGTCGCTGCACAAGAACCCGGGCCGATGTACTTGATGGACTCATGCTGCGCCGAAAGCAGTGCCGGAAGCATCATGAACCACGCGCCTAAGACCACGCAGTGCAGGCAGGAGTTGGAGGCTTTGCGCATTCGGTGCGTCGCTAAGTCTGTTTGCTTATATCGTTTGCGCCGCGCGGAAGTCAACGGGCCGCGTTGTCTTTTTCGCGCCGCGCCGCGAAAAGCCAAACTCATTCTATTTACAGCGGACGTCCCTGCCAGTAGTATGCAGAGGATTCTCGACAACACTTCGCGCGAGACGGGGCGCCGTGATCTTCGACGACCTTCGGGCCATCCAGCTTCGCCACGGTTTCCTGCCCAAAGCGGAACTTGAGGGTCTTTCGCATCGCACCCAGACGCCGCTCTATCAAATCCACAGCGTCGCGAGTTTCTATCCCCATTTTCATCTCGTACCGCCGCCCAAAGCGGAGATTCGCGTCTGTGCCGACATGAGCTGCCATCTCAACGGCGCTTCGGAGTTGCGCACCGATCTCGAGCGCCGCTTCGTCAATTGGCGGCCAGAAGATGTACAAATTCGAGACGTCTCCTGTCTCGGCTGCTGCGATCATGCTCCCGCAATTTCCATCAACGATCACATCTTCACGGATGTCACCGCCGCGCATGCCGAACGGATCGCCCGCGGTGCTATCCGCGGCGAAGAGGTTCACGAGCCGCACCCCGAGCCGGCCCGCATACCCTGCAAGGCCGACCCATATGGCGAGAATGAAAGGTACGATGTCGTCCGCAAGCTCGTCCCATCCAAGGCCTGGGACGATGTCCTCGCACAACTCAAAGCCGCGGAACTGAAAGGCATGGGCGGGGCCGGATTTCCCACCAGCATGAAGTGGGATCTTGTTCGCAAACAGCCCGATCCCGTGAAATACGTTGTCTGCAACGCCGATGAAAGCGAGCCCGGCACGATCAAGGACCGCTTCATCATGACTAACCTGCCTCATCTCCTCATCGAAGGCATGGTCATCGCCGGCCTGGTGACCGGCGCGAAGCGCGGCATTCTCTATATCCGCCACGAATATCATCTCCAGGAAGAAATCCTTGGCGAGGAGATTCGCCGCTGCTACCGCGCTGGCCTCCTCGGAAAAAAAATCCTGGGCAGCGACATCGATTATGATCTCGAAATTTTTGTCAGCCCCGGCGGCTACATATGCGGTGAGGAAAGCGCGCTCATCGAGGCCATTGAAGGCCATCGCGCCGAGCCGCGCAACAAGCCTCCGTTTCCGGGGCAGATCGGTCTCTGGCAAAAGCCCACGGTCATCAACAACGTTGAAACCTTCATCAACGTTCCGCAAATTCTCGCTCGCGGGATTGACTGGTTCGTGACTCAAGGCGCCGGTGGCTCGCGTGGCCTGAAATTCGTCGGCGTCAGTGGCCACGTCGCCAACCCCGGCATCTTCGAAGTTCCCATGGGCGTGCCGATCGGCGATGTCATCTTCAACCACGCCGGCGGCGTTCGCGGCGGCCGTCAATTGAAAGCCTTCGCGCCGTCCGGCCCGTCGTCCGGTTTTCTTCCCGCTTCGATGGTCGACGTACGGCTCGATTTCAAAGCTCTTGCCGAAGCCGGCTCCATGCTGGGGTCGGGCGCCATCGTCGTCTGCGACGATACTACCTGCATGTTGGACATGGCCCTCAACGCGGTGCGCTTCTATCGCAACGAATCCTGCGGCAAGTGCGTTCCCTGCCGCGTCGGCTCGCAAAAGATGGCGGACATGCTCGGGCGCTGGACACAAGGCGGCGTGCCCGAATCTCAATATCGCGCCGACCTCGCACTCCTCGACGAACTCGCGCAGGCCATGAGTCTCACTTCGATCTGCGGCCTCGGCCAGATCGCGCCCGCGCCGATTCAATCTGTTCTGAAACACTTTCACGCCGAAGTTGACGCCCACGTTTTGCAAAGCAAATGCCCCAGTGGAATCTGCTTCAGCACTGCCTCGCGCGCCGGAGAAGCCCAGCGCGTTGGAATCCGCCCTTAGTATGACAACTGCAATCACGCCTCCGGGCCTCATTGACATCACGCTCGACGGCCAGCCCGTCCGCGTCCCGGCGGGCACAACCGTCTTCGATGCCGCGCGCATGAACGGCATCAACATCCCCACGCTGTGCCACCTAGAAAACCAGACTCCCGTCGGCGTTTGCCGCCTTTGCGTTGTAGACACCGGCGTGCGCGCCCTCGCCGCCTCCTGCGTCCGCCCGGTCGAGCCCGGCATGAGGGTCGTCACCAATTCTGAAAAAGTTTTGGGCGCTCGCAGGACACTTCTCGAACTCATGATGTCCGATCATCCTTCTCCTTGCCCGCGCCAGCAGAATTCCGGCGATTGCGAATTGGAAACGCTCGCAAAAGCCGCCGGCGCTTCCCAGCCGCGCTTCGCAAGACGCACGGTCGCCCGTGGCAAGGACGATTCGTCCCTGGCCATTGCCGTTGACCACGACGCCTGTATTCTCTGCGACCGCTGCATCCGCGGCTGCGACGAAGTCAAAAGTAACTTCGTCCTGGGCCGCATGGGCAAAGGTTATTCCGCCGGCATCGCCTTCGATTTAAATTCGCCGATGGGCGATTCCACGTGCATCTCCTGCGGCGAGTGCATGGTTTCTTGCCCCACCGGCGCGCTCACCAACAAAAGCGTCGTGGGCACTGCGATCGCTGCCGGTCCGGATGCGCAAGGATTCCAAGCCGAGGATCTCCTGCAGATTCCCGTTTTCAAAGGCGTCTCCGGAACGTTCCTAGAGCTCAATCGTGGCGCCATCGTCAGGCGCCGCTTCCCGGAAGGCAAAATCATCTGCCGCGAAGGCGAGTTCGGCTCGACGGCTTTCTACATTCTCGAGGGAAAAGCCAAAGTTTCCATTTCCACTCCGATCGCCCACGTCAAGACCCAGGGCGGCGCGAAAGGGTTTTTCAAGCGCCTGACCAGCACGCTCGTTGCGCGCGAAGAAGACAAGCGGGAAGAGGAAGCGCGCGACCGGACCATTCCCATCGATGCCTCGGTTGATCTCGCTTATGGCAATCCCGTTGCCGCACTCGGCCCCGGCGATCTTTTCGGTGAAATGACCTGCATGAGTTTTTATCCGCGTTCCGCCACTGTGATCGCGGAATCCGATGTGGTTGCTTTCGAGATGCTGCGCAACGTTCTCGACATCATGTTGAAGAACAAAACGTTTCGCGCGCAGCTCGACCAAACCTATCGCCGACGAGCCCTCGAAAATCATCTTCGCGGCGTGCCCATGTTCGCGGACCTTTCACCGGAATTCATCGGGCACCTCAAAGAAAGCGTCGAGCTTCAGCGCTTCGCTCCCGGCCAGGTCATCGTTCAGCAAGGAGCTCCCGCAGACAGTTTCTATCTTGTTCGAATCGGTTTCGTGAAAGTCTCGGAGAACTATCCCGGCGGAGAACTTGTTCTGGCCTATCTCTCTCGTGGTGACTACTTCGGCGAAATCGGCCTCCTTGGTGGCGGCGTTCGAACCGCCACTTGCACTGCCCTTGATCACGTCGAACTCGTTCGAATCTCCGGCGACGATTTCCGCGATATGGTTCGACAGTTCCCCAGCGTTCGAACCGGTCTCGAAGCTGTTGCCGCCGAGCGCCGCGCGGCTAATCAGCAGCGCATGCAGATAGTTCACAACACTCCCATCGATCAATTTCTCTCGCAAGGATTGATGGAAGCGCAGAGCCTGCTGATTCTGGATTTGCAAAACTGCACGCGCTGCGACGCCTGTGTGAATGCTTGCGCCGATGCTCACGACGGCATCACCCGTCTCATCCGCGACGGCCTGCGTTTTGACCAATATCTCGTTGCCACGAGTTGCCGGCAGTGCCGCGACCCGCTCTGCATGGTCGGCTGCCCGGTCGGGTCGATTCGAAGGCGCAATTCTCTCGAAGTCATCATTGAGGACTGGTGCATCGGTTGCGGCCTTTGCGCGCAGAATTGTCCCTACGGCAACATCAATTTGCACCCCTTCGAAGTGATGGTTGACGATCCAGAGCGGACCGGCCGTAAAAAGGCAGTCATCAAGCAGAAAGCAACTTCCTGCGATCTGTGCACGCACTTGAAAGAACCAAGCTGCGTCTACGCCTGCCCGCACGACGCCGCGCACCGCGTCGACCCCCGCACATTTTTCGCCGACCTGCTCGGCCAGGGCTCCGCGAAATGAGAATGGACCAAAAGCAACGCGGCTGGGCCCTCGCGGCGCTAGCAATTCTTGTGAGCGCCGCGGTCGTGTACTTCCGCTATGCATTCGAATCGCCGCAAGGCCCGCGCGGCGGCAGCGCCATCGGTCTTACGTTCGGCGTCGTCGGCTTCGGTTTCATGATTTTTGCGGCGCTCCTTGGCGCGCGGAAACGCGTCCCCACCTGGCGGGTCGGCCGCGCTCAAGCCTGGATGCGCGGCCATCTCTGGCTCGGCTTCCTCGCTCTACCGATGATTCTTTTTCACGGCGGATTTCATTTCGGTGGCACGCTCACGCGCGTCCTGATGTGGCTGCTCATGATCACTATTTTTAGCGGAGTGTTCGGCGCGGCGCTGCAACACTATGTCCCACGCGTCATGACATCGGACGTGCCGCTCGAAACGATTTACGACGAAATCGGCCGCGTTCGCTCGCTGCTGCGCGAAGAAGCGGATCGCGCGGTCGAATCTCTCTGCGGTTTCCCGGGCCTCAGCAAAACTTCCCTTGAAGAAGGCCAGCGCGCGGGCGGCTTTACCGCGCTGCGGAGCATTGCCGCGTCCGCCGTTCCGCTGCGCACTTCAGCGGCGGTCAGCGCGGGTGCAAGCGCCGCCGTCTCCGCGGCCCCCGAAATTATTTTGTTGAGCGAAGAGGAAAGCGCGCCACTCCGCCGCTTTTATTTGAACGAAATGCGTCCGTTTCTGGAGCGGCCGAAGCAACGCGGGCAGCGCCTCGCCGATGCCGCGAAAGCGGGCAGCGCGCTCGCGGGACTGCGCACCTTGTTGCCCGCCGCCGCGCACGTCACGCTTGCGGACCTTGAAGACATTTGCGACGAAGCGCGGCAGCTTACACGCCAGGAACGCTTGCACCACTGGCTGCACGGCTGGCTGCTCTTGCACATTCCACTTTCGCTCGCATTGATTTTGCTCGGCGCCATCCATGCGGTCATGGCGTTGCGCTACTAGCCCGAGAAAAGAGTGGCACGCACACGCACGACAAAGAAACTCGCACAGCGCATCGACCTGAACTATTTCAAGCGGCCGACGTCGCTGAAGCGCGCGAAATTCTGGCTCAGCCTTTGGCTGCCTCTGCTCGCACTGATCTGGATCGCGTGGCGCGGCTTTTCTGGCGACCCTCGCGTGTATTCAAGCGGGCGCATGTCCGAACCTCATGCCGTTCTCGAAAAAGAATGTGCCGCCTGTCACGTGCAAAAAGCCGGCGCCTTTTCCGCCAAGGCTGCTGACAGCGCTTGCCTAGACTGCCATGACGGCCCTCCTCATCACACCGCGCAAACGCCAACTCCGGCGTGCGCAACGTGCCATTCCGAACACCGCGGGCGCATAAACATCGCCGCCGCCAGCAATCAAGCTTGCGCCGAGTGCCACAGTAATTTGAGAGCAAGTCGCGGCGCTACGCAGTACGCATCGCACATAAACAGTTTCGAAGACGGCCATCCCGAATTTGCCGCGTTGCGTTTCGTTGCGGGCTTAGCCCCGAGTGATCCCGGCACAATCAAACTGAATCACGCCATCCACATGAAGCCAATCCGCCGCGGACCGAACGGCCCCGCCGTTCAGCTGGAATGCGGTAACTGTCACCACGCGACCGCTCCCGATCCCGACTTGACCTACGCCGACCCGAAGTATCGCGCTGCAACCGTCAGCTACAAAGATACCGGCGAAGCTTTATCTGTCCGCTCCGAAATTCCGAGGGCTTCCCGTGGGGCCACTGGCCGAGAGTTGATGGCGCCGGTGAAATTCGCGAATGCTTGCGCGGCTTGCCATTTGCTCACGTTTGACAAGCGTTTCGACGAAGGCGTGCCCCACGACAAGCCCAGCGTCATTCATGCGTTTCTCGTCAGAACATTCCGTGAATACATTGCCGCGCACCCGGCCGAAGTGCGTGTACCGCGTGATCCGAGTCGCGGCCTTACCGGTAAGCAGCTGCTTCCGGCGGTTCGCATCCTCACTCCAGCCAAATGGGTGGTGGAGCGCACTGTCGAGGCTGAAGATTTGCTCTGGCGAAAAACCTGCAAGCAGTGCCATACACTCATGCCGTTTGCAGGCGGTTCAAAACGAAAGATCGAGATGTCGATCCCATTGCCGGGCGACGCGGGAGAGATTAGCGTCTCGGCTGAATTGCCAAACGTTCGGCCAGCCAATACAACGCGGCGCTGGATGCCGCATGCGAAGTTCGATCACGGGGCGCATGACGGATTCACTTGTGTGAGCTGCCACGCGAAGGCGCTGACGAGCACGGAGGCTAGCGATATCTTGCTGCCGGGGATTGAAACTTGCAAGAGGTGCCATGAGCCCGGGCTGGAGTACGCCGAATCGCGCTGCTTCGAGTGCCACACCTACCACGACTGGTCGAAGCGCAAAGAGGTCACGCCCAAATTCGCGCTGCCAGCGCTCCGCACCGGCAGCCGTTAGAGCAGGGGCGCAGCGTACAGCGCCACGCTCAGGCGTGATTCACAAGCGCCATCATATCGGGCGCGTAGCGTTCACCGACGACCTCGATCTCCGCGAAGCGGGCCGCAATCTCCTTCAAGTCGCTTTCGGTAAGCTTTAGGTTAAGTGCGCCCATGTTCTCCTCGAGATAGCGAACCCGCTTCGTGCCGGGGATGGGGACGAGGTC
>Ga0066659_10001507_pt1 | contig 10169 bp, 9 predicted proteins | sample GraSoiAngelo_108_FD_75176 | JGI IMG/M metagenome (GOLD analysis project Ga0066659, IMG submission 75176) | Grasslands soil microbial communities from the Angelo Coastal Reserve, California, USA - 14_0903_09_40cm | ecosystem: Environmental > Terrestrial > Soil > Grasslands | place: USA... | reverse complement strand
AGATTCGCGTCTGACAGTATATTACTGGTACCCCAAAGCGAGCGAGCACGTTGTTAGATAGTGGAGGAGTGATTACTCCATCGGCTGTCTAATCTTCAATGTTTCGGCGCAAGAAACAGGGGCCCTGACATGCAAGATTCACACTTTCGTGTAAATCGCAAATAGTCTCTGAGAAGACAAGTCCGCTAACAATTTCGATACTTTTTCGGCCTGAAATCCTGGCTTTGCTTCCCACGAAAAGTTATCGGATGTAAACGAAGTCTTAATCAGCAGACGGCTCATTTTCCGATTTTATGAACCGCGAAAGCATTCCTCTCCAACTATCCACTGCCAAAAAGGAAGCTGCTACTCGCTTTTTGACTGACAGCGCTCGGGCGGCCTACTCGACCAGAGCCGTAAGTTACCAGCTCGACCTTAACATCGTTGGAGTGGGAATCGGTAAGAAGATCAAAGGCGGCCAACCCACAGGAACAGACGCGGTTCGAGTATACGTTAACAGGAAATTCCCAAAGGCACAGATTCCCCAGCCTCAACTCGTGCCTCCGACGATACGGGGCGTCCCGACGGATGTGGTTGAAACCGGCCGGTTCAAGGCCTTCACCATGACACCGGCACCAATCACCCCCAGAGACCGCTGGCGGCCTATCCGACCTGGAACCTCTATTGGCCCTCCACCCATAGGAAACATGGTTGAGGCCGGGACCCTAGGCGCGATCGTGAAGAGCGGAGGCGCTCAATACATACTGAGCAACAACCACGTGCTCGCCAACGAAGACAAGCTCCGAGTTGGAACTGCGATATTTCAGCCTGCCCTTCTTGACAAGGGCATTCAGGCAACCGACGGAGTCGCATCACTCTCCAAAACCGTCCCTCTTTCGCCTCGAGGAAGCAATAGTGTCGACTGTGCAATAGCGGCTATAGACAAGACCATCCCTGCAGACCCAACTATACTGCCGAAGGTGGGCAAGCTCGCAACCACATCTCCCATCGATGCTACCGACGGGATGAAGGTCCACAAGGTCGGCCGGACAACCGGCTATACCACCGGGTCCGTGCTCGACATCAGTGCAGATGTCAACATACAGTATGATATCGGGACTCTGACGTTTCAGGGGCAGATTCTGATCGCTCCGGATCAGGGTCAGATGTTCTCGGACGCTGGAGATTCTGGCTCGCTGATTGTAGATAGAGGGTTGGGCAGAGCGACCGGTCTGCTCTTCGGCGGTTCACCGAAGTCGACCATCGCCAACCACATCTCGGATGTTCTGACGGCGCTTCAGATCCAGCTTGCAGGATAGGTTCAAGTGAAAGATCGCCAGAACCTCTATATCTGAGAGAATTGGCTCCGCCGAAGACTCCTTCTGATCCTCGGGCTCTGAAGCGAAAAGTATCCGCGCAGATATTACAGCTTCCCGGAGTCAGCGGGATAGGCGTTCCGAAGGGGCGACTTACAGTTTACCTAGAAGCGGATTCCGATGACATTAGAGAACGAGTACGAGAGGTCCTGAAAACAGCCTCTCCGGAAGCAGATGTTGTCTTTCTGGTCACCGGAAAATTCTCCAAGCAGGATCCCGACTGACACATGTCCTCGGCGCATGCTCAGGAGAAAGGAATCGCTGAGACCTTTGACGATCTGGCCCATGACCGGTGCTGCAAATACAAATCGAACGGCCTCACCGCCAGCAGCCAGGTTCTGCTGGATTTCATCTCCAAAAAGGGGCTAATCGGGAAGACCGTCCTGGAGATCGGGTGTGGAACAGGGTTCTTCGCGTTGGAGACCCTTAGAAATGGAGCTTCTTCTTGCGTTGGCGTCGATCTCTCGTCAGCTGCGATCAAGGAAGCTAACGCGTTCGCCAAAGAGTCCGGCTTGGAAGATCGGGCAAGATTCGAGGTTGCAAATGCGGCCTCGACTCGTCAGCCCGCCTCCGATGTTGTCGTGATGGACAAGGTCCTCTGCTGCTATCCTGACGCGGACGCCCTTCTGAAAACCGCTTCCGAATCCTCAAAGGACTTACTGGGTTTTGTTGTTCCGCGGGACGAAGGGCTGATGAAACCGCCGATGAAGATTGGAGCGGCGCTGATCAATCTGGTTGAGAAGTTGAGAAAAACGGGGTTCCGGCTGTACCTTCATCCATTGCGTTCTATCGACCGGCTTCTCTCCGAGAGCGGTTTCCAGCAGTCTGACAAGGCCAAGTCTCGTTTCTGGCTTGTCTACCTTTACAAGAGAAGCGGACCGGCTCTGCCCGAGCGGGAGTAGACGTCGCCTTGGAAGTCAAACAAGTTGTCGATCGGTTGAAGTCTCTCGGAGATCCGAAGGCTGTCGAAGGTATGGGACGTTTCGGAATCCAGTCAAGCAACTCATTCGGGGTCTCTGTTCCAAAGCTCCGGACCCTTGCACGCGAGGTTGGATGCGATCATCCCTTGGCATTGCAGCTCTGGGAAACTGGGTTGCACGACGCAAGGCTCCTCGCGACGATGACTGACGATCCTCGCCAGGTGACTGTCGATCAAATGGACAAGTGGGTTCGAGACTTTGATTCATGGGATGTCGTTGACGGGTCTTGCGGGAACCTGTTTGACAAGACACCTTTTGCCCTGGCGAAGGCGAAGGAATGGTGTAAGCGCGAAGAGGAGTTCGTGAAGAGAGCCGGCTTCGTCCTCATAGCCGAGCTTGCTGTTCACGACAAAAAAGCGAAAGACAAGGTATTCCTCGACTTCCTCCCTCTCATAATCGGGGGAGCATCAGATAAGAGAAACTTCGTTAAGAAAGCAGTCAACTGGTCTCTTAGACAGATAGGCAAACGCAACCTGAGCCTCAACAAGGCTGCAGTCACCACCGCTCTAAAGATCCAGAAGATCGAATCGGGACCTGCAAAGTGGGTTGCTTCAAACGCTCTGCACGAGCTGAAGAAGCCTCAAGTCCTGAAAAGACTTCGAGAAAACAAGTAACCCAACCCGCCGCTTAGCTTCGACAATTACCGCATCTTCCTAGACTATCCAAGAAGAGTCAATCCAGTCTGAACCCGGCATAACCTAGAGATGTCAGAGGAGTTTACGAAACGCCTATGTCCCGGTTTTCCCTCTTTCTAGCTATGAGGGGGATTTCCTTCTCACCAATGGCGATTCGCAAGTTCAAGACCCAGCTTGAATCTCGAGTGAAAAAACTGCTCCCGGCGAATACCCCGCCGAGGAAATTAGCTTCTCAACTTCGACGACGAATCAAGGACCCACGAGTTGACTACCGCCTCTACAAAAACGCATACCATCTCTACGAAGAGGCGATTCCTCCCGAGAAACCAAGAACGCGCAAAGACAAGCTGAAAATCGTCATCTGGATTGTCGTAGCCCTCCTATCTTTCGGCTTCATGTTCTATTTCTTCTCCCAAACGCCTATTTCGTGTGCCCAGTTCGGATGCCCCTAAGGATCAGCACGACTTACCGGGATCCAACTCCGTTCACTGGGACGGTATTCTTCATGAACGTTGTGAAATTCAATCCTGTGCCCATTTGAACCCGTTCACCAATACACCAGCAAGGCCCCTTCGAAACCCGTTCTTTCTCAAACATTTCTCTTTTCGTAACTTTTCCTATTTTGTAACTATTTTTTTCTGCTAACTATTATGAGACCCCCCAGGGTGGTCGATTTTCCCGCACCGCTTCCTTCGTGAAACGGCGAGTTTCCTACGTTCACCGGCTCCTACCAGTGCCTCCTTCCTTCATGAAACCGGCCACGGAACCCTCCTACAGACCGAACCAGCACACATCCCAGCCGTGAAAGAGACACTTCCCTTGTTGAGAGAATCACCCGACGAGTGTTACCCTGTTGTATTGGGGTATGGTTACGATAGGAGCATTTGAGGATACCCGGACTCGATCATTCCTGCCAGCCTTCATTTGGGAGAGTGAAAGCGTACGTTTCGGAAGCTAGTTAGGAACAAGAAAGCAATCGACACCATAATGGCCACTCTACTAATGGTTGTCATTGTGGTAGCTGCCTCGGTCATGGTCTTCGTATATGCTACAGGACTATTCGGCGCTCTAACACGGGCCCCAAGCTATCAGAAGGAGGCCCTCGGCCTCGAATTCTCAGGTTTCGGGCCAATTAATGCTAACAGTAACGTTACTCTTTATCTCAGAAACACGGGAACGGTACCGGTCACCCTAGCAAGCTACTTTGTAAAGGACGCCAGTGGAAACCAGTACGCTCGAACCCCGTGGGCAAACCAGCCCACGTTGGCACCCACAACGGGTGGTTGGTCTCAGATACTGATCTCTTCGATCTGCGGCTGCCAGTATACTGGGACCGCGTTCACGTTCCAGACAGGACAGTCCTATACGATAACCCTGATTTCCTCGCTGGGCACTCAGTTCTCATTCTCTGTCGTAAGATACAGCTAATCAGAGCCCGCTGATCTTCTCGTAGAACTCGACGAGGCTACGAGCAGCCGGTTCTTCCTGATTGAACGCGAAAATCTTCATCCCCTTCTCATACCTCTCGAAGAGCAATATCTTCGATTTCACCAATGGCTCAGCTATCCTGGCAACAGTCGAGGGTGACACGTCAAGCACCCGAGCGAGCCCAGCCTGGTTGAAGACCTTCTGACGATTCTGTAACAGATGCTCGACTAGCCGGACCTGAGCCTTCGACTGAAACAGATCAACCAATCTCAACACCGCCACCCGTCCTAGGAGTAGACCACTCTGGTCCCGATGTCCTTGCCCTGGAGAGCAGCGAGGATGTTGCCCGGGTCTGCGAGAGATACGAAACGAGTGGGCATCTTGGCTCTTTGCATGATCTTGATCGCTAGGGGGTCGAGTAGCTCGTAGCGGCCGGCGAAAACCTCTCCTCCCATAGCCCAGCTCAACAACTTGTCCACGTTGACCGAGCGTATGATCTTCGCCTTCGGATTCTTCTTCGGATCATCAGTATAGATGCCGTCCACATCCGTACCGTTAACAAGTATCTCCGCGCGAGTTATCTCAGCGGCAAGGGCAGCAACAGCGTTAGTCGACTGGCCGGGTTGTAGTCCGCCCATGACCACCGCCTTCCCTGATCCAACACAATGAGGCAAATCGGACAGCATTGTGGGAATCTTAGAGGATGCTATGGAGCCCATCGCTAGACGCAAGAGCTCCGCGTTCGCTCGTGTGATCTGGATTCCGAGAAGATCACATGTGGATTCTTCCGCGCCAAGCTTCCTTGCAGCCCCAATGTAAGTTCTAGCGTTCTCTCCGCCCCCAGCAACAAGTACGAGCTGGTTACCCTCCCTAACAAACCCGCTGAGAACCTTGCCCATGTCCTTGAGGGCTGCCACGTTTGGCTCGCGGAGGAATAATGCTCCTCCGAGCTTCACGACTGCGCGCATTCTCTCTCAACCATCTTGTGGACGTAAGTTCGCTATATTAGAGTGGAACGGAAGTCGCCCTGATGTTCTAAGATTCTCTCAAAAAAACTCCTCGGAAAAGCTGAATAGGAGTTCGATCGAGCAAAGGCGACCCCTTCCCGATGCTTTCCTACGCGCTCAAGAGAATCATAAGGTCCTGGAAACTCTACGCATCATTGATACTCGGCATGATGCTCGCCGCCACTTTCTTCGGTGGGATCAACGTGGGCGCGGACACCATCGGAAAACAAGCTCTCGACGCAGAGTTGACAAACACACCTGTTGACATCCAGCTCAGACCCTTCTCTCCCGGGATCTCAGCGCCCCGTTCTTCCTTCCAAAGCGTTGTTCAAAGCGTCAAACAAGTAAATGGGGTAGTCGCGGCCGAGCGAATAGGAAGCGCAGGAGGACAATTCAGCTACAACGGATCGTTCCTCACCATCAAAGCCGTACAAGATGGTTCCCTTCTTTACCAACACTTCACAACGGTGAGTGGCCAAGAGACTCTCCACACGAATGAATCCCTGATCAATTCAGACTCGCAACTCGCCCAGACACATAAGCCCGGCGACACTATCAAGTATACTCTTGGATATTTCGGACGCCCCGAGTACAACGTCACATTGAAAATAGTTGGCGCAGTGCAACTTGACGATGCAGCCGTCAACACTCTCGGAGTGACCTACGCCTACGCCTACATACCAGGCACAGGGACCTCGACCAAGATTAGCGCCCTCATCGTAAGCTGGGAACAAACATTCCTCCCGATCCTCGATTGGGAATACAATCAAACCACGCACGGGAACGCGGACTATTCCAGCATGGCAACAGTAAACGTTTACCTTGATAGAACAAGACTCATCAGTGCATTCAACATCGAAGGCAGCATCGCCCAAGTCCAGCAGATCGATGATCAAGTCTCAAACGTTGCATCGCTAAACGGGTTCAACTCGCAGCCCAACCTGATCTACCCACTTCAGAGCTTTTCGTCAAGTATCTTCTATCTGAGACTTCAGTTCGCCATCTTCTCGATCCCAGTCTTCTTCGTAGCATGGTTCGTCGGCAGAACAGTTTCCCAAGCATCCTTCAACCTCCGCCGAAGAGAAATCGGGCTGCTCATGACGAAAGGCTTCTCCCAGAGCCAGTTGTTCAGACACTTCCTAGTTGAAGCCCTCCTAGTCGGACTCATCGGGGGAGGTCTGGGGCTCGCCGCGGCCGTACTGCTGAACCCGTACTTTGTCCAAGTCCTCAGCGGTAGCTATGAAAACGGAGTGGTCCTCACCCAAGACACCGCCATTGCCACGATGATCTTCACTGTCGTTCTTACCCTTCTGGCAATCTACTCGCCCGCCCGTGCGGCTGCAACTATGGATCCCGCGAAAGCTTTGAGAGAATACGTCTACCTAGAAGATACACGTCCATCGAAGAAACGGGGCGCGATTGTAGCCTTCTCACTCGGCCTCTACAAGATAATCCTCCTAGTACTCGGGATAAACTTCCAGAACATCGGCCGCTATCTGTTTGGGGTAAACTTCCTTCTCGCTATTGTTCTGATAATCATGGCAGTCCTCGACTACGGGCTAAACATCATAGGCCCATTCCTGTTCCTCTACGGAGCCACACAATTGTCTACGGGGCTGGCGATCCGTTTTCACAAGAGATTTGCATCACTGTCCAAACGCCTAGTTGGAGATATCGCATCTCTAGCATCCAAGAGCGTCTTCCGAAACCCACGTCGCGTCACCGCCCTTGTCTTTCTCGTCGCGCTGATAGCGGGATACTCCATCTGGGTGATTGGAGACCTTGCCAGCCAGCAAGACTACAATATTCGACAAGCGGAGGTCCAAGTGGGTTCTGACTTGCATGTTTCACAGCTGTCAGGCAATCTCAACCTCAGCTATGCAACTTTGGTGGCCAGCCAGTTGCGTGGATGGAACAACATTACCGGGGCTACACCGGAGTCTGACACTACGCTCAGCCTCTCCTCTCGCGCATCGCTGACGATCAAAGCCATAGACCCTGCGACCTGGAGGCAGGGGGCCTACTACGAACCTGATTGGTTCACCGGAAACATTGATACAATTTTTCAGAACCTGCAGAGTACTAGCCAGTCTATTGTACTCGATAGGGGGGTTGCCTCGTACTACAATATTCTACGAGGCGGGACAGTGAGCGTAAACCAGACCCTAAGTCTCACTGTGATTAGCTTCTTTGGACCAGACTACTCCCAACAGTCCACAGGACAACCTTTCGGGTTTTCCTATTTTCAACCCGAGGGATGGTCATTCATCCCTTTGAGCCTAATCATGCAGAACCCGTCTCTGCTTCCTGGAGGGACAAACTCTGTCCTGGTAAAGGCGGGACCTGGAGTCTCGTTTACGGACCTCGCGAACTCGATACGGAGGGCTTATCCGTCCCTCGCAGTTCGCACGGCACAGGATAACGCGCAAGGAACCGGAGTTGTTGTTTCCAACGGAATTCAGGCGAGCACTCAAAGCGGAGCAGCGGTGATCGCCAATGGGACCCAGAACGTCCTTCGGCTGGGAACAGTTTTCGCCGGGCTAGCTGCCTCTATCGGAATCGGAGCAGTGGCCTATACCGGTTTCAAGGAGCGCGAGAAGGAAACTACGATGCTGGCTGTGAGAGGACTGTCCTACAAGCAGATGCTTGGACTCCTAGTTACTGAAGTCCTCCCCTTGGTGATCTTTGCACTGATACTTGCGACGGCAGTAGGACTAATCACGGTACGTGGAGATAGCCTTGCCCAGAATTCCCTGACTCCGAACTATGCAACCCTACTCGCCCCTCGCAGAGTCGTCTTTCCACTGTGGGCGTCGGAAAACATTTTCGCTATAATCGGTCTCCTATTCCTCGGCGTTTTCCTACCAGCGATAACCGCCGCACGAAAAGACCTCTCAAAGATGAGCCGAACAGTGAGATTCGCATGACCGCTGTCCCGGTTACGGTGGATTCTCTCGTCAAAGCATACAAGCTCGGCAGGGTAGAGGTGCAAGCGCTACGCGGAATCAATCTCAAGGTCGAAGCAGGCGGCATGGTCTCAATCATAGGCCCAAGCGGGAGCGGAAAGACAACGCTGCTCAACATTCTGGGAGGACTTGACAGAGCCACTGCAGGAAACGTTCACATCGGCAACACTGTTCTAACGGACCTAGATCCAGCGAAACTCGTCTACTACCGTCGCCAGATCGTGGGTCACGTATTCCAGACGCTCAACCTTATTCCCACCCTGACCGCTGCGGAAAACGTCGAGCTTCCAATGATGGCCGCTGGGACACCAGGGAGAACTCGCTCAGCCAGAACCAAAGAACTCTTGGGTATCGTCGGCCTCGCGGACAGACACGACCACAAGCCGGATGAACTTAGCGGCGGAGAACAACAACGAGTGGCCATAGCCGCTGCCCTTGCGAATGACCCGCCTCTTCTCCTCGCCGATGAGCCCACCGGCGAGCTTGACAGCGTGAACGCGAAGATGGTCACTGACTTTCTTGTCAAGATAAACCGCGAACTCGGAAAAACGCTGATAATGGTGACACACGACCAGAACGTTGCGAAGACAGCGAACAATATCATGAGGATAGAGGATGGAGTCATCAAGTCATCGCTCACGCCTAGCCAGATCGCGTCTCAGGACACGTCAAGCTCTTACCTAGATCAGCTCCGCCACCGAATGTCGGAGCTTGAGAAGCAAATGAAACAGCTGGACGATGATTTCAAAACAGGTAAGGTCTCAGGGGACGAATATGCTGACCAGCGGGTCCGGCTGCGACAGGTCAAGGCGGGATTACAGGATGAACTCCAGAGACAAGGAGTAATCGGCTAGCTCCGGTACTGGAAAAAGCATTTTATACGCAAAAAACCACTTATTCCTGCGAGGACTAACAGGCAAATGTGTAGCACGTGCGCGAAGCACAATCCGGGAAAGAAGAAAAAATCCAAGATGTGAACGAGCTGGCCTAGAGACGTAGGCCGCTGTCCTTACTTTTTCTGGCATGAGGTCGAGTAGAAATTGGCGAGTTCAGTCGTATCCGCCTCAGACTCGGTCGCCCAGTTCAAGTTCAGACGAACCCTGGAGCAACTCGCCCGGAAGGAAGGTCGAGGCACTGAACTAATCAGCCTCTATGTGCCACCAGACCGTCGAATACACGAGGTTCTCAGTCAGCTCCGGGAGGAAGCTGGGACGGCTTCCAACATCAAATCACGCACGACGCGGCAAGCGGTCCAAGACTCGATAGAGCGGGTGATGCAGCGATTACGATTGTTCAAGGAACCACCTCCCACCGGACTAGTGATCTTTGCAGGTATGATCCCGCAGAATGGTTTCGGCAGTGAGCGGATGGAGATTTACGTGCTCACTCCTCCAGAGCCGATTACAGTCGGGTTTTACAGGTGCGATGCCCGTTTCCATGTTGAGCCTCTCCTGGCTCTCGTTGTCGAGAAGGATACCTATGGAATAATCGTGATTGATGGGACTGAGGCAGTGGTTGCAACTCTCAAAGGTCGCAGGGTCGAGATCATCAAGAGCTTCACCTCGGGAATACCCGGCAAGAGCCGCGCTGGCGGACAGTCGGCTAGACGTTTCGAACGGATCCGAGAAGGAGTCACTCACGACTACTACAAACGAGTCGGTCAACACTTCAACGAAATGATGCTTGCAATACCCGATCTCAAGGGAATTATCGTTGGCGGGCCCGGACCGACAAAGTACGTCTGGTCTGAAGGAGAATACTTGCAGTATACGCTGAAGAAGAAGGTGCTCTCGGTCGT
>Ga0066659_10001494_pt1 | contig 10246 bp, 9 predicted proteins | sample GraSoiAngelo_108_FD_75176 | JGI IMG/M metagenome (GOLD analysis project Ga0066659, IMG submission 75176) | Grasslands soil microbial communities from the Angelo Coastal Reserve, California, USA - 14_0903_09_40cm | ecosystem: Environmental > Terrestrial > Soil > Grasslands | place: USA... | reverse complement strand
GCTGCTGGCCATCAGCGTGAGCTGGAGATCACAGTCAACCTTCATGGCCACGGCCGAGGACAGGGCATCCATATGGAAAAAGTCAATGCCATCGGCGATCCCATTTTCAATGATCATGCGTTGTGCGTAGCGACCCACCAATTGGGGGGCGGAGCGGCGGAGCTCGGCCTGCCAGGTCCCCCGTTCGCTTTTGCCACCCCATATGTCTGAACTGCAGAGTAGTCCAAATCATTGGTTGCACTTTTTCATTGGCGCATTATATAAGTATCCCGAAGTTTGCTGAGGCCCTCTTTTCCGCCGCGGTTTTCGAGTTCTTCAGAGATTCCGGAGGGATTATGACTACTAATATTCCAGCGCGCGAAGCTCCTTTCCCGAGTTCCTTTGCTCTCATGGAGGCACCTGTCAGCAAAGCGGAGAAGGAGGTCAAAGAGCCAGAACTGGAGGTCGACCAGATTCAGGGAAACATTCTTGTCGGTTTCAATAAGGATAACCAAACGCTCATCTTCCTGGACATTCAAGACGTGTCGGCGTTCAAGCTCTGGTTGCGAGCGGTCATCCCGTTCGTGGCCACGACGGAAGAGGTGCTGCAATTCAACCGGCTCTTCAAGATGATCCGATCGCGCCGCAAGGTGGAGTCCCGCGCAGTACTTTCCACCTGGATGAATATGGCATTTTCCTTCAAAGGGCTGGAGAAGTTGGACGAGAAGGAGGCAGCCAAGTTTCAGGATAAGGGCTTCAAGGCGGGACTGGCAAAACGCTCGCGCGGCCTGAACGATCCTTCCAAAGGAGAGGGAGCGCAGCAAACCTGGCTGATTGGAGGCGAAAACAACGAAGCAGACCTGATGATCATCCTGGCCAGCGACTCCATCGAAGAGATGGCCTTCGCAGTTCGCCGTGTGGAGAGCTGGGTGTATGAGGGAGCCCAGCTTCACGGGAAAACGGTACCGAGCGGTGCTGCCGTTATTTTTAAACAAAAGGGAGCGACTCTACCGAGTCCGTTGACGGGACATGAACACTTCGGGTTCTTGGATGGAGTGTCACAACCGGGAATCCGAGGAACGGCCGGCAAGTCCAAGGAACTCATCACTGCCAGGCAGAACCCTGCTGATCCCAACCAGGGCAAGCCGGGTCAGGACCGTTTGTGGCCGGGAGAATTTGTGTTCGGGTATCCAGGCCAAGATCCTAAGGATGCCGACAAGAAAGGAGAACTGAAGATGGAGGGCCCGGCGTGGAACAAGAACGGTTCCTTCCTGGTCTTCCGCCGCCTTCGGCAAGACGTTGGTGGGTTCCATGATTTCTTGAAAAACGAGGGCGAGCGCCTGAAACTCGGTGCGGAACTGTTCGGAGCCAAATGCGTGGGGCGTTGGGCCAGCGGCGCACCGATCGAGCGTGCACCGACGGCGGACAACTTGAAGATGTCGCGTGATGATTGCGCCAACAACGCATTCGATTTTCAAGACGCTACAGTTCCCAAAGCACCGAAGCCCGGATCGGACCAGTGCGCAGATAATTTCCCCAAATCGCTGGCTCAAGAGGACAAGGATGGTCTGGTGTGTCCGTTCGCGGGCCACATTCGCAAGGCCTACCCCCGGGACGATGTAGCTGTGGACCCCAAGACAAAGAATCCTCCGAATGAAGCGGATACCGAGACGCATCGTTTGTTACGCCGAGGAATCCCGTTTGGGGATCCCTTTGACCCAACCGTCATTCCTGATGATGGAAATCGCGGACTCCTTTTCCTCGCCTATCAAACTTCGATTGAGAACCAATTTGAGTTTGTCATCAAGAACTGGGTGAACGATCCTGAATTTAAGGATCCAGGTTCGGGCCACGACCCGATCTTGGGCCAGGCAGACAAGAACGGAAACAGGGAACGCTTCTTTGCCGTAAAGCTCGCCAACGGCGAGAAGCAAACCATCCGGATCGAAGAGGATTGGGTAATTCCAACAGGGGGCGGCTACTTTTTCTCCCCTTCAATCCATGCGCTGGAACTATTGAGCGGTTCCTGAGAATAGAATAGAAACGACATCGGCGCCGCGTACGGGCCTTACCAGAGAAATCGGACGAAGATAGATGCGACCCGTTGGAGGGGAGATGCCGGTTTTCGCTCTCGACAAGCTGAAACCCTGGCCCTGGATACACGGAAGTTACCGTGCAAGCAAGAAGTCTGCCTCTTCGAAGTCGAGGTTCGCTCCGGTGGGCTCTATCGATACGTTCGAGCTTCCCTGTTGTCCCGAAGGCATGAGTGCGAGGCACTTTGCGATCTCCTTGTTGCAAGCAGGCGCCGAGATTGAGCACTCGTTGCTGGTCCAGTATCTGTACGCAGCATACTCTGTCGACGAGCGCGCCGAAGATGATACCCACAATATCGGCCTAGAATGGAAAACACATATCCGGCTCATCGCACGCGAGGAAATGGCCCACCTTGCCACCGTCCAGAACCTTCTCCTGTCCCTGACGACTGGCGAGGTCTATCTGAATAGGGGTCCTATAAACAAGGACGTTAGGACTCTCCCGCTCCCATTTCAACTAGAGCCGTTAAGTGAAAGGTCTCTGAGTAAGTACGTCTTGTTTGAGAGTCCATCGCAGAGCATGCTGTCCGGCGAGACGTTGAAATTGGTGGAAGACATCAAGAAAAGCCTCGGAGCGGAGTCTCGAGTATTAAGTGTCGGCAGCATTTACGCCGCTCTCTACTGGTTATTCCTCGAAAGTGACGACCCCGGCGACGATTGGCCATTTGCACCGGAATCGGTGGCCGAATTCAGAGGGTCCTACCATCAGGGATTCCACCTGAAAGCTTCTGATTTTGCGGATAGAGATAGGTATTTGGAGCGTGCAGCGCGGCCGGAAGAGTGGGGAGTGTATGAAGCAGAAACGCATGTGGACGGTGCTTCACCGCGTGACACGGCCCTCGGCAGTTTGCGTTGGATCATGGCCCAGGGCGAAGGCCCCAATGTAATTGAGGAGTCCCACTTTTTTCGCTTTATCGAGATGTACAAGAAACTGATTGAACTTGGCGATGAATCTCCGCTACTGCCTGTGCCAACCAACCCACATGTGGGTCGCGTACGGGTGGGCACGCAGATCCGAAACAAAGTCAGCCGGCTTTGGGCACTGCTCGGGAACTCGCGTTACCAGCTCCTGATTCTTGACATATTCGAGTCTCTCAACGCCAGACGCAGCACGGAAATAAACAAGAGGGGTCGACTAGCAAAATGGGCGGTCACAGAGATGGAATTGGTGAAACAAATTGGCCAAATGCTCCCTCGCATGTTTCTCGCGAGGGACCCTGCGAAGGCCGCAGGTGCAATCTTTGAGGAAGTCGCGCTGCCCGAGAGCGAACCCGATCGCAGAATCCGCCGTCAGAAGCTGGTAAGGAATTCGGACTCATGGATTGCGGAGATCGCCGAATTGCGAAACCGCAAACGCCAGGTTCCCGAAGCGAAGAAATCCAAACGTAAAGTCCCCGAGCATACCGACGACGCAACTACGGAAGGCATTGAGGAAAGCGTGCTCGATGCAGTTGCTCGTCAGAATGATGAAATGCGGGAAGTTCTGAGGGCCTCGGGGTAGCGAAAGAAAGAGGACTTGGTGGAAAGTTCAAAGTGTGGACGGATCCGTACTGCTCGCATACATCCGGCAATCGGGATCGCTCGTCTCGGTAACAGCGAAGACGATTGGTTCCTTGGACCGGAAGTTCCAGGCGTGTACCAGTTTCCGGAACTTGGATTTCGGGATGCAAAAAACGCGTTGAAGCGTCAGGGCGCCCGTTTTCGGGTGTTTGGCTACGACGAATTGGATCGGCCGGTTGGCGAAATCCTGGAAAGGGATGCGACCATCGAGTGGCGCGTTCATCTGAAGAACACGAAAGCGGTAGGCCGCAAGTTTAGCGGTGTACTAAATCCGAACGAAGATCAGCGAAATGCCGCATGGCTCAAGGCCGGCAATGACGAGAACAAGTTGATTCTGGATCCCGGTGTTCACAACGTCTCAAACACCGACAGCGAGAGACGGCTTCTTTGTGAAGAATTCATGGCGGTGCCGTTCAAGCCAGTTTTGGAGTTGGGCAGATTGTTCTACGAAAGAGATACCGGAAGGTTGATCGTTCTCGGCGGTCGCGGGCGATCGGGCACGCCTGACAAGAAGAAGTATCTCTTGTCAAAGGGCGATTTCGCGAATCACGACGGGTGGTTCGACGACACGTCAGACGGCGTCGTGACGGCGAATGTGACTCTGGCTAACGGCAGGAACATTTATGTCAAGCCCGCGTGGGTTGTAGTTGGGCCACCTAAGTTCGCGCCGGAACTGCAAACCATCGTCACACTTTACGACACGCTGCACCAGGTTGCTATCGACCGGGGAAACATGGCCAACCCATTTTCAGATCCTCGATTCCTGCCGTCGTTCAGCCGAGATGTCTATCCCATTCTCCGGCGTGCGGACCATATGCGATGGGTCTTTTCCAAGAGCGACGTCGCACATACGTTTGCGATTGGACCGGGAAGTCCAGACGAACGAGAGCATGTTTTTCGGCAGTTTCGGATTCCGTCTGGACATCCGAAACAACCCGGAACCGGAACGGGCAGGATGCCCTATGTGTGGTCGGACTTGTATTTGGAATTCCCTGTCAACGGGACAGTCACGCCATACCAATATTGCGTCTTGGAATCGTGGGCGGCGGGGAACTTCGTCGATGACTGGGATGGCAAACCGCCTGCCCTGTCTTTCGATGTAACTCCCTCTGGCCTGGACCGTGCCGCTCTGGAAGCGTGCGTCGGGGCCGCATTCTTTCCAGGAATAGAGGTGAGTTGGAAGATCCGCGACGTCTTTCGGTATGTGGAACCGTTCCGGTTGGATCCGGAGAGTCTCTCGCCAGGCGACGTCTCGCAGCAGATGTCCCTTCCCTGGCAGACGGATTTTGTGGATTGTGCCTATGAGGATCCCTATGTGTGGTGGCCGGCACAGCGACCGATCGATGTTCGCCGGGTCGGAAAAGTGGGATATTCCGTTTGGGCCCGTCCCTTTCCCTCGGGCGAGGGAGATATGGGCGCGGAGGAAATGGTCAAGGATTTCTACAGGCTAGGTCATGTCTTACGTTCCACGGACGGCTTTTTGGAAGTTGGGCGTATAGAAGAACAGCCAGAGGTCCCTTTCAACAAACAGAACTTTGAAAAGCACGGCTTCGAAGCGCATAAGCCAAAAGACCGGTGACCATGCGGGCTCCCAGATGGGACGTGGCGGTCGTCGGTGGCGGGCCCGCCGGCGCGGTAACAGCCATGTTGTTGGCCCGCGCCGGACAGACCGTTGTGGTCCTTGATCGTTCCACCGGTAATCGTTCGTCTATGGGGGAAACACTGCCTCCGGTCGCAAACGCACTGCTCAGGGATATTGGGATCGCGGAAAGCTTTTCGAAACAGGGTCACACGCCTGCGGAAGGCATTGTATCGGTATGGAGCGGTTCCGTACCGCGTGTGAATGATTTCTTCGTTTCGGCACAGGGAGTTGGCTGGAATTTGAATCGAGCACTATTTGACGCCATGCTGCTGGAAGAAGCAGAAAAGGCTGGAGCGCAGATATGCCGGGACGCTTCCGTTGTGTCCTGCCGGGAGACGGGCGACCGTGGATGGCGCCTTCAAATCCACCGGAAAAAAAAGAACAGCGCCTGGATATTCGCGAAATACCTCGTAGATGCGAGTGGGCGAACAGGAGCCAGCAGAGGCTTATCTCCATCCCCCAGAGTTTTTGCTGACCGGCTCATTGGCGTTGCGAGATTCTATGCCTCGGAGGACAGGTCTCGTTACATGTTGATCGAAGCTGTGGACGACGGCTGGTTTTACTCCGTGGGGATACCCGATGGTCATCTGGTCGCCGTGTATTTCACGGATGCGGATATTTACTCGCACGCGCGCAGGACGAACAATGATTGCTGGCACAGTCAGCTTCAGAAGGCACTCCATACTGAGCAGCGGCTCCGCGGTGCGCTACAGCATGGAGGGGAGAGAATAGTTATTGCGGCAACGAGTAGAAGAACGCAAATCACCGGGCCCGGCTGGATCTCCATTGGAGATGCGGCGATGAGCTTTGATCCGTTGTCGTCTCTGGGAATCTATAAGGCCATGGACTCGGGAATCCGAGCGCGGGATTGGGTGGTGGGAGCGCTGCGTCACAATGCCAACACTGCGGGATATGCAGACTGGTCCAACCACATCTTTGAACAGTACATGATGCAGCGCCTCGAAACTTACAGGGAACAAAGGCGCTGGAACGGATCTCCATTTTGGAAACGGCGAAACGGATTCTGATTCCTTGGTGACTTCCTGGAACCATCCCGCGCATCGTGAAGAGATTTAACGTCCTTTATCATTCGCTACCGACCGGGCTATCGAATGGATAGCAAACAATATCGAGCGTCCCGAACGAAACACGAGGTTTTCGAATATCAGCGACAGCTAGCGAAGTAAGAATGGAACGACCTCGAGCTGATCGTGGTCAGAGTTCTGATTTTGCAGGATTTCCGGAGCAACCTATCGCGGCGGGGCAATCGTGGGCGGCGAGGTGCAGTAGGGCCGTTTCCCCACATCCACATAAGTCAGCAACTATAGATCGTGACAACGCTGCCCAGAAGCGAGAGACCTCGCCCTTTATCAGTTCGAGTTCTACCGGCATTTCGCGCAGCAATTTCTATCGGCACGGTAGCATGGATGCCGCTATCTCAAGGTAGAGCTCTAGGCTATAGGAAAGGAAGCAGAGGAGGGGTTTGGCTGGCGCGCTATAAAACAGCAATTACTTCAAGGTGTTCACCCAAGTCATCGCTTCGGCGAAAGACGACAAAGCGAAGCAAGTCTTTCCTCGGGAGTGGGATTTGGCATACATCGCCCTGCCAATGGTTTGCCAGCGGGAACAGCACCGTCCGACCTTGGAGCCGGAAGAAGTCGAGTCCATTCTTTCCAAGTGCAAGCGTTCCACTTACCGGATGGTCGCCGGTCTTCTGGCCGGAACGGGAATCCGAATCAGCGAACTGCTCGCGCTCGAAATCGGGAAGCACATCTCCGCGGACTGCTCGATAATCAGTATCCGCCAGCAACGCGGCAAGTGGGGCGGCATCGAATCAACCCCGAAAACCGACGCCGGTTTCCGGGACATTGACCTTTGCCCTCACCTTGCCAAGATGCTGCGGAGCTAGATCGGAGACCGCGAGTCAGGCTTCCTGTTAAGAGACCGAAGGCGGCAAGATGCTTAGTAAGGAGAACCTTTGGCGGGATGGCTTCGCCACAATAGTCCGGAAGATGGGGCGGGAAGGCGTCCGTTTTCATGCGTTCCGACGATTCCGCGAGGCGGTCTTGCTGTCGAGCGAATGCAGGGACCTCCTCATTGACTACTGGATGGGTCATTCCAACACGGAGATGGGGAGCCGGTACGGCAAGCAGTTGGTGAAGAACCGGAAGTTCCGCGCAGGATGGGCGGAAAAGGTGGGACTCGGCTTCGAGATTCCCATGGCTGAAATTTCGGAGCCGGGCTTAATTGCGCTACGTGCGCTACAAAATCAGGAGCATAGTTGCAGCTTAGCGTCGCATCTCGGTATAGTAGAGGGACTTACGGAACGCGCCCGTAGCTCAGTTGGATAGAGCGTCTGGCTACGAAAAAAAAGCTCAAATCCCACTAAGTCGTTTCTCTGGCGTCGTTTAAGCGCGATCCGGTCGCGTGTGGAACCCCTTCGATTGTCCCAACCGTTGTCCCAACTCCGTACCGACAATTGGGCGATTATCTGCAAAATCGTATGCGTCATTCCGAAGCCGTGTGGACGGAGTGTCTGTAAATAAGGTCTAATTGGGACTATTGAGGCGTGGCTGATGTCTGCTTTTGGTCTCATACGCAAAGTTACCCCCGAGCAATTTGCGGACGAGTTGGAACGGCACCTTCTTGGGACAGACGGTGAGTGGGGGTGGGACGACACTACATCAATCGCCATCGCGGACGAGAGACTGGACAACCTGAGATGTCCGGTTACTTACCGGGAGTTTGCGGACACCCTTTTGCAGTTTCAGTGCGTCTCATGGACAAGCGGAGGTAAAGCAATGAAACAACGCATAGCCGCGGGCCTCTTCCTTTGCTCCCTTTTTGTCGTAGTTGGAGGAGACGCGCAAAGGCCAAATATCACGGAAAAACCAGTTTGGACGCTGGAATTCATCAAAGTGAGGCCTGAGAATTTCGGTCCGGCAATGGGATACTTGGATGACCACTGGATACCCCTTCGCGCTGAAGCTAAACGCCGAGGTGCGGTTCTCGCCTATCATCGTATTCAAAACGCGATGTTAACCACTCCGGGTCACCACGTAGGCGACCCAAGCTCCATTGTATTGCTGACGGAATACAAGAATATGGACGCTTACTTGGAGAGCAGGTCGCGCGAGCATCTAGCTGCCAATACGCCGGGCTTTGTACCGCAGGGGATTGTAAGGCTAAAACCCGAAGACCTTTTCGAAACCTTCAATACCCAGGTATTTCAGGAAGAGCCGGACACGAGCACAGGACTCAAGCTTCTCACCAAACAATAGACTGCTCCCTGACGCACAAACCGTCCATCTCACGTACTGGGAGCAACTTTTCCGATTTCGACTAACCGGGCACTGAACCAATCTGAGGCCAGGGCCGTCGCGACTCTGTGGTATGTTTTTCGCAGGGATTTGTGCGTTCCAATTTTTCATTCCGTCTTGTGAGGATATGGCCGCTGTCGGTATCGGTGGTCGCACTAGCGGCATTCGCTCCGAAAACCATCTCGAAAAAGAGCTGCGCTTCCACATCGAGCAGCAAATCGCTGACAGCATCGCCCGATGCCGCGACCGTGATGAGTCAGTTGACTGATGCCAGTTGTCAGCGTGCTTCCCCTCACAGTCGTCCAACGCGATGCCAGGCCATTCCTTGGGACTCGAATACCGGTTGCAGGGCCTCGTTCATGGGTCCGCGCAGGTCGTTGTAGCCGAGACGTACGACCTTGAATGGAATCGGCAGGAACTCGGGTGTCCAGTCGGCGGCGAAGCGGATGAACCCAGAAGTCACGCGCGACGGCTCGCGGAAGTCTACGATGCCCTTCCACGCGCTATTGGCTGTCAGTGAAGGAAGCTCGAGGCGGAAATTTTCCTGAACCTCCTCGGCGAAGGCGCGGTAGTTTCGCGACTTCATGTTGAGTATGAGAATCACGAATTTGTCGGGCGGCAATTCGGAAAAAGACTCACGCAATTCCCAAAAGAGCCCGTGGCCCGGCCCGGCCCGGAGAACCACCAGTCGGGCTGAGGCCATGTGATTGAGGACGACGTTTTGCCATTCTGCGTCGGAGGCATACATGCGAGTCGCGCCGGGCAACGGAAGCTTCTCGCCCGGACGGCCGATCGCGATCATTTCTCCAATCGGGCGCAGCACGTCGGCAAGCTGCTCCTCTTCGGTGGTGAAACCCGAGCCCAGAACTTTGAGGGAAGTAGAAGTGTCAGATTGAAACGACCGCAGGTAGAGAACAGTATGTTGGGAGCTTCGGAGCGAGCTGGCGACACTGTCCGACCGGGCCCTGGCGGCAAGCCCGCGCCCACGGAAGTGAAGCAGTAAACCTGCGAGCATCACCACCAGTCCGAAGAAGGCAAGGGGATTGTCTCCTTCAGACCCACCAGACACGAAGTAGATCAGACCGCCGAGAACGATCAGTGCGATCCCAGTTCGCTTGAGGGCCGTGCCTGGCTTCGACATGAGTGCCTCCGTATGAGATGGTGCGAGACATTCAGTCACATTTGGAGACAGATGGCAAATGTGGGCCACCGGTCGTAATGAAGCAGTTGTCAGCCGACAGCGATCCCAGGTTGGCGCCAAATCAGGTGCGAAACTGGGGCGCCGGCACTTAGTCAGACGAGCGAGTGTGGTCAAAAATCTCAAACGTATTGAAAAGGCTTGGTTTCCGGTCTCGTGATTCTTTCGCACGGCTACTTTCTGAAACCTCAAGAGCATGTACAATCCGGGTTCGACGATCGAGTTTAGGGAGGCTCTGGAATGATTTGGGCTCGCATGCTTGCTTACATCACCGGAACCGTAGACCAGGAACTACTACTGAGGAACGAATATCTGGCCGCAGAGAACCGGGTCCTGAGAGCCCAAATCCAAGGCAGGTTGTTGTTATCCGATGCCGAAAAAGCTACGTTGGCTGAGATCGCCCACCGGCTCAAACGGAAGGCCTTGGAAGAATTGGCGGCTGTCGCGAAACCGG
>Ga0066659_10001493_pt1 | contig 10247 bp, 7 predicted proteins | sample GraSoiAngelo_108_FD_75176 | JGI IMG/M metagenome (GOLD analysis project Ga0066659, IMG submission 75176) | Grasslands soil microbial communities from the Angelo Coastal Reserve, California, USA - 14_0903_09_40cm | ecosystem: Environmental > Terrestrial > Soil > Grasslands | place: USA... | reverse complement strand
GCTCGAGGAATCGTCTTGGCTTTGCGCGGATGCCGGGCACACGGGCAGAAGCGTCATTGCCGAAGCCGCCACAAAGGCCATAGCGCTAGTGAGGCGACGATGCATGGGAAATCTCTCCTTGGAATTCACAGTCTTGAACCAATGGAAACACAGGGGCGAACGCACTTACGGGAAGGTGCGGACTTGAAGGCGTCGCGGTCAGTTTTTCCTGCGCATGAAGTTCTAAGAGGGTCTTGCTAGTGGCAGGTTAACGGCTCGTCAAAACTGATGGCGCAAACGGAGAAGCTGTATAGAATCGGGACGCACCCGGACCTATGACCACACTCGCGCGCAAACTCCGCCTCGCCGATTACTTCGCGCTCGCATTTGGAACGATGGTCGGCGCCGGATGGCTAGTCCTGATGGACGATTGGCTTGGACGCAGCGGGCCGCTCGGCGCGATTCTGGGTTTTGCCCTCGGGGGAGTTCTGCTGTTGCCTGTCGGCTACGTTTATGGCCAATGGGTGCAGCGGCTTCCGGACGCGGCCGGTGAGGCCGCCTACACGGCTCAGGTTTTTCCGCCGGTCGTTAGTTATTTCACCGGCTGGATGATGCTGCTGGCGTACTTCATCGTGTGCCCGTGGGAGGCGGTGGCGGTGGGGAAACTTGCGGCGTACATCTTTCCGTCGCTGAATTCGCTCGAACTGTATCGAGTAGCGGGGCAGCCCGTTTTCCTGCCACGTCTGGTGTTGGGCGTCGGGCTTACGATTTTTCTTGCGGTGCTGAACTACCGGGGCATCCGCTGGAGCGCCAGTTTTCAGAACTGGACGACGGGGATCGTGCTCCTTCTCTTCGCTCTCCTCTTGGGAATCAGCGCCGTTCGCGGCGCTCCTGCCAATTTTCATCCCGCATTTCGCACCACTCCCTTTGTATCGATCCTGCTTACGCTGCAGATCGTGCCATATTTCATGACTGGATTCGAATCGGTGCCTAAAGTGGCGGAGGAAGCTCATCCGGGATTTTGTTCGACAGGATTTTTTCGCGCGATCGTGATGGCAGTTCTCGTGGGTGCGGGTTTCTACGTACTTGCAGTCGCCGCGGTGGCTTACGTTGCGCCTTGGCAAGGTTTGATTGGGAAGCGATTCGCGACAGCGATTGCGTTTGAACAGGCGATGGGAGCACAGTGGCCGGTGCGATTGATTGTGGTCATGGCCCTCTTCGGGCTGTTTCAATGTTTCAATGGCAATTTCGTCGCGTCCAGCCGTTTGTTGTTCGCTTATGGGCGCCGCCGGACGATCCATCCGCGCTTCGGCGAGGTTCACGAGAAATTCCTGACACCGAGCGTCGCGATTCTCGGGATTACGGCGGGAACGCTGGCCGGGCTTCTTCTGGGCGATGCGCTCCTCGTTCCCGTCACGGAAGTGGGTTCGATGGCGTCGGCCTTGGGATGGTTCGCGGCATGCCTCTCCTTCGGGATTGTGGAGAAGCGAGCATCGAGGCGGATCGTGACCGGGCTGGGGATTGCCGTCTCCTTGTTGCTTTTCCTGATGAAAGTCTTGCCTGCATTCCCCGGGCACTTTTCGCCTGCGGAATGGATCGCATTCGGCATCTGGGTCGGTCTCGGCATTGTCTTACGTGCCCGGAGTTAAAGTGCAATTCCATTCGGGGAGCTTCAGCAACGACGTGGAAGAATGATCCTTCGAATGAGAGTGGCATTCGGGCGAGACCGCGCCCTCGTGTATACTTTTGAAGGCGAATCGCTCTGCCATCGATGATTCCTTTTCTCCATCTTGGGCCGCTTACAATTCCGACGTTCGGCCTCATGGTTGCCACCGGCCTGTTGGCCGCCGCGTATGTCTTGCAGGCGGACTTTGACCGCCGCCGCACACAATTCGTAAAGAGCGGCTACCAGAAGAGTAGCGGCAAGCCCAGCCATCGCGACGAAGGGTTTCTCATCATCGGCGTTGCAGGACTCGCCGGCCTGGTGGGGGCACGCCTGTATCACGTCTTGGAAAGGCCCCGCGAGTTAATCGCCGATCCGGCTGTGCTAGTTAGCCGGTTTGGATTTGCCTGGTTCGGTGGATTCCTTGGCGGTTTTGTGGCGCTCGTGTTTCTCGCGCGGCATTTTGGGATTCCGGTACTTGAATTTATGGACCTATGCTCGCCGGCGGCGGCGGTTGGCTACGCGATCGGGCGCATTGGCTGCCTGTTGTCTGGCGACGGCGATTACGGCGTGCCGACGACGCTGCCCTGGGGCATGAGTTTTCCCAACGGTGTGGTGCCAACGACGCAGCGCGTGCATCCGACGCCGCTCTATGAGTTTTTTATTTGGCTGGCGATCGCGGCGTTCCTGTGGCAAATGGGGAAGAAAGCCGTGAGTGGCGCGCGGCCCAAAGGAGAAGTCTTCGGCGGCTACCTCATCCTGACGGGCGTGGCCCGATTCCTGATTGAATTCATCCGCATCAACCCGCGATCGTTTTTCGGTCTTTCGAATGCGCAGGCAGCGAGTCTGGTGTCGATTGTCGCAGGTGCCATCCTCCTTAGGGGTATCAGAAGTCTTTTGCCAGCCCGCAAAGTAGGAAATCGCATCACCGAGCGTGCTGGCTAGCAGAGGGGATTCTCCCAGGAACCATTTCGGATGAGCCGCCAGCCAGGCCCGAGGCCTTCCTTCACGATGTCTCAGCCATTCCCGCAATAAATTCAATCACATTTATTTCTAATTTTCTTCAATCACTAGCGCCGAGGTAGTAGCTGCCATGGTCACGGTTGGGGATCACGGACAAACACAGTTGTGTGTGCGCATCAAACAAGCCCGGGAGGGCCGTGGCTTTCGAAAGATCGATGATCTTTGCGTCAGCAGGAATTGCCACATTGCCGCCAATTTCCTTGATCTTCGTGCCTTCCACAAGGAAGATCTGATTCGCCGCAGTTTCCCCCGCTTTGATCGCTATGAGTTGTGGCCCCGGATTGCTTTGCCCCCCCGGATGGCGGCGCAGACACAACAAGTATCAACAAGGCAAAAACACAACATTCCAATCTTCATGGACTCTCCCATTCCAGGTAGCGCTAGGTACCCTCTAAGGCTCCTGCTTGTAAATCTTTCCCTCTTTCATGACAAACTTTACGCTTTCCAGAAGACGGATGTCTTCAAGCGGATTCCCTGAAATCGCGATGATGTCGGCGTACTTTCCAGGCCGGAGGGAGCCGAGAAGATTCGACTTGCCGAGTAGATCGGCCGCGCCAATAGTAGCGGACTGAATGGCTTGTATTGGCGTCATGCCATACTTCACCATGAACGCGAACTGACGTGCATTGATGCCGTGCGGGCAGACTCCTGCGTCGGTGCCAAACGACATTTTCACGTCGGCGCGAACGGCCTTCGTGAAATTCCGCCGTTGAATTTCGCCCAAGTCGCGGTCATGCTCTAGAAAATCCGCGGGCGTCTTGCTTTCCTTGGCGGCGTCCTGAATGCATTCCTCGTCGTAGATATCCATGTCCAGATAGGTGCCGTGTTCCTTGGCGAGAGCGATGCCTTCGTCGTCAATGAGTGTGGCGTGCTCGATGGAGGCGACCCCAGCACGGATGGCGTTCTTGATGCCCTCGGCTGCGTGCGCGTGGGCTTCGACGCGTAGGCCAAAGTTGCGAGCTTCGTCCACTGCTGCCTGCAGCTCTTCGGGCGTAAACTCGATCGATTTCGGATTGCTTCCGTGAGTGAGCACCGCGCCCGTGGAGAGAATCTTGATGTGATCGGCGCCACGGTGCGCAAGGAGCCGAACTTTCTGCCGGACTTCCCATGGACTGTTGGCCTCGCCGTAGTGTAAATCCCAAGGCAGCTGAATGTCCGGCGCGAGTCCGGTCATGGCGCCAGCGCCCTCGCTAATCGTGATATACGCGCCCGCCACGAACATTCGCGGGCCGATCACGACACCTTTGGCGATCGCGTCGCGCAGGGCGACATCGTTGAAGGCGCGATAGACACCGACATCGCGTACCGTGGTGAACCCGGCGAGGAGTGTAACGCGCGCATTGGGAATGGCGGCGTACGCACTTTCGGCCGCGGATTTTTGCAGCACAAGGAGAGGCTCGGCATCGCCCAAGTCGGCGAGATGCGTATGGCAATCGATCAGTCCCGGCATCACTGTCATTTTTGAGAGATCGATCACCGCTGCACCCGCGGGAATTGACAAATTCTCACCAATCGCTTCAATCTTGCCGCCTCGTACCAGAAGCATCTGATTCGTCAGGATCCGGCCTGCGTCTACGTCGACAAGTCTTCCCGCACGAATTACGGTAACTTGCGGAGATGATGCCGTTTGCTGGGCCGGGGAAACCGCCCCAGAAACGATCAGCAGAAAGGCGACAGAGGCGAGTTGCTTGAGCACAAATGTCCTTTCGCGAGTGCGCTATGAAGCGTTTACGCCGTAAGTTTTTTCAGATTGCGCCTGCGCATCATACTCCGCGGCAGGGCTTACTTCAATTTTGAGAAACATGATGCGCTTGCGCAAGAAAGAGGCCAGGAGATTTGGCCGGTGTCAGAGCATCTGCCGCAAGACGTATTGCAGAATGCCGCCGTGGTGGTAGTAAGAAACTTCTTCCGGAGTATCCACGCGCGCGATCGCTGAGAAGGTCTTTGCCTTTCCATCTTTCGACTTAGCATGTACCGTGATCGGCTTTTTTGGCGCCAGTGATGCGACGCCCTCGATCTCGAACATTTCGTGTCCGGTCAAACCAAGGGATTCGCGGTTTTCTCCCGGCTTGAATTCAAGCGGGAGCACGCCCATTCCGACGAGGTTGCTGCGGTGGATGCGTTCGTAGCTTTCCGCGATGACCGCACGCACGCCAAGCAGCCGCGTGCCTTTCGCCGCCCAATCGCGTGAAGAGCCCGAACCGTATTCTTTTCCGGCGATGACCACCAGTGGCACACCGGCCTCGCGATATTTCACGGCGGCATCGTAGATCGACATCTTCTCCCCATCCGGCAGGAAAAGGGTCCAGCCGCCTTCGGTGCCTGGGGCGAGCTGGTTGCGCAGACGAATATTTGCAAATGTGCCGCGCATCATGACCTCGTGATTGCCGCGGCGCGCGCCGTAGGAGTTGAATTCATGCGGCTTCACGCCGTTGGCGATGAGGTACTTACCAGCGGGCGATTCGACGGGAATCGATCCAGCAGGTGAGATATGATCGGTGGTGACGCTGTCGCCAAGAATGGCCAGCGCTTTGGCGCCATGAATGTTCGCGAGCGCCGGAGGCGTCTTGGGCATGTTCTCGAAAAACGGCGGCAGCTTGATGTAGGTCGATTTCGGGTCCCACTTGTAGATATCGCCTTTGGGAACCGGCATGGACTTCCAGTGCGCGTCGCCTTCGAACACTTCGCTGTATTGCTTGCTATATTGCGCTGTGGAAACGAAGGCACGAACGGTCGATTCGATTTCTTGCGGCGTCGGCCAGATGTCTCTCAGGTATACAGGTTTGCCGTCGGGATCGTTGCCGAGCGGTTCGGTGGTTAGGTCCAGATCCATGCGTCCCGCAAGAGCGTAAGCGACGACGAGCGGCGGCGAAGCCAGATAATTCGCGCGAACCAGCGGATGAATGCGGCCCTCAAAGTTACGATTGCCGCTGAGCACAGCTACAGCGATCAGATTGTTATCCTTGATGGCCGCGCCGATGGCTTCCGCCAACGGACCGCTGTTGCCAATGCAGGTGGTGCACCCATAGCCAACAAGGTGAAAGTTCAGTTTCTCCAGATAAGGAGTCAACCCTGCCGCCAGCAGGTAGTCGGTCACGACTTTTGAACCTGGCGCAAGGCTGGTCTTTACCCAGGGCTTCACGTGCAAGCCGCGCTCGACAGCTTTTTTCGCTAGCAGGCCCGCGCCCAGCATCAGTGAGGGGTTTGAAGTATTAGTGCAGCTGGTGATGGCGGCAATGACCACGGCGCCGCTCGAAAGGTCAAACGAGTCGCCATTGTTTCGTACGGCAACATGTTTCGCTGGCATTCCTTCCACCACTTTCGTGAAGGAAGCCTTGGCCTGCCGCAGCGCGACGCGATCCTGCGGCCGCTTGGGACCAGCGACAGTGGGCTCGACAGTGCCCAGATCCAAATCCAGCGTGTCGTTGAAGAGCGGAGGGGGCGTTTGATCGGTGCGAAAAAGCATCTGCTCTTTGCAGTAGGCTTCAACAAGAGCGATCTGTTCCGCCGAACGCGAGGTGAATTGAAGATAACTGAGTGTTTCCGAATCAACGGGGAAGAAACCCATGGTCGCGCCGTACTCGGGGGACATGTTGGCAATAGTGGCGCGGTCGGGAACGCTCAGCGTGGACAGACCCGAACCGTAGAATTCCACGAATTTTCCGACGACGCCTTTCTTGCGCAGCATTTCCGTAACGGTCAGAACTAGATCAGTCGCGGTCGCGCCTTCGCTCAAACGCCCGTGCAGACGGAAACCAACGACTTCTGGAATGAGCATCGAAGAGGGCTGGCCGAGCATCGCCGCCTCGGCTTCGATGCCGCCGACGCCCCAGCCGAACACGCCCAGGGCATTGACCATGGTGGTGTGCGAATCCGTGCCCACGACCGAATCAGGATAAGCCTCAAACCTGTTGCCGTATGGCATTGCACAGACGACCCGCGCGAGGTATTCCAGGTTCACCTGGTGGCAGATGCCGGTGTCCGGCGGAACGACTTTGAAATTCTGAAACGCCGTCTGTCCCCAGCGCAGGAACGCATAGCGCTCGACGTTGCGCTGAAACTCCAACTCTGCATTCAGGCCAAAGGCATTGACGTTGCCAAAATTATCGACCTGCACGGAATGATCGATAACTAGTTCGGCAGGGAAGAGAGGATTGATTCGCTTTGGATTGCCGCCCATGCGCTGCACCGCTTCACGCATGGTGGCGAGATCGACGATCGCCGGTACGCCTGTGAAGTCCTGCAGCAGGACGCGCGCAGGCATAAACGCGATCTCCTTTTCCGGGGCACCCGGACGCCAGTTCGCAAGCGCGCGGATGTCCTCGGCATGGACAAAGCGGCCATCCTCGCAGCGCAGGAGATTCTCCAGAAGGATGCGCAGTGAAAAGGGAAGCTTTGCCAGATCGGCAACGCCCTGCTTTTCAAGAAATTCCAGGCGGTGAATATCGAAGCTCTGAGCGCCGACATTCAGTTTGTCGCGCGTGCGGAAAGAATTGCCCGCATTAATGGCCATTCTTGCAGTCCTTTCGCTGTGGTGCGTAGCCCCCTATGATAACCGAAATTGAATCCGACTGCCGCGCAGCTATACTGGTATGGCCGTGAACATCGTTCTCATTTCGACTTATGAGTTGGGCAGACAGCCCTTCGGGCTGGCGTCGCCTGCGGCATGGCTGCGCAAACGCGGCCACAGAGTCGTAGCGCTAGACCTTGCCCGGCAGTCATTGGATGAGGCCGCGATTGGCGATGCCGAGCTGATCGCAATCTATTTGCCCATGCATACGGCCGCGCGGCTTGCGGCGCAACTCATTCCCTTGCTGCGGAAACAGAATCCCAGCGCGTATCTCTGTTGTTACGGCCTGTACGCCCCCATGAACGTTGACTATCTTCGCGCACTCGGCGTATCCACAATTCTCGGCGGCGAATTTGAAGAAGAACTCGTGCACCTGGTGGAGCGCCTTGCCACAAACGGAAAGCAGGCAATCGCGCAGCCCGCGGAACCCCTTATTTCCTTGGCCCGATTGCAGTTCGAGGTGCCGGATCGATCAGGAATGCCTGCGATGGAGAAGTACGCGCATCTCATCGTTCCCGGGGATGGCTATCGGATCGTTGGTTCGACGGAAGCGAGCCGCGGCTGCAAGCATCTTTGCCGGCATTGCCCGATCGTGCCGGTTTACAAGGGAGTGTTTCGAATCGTCAGCCGAGACGTGGTGCTCGATGACATTCGCCGCCAGGTGGCCGCCGGGGCGCAACACATCACCTTCGGTGATCCGGATTTCTTTAACGGCATTCGCCACGCGAAGGAACTCACGGAAGCATTTCATCGGGAATTTCCGGTAGTGACATACGACGTGACCATCAAGATCGAACACTTGCTCAAATATGAGAGCCACTTGCCGGCGCTTCGCGATACAGGCTGTCTCTTTGTGATCAGCGCGGTCGAATCGGTGGATGATGCCGTGCTAGGCTTCCTCGACAAGGGACACACGCGCGAGGATTTTCTGCGCGTCGTCAAAACGTTCCGCGAACTTAGCCTGACGCTTCATCCGACATTCGTGCCGTTCACGCCCTGGACGACGGTGGATGGCTACTTGGATTTGCTTCGAGTGATCGAACAACAAGGCGTGATCGAAAATGTCGCGCCCATTCAGCTTGGTATTCGTTTGCTCATCCCGGAAGGCTCGCGAATGCTGGAATTGGAAGACGTGCGTCGATTGGTTGGGCCGTTCGATCCACAGTCGCTTGCCTACCCGTGGAAAAACGCCGACCCGCGCCTAGACGCTCTAAGCGAAACAGTGCAGGAGATCGCCGCCGCAGCGGAGCAGCAAAAGGAATCGCGGCCAGTTACATTCGAACGCATCTGGAAAGCAGCGCACGCCGCAGCCGGATTAACCGCCCCGCAGGGCAGCTTATCGGCGCGCTCGCAGGCTAGTGTTCCGTTTCTCAGCGAACCCTGGTACTGCTGCGCCGAGCCGACCCGGGACCAGTTGGTCTCCATGGGCGCCCCGAAGCCGCTGGCGAAAAATGCCGTCGCCAGCGCTGATGCCTTTGTTTGATCCCAGTATAGAAACGCACCACAAATGACGCATCCATCCAAACGATTGCTGCTCTTTACCGCGAAACTGGGTTACCAGACGCGAAGTTTTGAACATGCCGCGCACAAGCTGGGCGTGCAGCTTGTTTACGTCACCGATCGATGCCACCAGCTGGAAGATCCGTGGGGCGATCAGGCCATCGCCGTGCGTTTTGAAACGCCGGAGGTGGCTGCCTACACAGCGATGGAAGCGCTTCGCGGACAGGATGTCAGCGGGATTCTTGCTCTCGGTGACCGGCCTGCTGCCGCTGCCGCTTATGCCGCGCGTGGTCTGGGGATCCGCTACAACCATCCTGCCGCTGTGGAAGCCTGCCGCAGCAAGCTGCGCATGAAAGAGGTTTTTCGAGATGCCGGGCTATCTGTTCCGTGGTTTCGCAATCTTCCCATCGATCCCCCGCCCGAGCCTGTGCTGCTGGGTATCTCCTATCCTTGTGTGCTGAAGCCGCTTTCACTTTCAGCGAGCCAGGGCGTCGTGCGCGCGAACAATCGTGAGGAGTTTCTCGAGGCGGCCGCACGTGTCCGGCGGCTGCTCAAATCCCCAGAGATTCTTGCCACCCGTGAAGCGAATCTCGATCAGATCCTTGTGGAAGGTTACGTACCGGGGAGGGAAGTTGCTGTCGAAGGACTTCTCGCGAATGGTGCTCTGAGCATTTTGGTGATCTTTGATAAGCCCGATCCGCTGGAAGGGCCCTACTTCGAAGAAACCATCTACGTCACGCCATCACGGCTTCCCGAATTCGTGCAGGGCGCGGTCGAGAAATGCGCGAGAGATGCAGCGCGAGCTTTAGGTCTGTCGCACGGGCCAATCCACGCAGAGTTTCGGATCAACGAGGACGGAGTGTGGCCATTGGAGGTCGCGCCCCGCCCGATCGGCGGGCTCTGCGCTCGAGCTCTGCGATTTTCCTTTGACGGGGCGAGCGAACCGATCGGGCTCGAAGAGCTGCTTTTTCGCCACGCGCTGGAACTCCCCGGATGGAATTCGCCACGCGAACGAATTGCCTCCGGCGTCATGATGATTCCCGTTCCAAAGAGCGGGATTCTGGAAACCGTCTCTGGAGAAGAGGCGGCTCGTTCGATTCCGGGGATCACCGAATTGTCAATCACCGCCCGGTTGCACGATCCCATCGCCGCGTGGCCGGAGGGCTCGAGCTATCTGGGATTTCTTTTTGCGCGGAGGAGCACGCCGGAAAAAGTCGAGCAGGCGCTGCGCGAGGCCCATGAAAAACTATCGTTCAAAATCACGCCAGCCCTACCGGTCGAACATCCCGCAATGCGTCGAATGACAAATCAGGGGAGTTAACCTTTTGCCTTGGGCGCAACATATCCCTCCGGCAATTTAGCGCCTTCGCCGAAGAAAAACTGCTCCATCTGCTCTTCCATGATTTTCTGCGAGTTGGGATCGAGGGGATTTAGCCGGTACTCGTTCATGACCATCTTGGAATGCTCCAGCCAGAGCTTCCAGGCGTCCTTCGAAACGCTTTCGTAGACGCG
>Ga0066659_10001492_pt1 | contig 10260 bp, 10 predicted proteins | sample GraSoiAngelo_108_FD_75176 | JGI IMG/M metagenome (GOLD analysis project Ga0066659, IMG submission 75176) | Grasslands soil microbial communities from the Angelo Coastal Reserve, California, USA - 14_0903_09_40cm | ecosystem: Environmental > Terrestrial > Soil > Grasslands | place: USA... | reverse complement strand
TCGAACTATACGCTGACCGTCCGGCTGGAACTGGCGAACCGCCCCGGCATGTTCGCGCGTGTCGCGCTGACCTTGGGCAAAGAAGGCGTCAGCCTCGGGGCGGTTGATATCGTGTCGGCGAGTCCGGAGAAGATGGTTCGGGATGTAACCTTCGATGTCAAAAGCGAGGAGCACGGTGAGCAGGTGCTTGAGCTGTTGGGCACGATACCTGACGTGAAGGTGCTGTCCGCTTCCGATCGCATCTTCCTCCTGCATCTGGGAGGCAAGATTCGCGTCGAAAGCAAGCTGCCGCTCACGACGCGGAACACGCTGTCGATGGTGTACACGCCGGGAGTCGGGCGAGTCTCCCGGGCGATCGCGAAGGACCGGGCGAAAGTCTACGCCTTCACGACGAAGAGCAACAGCGTGGCGGTGGTCACGGATGGATCGGCGGTGCTGGGCCTGGGCAATCTCGGCCCGGAAGCGGCTCTCCCGGTCATGGAGGGGAAGGCCATGCTGTTCAAGGAGTTCGCCGGCATCGATGCCTGGCCGATCTGCCTGAGCACCCAGGACCCCGATGAGATCGTCCGCATCGTGCAAGGCATCGCGCCCAGCTTCGGGGGTATCAATCTGGAGGACATCAGCGCGCCGCGCTGTTTCGCGATCGAGCGCCGCTTGAAAGACACGCTGGACATTCCGGTGATGCACGATGATCAGCATGGCACCGCCGTCGTCATCCTGGCCGCGCTCAAGAATGCGCTCAAGGTGATCAAGAAGCGCTTCGAAGAGGTGCGGGTGGTCGTCAACGGGCTCGGTGCGGCTGGGACCGCCTGCTGTCAGATCCTGTTGGCCGCGGGGGTGTCGCATCTGGTGGGCTGCGGTCGGCGTGGCATTGTGCTGTCCGGAGACCCGGACAGGCTACGCACCTGCCGGCATGACCTGGCTCCGTGCCTGCATCAGGACCGCCCGACGGGGACTCTCCAGGATGGCCTGAAGGGCGCCGATGTCTTCATCGGCCTCTCGGTTGGAAACGTCCTGCGCCCCGAGGATCTGGACCTCATGGCCGAGGATCGGATCGTGTTCGCCATGGCCAATCCGGACCCGGAAATTGCGCCGGAGCTGGCCATGCCGCGCTGCCGGGTCTTCGCCACCGGCCGGTCGGACTATCCGAATCAGATCAACAATGTCCTGGCTTTCCCGGGGCTCTTTCGCGGCGCCCTGGATGTCCAGGCCAGGGATATCAATGAGGCCATGCAGTTGGCCGCGGCCCAGGCCATCGCCGATATCATCCCCGAGGGGACGATCAGCGAGGATTACATCATTCCCAGTGTCTTCGACAAGCAGGTGGTGCCGCGGGTGTCGAAGGCGGTCGCCGCCGCCGCCCGGGAGACAGGCGTCGCCCGCCGGCTTCGGAAGACATGAGTCGTCATCCGCGTTATGCTAGAATGCCGCCGGCAGCCAGACGGTCGGCGGCTGTCGGGTGCCAGAGGCGAGTTCCCTCAGGGATGTGATGGCCTTCACTCGGGCGAAGCTGGCCAGGTATCAGGCCGGGATGCGGCGGCGCATCGAGACCCTCCGGACAAAAACCGAGGACAGCCTCGACTTCGCGATCGACCACATGATGCAGGATCGGGTGGACTCCTATTTTAAGGTCGAGGAAGGATTGGAGGAAATCGACCGGACGTTGGGACTGATCGAGGAGGAACTCGAGGAGATCTGGGATTTTTCCGGCGCGCTGCGTCTTGACTCGCGCCTGGAATTCATCGAAGACCTCTTTGAGGAGCTTGACAGCGAAGCGCGACAGCGGCCGCGCCGCCGCCGCCGCAAGCTCAACATGTCCGATTTCTTCAAAGCGGCCGGCGGGGGCGGGGACGCGCGGGGTTCCCGCGGCGAGATTACCAACGCGTCCGACGCGTTCAACGCGCTTGGCCTCGACTCCGGATGTTCGATGGCGGCGATCACTGCGGCCTTTCGGCAGCGCGCAAAGAGGCTTCACCCCGATGTCCGGAAAGGGGATCGAAGCTCGGAGCCGGAGCTGCGGCGCATTATCGAGGCCTACCAATACCTCAGGGAGCACTTGGGCCTGATGCAGACCGATCCGACTCGTGACTTCTGATCCCGAACGCGTGCCCTCAGAGAGCGCCCCTTCATCCGTGAGCCGCCAGACACCCCGCTACATCGCCGATCCGGACGGCCTTCGGGGCCTCTGCCAGCATCTTCGCGGCAGCGATCGGATCGCCCTGGACACGGAGTTTGTGGGAGAGGGCCGGTTCGTGCCCCGCTTGGAGCTGATCCAAGTGTCGACCGGCGACCTCTGCGCGGTCATTGACGTGCCGGCCCTCGGCGCCATCACTGAGCTGGCCGAAGCGCTCGGCGACCAGCGGATCCTGAAAGTATTCCACGCCGGGCGTCAGGATTTGGAACTCCTCTCCGCCCATACCGGCGCGCTCCCGTTACCGTTCTTCGACACGCAGCTGGCGGCGGCCATGGTCGGGTACGGCCTCCAGGCGGCCTACGGGCAACTGGTGCAGAAAATCACCGGCAAGAAGCTGGACAAATCCCACACCTACACCAACTGGAGCCAGCGGCCGTTGACCCAGGAGCAGATCAACTATGCCCTCGAAGACGTCCAGTTTCTGTTCCCGATCCACGAGCATCTCGTCAAACGACTCCGATCCCTCGGACGCCTCGACTGGGTGCAGGAAGAGTTCGCCCGATTGCAGTCTTCGCTGAGCGATGGCGCGCGAGGCCCGCACGAACGCTTCCGGCGCATCCGCGGGTGGGAGAACTTAAAACCCCGCGCCGGCGCCGTCCTCAAAGAGTTGGCTGCGTGGCGGGACGAGGAAGCGAGGCGCAGGGATGTCCCCCGCAGCCGGGTCGTGCGCGATGAAGTGCTGCTGGAACTCGCCCGCCGCCCTCCCGCGACCCTGCAGGACTTGAAGGGAACACGAGGTCTCCATGGAGCCGAAGTTGAGCGGAAGGGGGAGGCGATTCTGGCGGCGATTCAGCGCGGGTTGGCGATTCCGGAATCGGAGTGGCCGACGGTGTCGACGGCTCGCGGGCCTGAACCGGAATCATCCGGACAGGTGGACCTGCTGCAAGCGGTCCTCAAGGCCCTGGCGAAAGACGAGCACATCGCACCGACCCTGCTGGCCACGGCATCCGATCTTCAGGCACTCGTGGACGCCAAGCACGGTCGTGACAAGCTGGACCTGCCGATCCTCCACGGCTGGCGTCGCAAGCTGGCCGGCGAGAGGCTGCTTCAGGTGTTGGACGGGAAAACGGTGGTCAGCCTGGATCGGCACACGGGAAAGCTCCGGTTGACCCCTCTCCCTTCCCAGTAGTGCAAGGCTACTTTTCCGAGGTCAACAGGATGGTCAAAAAGGCCTTCCAGCAAGGCCGCAGCGAGCGAACATCCGAGGCGTACTGGTTCTAGGTACGTCGCAGGATGGAAGCGAGGCGAGAACGACGCTGGAGGCCTTTTTCAACATCCTGCTAAAGTAGTGGCTTCACCGCCTCCGCCGGTCGGGCCAGGATCACTTTCTCTCCTTTCTCCACCAGCGGACGCTGGATCAGATCGGGGTGCTTGACCATCAGATCAATCAGCTCCTCATCCGTGAGGTTCTTCTTCGCCAGTCCCAGCTTCTTGTAGATGTCTTCTTTCGTTCGGAGGATACGCTTTGCCGAAAGCCCCGCCTTGTTCAGCAGCCCTTGGAGCTGAGCCTTGGTGAAGGGCTTCTCGTAGTAGTTGACGGCGGTAAAGGCTTGTCCGCTGGCTTCGACCAGCTTGACTGTCTCCCGGCAGGTCGAGCAGGTTGGTTTCTGGTAAATGGTAATCATCGCCATCGTTGCCCTCCGAATGACCGAGGCTTGACGTTGTTTTTCTGCGCGTGGTAATGGAACAAGGCTAGGGGCTATTCGCGATAGGAAGAGGGATCAGCCCATAGCCGACCACCGATTGCCTGCGTGCGACGCACGAGTATGCCCACAGCCGGAACCAGTTCGAGCGGCGGTTTCACCGTTGCCGGCGCGACCCAGCGGACGCTGAAAGAGTTGCGGACGAAACGACGGGGACAGCCGGTCTTCGTGGTCGGCCATGTCGTGGAACGGAAAGGGCAGGAGGCGGCCTTTGAACTCTTCAACGTCCGTCTTGCCGTGGTCAAGTTCGCCGACGGGGCGTTGCTGGGCTACGATCCGGCGGAATTGCTGCTTCCGACCGAAATCGATGAGAAGGGGGTCGCCTATTTCGAAATCCGGCAATGTCAGCGATGCGACCAGCATTTTCCGCTGACCTCCGAAGAGTTCCACGCAGAGCACGAGCGGACGGAATGCCCGGCCTGCGCGCCGTCATCCACCGGCTAATCCACCAGCGGGGCGAATTCCAACGCCTTCTTCAGCAGGCACTCCCCGGCAATTCCTTGAAGGGTCATCGGCAGCATGCCCGCATCCAGTATTTTAACCGAGACCAGCCGGTAGCCCTCTGGGGCCATCCAGGCTTCGCCCTTGAGCGAATGGCAGATCTCCAGCTTCTTCCAGATCAGGTTATCGAGAATCGGCTCGGTTGCGATCAAGGTCGCCTCGGTCGCAGCTCCACCGGTGGACACCTGCGCCGTGACCTGCTTCCTGTCTTTCGGGATCTTGGTGACGACGGCAAAGATGACCAGAGGATCTTGTTGCGCGATCGCCAGGACCGCTGAGAGCAGGAGCAAGAGTCCTGCGCCGACTTTCAGCCATCTGGCTCGCCTCATAGCCTGCTCGTTCCTCTTCGTTGATCAGTTCGGTCGCTCGCGAGACGGGCGGGTCGACGCATCGGCGTCCCTCATCGCGCGGGACGGCCTGTCCCTGTCTGAAGCGCAGGGAGTGATCCGAGAGCCATCCGAACGCTCGACTGCAGCGCCGTGCATGGTCGTGACGGGGCAAGGCTCCGGTGTGGGTCTGGCGCTGTTGCGAACGGACGCAGGGTCCCCATGACTGAGAGCGCTCGTGCCGATGATGCTGGCGGGCAGGCTGACGGCGCTGCGTCCGCTGGTCACGGGCGGGGATGGGTCCGGACCTCCACGCCCCATGGTCAGGGCGGCGGCCAGCGCGACTCCACCCACTATCAGCAAGGTTGTGACCGCTCGTGGCATGTCTCCCGCCTTCTTCGGGCCGGCCGGGAACGGTATGTTCTTCACGTAGTATGCCCAAGGGTGTGCGTCATTTCAAGGGAAGCTCGCCTGAAAAGGCCTCGTGACTTGACGAGGACTCGTTGAGCCATTATTGTCTGAGTGTTGCTCTAGATGGTCCGGTGATTCACCAGGACTGAGCGGGGGTGGAAGATGCCGCATGATTTCATGCCGGGATTGGCGGGGGTGCCCGCCGCCAGGTCCTCGGTGAGTGACGTGGATGGCGAGCGGGGCGTTCTGGAATACCGTGGCATCCGGGTTGAGGAGCTGTGCGCGAAATCGTCGTTTTTGGAGACGGCGTCTCTGTTGCTGTTCGGACCTCTCCCCTCACAGTCGGACCTGGATCAGTTCGTCGGGGACATTACCATCCACCGTCGCATCAAGTATCGGATCGTGGACCTGATCAAGTGCCTGCCCGAGCAGGGTCATCCAATGGATGCCCTGCAGGCGGCCGTGGCGGCCCTCGGGATGTTTTACCCAGGGCGAAACGTTCAGGACCGGGAGAATAACTATTGGTCCGCCGTCAGGCTCATCGCCAAGCTCCCGACGATCGTCGCGGCCTACGCGAGAATCCGCCGGGGGGATGACCACATCCCCCCGCGCGATGATCTGACCTTCAGCGAGAACTTTCTCTACATGCTCTCGGAGAAGATGCCGGAACAGGTCTGGAGTCAAGTCCTGGACAGCTGTCTCATCCTTCACGCAGAGCACACGATGAACGCCTCCACCTTCGCGGGGATGGTCACGGCCTCCACCCTGGCCGATCCCTACACCGTGGTGTCCTCATCGATCGGAGCGCTGAAAGGGCCATTGCACGGCGGCGCCAACGAGGAAGTCGTGGAGATGCTCAGAGAAATCGGCACGCCGGGGCGGGTCCGGGCCTACCTCGAACGGAAGCTGAAAGACAAGCAGAAGATCATGGGATTAGGGCACCGGGTGTACAAGGTGAAGGACCCACGCGCCACAATTCTACAAACGCTCTGCGAACGGCTGTTCAAGGAGTGTGGGGCGTCACCCCTGTACGAGGTGGCGCTGGAAGTGGAACGAGTCGCGGTGGAGTTGCTGGCCGAGAAGGAAGTGCATCCCAACGTGGACTTCTATTCCGGGATCATTTACGACAAGTTGGGGATCCCGGTTGAGTTCTTTACGCCGATCTTCGCGATGGCGCGGGTGGCTGGCTGGCTCGCGCACTGGTTTGAGCAGCTCAAAGAGAATAAGCTGTATCGCCCGGACCAGATTTACGCCGGCGAACACAACCGCCCTTACGTGCCGATCGAGAAGCGCTGACTGTCTGGGGCCCTACCGGTCTGCTTCACGCATCACCAGTTCCCAGATCAGATCGTCCATGTCGTAGCGAAGGACGTAGCGGTGATCGTCGTCCGCGCGCAGCTTGAAATAACTGTGGCGGTCGGTATACCAGCGCCCTTCGATCTCTCGGACCTCACGCCGGGACCCTTCATGGACGAACGCCCGGGGAGTCTCCTCTCCCTTATGTCCGGCGTACGCGTCCACCACGACGTTGGCTGATCCCCCCGCTTGCGTCTCCCGCATCGCGGCCACGATAGCCCGCTGCCTTGAGCCTGTCAACCGGCCGTCGCAGGAAGGGGCTTGTGCAGGGTAGCTCGATGGATTAAGATTGCCCGACCAACGAGGGGACGATTTTCTCTGGGACTCATCGCGACAGTCGAAAGGAGGCACCCATGCCCGTCTACGTGAGCCTGGTCAAGTTTACCGAGCTCGGGATTTCCACCATGAAGCAGCAGGGGATCGCTCGCTCGGAGGCGGTTCAGCGGAACATCGAATCCTTGGGCGGAAAACTGCTGGATGCGTATTACTGCCTCGGGGCCTACGACGTGGTGGCCATTCTGGAGTTCCCGAACAACCGCGCAGCGATGAAAGCGGCGGTACTGAATGCGTCGCTGGGGCATATCCGGATCACGACGATGCCGGCTGTGGCCAGACGTGAATGGCGAGAATTGTTGCATGAAATCTGGGGTGAAAAGTTGAAGCGGAAATGAGCGGGGCATCGGGAACACGACAAGCGGTATGGCATACATGAGCAAAGGGAAGACAGTGGCCACGCGGACCAAGCCGCCGAAGAGGGGGCAGGCCCGGCAGCCACGGAGCGGGCAGGCGACTGATCCTCGACCCGGCGGGGCCGGGACGCGAACCGAACGGGACACGATGGGGGAGGTGGCGGTGCCCGCTGATGCCTACTACGGCGTGCAGACTGCGCGGGCGATTCGGAATTTTCCCATCAGCGGGCTTCGGTTTCCCAGGTCCTTCATAAGGGCTCTGGGATTGATCAAATGGGCTGCTGCGACGGTGAATGAGTCGCTCGGTTTGATCGAGAAGAAGGTGGCGGAGGCGATCCGGAAGGCGAGCTGGGAAGTGGTTGAGGGACGCTGGGATGCGGAATTCCCGGTCGACATTTTCCAGACCGGGTCCGGCACCTCCACCAATATGAATGCGAACGAGGTGATCGCCAATCGGGCGGCCGAGTTGCTCGGCGGCGCGCGCGGCAGCAAGCTGATCCACCCCAATGACCACGTCAACCTGGGGCAATCCAGCAACGACGTCATTCCGACCGCCATCCACGTCGCCGCGGTGGAGATGATCGAGCGGCAGCTCCTGCCGGCGCTGACCCGGTTGCACGTGGCCTTGGCTGCCAAGGCACGCGAATTCGACAGCGTGGTGAAGATCGGCCGGACCCACCTCCAGGACGCCACGCCGATCCGGCTCGGCCAGGAGTTCGGCGGGTATGCCCGCCAGATCGAGTTGGGTCTGGATCGGGTCCGGCGGGGACAGACGGCGCTGAGCGAAGTGGCGCTGGGCGGCACGGCGGTGGGGACCGGCCTCAATGCGCATCCGGACTTCACGTCCCGCGTGATCCCGCTGCTGTCCAGGGAAATCGGGTGTCCCCTCACGGAGGCGGTGAACCACTTCGAGGCTCAGTCCACGCAGGACTCCGTCGTGGAGGCCAGCGGTGAGCTTCGCACCGTCGCGGTGAGCCTGATGAAGATCGCGAACGACATCCGCTGGTTGGGGTCGGGACCGCGATGCGGATTGGGCGAGATCCTCCTTCCTGAGACGCAGCCCGGGTCCTCCATCATGCCCGGCAAGGTGAACCCGGTAATCGCGGAGTCCGTGACCATGGTGGCGGCGCAGGTGATGGGGAACGATGTCACCATCATGGTGGGCGGGCAGGCCGCGAATTTCGAGCTGATCGTCATGCTGCCGGTGATGGCCCACAATCTGCTCCAGTCCATCGAGCTGCTCGCCCGCGCGTCCGGAAATTTCGCGCTGCGGTGCATTGAGGGGATCACCGCCGATGAGGAGCGGTGCCGAAACTCGATCGAACAGAGCCTGGCCATGTGTACCGCGCTGGCGCCGGAGATCGGCTATGAAGCCGCTGCCAAGATTGCCAAGGAGGCGCACCGGACCGGAAAAACCGTGCGAGAGGTCGCCCGGAGTCAACAGGTCCTTCCGGAAGCCCGGCTCGATGCGTTGCTGGACCCGTGGCGGATGACGGAACCGGGAGAGGAGCCGCGCAAGCGGGAGCGGCGCTGACCGCGCCCCGGACGGAAGAGGACCATGAAGCGGCAACTCCGAGCGTTTGCTCTTGTCGGTCTGTTGTGCGTCTCCGCGTCGCCGGCCGTCTGGACGGGCGGCGACGCGGGGCAACAGCCGGGCCTGTCGAGCGACCTTCCGAATGTCACCCTTCCCCATCTCGCCGACCTCCGTGACCAGCTCGACCGACACCCCATCGGTCCGACTGAGGAGTTGCGCATCACCCCCTTGATCGAAGACCAAGACTCGAGTGCGTTGCTGGTCCAAGTACGGACCGCTCTGCCCCCGCACTTTCATCGGCATACGCGGGAAATTCTCTATCTGCTTCAGGGAGAAGGGATCTTTCGCCTGGAATCGGAACGGATCCCGGTGCGGACGGGATCCGTGGTACGCGTGCGACCCGGTCAGATCCACACGTTCGCGCCTCTCGGCCGGACCCCTGCCGTTTTTTTCGTGGTGACGATGCCCCGGTGGGATGAGGCTGACCGCATCGCCGCCGACGAGCACCAGATGGCTCGGTAACCGTGCAAGTGCCCGTTGCTTTTGACAATTCTTCTGCGTCTATGCTAAAGTCCGCGAACCTTTTTCGATCCCCGTGCCCGACGGTCGGCTGAGCGACGGAGAAGAGGGCCGGAATCACATCATGGCATCCTCGGGAATGGGCCACGCACACCTCATTATTATTGTAGGCGCCGGGCCGGCCGGCATGGCGGCCGCGAACCTCCTTTCCAAGGCGGGGCATGAGGTCGTGATTCTGAACCGAGACATCAAGTTTGGCGGCCTGGCGGAATACGGCATTTTCCCGAGCAAGCTCAAGCTACGGGGAGGGCTGCGGAAGTCGTACTGGGAGATCATCGAACGGCCGAACGTGCACTATTTGGGGAACGTGTCGGTCGGCAGGACCAAAGACCTCACCATCGAAGACCTCCGAAGCCTGGAGGCCAGCGCGCTGGTGTTTGCCACGGGTGCCCAGGGGACGAAGACGATCGGCGTCGAGGGCGACTCGGCGACCGGCGTCTATCATGCGAAGGACGTGGTCTACCATTTCAACAGGCTTCCCGGCTTCAGCGAGCGGCCCTTCGAGATGGGCCGGCAGATCGCCGTCATCGGGGTCGGCGATGTGATGGTCGACATCGCCCACTGGCTGATTCGCTACAAACAGGTGGAGCAGGTCACCGCGATCGCGAGGCGCGGCCCTGCAGAGCGCAAGTACAACCCCAAAGAGATTCGCGCCATCTGTTCGAACATTGATCGGGCGGCGCTGGCGCAGGAGTTCGCCCGTCTTCGCCCGCGGCTGGAAGCGGTGGGGCAGAACCCGGACGAGATCCTCAAGGGAATGACCGACGAATTCACCAAATGCGAGCCGCTGACCAGCCCGACGAAGATGGGGTTCCGTTTCCTGGCCTCTCCCCGTCGGGTGTTGACCGATGCGCAGAATCGTGTCCGGGGGGTGCAGATCGAGGAAACCAAGCTGGAGCCCAAGGGCCAGGATTTCGCGGCGGTCGGGCTGAAGGAATTCTCCGAGTTCCCCTGCGACAGCGTGGTG
>Ga0066659_10001485_pt1 | contig 10276 bp, 8 predicted proteins | sample GraSoiAngelo_108_FD_75176 | JGI IMG/M metagenome (GOLD analysis project Ga0066659, IMG submission 75176) | Grasslands soil microbial communities from the Angelo Coastal Reserve, California, USA - 14_0903_09_40cm | ecosystem: Environmental > Terrestrial > Soil > Grasslands | place: USA... | reverse complement strand
CGTCGATCTGCGGCCGGCCGGCGTGGAACTTGTCGAAGGCCTTGAGGACCACCTTCTCCCGTGGTGAGTGGCGCTCGAAGTAGAAGGGCCCGGTACCGACCGGGTTCCACTTGAACTGCTCGCCATACTTCTCGACCGCCTTCTTCGAGAGGATGTACCCCTGCTGGTAGCCCACCATGCGCAGCAGGAAGATCGGGTCGAAGGCCTTGAGAGCTATTTGAATCGTGTGCGGGTCGACCACCTCGATGGACTTGATGACGTCGAGGTTGACGCCGTAGCGCGTGCCCGGCGCCTTGTTGATCTGCCGCTCGAAGCTGTACTTCACGTCCTCCGCCGTCAGCTCGCCGAAGCCCTTGTGGAACTGCACGCCCTTCCTGAGCTTGAACGTCCAGATCGTGCCCTCGGGCGACAGCGTCCAGCTCTCGGCCAGGTCCGGCTCGACCTCGGCCGTCGTGACCTTGCCGTCCTTGATGGCGAAGCGCGTCAGCCCGCGGAACATGAAGCGCGCGATGGCCTGCGACTGCCCCAGCGTGCTCGAATGTGGGTCGAGGGTGTCGGGCTCCTTGGCCGCGATGTTCAGCACCTTCTTTCGCTGGGCGTCGGCGGGGTCGGTCGGGCCGAGCAGCGTGAGCGCCACGAGGACCGTGAACACTGCGACGAGCACCAGCGGGAGCCGTGACCGAATCTGGCGGGACATGGGGTTCTCCTTCTCCTTCGCAGGCCTATTTCAGGCGCGGATCGAGCGCGTCGCGCAGACCGTCGCCGAAGAGATTGAAGCCGAGCACGGTGACGAAGATCGCGAGGCCGGGGAAGAGCGACAGCCAGGCGTTCGCCTGGATGAAGGAGATGTTGGCCTTGAGGTCCCAGCCCCAGCTGGGCGTCGGCGGCTGGGTGCCCAGGCCGAGGAAGCTGAGGGTGGCCTCGACGATGATCGACGTCGCGATGCCCAGCGTGGTGGTCACGATGATGGGCGCCAGGCAGTTCGGCAGGACGTGGCGGAAGAGGATCCAGGGATCGCGCACACCGAGGGCGCGGCAGGCCTCGACGTACTCCTTCTCCTTGATGGACAGCACGCTGCCTCGGACGAGGCGGGCGTAGATCGGGATGCGCACGATGGCGATGGCCCCCGTGACCTTCATCGTCCCGATGAGCCCCGCCGTGGGCGTGAACATGACCATCAGGATGATGGCGAGCAGGTAGATCGGGAAGGCGAGGATCAGGTCCATCACCCGCATGATGAGGGTGTCCACCCGGCCGCCGTAGAAGCCGGCGATCATACCGAACGGCACGCCGACGAACAGCGCGAGCAGCACCGACGACACCCCCACCAGCAGCGAGATACGCGTGCCGTGGATGACGCGGCTCAGCATGTCGCGTCCGAGCTGGTCGGTCCCGAGCGGGTGGTCCCAGCTCGGGCGCGCGAAGGTGTGCGCCTGGTCGCTCGCGATCGGGCTCTGGGGCGCCAGCACGTCCGCGAAGATCGCGACCGTCACGAGGAGGACGACGATAACGACGCCCACCAGCGCCGTCCCGCTGCGTCGCAGCCGGCGCAACCCCTGCACCAGCGGCGACTCGGAGCGCTCGGCCGGCGCGGGCCACGCCACGCGCGGGGCGGTCGTGACCTCGGCCTCGCTGAGACTGCCGCCGCGGATGGGTTGGATGGCCATCGGCCCTCAGGCGTACCGGATACGCGGATCCAGGAACGTGTAGGTCAGGTCCACGACGAGGTTCATGACGACGAAGGCGAGCGCCGTCAGCAAGGCGAACCCCTGCACCTGCTGGTAGTCGCGCGCGATGATGGCGTCGATGCCGAAGGTGCCGAGCCCCGGCATGGCGAACAGCGTCTCCACCACGATGGCGCCGCCGATGAGGAAGCCGACCTGCAGGCCCATCACAGTGACGGTCGGGATCAGCGCGTTCTTCAGCGCGTGCTTGAGCACCACCGGCCGCTCGCTCAGGCCCTTGGCGCGCGCGGTCGTGACGTACTCCGTGCGGATGACCTCCAGCATGCTGGCGCGGAGTAGCCGCGTCAGGATGGCGGCCCGCCCCACCCCGAGCGCGATCGCGGGCAGCAGGACGTGCTGCGCGTTGCCCCACAGGCTCGCGCCGCACACCATGGTCGGGCACGTGCCCGGCAAGTACGTCCACCCCGAGCTGGGCAGCAGGCCGCCGAGGCCGATGGAGAAGACCAGCAGGAGCAGGACGCCGATGAAGAACTCGGGGATGGAGACGCCGATCATGGCGATGGTCGTCGCCGTGTAGTCGGCCCAGGTGTTCTGGCGGAGCGCGCCGATGATGGCGGCGGGGACGGCGATGGCCAGCGCCACGGCCATCGAGAGCACGATCAGCTCGAGCGTCACCGGCAGGCGGACCAGCACGTCCTTCAGCACGGGGCGCCCCGTCATGTACGAGACGCCCCAGTCCCCCCGCGCGAGCTTGCCGAGCCAGATCGCGTACTGGACGAGAATCGGCTGGTCCAGTCCGTAAGACGCGCGGACCTTGATCGCGTCCTGCTCGTCGTAGGCGTCGCCGAGCAGGGCCACCACCGGGTCGCCGGGAACCGAGCGCATCATCACGAACACCACGAAGGTGATCATGAGCACGGTCGGCACGATCCCGAGCAAGCGCCGCAGCACGTAGACCCGCATGCGCGCGTCCCGTTACTTGTCGAGCCAGACCCTGTCGTAGTGCACTTCGAACTCCGCGTTGTACACGTAGCCCTTCATCCACGGCTGGGCGACCATGTAGAACGGCGAGCCGGAGATGTTGTTCCAGTACATGTTCTCGACGAAGAACTCCTGGATCTCCCTGGCGATCGCCTTGCGCTTCGCCGCGTCCAGCTCCCGCGCGTAGCGCGCGTAGAGCTCGTCGGTGCGCTTGTCGTTGTGGCGCGGGTGGGTCCAGGTCGACGTGCTGTTCGACAGGTAGGCGTTGCTGTCCAGGGTGATCAGCGAGAGCAGATCCTCGACGTACATGTCCCACGGCCCGTCGTTCAGGGTCGTGTTCATCCAGGAGACTTTGTCCACGAGCCGGATGTTCGCGGTCACCCCGACGCGCGCCATCTGCTCCTTGATGACGGTGGCGATGACGCTGAACACGCTCTTCTCGGTGTTGGTCATCAGCTCGAAGGTCAGCGGCTTGCCCGGTCCGTAGCCGGCCTCGGCCAGCAACGCCCTGGCCTTCGCCTGGTCGTACGGGCACAGGTAGTTGACGTCGACGGTGTCGAGCGTGCCCGGCGGGTTCATGCCGACCCACGGGGTCGCGTGGCCCTGGAAGGCGATCTTCACGATCTCCTTCCGGTCGATGCCGTAGCAGCCGATCGCCTTGCGCACGCGCAGGTCGCCGAAGACCGGGTGCGGCGCGCGGTCCCTGGACATCGGCTTGCCGTCCTTCGGGACGGTCACCTTCATCGCCGCCAGCATCGGCGTCGTTTCCTTGCCGGTCATGATCTGGGCCCGGGGGTTCTGCGCCTTCAGGGTCTCGACGTGGTCCGGCGAAAATGAGGCGATGAAATCGATCTCGCCGGCCTTGAAGGCGGCCATCTCGGTCACGGGGTCCTTGATCACACGGATCACCACGCGGTCGAGGTAGGGCAGGCCCGGCACGAAGTACTTGTCGAAGCGCTCCATGACCAGCTGGCCGCCCTTGACCCACTCGACGAGCTTGAACGGCCCACAGCCCACGACGGCTTCCGGCTTGCCCTGCTTGCGGTCTTCGAGCGTGTACTTCTGCGTCGCCGTCGGCGAGTACAGGACGAGCCCCGTGCGATAGGCGGCCAGCATGTGCAGCATGAAGGCGTACGGCTGCTTGAGGCGGATCTGCACGGAGGCGGGATCGAGCACCTCGACGCTGTGCACCGAGTCGTAGAAGCTGCGCATGCCGGACTTGGTGGCCGGATCCATCAGGCGGTCGATGCTGAACTTCACGGCGGCGGCGTCCACCGGGGTGCCGTCGTGGAAGAGGACGTTCTTCCGCAGCTTGAACGTGTAGAGGAGGCCGTCGGGCGAGGTGTGCCACAACTCGGCGGCGTCGCCCACGAACTTGCCGTCGGGCGTGATGTTGACGAGACCGCACCCGACGTTCATGGCCACCCACATCATTTCGTAGCCCGGGGCCGTGTGGAAATCGAGGTGAGCGATCTCGTTGCCGTACGAGACGCGCAGCGTGCCGCCACGCTTGGGCGTCTGGGCCCCGGCGAGCAGCGGCGCGGCGACGATACAGGCGACCACGATCAGGATGAGCGTCGCGAGACGCGATGAGCGCATGGGCATCTTCCCTCCCTGGTCTCGACTGCGACCGAACCGGGTTCGGAATCGCAACGATGTGGGGGCGTACTTTACAGCAGTCTCAGCCTGTCAACAACTGGGCGGGGGCTCAGCCTCCGCCGTGCTCGGCGCGCAGCAGGGCCGCCGCCGCGACCATCGCCGCCAGCTTGGCGAAGGCGACGCCGCGCGGCAGGTACTTCATGCCGCAGTCCGGGGCGAGGATCACGTTCTGCGGCGTCACGTACGCCAGCGCGCGCTCGACGCGCGCGACGACGGTCTCCGGCGTCTCGACCGTCATGTCGCTCAAGTCGAGACAGCCGACCATGATCTGCTTGCCCTCGAGGGTCGCGAGCACGGAGCAGTCGAGATTCGCCTGCGCCGTCTCGATCGAGACCTGTCGCACCGGACAGCCGGCCAGCTCGGGCAGGAACGAGTAGCCCGACGGCCGCTGGTGGATGATCGCGGCGTAGCCGAAGCAGATGTGGACCGCCGTGGTGCCGGTGACGCCCTCGAGCGCGCGGTTGAGCGCCGCCAGGCCGAACTGGCGCGCCTTCTCCGGCCGCGCCTGCATGTACGGCTCGTCGACCTGCACGACGTCGGCGCCCGCAGCGAACAGGTCGCGGATCTCCGCGTTCACCGCCAGCGCGTAGTCCAGCGCCGCCGCCGCCTCGCTTGCGTAGTAATCGTTCTGCGCCTGCTGCGACATCGTGAACGGTCCCGGCACGGTCATCTTGATCGGCCGGTCCGTGTGCGCGCGCAGAAAGCGCACGTCCTCCACCTGCACCGGATGCTTGCGGCGCACCGGTCCCACGAGGCGCGGCACCGGATTGGGATGGCCGGAGCGATCGAGCGCGGTGCCGGGATGCTCGATGTCGACGCCGTCCAGCGCGGTAGCAAGCGGTTGGAGTAGCTCTCCCGCCTGACCTCGCCGTCCGTGATGACGTCGAGCCCCGCCTGCTCCTGCGTCCGGATCGCCAGACGCGTCGCGTCGTCCTGCGCCTCGGCCAGCACGGCTCGGGCACGCGCCACAGCTCGCGCGCCCTCACGCGCGGCGGAAAGCGCCCGGCGAGCTTCGCCCGATCGATCAGCCACTCGGGCTGCGGATAGCTGCCGACGAGCGTGGTGGGAAACAGCATCGGCGGCGCCGGGCGCCGCGTCAGCGCTGGGGCGCCGCGGCGGCGGCGGTCAGGGGCGCCGGCGCTCCGGTCGGGATCCGGCCGGGCAGCAGCGCCACGCACAGCGTGGTGAAGGCGGAGATCGCCGCCATCACGGTCAGCAGGGTGCCGAAGCCCGCGGCCTTCACGGTGGGGCCGAGCAGATAGACGGCGAGCGAGGCGACGCCGAACGACACGGTCAGCCGCATGCCGGCCACGCGCGAGCGCATCCGGTCGTCCACGTACTGCACGATCATCGCATCGACGAACGGGATGGCGCCGAAGACGAAGATCATGAAGGCGAGCACCGCCGCGTAGAGCGGCCAGCCGCCGGCGGGCGCGGCGAGCAGGAACAGGGGCGCCTGGGCGGCCACGATCGGCAGGTACACCCACTTGAGCGGATAGCGGTCGATGAGCTTGCCGACCACCAGCTGCGCCAGCGACGCGATCGTGTACACGACGGCGAGCAGCACGCCGAGGGTGGCGGGATCGTCGATCAGCCCGCGCAGGCGCTCGGCCAGCAGCTGGCCGTTGCCGTTGGTCGTGAAGTTGAAGATCAGGCTCGACGAGACCGCGGCCAGCGTCATCACGCCGAGCACGCGCGCCATCACCGCGCGCGGCAGGTCCACCGATTTCCTGGGCCGCTTGGCCGGCGCCGTCTCCTCCCTCGGCACCAGGAGCAGGAAGAGCACGGCGCAGAGCAGCGCGAGGCCGCCGGGCACCGCGAAGGCGGCGCGCCAGCCGATGTGCTTCACCAGGAAGCCGGTGAGCATCGCGGCGACCGCGATGCCGAGGTTACCGAAGAGACCGTTGACGCCGATCGTGAACCCGGGGTTCTTGCTCCCCTGCACGAGCATCGGGATGCCGACCGGATGGTAGATGGACGAGAACACGCCCATCAGCGTCAGCGCCGCCGCCAGCGACCACACGCCCGAGGTCAGCGCGATCAGCAACCCGGAGACGCCCATGCCGAGGAAGAAGACGACCATCATCGCGCGGCGGCCCCAGAGGTCGCCGAGCCGGCCCGCGGGCAGCGACCCGAGGCCGAACATCACGAACGCCCCCGCCGTGTAGGGCATCAGGTCCTGCCAGATCATCCCCCAGTCGGTGGCGATGGCGCCCACCGCCGTGGCGAAGATCAACAGGAAGAGATGGTCGAGCGCGTGCCCGGCGTTGAGGAGCAGCGCGGTCGGTCGGCCGGTGGACATGGCGAGAATTCTACATCACCATGGGGCCCATCCTTCGACTCGCGCTCTTCCGTCTGCCGGATTTTCGCCGTCTGGCCGCCTCGATCCTCGGCAACTCCGTCGGGATGATGGGCGAGACCGTCGTGCTCGGCTGGCTCACCCTCGAGCTGACGAACTCGCCGTTCCTCGTGGGCGTGGCGATGGGGATGCGGGCGCTCCCGCTCTTCTTCGTCGGCGTGCCGGCCGGCGCGCTGGCCGATCGCTTTCCGCGCCATCGCCTGCTGATGGTGACCGGCGCCGGCCAGGCGCTCACCGCCTCCACGCTCGGCGTGCTCACGCTGGTCGGCGTCGTGAGTCTCACGCACGTGCTGCTGCTGACGCTGGCGGCGGGGACGCTGCGCGGCCTCGAGCACGCGGCGCGGCAGGGCTACACGCACGACGTGGTCGGCGGCGCCGCGCTCGTGCCGGGCATGGCCGTGTTGGGCGTCGCCATGCGCGCGGGCTGGCTCGTCGGCTCGCTCGGCGTCGGCGCGATCATCGCGCGCTACGGCTCGGGCGCCGCGTACCTCGCGGTCGCCACCGGTTTTCTCGCGGGCGCGCTCCCACTGCTCGTCGCGTCGAGCGGCGAGCGCCCGGCGCCGCCGCCGTCCGGTTCGCTCTGGCAGGGGGTGGTGGACTTCGCGGCGGCCACGCGCAACGACGGCACGCTCTTCGTGCTCATGCTCATCACCGCCGGGGCGGAGATGCTGGGCTTCTCGCACCAGGTGCTCCTCCCGAGCCTGGCGCGCGACGTCCTGCGCGCGGGGCCCGAGGGCCTCGGCGCGCTCAACGCGGCGCGCTCCATCGGCGGCATCGTGGGCCTCGCGGCGGCCTCCACGCGGCGCGGGGGCGGGGCGTTCTTCGTCGGCGTCGTCGTCGCGTTCGGCGCGAGCCTGATCGTCCTCGCGCTGGCGCCGCACGTCGTCGGCTTCGCGGGCGTCGTCGCCGTGCTCGTCGTCGTCAACGCGATGGGGGCGCTCGCCGACCTGCTCGCGCAGAGCCTGCTCCAGCTCAGCGCGCCCGCGCACCTCCGCGGCCGTGCGGGCGGCGCCTGGGTGGTCGCCATCGGGCTCGCGCCGCTCGGCCAGCTGCAGATCGGCGCGCTGGCCTCGCTCTTCGGGGTCAGCGTCGCTTTCGGCACGAGCGGCCTCGCCCTCGTCGCGCTGGCCGGCGCCACCGCGCTGCTGTTCCCGCGCGTGCGCAGGCTTTAACATCGAAGCCACGATGCCCACGCCCGCCGCCGTGTCCGAGGCGATCGAGAAGCTGCTGCACCCCCTGCTCGACACGCTGGAGCGCATGGTGTGGGTGCAGCGCTACCTGTATCCGCCCGTCGCCGAGCGGCTCGCCGAGGTCCTGGCGCCGCAGACGGCCGCCCTCGCCGCGCCGCTGAGCGCGCTGGAGGAGGGCGCGTGGCCGGACGACGTCGCGTTCATGCGCGAGCGGCTGCTCGACGTCGGGCGGCAGACGCTCGAGATGCTCGCGGCCTTCGCCGCCGCCGCGCGCGCCTCCGACGACCCCTTCGATCTCTATCGCGCGCTGCGCCGCTTCGCGCGCGTGCAGGAAACGCTCTATCCGCTGGCGCCGGCCTTCGACCCCGTGAGCCGCTGGTTCCTCGACCCCGGATGCCGCGACGACGACACGCTCGTGGAGCGGCTGCGCGCGGGCAGCCTGCGCGCCGACGACGCGCCGCGCGTCGGCGTGCTGCACGCCGACAACAACCGCGACACGCGCGGCGGATTCTCGCTCTACGTTCCGGAGACCTGGGACGGGCGCGCGTCGATGCCGCTGGTCGTCGCGCTCCACGGCGGCCACGGCCACGGCCGCGACTTCCTCTGGTCGTGGCTGCGCGAGGCGCGGGCGCGCGAGGCGCTCGTGCTGGCCCCGACGTCGCGCGGGCGCACCTGGTCGCTCATGGGCGAGGACGTCGACGGCGCGAGCCTCGAGCGGATGGTCGAGTCGGTGGCCGCACGCTATCCGGTCGATCGCGCGCGCGTGCTCCTGACCGGGATGTCGGACGGCGCGACCTACGCGTTCCTCCATGGCCTGCGCGAGGGCGCGCCGTTCACGCACCTGGCGCCCGCGTGCGGCGTGCTGCACCCGGCGCTGCTCGTCGCCGACTCGCTCGCGCGCGCGCGCGATCTCCCGATCTACCTGATCCACGGTGAGCTCGACTGGATGTTCCCGGTCGAGACGGCGCGGCTGGCCCGCGATCTGTTGACCGCCGCCGGTGCGCGACTCGTCTATCGGCAGATCGAGGACCTCTCGCACGCCTACCCGCGCGACGAGAATCCGAAGATCCTCGACTGGCTGGCTGCTTAGGTGGGGGCCCCGACATGGCCCCCCACACCCCCCAAACGTTCGGAGCGCCCCGGCAAAGCCGTGGCGCTCCTCTAAGCCGCCGCGAGCGCCCGGAGCGCGGCGAGCAGGCGGCCGTCGGGCCGCGCCAGCTCGTCGACGATGGAGAAGTGATCGTGGCCATCGAGCGGCATGTACGAGCCGGGCAGCCCGCGCTTCTGCCACGCCGTCGCGAACTCCGCGGACTGGCGGATCAGCTCCGGCAGCTCGCCGAGGCCCACGGTGATGACGAGCGGCGCGGCGCCCGACGGCAAATGGAGCATGGGACTGTTGAGAGCGGCCTCGTCGGCATCCAGGCGGAGCTTGTCGTTGAGGTAGTTGAGGCGGATCGGCTCGAGGTCGTAGATGCCGCTGATGGCCAGCCCGCCGGCCAGGCGGGCATCCTGCATCGCCATCGCCGTGAGGTGCCCGCCCGCCGAGTTGCCGGCCACGAACACGCGCGCGGGATCGCCGCCGATCTCCCTGGCGTGGTCGAGCGTCCACGCGACCGCGGCGCGCACCTCGGCCACGATCGCGTCGAGCCGGGCGGTGGGCGCCAGCGTGTATTCCACGAGGACGAGGTTGAAGCCGGCGGGCAGCAGCGACTCGCCGACGTAGGAGAGGGGCTCCTTGTCGTTCGCCTGCCAGTACCCGCCGTGAATGAAGGCGAGGGTCGGCGCGCCCGGCGCGCCGCACGGGTAGACGTCCAGGCGCTGCCGCGCGCCGGCGCCGTAGGGCACGTCGATCCGTCCGCGGTGACTCTTGCGAAACGCCTCGCCGCGCGTCGTGCGGTCCGCGACGTAACGGTCGCGCTTCGCCGGCCCGACGGCGGCGCCGTTGTCGTAGGCGGCGTCCAGCGCGGCGCGGTCCATGCCCCGGTAGAGCATCGTGATCTCCTCGATCTCAGGTACGCTCGCGCGCCGCGGCGAATCCCGTCTTGGCGTACTTGAGGTCGCGATAGTCGCCGGAGCGCACCGGCGGGTGCCGGGCGGGGCCCTGCGACGCGAGACTCTCGATAGTCACGTCGTAGTTCGGATGGTTGAAGAACGCGATGGACAGCCGCGGCCGGGCGTCGCCGGGAGGCGGGTTCACCACGCGATGCATGTTCGAGAGCCAGCGGTCGTTCGTCCAACGCATGAGCAGATCGCCGATGTTGACGACGAAGCGCGTGGGCGTCGTCGCCACGTCGACCCAGCGGCCGTCGCGCGTCCTGACTTGGAGACCGCCGGGCACGTCCTCGCCGCTCAGGATCGTGAACCCGCCGTAATCGGTGTGGGCGCCGGCGCGCAGCTGGCCG
>Ga0066659_10001482_pt1 | contig 10285 bp, 17 predicted proteins | sample GraSoiAngelo_108_FD_75176 | JGI IMG/M metagenome (GOLD analysis project Ga0066659, IMG submission 75176) | Grasslands soil microbial communities from the Angelo Coastal Reserve, California, USA - 14_0903_09_40cm | ecosystem: Environmental > Terrestrial > Soil > Grasslands | place: USA... | reverse complement strand
GTAGAAACTTCGCATTTCTCAAAGGAGGAGGACACGTCTCATGTCAGAAGGAAACAAATTTGTCATCCGTCGCTCGTTTGAAGAACTTTGGAATAAGGGCAATCTGTCGCTGGCAGACGAGCTCTATACCCCCAACTACGAACATCATGACGCTTCGTCACCCGATTTTGGGCGGGGTCCCGAAAGTGAGAAGAAGAGAGCGGCCCTCTACCGTACTGCCTTCCCGGACCTGCAATTGACGATCGAGGACATCATTGCCGAAGGCCAAACAGTGGTAGCCCGTTGGTCTTGTCGGGGTACCCATAAAGGCGATCTCAGCGGGATTGCGCCAACGGGGAAGCAGGTTACCATCTCCGGGGTAAGCATCGCCCGCTTCACGAACGGTAAGATGGTAGAAGGCTGGGTCAACTGGGACGCTCTGGGTCTGATGCAACAGCTCGGCGTTGTCCCTGAGCTCGCCAGAACCAAAGCCGCCGCAGCGAAGCCTTAGATCTCGGACGACTTTCAAATCTGGCTCATGGAAGCGGGCCTCACTGGCTTCATTTGGTCGAAGATGGGGTGTGCATTCGCACAGTGCGGTTTGTGGAAGGAAAAGGAATTACTATGGAAGAAGAAATCGGCAAGACCGCCGGAGCGATTTGGGACGTACTCAACACCAGGGGCGAACTGTCCCTTAGCGAACTGAAGAATGCGGTAAAGGACAGAAACCCACGTTCGACTGGGCAATTGGGTGGCTTGCACGCGAAAACCAAGTTGCGATCACGCCAGAAAAGCGCTCCTTTCGAATCCGCTTGAAACAAGAGCAGGCAAAGGCGACGGGTGCCTCGTAGGTTGACTGGTTTCCCTGGGGAAAACGGCGCTAGCGCGCGCTAGCACGCCCTCCCTTGCCTTTGCTTCACACGCGTCATTGCTCTTCCTCTGTGCAGGAATGCCAGTCGGGATCCCCGAAGTGTGTCTGGCAGAACCAGCGATTACACCGTTCGCAATACTTGGTGGCGACAATCATGCACGGCTCATCCCAGGCAGAAACGCCCTGGCAGAATACCCCGCCCGGCTTATTTTTTCCTTTGCCTGGAGTTTCTCGAGCGCTGATGTGATCCCGGACACTCAACCTTACTAACTCTTCTTCGAGGTTACTGCATAGAAGGCTGCCCACCGCCGCCCTATGTCTTTGCTTTTGCAGTGTGGGCAGATGATTCCGCCCTTCTCATGCTCAGAAATCGTCAGGATTTTCGAGAATTCTTTCTCGCAGGCTCGACAGAGAAAATTGTACTGGGGCATAGCTCCCTCCCCATCGCGAACTCTTGTTACCGAGAATCCTAGGCTTCCATCCTACTCGCGTCAATCTGCACCCTGTTGAGTAAAGACATGCCAATATCGGCAAAGCGAGTCAGCTTAAAGCCCCCGATCGGGCCTCAATGACATCGTTTCCAAGACGGTTCTATCCCGAGGAGTCAGAATTCCGGGTGGACCACTCCTGGAATTAGTCTGCTCGGTACTCCACACGCGAAGCGGCGATAATTGCCTCGGAGGAAATACCTAAATGCATGGGACGGAGGAAACTAGAATCGGGCGGAGAATTCTTGCATCCAGTCCGACCAAGAGCAGGAGGACCTATGACTTTACCGGGACAGGTTGAAAGAGCCAGCCCGTCGGTACCAGGATTTGATTCAGATTCCATAATTGTTGCCGAAATCGCTCGGCAGTTTATTACCGCTGGATATAAGTTTTGCCTGCGATAAATTTCTCTGGATCAGGAAGCGCCGGAAGACTTGAGTTGGCAGGAAGCGATCGACATTCTTAACTCAGGACTGGCCTTAATGCCGGTCCAACATGTCCACAGGCGAGGATGGTCGCCGACACAAGATCTCGGGCGACGGGACGGAGCGAACGCGGTCGCAAACTCCCAGACTGTGGGATTCCCGGCAGGCGTAAGTGTCTGGTGCGACCTGGAAGGCGTAAGCAGGACCTCTGAGGAGCAAGACGTTATAGATTACTGCGAGGCCTGGTATGAAGCATTGGTCGGTACGGGGTACAGTCCCGGTCTCTACGTCGGCCCCGACTCTGTGCTGACCGGCCCACAACTCTACGGACTCTCGTTTCGGCATTATTGGAGATCGCAAAGCAAAGTGCCGCACATTCCAAAGCGAGGCTACGAACTCGTTCAATTCTTCCCGCCGATCACCGCGAACGGAATCTTGGTTGACATTGACGTTGCTCAGAACGACGACGAAGGTGGTCAGGCGCGGTGGCTGCGGATCACACTCTGATCTGATTCTTTCGACGTCCGTTTCTGCCAGAATGACATCCTCCAACCAGTCAGACGTTGCGGCAGACGTTGCGGTCTGACTCAAAGCGGCGTAGGATTCTCGCATCTTATCTCCTCGCAGGAACTTTCCAGCCGTCCCCGAGGTGCGCCAGAAGGAGGTTCCCACCATGCCTATCACCAAAGAATTCATCATCCGCTTAGAAGATCGGCCAGGAACGCTTGGCAAGCTCTGCCAAGCCCTCGCCGAACAGGACATCAACATTCTTGCGTATCAACAGATCCCTCACGAGAAGGGCAAAGGCTCCGTCCGTCTCGTGGTGGACAACCCGGACAAAACCAGGGCAACTCTGGATCGGCAACGCCACGATTACACTGAGACTGAGGTCGCGAAGGTGATGCTGGAAAATCGCCCTGGGGAGCTTGCTCGCGTCGCGTCGCGGCTCGGCGAAGCAGCAATCAATATCAACTATGGCTACTCCGGAGCTGAGCCGGGGACTAGTGCATCTTTCCTGATCCTCGGAGTCGCCGACGCTGGCAAAGCGCTAAAGCTCCTCGAACAGGCCGCTACTGCAGGCGGGACGAGCTAATGTGACCCTTGTTGGGCGTTCGACCGTACAAAGTTTCTCGCGGTGGGCACCCTGGCAATTCAGTCGCGCGCCTACCTTGAGAGGGAGTCGTGAATGACTCCATCCTCCGGGGTGCCCAATTCATCGAACGCGATACGGCCGACCTTCGCGCTACCAGTAAGCGCGGGGAAAAGACGCAGACCTTCATCGGCATATGGAAACCATGCCCAGACGGGCTTCAATTCGATGACCAAATCACTTTCGGTATCAGGAGGGAGGAAAAGAGAACGGCCCTCAATTCTCTCTGACATGATGCGGAGTTCTGGGGAACCGCTGTCGAGCAGTAGCGGCTGAATGCGGCCATCTGCCGTGACGACACAGTTGAACCCCACGCTGCCGCACGCGTTGCCTTCTGGAAGTCGATCATCCGTCATCAGCTGATTCGGCGTGAAGCGCAGCCGCACTTGACGATAGATCCCGGCCGGAATTGTCACGATTTCTCCCAAAGATTCTCGCGCACTCCGGTCGGAAGTGCCTCCAACAAGATCGACTTGGAGCGGTTGCTTCACGAGCCCCGGAGACAATAGTTCCTGCCAATCACTTGAATCGTTGTCCGCAGTCATGCTCGGATGGACTTCGATACCTCGGATACTCACGAAGATGTGCTGGATCCGACCAGACTCCGAACAGAAACTACACGTTGGAACCGTCTGCACTGCCAAGCGGACTGCACCCCCCGTTGTGAGTGTGCATGTGGGCTTGGGATCGCTCGCTTTAATGCCGATCGTGCCAGTAAGCGGGTTTGAAGTGAAGGTGAAGCAGGTGTTGTTGCAGCCGGTGAGCCAGACAGCAAACAGCAACGCCGCACAAAACGGAACGTTCCAGAGATTGAGGCAGAGCTGCCGGGTGTTCTCGGCAAAGGGCAGACCCATCCGGCACCCGCGGTCAGGCGGCAGTTCTCGGAGACTCATATAGCGCACTCCCAAGGAGCTAATCAGCGTGTGGCCTAGTGCGCAGAGTCAAGCCTACGCCGCGCTCCGAGTTGAGTTGCATTGTTCTAGCCCAGTCGAGTTCGTCTAAATAAAGATCACCGCTTGCGCCACTGGGCCGCAAATACGAGATGTGATCACCATCGACCCAATACTGGGTCACCGCGTAGATGATCTCGTTTCTCAAAGCGAGAAGGGTCAACTGCGAGGCCTTAGTCTGGTGAACTTCCACAGGCGATGCTTGTGACACCTGCTCAGGTTCATGCAGAACGTCATTAAGTGCGGACGTGTTTGTCATTGCGGGATACGACGGGGGCGCATACCTTAATGACCGGAAATTCGCGCCGCTATTGTAGGATGATGCAGCGTATCGTTCCGAGGACGTGGACGCGGATGCCTGCGGCCTGGGTGGCCTCCAGTCAGGCCAAGAAGATGCCGCCAACCGAGGGACGGTAACATCTTCCATCAGGCGCAAAGTCAGAGTTTCCTCGCCTTTGAGAGTTGGCCGCGGTCCCCGCGCGGGCAAGGTCAAGACCTTCCACGGCCAGAGAGGTGGAAACATCCACTCGATTACATCACGCTTGGCGTGGCCCTTGCCGAGGATATCTCCCTCACGATCGACGTGAAATGCATGGGCAGCGATCACTTTCGCATTGATCGGAACATCTGTATTTGGAAGCCCGATCCGGTCGAAAACCAATTTCAGATAACCTTTGCCCCAAAAATGTCCTGGCTCTTTGTCGGCCTCCAAGTGTCCTGCCAGGTAGGCGCCGCGTGGGAATGCGGCACGCCCGAATTCCTGCACCACACTGGCATGACAAAGTACGGGATCACCCACTTGGGCTGACTTCGAGGAAAAATCCGGCTCGTTGAGCGTGCAACGGAGAAGCGTTCCGGCCGGCACCTGAACGTCCTGCGCACTAGCGCTTGGCTGCACACCCAGAAACAAAAGCGGTAGGAATGAGAGAAATTGATAGCGCCGCATAGCTCGCCTCCTTAAGGGAAGGCCAGCGGGCAACACACGGCGTGATTTGGCAGGGAGGACGGAAAGCTGTCCAGCCCCCTGAAACCTATAGCGCAACTCTACTCTCCGTTCCTTACGTAGGCAAGAGAGAGGGCTATCCTGTCTTCAGCTTCGGGAGTCTTGAGGGCAGCCCACACCCCTTTCTTAGTTACCAGCAAAACCTTATTGCCCTTACGATCGATGGCCGGAGAAGTCCATTTCCTTTCCTGATTCGTACTCTCCTCAGCGCTTAGCTCCTTGGTTGGCAATCTCGACAGACTGGTTGGGAAATCGAGCAAGACTTTCTTTTCTGACTAAGTCCGACTCATGCAAGCCAAAATACGGGCGACGTTGGAGCGCGAACGTGATGAGGGCGTGCAACATTCTACGGACACCTTAGTATACAGTCATGGAATTACTGGAGGTTGGCAATACCGGGACACTTGATGCTACTCGCGTTTCGGATCTCACCGCTAGGATCATGTAGAACAGTGCTTGGTCAAACGAGCGGCATGGCAACTTACACTGGGCACTGAGGAGATGGGGGGCGAATGCAAACCGTCAGATGGCCACGACTCAAATCAAATTCTCTTTGAACGAAGAAACTCGATCGCCTGGGCTGGGCGGCAGGCTTATCACTGTCCGCGTTCGGAGTTTGCGTCGGAGTGCGTGTGAATGTATCTGGATTGATGCCTGGCATTCTCCCCCGTCTGCCGCCCGGATGGAAGGTGTCGCGCAGAGTTGTCGTCGAGCGATTATATTCGTTGGTGGTAGCCGACGGTTTTGAGCGCCGTGGAATGCGACGCTTACATGTGCTGTATGCGAACAGCATTCGAGTAGCGCGGGACACTTCGTTGAATATGGTACTGGAGGCGTTGGAGAACGACCTGCAGCGATACACCGCGACAGCGACATCTGAAATGACATTCCTCCATGCGGGAGTGGTCGGCTGGCGAGGACGGGCCATTATGGTCCCTGGCTGCAGCCTCAGTGGCAAGACAACATTGGTTCGGGAGATGCTGCGCCTTGGTGCAACCTACTATTCTGACGAGTTTGCTGTCGTAGATGACTCTGGCCTAGTGCATCCGTTCGCACGGCCCTTGGGAATCCGTGAGGACTTTTTCCCTGCGCAGACCAACTACACTGCCGAAAATTTGGGCGCGTCCACTGGCGTCAAGCCGCTACCCCTGGGCACGGCAGTCCTTTGCAGTTATGAGGCCGGGGCGCGGTGGCAGCCAGCTCTGCTGTCGCAGGGACAAGGGGCTTTGGAACTGTTAGCAAACAGCGTCGCGGTCCGCTGCCAACCGCATCAAACCCTCAGGCGACTGCAGAAGCTAGTGGAACACGCGGTCTTCGTCAAGGGGGCGCGCGGCGAAGCCCGCGAAGCCGCGGCGTCCATCCTGAATCAGTCGTGCGCAGAAGAAGGATGGGGGGCGGCATGAGAGAACAACAATTTCCTCGGGCTCGTCAGGATTGTCTCTCGCGAGAATTCGGCGACGAGGTTCTAGTCTATGACCTGCAACGCAACGTGGGCCACTGCCTGAATTCGACGGCAGCGGCCACATGGAGGCTATGCGACGGCAACAACAATTCTTCGCAGATCGCCGGGACGCTTTCTCGGCAGCTGTCCGTTCAAGTGGACGAATCCATCGTGCAGCTGGCCCTGGACCAATTGGGAGACGCGCATCTACTGGTGGAACGTGAAGCGCCGACCGAACATCCCTCACGCCGCGTCGCCATCCGACGCATGGGCATAGCAGCAGCCATCGCCTTACCTTTGGTTACTTCGATAATCGCCCCTACTCCAGCCCAGGCAGCGTCCTGCTTGCATAATCTCCAGGCATGCACCAGCAATGCGCAATGTTGTTCAGGACTTTGCGCCCCTGCTGTGCATACCTGTGTTGGCGGTTGAGCTTCTCGCAGCACGGCCAACCGGTCTTCGAGAGACACTACTTTCCAGATGGCGCATCCGATTGATTCTTCGGCCGTGGATGTACATTAGTTCTCTTCGTACAATGCAATATTTTCCCGCGTGCCAGGCATCGACAAGAAAATGGGGACTGCAAAGTGCTCGACAGGTCGATTCTCGTTGCAGCCAGCGCCTGCAGTTGATTCATGATCCGCGTGCGCATCTGCACCAACCGATGCCGGTGCCACACCAGTTGTCGCAGATCTCGGTTCTCCGGGCTCGGTACCCAAATTTGAGGAAAATTATCTTCCCGCATCAGCCTGAGCAGGAGTTGGGCATCCTTGCGGTCGGTCTTCTGCTTCTTCACTCGTCTGGTTTTGATCTCCGCCGGATCCCCGATCCACACCTCGAAACCCAGTTCTGCCAACAGTCGCTCGAACCAGCGTGAGTAACCTGTGGCCTCCATCCCCACGCACACACTAATTCCTCTCTGTTGTAGTTCTCGATAGAATCGTTCTGCTTCTCCATCACTGTGGTTCAGACACAACTCGCCGCACTCTCCAGTGTCCTGATTCAAAAAAGCAACTTGCTGAAAACTAGGGTGGTAATCTACGCCAATCAGTAACATGTTCGGCTCCTTCCTCCCGAACCTCTGGTCGTCATGCAACCAAAGTTTACTCGGGTCGAGGGAGCCGACATTGCTATGCAATCATGTAGTCTGAATCTATGAAGCGTGGTTACCTACCCAGGATGCGGAAACAGTTCTGTCAGAAGCTCAAGACGAGGCGCTGGCCGTATCGTTGGCCATCGGGAAGTTGGGATGGGCTGTCTCCACCGGGCAAAAATCGGGGAGCCCATGACTTTCGCCATGTTGTCAACATTTGTCATTAAGACAACTACTGAGGCAACGGGACGGAGACCTCGTACAATAGCAAAATGGGATCTTCTTTGCGTCCTAAAGCCGCGTTGTCCTCCTCTTCGCTGCTCCTGTTGGTGGAGAAGATACCCGCGGTGCTGTGGACGACAGATAGGGAACTACGCGTAACTTCTGCAGCGGGTGCGGGACTGGCCGCAATCAATGTTCGGTCAGAAGACTACCTGGGCACATCCTTAGTCGATCTTTCGGCTCGCCTAGGGCCGGATTCCACGATACTTGCAGCGCACCGTCGCGCCCTGCGTGGAAAGGGCTCTCCTTTCGACATTGAGATTCGGGGACGCGACCTGCAGGCGCACGTCGAACCACTTCGCGGGCCGGAAGGCAGAATCGTCGGCGTGATTGGCGTGGCCCTGGAGAATACCGAGCGACGCGTCGGAGAGACAGCACTTCGACTCTCGGAACAAAGCTATCGCTCCTTGATAGAGGGGGCACCTTACGGGATTTGCCGCTCAACGGTAGACGGCCAACTTCTACAGGTCAACCGCGCAATGGCCGAAATGCTCAGCTACGAATCCGAGACTGAATTGCTTCTTCCAAGTTTAAGAACCGAAATCTTCAACGAGCCGATCAGCTACGATGAATTTCTCGTACAGCTCCGTGGCGGAGGTTCCTGTCAAGGATTCGAATGCACGTGGCGTTGCCGTGGCGGAAAGACCATCCTAGTTCGTCTTGGCGGGTGGAGTGTATCCGATGGCACCGGTGAAATTTCGTATCTCGAAATCCTCGCGGAAACATCACGGAACGGAAACAGATGGAGAACCAGTTGCGGCAGGCTCAGAAAATGCAGGCGATTGGGCAATTGGCGGGCGGCGTCGCTCACGACTTCAATAACCTTCTTACTGTCGTCGAGGGGCAGGTGGAAATGATGCTTTCCGAAGTACCGCCTAGTGGTCGCTTGCGGCATCGTCTGGAAGAGGTTGAAAAAGCGGCCCATCTAGCGAGCACGCTCACGCGGCGACTGCTAGCCTTCAGCCGGATGCAAGTGCTCCAGAGCAAAGTTCTGGACCTGAACGCGGTAATGGCTGGCATAAGTCAAATGCTTGCCCGTCTGATTGGAGAAAACATCGAGATGACCTTCCTTCCAGGGGCGGACCTGGGACGCGTGAAGGCTGATCCGAGCCAGATCGAACAGGTTCTGATGAACTTGGTCGTCAACGCCCGGGATGCGATGCCTGGGGGCGGCAGGCTGACGATCGAAACGCACAACGCCCACGTCGACGCGACGTACGCCCGCCAACAAGCCATCGTGGAACGTGGTGATTACGTCGTGCTGGTGGTTAGCGACACAGGACGAGGTATGGGCGGTGAAACACGGGCGCGCATCTTTGAGCCATTCTTCACGACAAAACATCCGGGACAGGGCACTGGGCTCGGACTTTCGATGGTGTACGGCATCGTAAAACAAAGCGGAGGCTACATCTGGGTGTATAGCGAACCGGGCCATGGAGCCACGTTCAAAATCTATTTGCCGCAAGTAACCGAGCCCGTCGATGAAAGAGCACCGGTCGTGTCGGGCTCCTCTCCTCCAGGAAAAGAAACGATCCTCTTCGCGGAAGACGAGGAGAGCGTTCGCGAGATCGTGTCCGGTTTTCTCGAAAGCAAGGGATATCGGGTGCTGGCAGCAGCAGATGGCGACTCCGCAAAGCAAATGGCCAAATCGCACAACGGCAAGATCGACCTGCTGCTCACCGATGTGGTCATGCCGAGGACAGGTGGGCGTGAACTCGCTGAAGCTCTGCACAGAATTCTCCCGCAGTTGAAGGTGATCTTCATTTCTGGTTACACAGGGGACTTCGTTGTCCGCAACGCCATCCTTGAATCGGGAGCAGCATTTGTGCAGAAGCCGTTTTCGATGCAGTCCCTGGCAAGAAAGATCCGGGAAGTCCTCGACGGGTCAAGCGCCGCGGCCTCTCAAATGGACTCCATCGATTCCACTATAAAGCCACAGTGAGCGTGAAGGAGGAAATAGGCTGATCAACCTTGAATGGGGAACGAGTCAGGCGGAGATCTTTTTTCGTGCTGCCTATCGAGGTGTGAGGTCCATCGCCTCAACGATTCTAGTGAAGGGAATCTGAGCACGTTCGTTCGCCTCTCGAACATTCTCCGGGTTGGGTGCCTCAAACAAACACATACATTTGTTCTGCCCGGGAACGAAAGTTGACCGAATGTACCGGACCTCTTTACCTTCAGCGGTCAGCTCTTTTCCGACTTCGATTGCGCGCCTTTGAGCAGCAGCAAGCTGCTCCATCTTGACGCCCGGCAAGTCCCGCTCAACCATATATACGGGCATGAGAGCTTACCTCCCCCAGTGTTAGCAGATTACTTTTGCGTGCGAAGAAATGCAAGCAAGGTCGAGAAGCCACTTTCTCAACCGAAAGTTTTTACCTTCAACACGCCGTGCAGCGCGAAGCTCGCACAGGAGGTAAGGAGAAAAATGCAAAGTAAGATACACGTTTCATTGCAAGGCGGAGTGGCTGAGGTTGCAAAGGGACCGTACCTGCTGGCGCTCCGGCAACGCAGACCTGAGTCAGTTGTTACAAAATGCGGTGAAGTGGGTACAGGGCGATGACCCTGTCGTTTCAATCAGCGGTGACGGAATCATTGAGGCTTTC